>Ga0316622_100004739_pt1 | contig 10044 bp, 6 predicted proteins | sample OWC_Aug_OW2_C1_D_FD_207646 | JGI IMG/M metagenome (GOLD analysis project Ga0316622, IMG submission 207646) | Wetland soil microbial communities from Old Woman Creek delta, Ohio, United States - OWC_Aug_OW2_C1_D5_C | ecosystem: Environmental > Terrestrial > Soil > Wetlands | place: USA: Ohio... | reverse complement strand
CTACTACGAGCGAACGAACTCAGACGTCGTCCAGGACCCGCTGAACGCGCTCGACATCGAGGGCGACACCTGGACACTGGCGTTCCGACTGAGCCAGCCCGTCTACCAGACGAGCCGCGACCAGCTAACCCTGGCCGCCGGTCTGGACGTGCGCGAGAGCAAGACCTCTCTGCTCGGGCGCGGCTTCCCCTTCTCGGAAGGCGTCGAGCCGGACGGCACGAGCCGCGTGAGCGTGCTGCGCTTCATCCAGGAGTGGCTGAGCCGCACCCCCGACCAGGTCCTGGCGGCCCGCTCCACGTTCAGCCTGGGCATCGACGCCTTCGATGCCACGATCAACGACGACGGCATTCCGGACGGCCAGTTCTTCGCCTGGCTGGGCCAGTTCCAGTGGGCGCGGCGCCTCGGCGAGACCGAGAACCAGCTCGTGTTCCGTCTGCAGGGCCAGCTCACCTCCGATCCCCTGCTCCCGCTGGAGCAGTTCGCCGTCGGCGGGCTGTGGAGCGTGCGCGGCTACCCCACCAACGCGCTCGTGCGCGACCAGGGGTTCGCCACCTCGCTCGAGCTGCGCATCCCGGTGCTGCACCGGGAGGACGGCAGCCCGCTGCTGCAGATCGTGCCCTTCGTCGATGCCGGCGGGGCCTGGTACAAGGATCGCGGCGACACACCGGAGCCGACGACGATCGCGAGCGCGGGGCTCGGCTTGCGCTTCGACCCGCACAAGCGCATCCACACCGAGGTTTACTGGGGCAAGGCCTTCCAGAAGGACGACCTCGACAGGCCCGACGATTCGATTCAGGACTCGGGCTGGAGCTTCGTGCTGAACGCCGACATCTTCTGAGGCGGGCGCAGCCTCAGAGCCAGTTGCCGATGAGCAGGAAGGGGCTCCAGTACGCGGGGTGCCGGTAGCGCGTGTCGGCGAGCAGCCGACGCTGTGCCGCCTGCAGGGCCTGCGCCTTGTTCACATTCGGGTCCTGCAGGCTCTTGTAGAAATCCCCGACCAGCAGCGTCGAGGCCCGGTCGCTCACCGACCAGAGCGTGGCGAGCGCGCTGCGCGCCCCCGCCTTGACGGCCACGCCGGCCAGGCCGAGCGCGGCGCGGTCGTCGCCCGACGCGGTCTGGCAGGCGCTGAGGGCGAGCAGCTCGACGGGCTGCTTCCGGTACGCCGTCCCGCCCAGCTGTGACTCGAGCTGGTCGAGCGTGATCCGGCTGTCGTGCGTCAGGATGAACGTGTCACTGACGTTTCTGCCGAACTCGCCGTGCGACGCCATGTGCACGATCGAGTACGGCCGGCGCTCGATGGCGTGGCCGAAGCCGGCGGCATCGAACTGCCCGTCCATCAGCACCGTGCCGTCGTAGATCGCGTCGAGCGCCGCCACCTCGTCCGCCACGGCCGGCAGCGGCGGAAACCCCTGCACCGATTCCGTCAGTGCCCCGATCAGCACGCGCGGCTTCGCAGTTCCGAGCGGACGCGGGTCGGTCAGGGTCAGGCCCGGCGAGGTTGCGATCGCATAGCGCGCAACCAGGAAGTCCTGACCGTCGTGCAGGGCTGCGAGCGGGATGGTGCGCAGCACGCCGTCCGGCACGAAGACCAGCGTCTGCACGGCGGCGCCGGCGAGGTCGCGCTCCAGCGGCCGCACGAGCCAGTCGTAGACGCGGCGGGCGGCCCCCAGGTACTCGCGGGTCGTGCGCTTCTCGAGGCCGTGACGCAGCGCCTTCACCTCCCTCGCCAAGACCTCCGCCTTGACGGGCGCGGTGTATAGGCGGAGCCCGTCCGGCAGGCTGACCAGAGTGGCGAGGCGGTCCGGCAATACGATCGGGTAGATCGCCGCCGTCCGCGGGTCCAGGCTGTCGATGCCCCGGGTCTTGGCCTTGAGGGCCGCGACGCAGTCGTCCTGGAAGTAGTCCTCGAGCTCTGCGCCCTTAAGCTGCTCGAGCGTCTCGCGCGCCTCGCGCAGGTCCGCCTGCGCCGCGGCCGGGTCCGACGCCCGGCCGGCCCTGGCCAGCAGCAGGTCCAGGAACTCGACGTAGAGCGGCCCCACCTGTTCCCGGAAGCTGGTCGTGCGCCCCGCCGAGGCGAGGTCGCCGCGCACCCCCTCGACGTTGGCGATCGCCAGCCGGTACGCGGCGAGCGCCCCCTCCGTGTCGCCCTGAGCGCGCAGCTGCCGCGCGGTCTGCCACTGCCAGCGGTAGAGGCTCTCGGGCGCCGAGGCGAGCTGGGCCTGGTGCGCCGCCTCTCGCGAGCGGGCGAGCGCTTCGCCCTTGCGTCCGGCGGAGGCGTCGAGCTCGGCCCGGTAGCCGAGCGCGTACGACAGCAGGCGCTGGTCGCCGCTCGCCCGCGCGCTCTCGGCCGCGGCGTCGAGATTCGCGGCCGCGCGCCCGCGCCCCGCCTCCGAGGCGGCCTGCAGCCGGGCAATGCTGATGAGGACCGCCGTCCTGGTGCCGGAGGCCGGGAGCGCGCCCGCCGACTTCTCGGCCAGCGCGAGCATCGGCGCGGCGTCGCGATCCCGTCCCGCCTCCTGCAGGCTGCGGGCGAGATTGACGGCGAGCAGCGCGGTCAGCTCCGTGTCGCCCGCCGCGCGGGCCTGCTCGAGGCCCCGCCGGTAGAGCCGCTCGGCCTGTGCCCGCTCGCCCTGCGCGGCCAGCAGGTTGCCGAGGTCGTTGCTGACCCGGGCGACCAGATCGGCCCGTCCGGCCTGCCCGGCGAGCGTCAGGGCGCGCTCGAGCGTGGCCCGGCCCTCGGCTGTCTGCCCGGCCAGCACCTCGGCGTTCCCGGTAGCTGCGGCCACCTCGGCGACGAGCGCCGCGTCACCCGTCGCCGCGGCGAGAGGGCCGGCCTCCCGCAGGCGCTCCAGGGCGAGACCAGGCCGCCCAGCGGCGAGATAGGCATTCGCGGCACCCACCTGGGCGCGCGCCTGCCCGGCCGCGTCGCCCGTTGCCTTGGCGCGGCCGAGCGCATCGTCCCAGCTGGCGAGCGAGGCCTCGGCACGCTCCGCGTCGATCGTGGCAGCGGATCCGGCCTCCGCGGGGGGCGCGACCGACGCGCCGAGCACGAGCAGCAGGGCGCAGGCCTGCAGACCGCGCATCAGGCGTTGACGTGCCGCGCCACCCTCCCCGGCCGCGCCGCCGAAGTCGGCGCGCATCGGCACATCTCGCGTGCGCAGTTGACTATCGACCCTGTGCGACGGTACCAACATGCCAGCCGCTCTCGCAAATGACCTACGCCGCACGATAGCGGCCGTGGGAGCGTCAGGCAACGCCGCTGTCCGCCGCGCGAACGCTCGGTTTGTTGGCCCGCCGCTCCGCGGCCAAAGCGGTCATGTGCGCGTGGATCTCGGGGTAGCGGCGCAGGAAGCGGTGGAAGTCGCGCCCGCTCAGCTTCGCGAAGCGGCAGTAGTCCAGCGCGGTGACGTCGGCCGACCGGCGCCCGCCGGAGAGCAGCCCCACCTCGCCGAAGAAGTCGCCGGGACCCTGGGTCTTCAGTCGGGTCCCGTCGATGGCGATTTCCACCTCGCCCTTCGAGATGAGGTAGAGGGCGTCGGCCGGGTCGCCCGCGCGGATGATGCGCTCGCCGGGCTCCGCGGTGTGCGGCTGGAAGTGCAGCACCAGCACCTCGCGCTGCTCCGGTGTCAGGTTCGCGAACAGCGGAAAGCGGACCGCGAGCTCCTCGGGCGTGAAGGTCTTGTGCGCGTCGGCCCGCTGCTCGGACTGCTCGCGCGCTGCGTCCAGCTCGCCCTGCAGCCGCGCCAGCGCGCCAGCGCGATCCTCCTCCAGCCATCGGTGCAGCGCAGGACTGGTGCGCATCCGGCCGGTCAGCCAGTCCGCGCCCGCGAACACCAGCGGGTTCACCGTTATGGCGAAGAGCGCGCCGGCCAGGATCAGGTTGAACCCGGTGGCGTCCAGCAGGCCATAGCCGAGCCCCAGCCCGCCGAGAATGAACGAGAACTCGCCGACCTGCGCCAGGGCCGCCGCCACGGTAAGGGCGGTGCTGGCTGGATACCCCAGCGCCAGCACGATGGCCAGCGCCACCAGGGACTTGCCGACCAGGATCAACGCCAGCACGGCGGCGACCAGAAGCGGTTGCTCGAGGAGGATCGAGGGATCGAAGAGCATGCCGGCGGACACGAAGAAGAGCACGCCGAAGGCGTCGCGCAGCGGCAGCGAGTTGGTCGCCGCCTTGTGCGACAGCTCCGACTCCTTCAGCACCATGCCGGCGAAGAAGGCCCCCAGCGCGAACGAGATGCCGAACAGCGCGGCCGCGGCGAAGGCGATGCCGAGGGCAAGCGCGAGCACCGCCAGGGTGAACAATTCCCGGGAGCCCGTGCGCGCCACCTCCCGCAGCAGCCAGGGCAGCACGCGCGGACCGATCGCCAGGGCCGCTGCCACGAAGACGGCCACCTTGGCCAGCGTGATCACGAGGGTGAGGAGGACCCCCTGCGGCGGCTCGGCATGGACGCCGGGCGCGGCGCCGCCCCCCAGCACCCCGACCAGGGCGGGCAGCAGCACCAGAGCCAGCACCATCGCCAGGTCCTCGACGATCAGCCAGCCGACGGCGATGCGGCCGTTGGCGGTGGTGAGGGCGTTGCGGTCCTCCAGGGCCTTGAGCAGGACGACCGTGCTCGCCACCGACAGGCTCAGCCCCAGCACCAGCGCGGCACCGAAGGTCCACCCCCAGGCGAGCATGACCGCGACGCCGAGCGCCGTGGCGACCAGGATCTGCCCGACCGCGCCCGGGATCGCCAGGCGGCGCACGGCCAGCAGGTCGGCCACCGAGAAGTGCAGGCCGACGCCGAACATCATCAGCATGACGCCGATCTCGGCCAGCTGGCCGGCCAGGCCGCCGTCCGCAAGGGACTCGGGCATCGCGCCGCCGACCACCACCCCGGCCACGAGATAGCCGACGAGCGGCGGTAGACGCAGTCGCTGGGCCAGGAATCCGAACACGAAGGCGAGCACCAGGCCGATGGCGATGGTGGCGATGAGCGTGACGTCGTGGCTCAAGTTCCCTCCCCATCCGGCATTCGCGCAGGCCGGCCCGGTGGTGGCCGCTCGGCAAAGGGCTCGGGGGTCGATTCCACGCCCGAGAGCGGCGGCACCAGAGAAACGCCAGACTGGTCAATGACCTGGCCGATTTTTATGGCGGAGAGGGTGGGATTCGAACCCACGGATCCTCGCGGATCGCCGGTTTTCAAGACCGGTGCCTTAAACCACTCGACCACCTCTCCAGCGTTCGACTGCGTCGTCGGGAAAATCCCGCTCAGGGTGTTTCCCACCCCCCCTTGTCGGAAAGGCCGGGAGAGCATACCTGAAGGCACGATAGCGGCCCACGAGCGCCGTCACCGGGTTGCGATTCAGGGGCGGTCAGTTATGCTTTCGGAACTTCGGCATTCTCCGCAGGTCAAATTTTGTGGTAAGGCCGAATTCAAAACCTGAGGAGACTCAAAAACATGCAACGCATTGATTACTCGGTCGTGAGAACAGGTGCGGGTGCCCTGGCGACCAACAAGGTCGTCAAGAACACCTTCGCCCTGCTGTCGATGACCCTGTTGTTCAGCGCAGCGGTGGCCGGCGTCTCGATGGCGTTCAACTGGCCGCACCCAGGCCTGCTGCTGACGCTCGCCGGCTACTTCGGGCTGCTGTTCCTGACGCACCGACTCGCCAACTCGGCCTGGGGCCTGCTCGCGGTGTTCGCCCTGACCGGCTTCATGGGGCTCACCATCGGCCCGGTCATCAGTAACTATCTGACCGCGTTCCAGAACGGGCACCAGCTCGTGATGCTGGCGATGGGCGGCACTGGAATCATCTTCCTGGGCCTCGCCGGCTACGCGATGACCACCCGGAAGGATTTCAGCTTCATGGCCGGCTTCCTGATGGTCGGCGTGCTTGTTGCCTTCCTGGGCAGCATCGCGGCGGTGGTCTTCAGCATCCCGGCCCTGGCGCTCGCGGTTTCTGTCATGTTCGTGCTGCTGATGTCGGGTATGATCCTGTATCAGGTCAGCGAGCTGGTGCACGGGGGCGAGACGAACTATATCCTCGCCACCGTAGGGCTTTACGTATCGATCTACAACCTTTTCCTGAGTCTGCTGCAACTTCTCGGCGTCTTCTCTGGCGACGAGTAACCTCTCCAAACTGCGGCAGAAAACCCCGACGCCCCATGGCGCCGGGTTTTTTTTGCGTGGTCCCCGCGTCAGGCCAGCCGGTCCGCGCCGCCCATGTACGGCCGTAGTGCCTCGGGGATGCGGATGCTGCCGTCGGCCTCCTGGTAGATCTCGAGCACGGCGACCAGCGTCCGCCCGACCGCCAGGCCCGAACCGTTCAGGGTGTGCAGGAGCTCGGGCTTGCCAGTCGCGGGATTGCGCCAGCGGGCCTGCAGGCGGCGCGCCTGGAAGTCCTCGAAGTTGGAGCACGAGGAGATCTCCCGATAGGTCCCCTGCCCCGGCAGCCAGACCTCGATGTCGTACGTCTTGGCAGCCGAGAACCCCATGTCGCCCGTGCACAGGGTCACGACGCGGTACGGCAGGCCGAGCTTCCGCAGGATCGTCTCGGCGTGGCCCGTCAGCTCCTCCAGCGCGCGGTACGACTCGTCGGGCCGCACGGCCTGGACCAGCTCCACCTTCTCGAACTGGTGCTGGCGGATCATGCCGCGGGTGTCCTTCCCGTAGGATCCCGCCTCGCTGCGAAAGCACGGCGTGTGCGCGACCCAGCGGCGCGGCATGTAATCGGCGTCGACGATGACGTCCCGCACCAGGTTGGTCACGGGCACCTCGGCGGTGGGGATCAGGTAGTAGGGCTGCTCGCCGGCGAGGCGGAACAGCTCGGCCTCGAACTTGGGAAGCTGACCGGTGCCCCGCAGGCTGTCCGCGTTCACGAGGTACGGGACATAGGCCTCCGTGTAACCGTGCTCCCGGGTGTGCGTGTCGAGCATGAACTGGATCAGCGCGCGATGCAGCCGCGCGAGCGGGCCCGCCATGACCACGAAGCGCGCCCCCGTGAGCTTGACGGCCGCCTCGAAGTCCATGAGGCCGAGCGCCGCACCCAGGTCGACGTGATCCTTCGGCGCGAAGTCGAAACGCGGCGGCTCGCCCCAGCGCCGCTCCTCGCGGTTGTCGTACTCGTCGCGGCCGTCGGGCACGGAGGCGTGCGGGATGTTCGGCGTGGTCAGCGCGATCGCCAGCCAGTCGGCCTGGATCGTCTCCAGCTCGGCCTCCGCCGCCTTCAGCTCGTCGCCGAGGTGGGCCACCGCATCGAGCAGCGGCTGGATGTCCTGCCCCGCCGCCTTGGCGCGGCCGATCTCCTTGGACTTGGCGTTGCGCTCGGCCTGCAGCTCCTGGGTGCGCACCTGCGCGGCCTTGCGACGGGCATCGAGGGCGCGGATCGCCGCCGTGTCGAGGCTGAAGCCGCGGCGGGCGAGCTGCCGCGCCGCATCGTCCAGGTCGTTGCGAAACCAGCGTGGGTCCAGCATCGGTACTCCCCTGCGTTTGCTGTCGCGTCAGAGCTCGGTCGCGCCGAAGGTGTCGCAGCTCGACATCTTTCCGCCCTCCAGTCCGCGCTGGAACCAACGGGTGCGCTGCGCGGAGCTGCCGTGCGTGAAGGAGTCAGGCGTGACGTACCCGCGCGACCGCCGCTGCATCCGATCGTCGCCGATGACCGACGCCGCGTTCAGCGCCTCCTCGACGTCGCCCTTCTCGAGGATCTGCCGGCTGCGGTTCGCGTGGTGCGCCCACAGGCCCGCCAGGCAGTCGGCCTGCAGCTCGAGACGCACCGACAGATCGTTGGCCTCGGCCTCGCCGGCGCGCTGCCGGGCCGCCTGCACCTTGTCCGAGATGCCGAGGAGGTTCTGGACGTGATGGCCGACCTCGTGGGCCAGGACGTACGCCTGGGCAAAATCGCCCGGCGCGCCGTAGCGCTGCCGCAGGTCGTCGTAGAAGCTGAGGTCGATGTAAACGCGCTGGTCGCCCGGGCAGTAGAACGGGCCCATCGCGGCCTGGCCGAAACCGCACGCCGAGCCCACGGCGCCGCTGTAGAGGACCAGCTTCGGGGTCTCGTAGCGGTAGCCGCTCGCGCCGAAGATCGAGCCCCAGGTGTCCTCGGTGTCGGCGAGGACGACCGACATGAACTCCTTCATCTCGTCGTCCGCCGCCGACGGCTTGCGCTCCGTACTGATCTGCGGCCCCGACGCCGGCCCTGTTCCGAGGCCGCCCATTCCCTCCAGAAGGACGGTCGGGTCGATCCCGAGATAGGCGGCCGCCAGAACGAGCAGGATCACGCCTATGCCGCCGCCGCCCAGGATGGGCATGCCCCGGCCCACCCCCGGGCCGGACTCGCCACGGCGGTCTTCAACGTTGTCGCTACGTCTGCCCGTGCGCCAGCGCATGAGTGGTCTCCGTCAGCCGGTCGGCGTGCGCGGCACGCCCTATGACTTCGTGTCCGTTCCGCGCGCCTCGGCGTCGAGCCGCCGCAGCCGCGCGAGCTTTTCCCCGATCTTCGCCTCGAGCCCGCGCTCGGTCGGCAGATAATAGCGTCGCTCACCGAGGACGTCGGGGAAATAGGTCTCGCCCGCGGCGTACGCGCCCGGCTCGTCGTGCGCGTACCGGTAATCGCGTCCGTGCCCCAGCTCCTTCATCAGCCGGGTCGGCGCGTTGCGCAGGTGCGCCGGCACCTCGTGCGACTGCCCGCCGCGGACGTCCGCCATCGCCGCGTCGAAGGCGACGTAGACGGCGTTGCTCTTCGGGGCCACGGCCAGGTAGACGACGGCCTGCGCGAGCGCCAGCTCGCCCTCAGGGCTCCCGAGCCTCTCCAGGACGTCCCAGGCCGCGAGGGCGACCTCGAGGGCGCGCGGGTCGGCGTTGCCGACGTCCTCGGACGCCATCCGCACCACGCGCCGCGCGACGTAGAGCGGATCGCAGCCGCCGTCGAGCATCCGGCACAGCCAGTACAGCGCGGCGTCCGGCGACGACCCCCGCACCGACTTGTGCAGGGCCGAGATCTGGTCGAAGAAGACGTCGCCGCCCTTGTCGAAACGGCGCACCCTGCCGCCCAGGACCTCGTCGAGGACGCGCCGCGGAATGTGGCGACCCTCCGCGAGCTCCGCGGCAATCTCGAGGAGATTCAGCGCCCGCCGGGCATCGCCGTCGGCCGCCTCGGCGAGCAGGGCCAGGTCCTCCGCCGGCACCTCCAGGCCCAGCCCCCCCAGCCCGCGTTCCGGGTCGGCGAGTGCGGCGGCAAGCACCGCCTCCAGGTCGTCCGCCGCCAGGGCCTTGAGGACGTAGACGCGCGCGCGCGACAGCAGCGCGCCGTTCAGCTCGAACGAGGGGTTCTCGGTGGTCGCGCCGATCAGCACGACCGTGCCGTCCTCGACGTGCGGGAGCAGCGCGTCCTGCTGCGACTTGTTGAAGCGGTGCACCTCGTCGATGAACAGCACCGCGCGCCGACCCTCGGCCTGGCGCACCTGCCGCGCCGCATCGACGGCCGCACGGATCTCCTTCACCCCGGACAGCACCGCGGAGAGGCTGAGGAAGGCCGCATCGGAGTGGGCGGCCACCAGCCGGGCAAGGGTCGTCTTGCCCGTGCCCGGCGGCCCCCACAGGATCATCGAGTGCAGATGATCGGTCTCGATGGCGCGCCGCAACGGCTTGCCCGGCGCGAGCAGGTGCCCCTGCCCCACGAACTCCGCGATGGTGCGCGGCCGCATGCGGTCGGCAAGGGGCCGCAGGTCGGTGCCGCCGCCTGCGAACAGGTCTGGATTCGCGTCAACCATGCAGGCTCGGCACGGCCAGGGGCACGCCGGGATCAGTGCTCGAACAGCTGTGTGCCGCGCGGCGGGACGTAGACGAAGAGCTTCGGATCGAGCCGCGGGTTGCGCTGGATGTCGCTGAAGCCGATGCGCGTCACCTGCGCGAACTTGTCCGCCAGCTCCATGCGCCGCAGCTCGTTGCCCTTGAAGGCGAGCAGCACCCGCGCGAACTGGCTCTCGGCGTCCCGCGGGACGAGCTCGACCCATTCCAGGTCCTGGCTGGCGCCGAGGTCGGCAATCTCGAAGTGGTCCTC
>Ga0316622_100004738_pt1 | contig 10044 bp, 9 predicted proteins | sample OWC_Aug_OW2_C1_D_FD_207646 | JGI IMG/M metagenome (GOLD analysis project Ga0316622, IMG submission 207646) | Wetland soil microbial communities from Old Woman Creek delta, Ohio, United States - OWC_Aug_OW2_C1_D5_C | ecosystem: Environmental > Terrestrial > Soil > Wetlands | place: USA: Ohio... | reverse complement strand
CCTGGCGGACGACAATGGCAAACCCCGCGTGAGGGTGGAAGTAGGGAAGGACGGGGTGCCGGGGCTGACGCTGTTCTACGCGAACGGCGTGAAACTCTGGTCGAAACCGTGAAGATGGTCGCCCGGGTGAAGTGGGCGGCGAGCCGGGAGTGGTGCGGGGGCGAGCGTCGAAGTCGACGGACCTCGCCGCTATGCTGGACGGGAAGGCTGACCATAAGCGAGCGAGACTGATCGAAGCGGTGGAGCACAACCCACGGCTGGGCCTGCCCAGGATGTTGCGGCATGACATGCGTCGAACGGCAGCGCGGAACCTCGTCAATGCTGGCGTGTCTGAGCGCGTAGTCATGCAGATCACCGGTCACACGACCCGCTCGGTCTTCGACCGCTACCACATCGTCAACCCCGCCGATTTGCGCGCAGCCCGCCAGAAGCTCATGGGCATAAATTCTGGCATAACAGCCACTTCTGCGCTTGCCCCCCATCCCGCAAGTGCGCTAGAATCCGGGCCTCGACCCGGTAGCTCAATTGGCAGAGTACCGGCCTTTTAAGCCGGGTGTTGTGGGTTCGATTCCCACCCGGGTCACCATCTGCTCTTCCGCACTTACGCCGTCCCCCACATTTGCGATCAACCCTTTGGTGGCACCTACGGTGGCGCTTTCACGGCCAACCAGACGCTCCGCCGCTGCCCGCATCTAGTCCGGCGACACGTGGACATGGTGCGAGCGGCGCGGCATTACGCTAAGGTGTCACGCGCGCCAGGACTCTTCATTTCGGAACCCATTTCACGACCAGGACGGCGACGAACGGCACGAACATGCGGTCAAAGACGAGGATAAACCGCCGCGAGTCCCGGCGAAGACGGCAACAATCGGACCCCCTTCAAGGCGATTGGCGCGGCGATCACAAATGGGTATACTACTGTCCTCACATATGAGGGAGGTCTGGTATGCCAAGTGCCAAGGAGATCGTCGAGCAGGCGGAGTTCCTTCCGGTCGAAGACAGGCTTCTCGTGGTGGATTCACTCCTCCGCACCTTGAACCCACCCGACGCGCGGATAGATCGCAAGTGGGCGGAGGTCGCGACGCGGAGGTTGGCAGAGTTGCGGTCGGGGCGGGTCACCCCGCTGCCGGGCGATGAGGTCTTGGCGCGGGCGCGCGAGCGTTTTCGCCAATGACCTTCTCGTTTCACCCCGAAGCGAATGAGGAACTCTGGAACGCCCTCGAATATTACGAGACCTGTGAGCGCGGTCTCGGGGAGGAGTTCTATCTGGAGGTCCAGACCACGATCGACAGGATCCTCAGTTTCCCGCAGACGTGGCCGGTGCTTGAAGCCGAAGTCCGGCGGTGCCTGGTCCACCGCTTCCCGTACGGAGTCCTGTATAGCGTGGAGCCCGATGGGGTCTTCATCCTTGCCGTGATGCACCTGCGGCGAGATCCGGACTACTGGAAACACCGACAATAGCCGAGTCTGCCAGGGACTGTCGCCGGAGTGCCAACGGCACGTGCCTCACCGCCTTACGATGGCCGAATCCAAATCGAGGCGACGCACTCGACAGAGGCCCGCCTGACGGCATGGTGCCAATGCGAGGAGAATTGGGAAGCAACGTCCCCAATGAGTCCCCAATGAGTCCCCAATGACGAAGTGCCTCAACACACGACGCACATGGATTTTCGATCAGCTGCAGCTGCGGGCAAAGAGATGCGGAGGAAGGATTCCCGCACGGGGGGTCGGGCCGCGATCCCGTTGCGGCATGGTCATGGGGTCATCGAACGTCCGGCCCTAAATTGGGCCACGGGCCTCCCCATGGTGCCGATGCCGGCCACGTCTCGCGAAAGCTGCTGGGTGGCGGGGGTGGGGGCGATGGTTGGGGCGGAGGCAATGGCTGGGGTGGCGGTGCGACTTCAGGCGGAGGGGGTGTGGGCACCGGCGCCGCGCCGCCTGTGCGGCCAGACATTTCGGCGCTGACGCACGTCATCAACCACGCTAGCGCGCTCAGGTCAAGCCCGGCAGCGGATTCGGCGAACCGGGCGGCGAGGCCTCGGCACTCTGCAGATGGTTCTGCGCTGGCCGCGCCTGGGGCCGCCGCCCAAAGTCCCAGTACGAAAGCGAGGGCCCAGATACGGGCCCGTGGTCGTCTAAGCGCACGCACGCTCTTCATGGCACGCCCCCGTAGCTCTCGCGCCGCGGCCGGACACGATGCAAGGCAACTTCCCCAGGCCTGCTCTCTCGGGTGTGTAGACGACGCCAGCGGCACGGATGGCCACCCTTGGGTTACCGCTTGCACGCGCACTCGGTCGCCTCAGCTCACATTCGCCAACCGGAGTACCTCAATTTCCCGCCCGACCAAGGCTGGCGTTCCGCTGCACAGAGGGGCAGAGGCTGTCCGGTCCGCAGCGTCCATGCCGTGAGGCTGTCCGGCGGCACCGGGCGTACGTCCCCTCCTCCACCGCCGGCTCCAGATGATTGCTCACTCCCGTGCCGGGTCACTCCGCGCCCGCAGCACCTGCACAATTGCGGCCAGCAAACTCTCGGGGTCGTCGGGTTTGCGGAGGGTGAGCGTGGCGCCGGCCTCGCGCCCGGTGGTCCCGACGCTGGGATCCTCCCAGACCGTCATGAGAATGATGGGGATGCTGCGCAGGCCGGGCGCCGCCCGGAACAGCCGGCAGATGTCGAACCCACTCAGGCCCCGCAGCATCACGTCCAGCAGGATCACGTCGGGACGGTCGCGCTGCGCCAGCGCGAGGCCCTGGAGGCCCTCCGCCGCCGTCAGAACCCGGTAGCCGTGTCGGTCCAGAAATGCGCGGTAGAAATGCAGCACAAGCGGGTCGTCATCGATGCAGAGCACTGCGGGCCGCCTGGGCAGGTCCGTCGCACCCGGCGCGTCTGGAGTCACCACGGCGCGAGTCTCCTTCTCCGCCTCCGCACTGCTCCATCAAGATCGGTTACCGCGTTTTCCACAATACCTTGCCCTCCTCATCGAGAACCCGCACGTCGGCCGCCCCCGTCCCCAGCACACTGACCGATAGTCGAGGATGCCCCGCCTGGTCGTTGAACACCGCCCCAACGCCGGCCTCCTCGGGAAATACGCCTAACCCTGCCCGCAGTACACCCTGCCGATCGTGGAGGTGCAGGCACGCGCAGTCCTGGGGCGTCACCCCGAGGCTTCCGCAGCACACGCCGTCCTGATCAAAAAGACGGAGGCGCACCCCGCCATCCTGGCTCATCCCAAATTTCGCGCGCCGTCTTCCCGTCGCGTCCCGGACGACGAAATTCTCGGCCTCCACGGTGTGCTGCCGCTGCCGGCGCGCCATCGCGAATCCGAGGATGCCCCCCAGGATCCCGCCGAACACGACGAACCCGACCGCCTCCAGTCCGTTCATGACGCGCGCCTCCCACAGACCGCCAGGCCTGGCGTGGACGGGACGTGATCCACGACACCGGAAGAGAGTCTACGACGAAAATCGAGCATGCAGTACTCGAATTTCATTGTAAACGCAAATCGCACCGCGAGCCTGCCGATCGCCTGCGGCCCGCCGCCCAAGACGTGCCGCGCCGCTCGCCGCAAGACGACAAGGGCCAACCCCCCTGAAGGGGTCCCACCAAAGTGACAATCGCGGCAGCGTCCCATGTGCGGGGGCACCATGGGAGAGACCGAACGTCGCCTGCTTTGGCGTCCTTCGCCGCGTGCGTGACGCATTCGGCTCGCGCGATTCGCTCGCGACACGCCCCCACGAACGCCCATCCGCCGGTCGCCATCGTCCCCATGGGCGCGGCGTCGCGGCGTATGGGCTAGCGGCGACGGTAATCGAGGAGCGCGCGACCGATGCCGACCAGGGCGTAGCCCATCATGATCGCGCCGGCAACAGGCATGGAGGCGTAGGCGATGCTCTTGGGGAAGCGCAGGAACGGCGTCGTCTCTGCCGAAAGGGTCGCGACACGCCAGCCCTCCCGCGTTAAGATGGCGGCGAACACGAGGGAAACCAACAGGACGCCCAGGCGGACGATCCGGCCGGCCCGAGGGCCCAGCCGATTGGTCAGCACGTCGACGCGGTACAGCGACCCCTCCCCCCACAGCAGCGCCGCGCCGAGGAACGTCATCCACGCCATCAGCAACTCGACGATCTCGTCGTACCCCGCCAGCGGGATGACCGGGAAGGTCCGCACCACCACGCCGAGAGCCAGGAGCGCCAGCATGGCCACCAGGGCCAGGATCACCACCGCTTGACCGGCTCGCTGGACCCCTCGATCGACGCTCGAAAGCATCTCGTTCCTCACCCGCGCGCGAAACCGAAAGTCCGGGGCAGCCACATCACGAGGTCCGGCACGTAGCTGACGACGAGGAGCACGACCAGGAGGGCTATCACGTAGGGCCACATCTCCGCGAAGAGATCTCCCATCGACACGTCGCTGATCGCCGAGACCGCATAGAGACACATCCCCACGGGCGGGGTCACCAGGCCGATCATGAGGTTCAGCACCACGATCACGCCGAAATGGGTCGGGTCCACGTGGATCTGCTGGACCAGCGGGACGAAGATCGGAAACGTGATGATCATGATGGCGATCCCCTCGATGAACATCCCCATCACGAGCAGGATGATGTTCACCATGAGGAGGACGACCCAGGGGGTGGACGAGATGCCCAGGATGGCGTTGATGATGGCGTTGGGAATCTGCTGCTGGATCAACACCCAGCCGAAGGGCGCCGCGGCGGCGATGATGAACATGACCTGCACCGTCTGCTTGGCGCTGTCCCAGAGCACCGTGGGCAGATCCGCCAGGCGCAGTTCCCGGTAGTAGACCAGGCCAAGGAACATGGCGTAGATGGAGGCCGCCACGGCCGCCTCGGTGGGGGTGAACCAGCCACTCAGGATGCCGCCCACGATGAGGGGCGGCATGACCAGCGCCGGCAGCGCGCCGGCCAGTATCCGGAGCGCTTCCCGGCCGGACGGCCGATCCGCCATCCGCGGCAGATTCCGGCGCTTGGCCACAAGGGCGATTATCGCCATCAGCGCCACGCCCATCAGCAGGCCGGGGATGATGCCGGCCAGGAACAGATCGCCCACCGAGACGTTGGTCAGGCTGCCGTAGATCACGAAGGGAATGCTCGGCGGGATGATCGGTCCGATCGTGGACGATACGGCGGTGACGGCGGCCGAAAACCGGGCCGTGTAACCGGCCTTCGTCATGGCCCGGATCTCCACCACGCCGAGCCCGGCGGCGTCGGCCACCGCCGAGCCCGACATGCCGGCGAAGATCATGCTGGCGATGACGTTGACGTGGCCCAGCCCGCCGTGGATCCGGCCGACGCAGAGCTGGGCCACGCCGAAGATCCGCTGCGTGATCCCGCCGGTGTTCATCAGGTTGCCGGCGAGGATGAAGAACGGGACCGCCAGGAGGGGGAACGAGGCGGTCCCGAAATAGGCGCGCTGGCCGAACATGATGAGCAGATCGGTCCCCCCCATCCAGTACATGATGCCGATCGCCGTGAGCCCGAGGCTCAGGGCGATCGGCACCCCCAGCAGCATGAGGAGGACGAGGACGCCGAAGACCGTGAGGACGAGCATGCGCTACTTCCGGGCCGCGTCGACCAGCTTGGACCAGGACGCCCACGTGTCCTCGCCCAGCACCTTCTTGAGCTGCGTGTAGGCCGGGCCCATCAGGGGACGGAATTTCGCCACGTCCGGACGGGTGATCTGCACGCCGGCCTTCTCCATGTCGGCGAGGTACGACGCTTCCTTCTCCTGGACCTCCGCGCGCGCCTCGTTCCCCGCCCGGCGCCCTTCCTCGGTCACGATGGTCCGCTGCTCCGGCGTGAGCCGGTCCCACGCCTTCGGGCCGGCGGCAAAGACGATCGTGGCATAGATGTGCCGCGTGAGCGCCACGTGCTTCTGGACCTGGAAGAACTTGGCCGCCCAGGTGTTCCCGATCGGGTTGTCCTGCCCGTCCACCGTCTTGGTGGCCAGCGCCATGTACACCTCCGGATAGGCGATCGTGGCCGTCACGGCGCCGAGGGCCTCGAAGGCCGCCTTGATAGCCAGCTCCGGCGGGACGCGGATCTTCAACCCCTTGACGTCCTCGGGAGCGTTCACGGCTCGCACGCTGTTGCTCAGCGCCCGGAAACCCCACTCGAAATAGGCGATCTGCTGGAAGCCGGCCTTCTTGAACTCCGCCTGCAGCCACTCCGACCCGGTGGTGTCGAGGACGCGGTGCGCATGGGCGTAGTCGTCGAACTGGTAGGGGATGTTGATGACGCCGAGCTTCGGCGCGATGGCCTCGATGTTCGCGGGGTTCAGCAGCATCATGTCGATCACGCCCAGGCGCACCTGCTGCACCACCTCCGGCGGAGCGCCGAGCGCGTTGTTCGGAAAGATGGTGATCTTCACCTCGCCCTTGGTCCGATCCGCGATCCGCTTCACCATCCGCTCTGCCGCCAGGTGCACCGGGTGCGTCAGGTCGGCGGGATGGGGTAACCGCATTTCGATCGCGGCAGACGCCGGGCCTGGCGCGCTCGCGAGGAGCGCCGCGACGAAGGCGGCGAGGAGCAAACCGGCCAAACCCACCAAAGAACGCTTCATCATCCCCTCCTTGTCATGCCCCCGCGGGGGCGGGTTGCCGCAACGCATCGAGCGTGCGATCGTGTGCGGGGCGCCCGTCGTCACTCGCCGGACACCGCGCCGCCGGCGACCGCGATCGTCAGGAACTCGTCGTCGTTGAGCGGCCGGTGGTGGGCGATCCCCGCACGCTGGCACCCGATCAGGATCTGGCTCAGCTGTTCGGGCGAAGCGGTGAGCCCGTACTCCGTCAGCTTCTTTGCCACGGCACCCACGTCGCTCCACTTGCCGACGACGACGCGCGGGGTGCGGCCGACGACCTCGGGTTCGAACGGGAACGCCACCGGCCGGGCGCCGCCCGCCTCCATGGCTGCACCCGTCTTCCATTGCTCGACGCTGAAGGCCCCCGTGCCGGTGATCGGCTTGAAGTAGTCCACCGGAATCCCCGTGATCTCGGCCACCACCTGGCCCAGCCACGGCAGCATGTCCAGACGGAGACCCGTGTCCACGCCGTAGAGGACTTCGAGAGCCATGGCAACTTCGTCGAGGGCCGCGTTCCCCGCCCGGTAGCCGAGCCCGTTCACGGCCACGTTCAGGCCCGTGGCGCCAGCCTCGTATGCCGCCAGCACGTTCGCCGTGGACAGCCCGAAGTCGTTGTGGCAGTGGACGTCCACGGGGAGCCCGGTCCACTCGATCACCTTGCGGACGAGGAAGGCGACCGCGCCCGGCCGGGCCACGCCGAAGCTGTCCACGACCGTGACCGATGTCGCGCCGGCCTCTTTGCCGACCCGCACCGTCTCCTGGAGCTGGTCCAACGGTGCGCGCGACGCCTCCACGATGAAGAGATTCGCCTGGCAGCCCGCCCGCCGCGCGTCCGCGATCTGGTTTGCCGCCTGCGTCATGAGGTCGGCGCGCGAGCGCCTCAAGTCGTAGCGCTGGTGCTCCTCCAGGATCCGGTACCAGACCATGACCTGCTTCACGCCCAGATCCAGCGCCCGCTCCACCCGGCCGGGGTGCCACGTGACATACAGCTCCAGAGGGAGCTTGCGTCGCAGGATGGCGCGCACCGCCTCGAGCCAGCCCGGCACGGTCAGGAACAGCTCCATGCGCTTGATGCCGACCAGGGCCAGCGCCTCGGCGATCCGCACCTTGTCGTCCACCGTGAAGGCGACGTCCGCACACTCCTCGCCGTCCCGAACGGTGATGTCGTGCAGCTCCACCGTGTGCGGCGGCACCGGGATCTCGGGCTCGAAGTTGTGCGGGCTGCAGAACCAGTGCGGGGTGCGCCACGGGGTTTGCGTGGCCTCGCGTCTCATGTTCTCACCTCCCTGTCGCAGACGGCACAGTCGCGAGCAATCGCTCGGCGCGCACCGACCGTGGGGCAACGACGGCCGGGGAACCGCGCCGTGCACGCAGCGACACATCCGTCCCGACGCGCGCGGGGTATCCATGTGACAGCCGTGGGGTCCCGATCGGAATGGCAGGAGTGAAACGAAAGAAGGGCCGTACGGCCCGAAGCGGCCTGGTGGCGCGCTGGTGCCCCCAGGCCGGGCGGAATCCCACACGGAGAAGATCCGCGCGGTCTCGTGGCGGCCAGATCCGATGCGTGTGGGTTGCCAAGCGCAGGCTCCGTGGATTCAGCGTGCCGTCAGAGTGGGCCCCTATGTACTTCGGAAACGAGTACGGAGTCAAGGACCAAGCGCCGGAACACGTGTCGAAAAACAGATCGCGATACGTCCGCGGGCAGACCCAGCGGAATGTGTCGCCCCCGACACCCTGTTCAATGGCGGTCCGAGTTCGGGCTTCTCGAACGCCACCAGATAGTGCGGCTGGTTACGTTCCATGCCTATCGGATGGCGTCGGGTGCCATACGTGCGCTTCAACGTCCCCCGTCACAGATTTCGGCGGGACTGTCGGCGAACCACGGTGCTCGTGAAGAGAAACGTCGCCAGATACAGCACCGCATTGACGACGAATACACCGCGGAGGCTCCACTGCGCGACCGCGCCGCCCATGAGCGGGCCCACGGCACCCCCAAGCTGCTGCCCCATCACGAGAACCGAAGACCGCCCGATGCTCCCCCGCGCCAGGCCCATTGCGCTGCCCACAGTGAATATCAGCGTGGGCGCTCCCCCCGCTGCGATCGAAAGCATGGTGCGCGTGATGGTAAACTGCCCGGCCGAACCAAGGAGACCGATCGGAGCACAGCACACTGCCCCGCCGCCGAGCGCGATCAGCAACAGGGTCACCGGCGACACGTAACGGGAGAGGCGGGCCATGGCATTCGCGGCGACCGCCATAGCCGCGCCAGCCAGCGAGACCGTCAACCCGGACCAAAAGCCCACCCCTCCCGCCGCGGCGCCACCGAGTTCATCCACGTAGATCGGGATGAGCGGCTGAAAACTCCGGTCGATGCTTTGCACCAGGAACAGCACCACGAACAACGGCAAGAGCGCCAGAATGGCCGCCCGAAGCCCGCGTGCTTGTGTGTGCGCGGCCGGCGCGGCGGCCGGGGATGGCAGATTGCGGAACACCAGGAGGACAAACAGAAAACCGCACACGCACAGCGCCGAGGCGTAGAAGTAGCCTGGCCGGACACCGATCCGATCGACCATCATTCCGCCGATCATCGGGCCGAGAGAGGCGGCCGCGATCGTGACGGTCTGAAGGTGCGCGACCGATTGGGCCAGCGTGGCCTGCGGGGCGTTCGAGGTGATGATGGCGTAGGAGAGCGGCACCAGTCCGGTGAAGAACGCGGAGGCCAGCCGGACCATCAGAATCTGCTCGACGTTCCCCACCAGGCCGACGGCGAAATTCGTGGCGGCGAGCGCCGCCAGAGCCCGCAGCAAAATGAGCTTGCTTCCAAACCGGTCGGCGAGCGCAGCCCAGACCGGCGTCATCGCGCAGCTGATCGCCAGCGACGTGCCCATCACAACGCCGGCCCAAAGAGCCGCCTCTTTCGGATCCCCGATGCCGAGCTCGCGAATGTAGAGGGGCAGGAAGGGGGCGGTCAGTGACCAGCCGATCTCTTCGATGAAGATGGTAGTCAGCAGGATGGTCAGATTGCGGGACCACGCCTCCTCGGGGGTCCGCGCCGCTTGGGTCCAGTGGCGAAGCGTCATCCCGGGGGCTTCCCCTCGAGGGCACCAAGAGAGCGCAACAGCGAGATAATTCTCTTCGGTTCAGAACTAGAACCGGAACGTCAGACCGGCCGCAAGATGGTTCACGCTATATTCGGGCTCGACCTGCTCCCCGTTGAAGTCGTAGTCCGGCTGCACGTATGAGAAGCGGTACTCGCCGAATATCCCGATGTTTCTCGTCAACATCCAGGTGAGGCCGAGGTGGAAATCGAAACCCACGTCGAATGACGTGTCACTGGACGCCCCCGCCTTCGATTTGCTGTACACGAAGCTCGGCCCGATGCCGACGTACGGCTGGAGACGGCCGCGGGGAAATTCCGGGCTATAGACGAGCGGCGCTCGCATCATGA
>Ga0316622_100004737_pt1 | contig 10046 bp, 8 predicted proteins | sample OWC_Aug_OW2_C1_D_FD_207646 | JGI IMG/M metagenome (GOLD analysis project Ga0316622, IMG submission 207646) | Wetland soil microbial communities from Old Woman Creek delta, Ohio, United States - OWC_Aug_OW2_C1_D5_C | ecosystem: Environmental > Terrestrial > Soil > Wetlands | place: USA: Ohio... | reverse complement strand
GATCACGGCCATCATCGACCAGTACATGAGCTTCTGGCCGGCGTTGTACTTGCCCTCCACCGTCACGTCCTTCCCGGTGCGGTTCATGTACTTGAACATGTTCTTCATCCAGGCGCGGTCTCCCGCCACGAGCTTGTTGTCGTTCCAGAGCCGCAGGGCGTAGGCGTAGAAGAGGATCGCGAAGGCCACCCCCACGAACGGGTGCAGGATCCGCATCAACGAGGCGCCGCCGAAGAGCGCCGACGTCCAGAAGAAGAAGGGGTGGAACATCGCGAGCCCGGAAAAGAAGAGGGCCACGTAGGTCACCGCCACCGCCCAGTGGGTGAGCCGCTCGGCGTGGGAGTGGCGGAGGATCGGCTGGGGCGCGTTCGCTGTCGTCATCTCTCAGGTCTCCTTCGCCTCGTCGTCCTTCACCTCGAGCGGGCCCACCTTCATGTAGTGGAAGATCCCGCCCACCACGACCGCGACCATGGTGAGGACGCCCAGCGTCTTCGCCACGCCGCTCCGCCACATGGCCACCAGCGGCGAGACCTCGGGGTTCACCGGCAGCCGGTACAGCGCCGGATCCCCGTGCGGCAGGACGAACACGACATGGGTGCCCTTCACGCCGGCCGGGTCGTACACGGTCGCCTTGTCGAACCCGCGCTCCTTCAGCTCCGTGATCCGCGCGCCGGCGAGGTCGAGCATGTCCTCCTTCGACCCGAAGGTGAGCGCCTGGGTCGGGCAGGTCTTCACGCACGCGGGCGCGAGGCCGACCGCGACCCGGTCGGAGCAGAGGGTGCACTTGTAGGCCTTCTGATCCTTGGCCGAGAACCGCGGGATGTTGAACGGGCAGCCGGTCTGGCAGTACCCGCAGCCGATGCAGTTCTCCTGGGCGAAGTCCACGATGCCGTTCGAGTACTGCACGATGGCGCCGGGGGCCGGGCAGGCGCGCAGGCAGCCGGGGTCCTCGCAATGCAGGCAGCCGTCCTTGACGATGAGCCACTGCAGGACGTTCTCGGTGCCGCCCGCCGGCCCCTTCAGCGGCATCTCCTCCTCGTAGAAGCGCATCACCGTCCAGGAGCGGTCGGTGAGGTCCGCCGGGTTGTCGTAGAACCCCTGCACGATCCCGACGTCGTCGCGCAGGTCGTTCCACTCCATGCAGGCGGCCTGGCAGGCCTTGCAGCCGATGCACTTCGAGACGTCGATGAGCTTCGCCACCTCGAGCGTCTCCCGCACGCCTGGCGGGACCGTCGTGGAGGCGGAGCGCTGCTTCACATCCAGTGACTGGAGCGCCATGGTCGCCTCCTAGGCCCTGTCGAGGACCTTCTCCACGTCGACGAGGAACGCCTTGAACTCGGGCGTCTGCACGTTGGCGTCTCCGACGAAAGGCGTCAGCGTGTTGGCGAGGTGGCCCGGCTTCGTGAGCCCCTCCCAGCCCCAGTGGATCGGGATCCCGACGGTGTGGACCTCCTTGCCGGCGATCTTGAGCGGCTTGATCCGCTTCGTCACCATGGCCTTCGCGACGATCCTGCCGCGCTTCGAGCGCACCTGGATCCGGTCGCCGTTCTTGATCCCCTTCTTCTGCGCGAGGACCTCGTCGAGCTCCACGAACAGCTCCGGCTGGAGCACCGCCCCGATGCGCGTGTGCTTCGACCAGAAGTGGAAGTGCTCGGTGAGGCGGTAGGTGGTCGCCGCGTAGGGGAACTCGTCCGGCTTGCCCATGTTCCCGCGGTCGCCCTTGAAGATGCGCGCCGCGGGCGTGTGGCCGACCTTCGGGTGGAGCGCGTTCGCCGATGGAGACTCGACCGGCTCGTAGTGCTCCGGGAACGGGCCGTCGGCCATCTTGTCGGTGCCGAACAGCCGCCCGACGCCCTCCGGGTTCATGATGAAGGGCGACATGCCCTCCTCGGGCTTCGAGTCGATCTTGAAGTCCGGGACGTCGTTGCCCGCCCACTTCTCGCCCGCCCACCAGATCAGCTTGCGCTTCGGATCCCACGGCTTCCCGGCCGGGTCCGCCGAGGCGCGGTTGTAGAGGATCCGGCGGTTCGCCGGCCACGACCAGCCCCAGGCCGGGGTGAGGCCCAGGCCGCTCGGATCGGACGGATCGCGCCGCGCCATGTTGTTGCCGGCCTGCGTCCACGAGCCGCAGAAGAGCCAGTTGCCGCACGCGGTCGTGCCGTCGTCCTGCAGGTGCGCGAAGGTGGCGAGCTGCTCGCCGGCCTTGGCGAGCGTCTTCGTCTTGTCCTTCGGATCCGGGATGTCCCCGAGCGCCTTGCCGTTGAACTCGCGGGCGATCTCGTCCGGCGACGGCTTGTTCGGGATCTTGTAGTCCCAGGCGAGGCCCAGGATCGGATCCGGGAAGGTCCCGCCCTCCTTCTGGTAGAGCGCGCGGATGCGCGTGAACAGCTCGCCGACGATCTCGGTGTCGGCCTTCGCCTCGGCCGGCGGATCCGCCGCCTTCCAGTGCCACTGGAGCGTGCGGCCGGAGTTCACGAGCGAGCCGTCCTCCTCGGCGAAGCAGCCGGACGGCAGCCGGAAGACCTCGGTCTGGATCTTGGTGGGGTCGACGTCGTTGATGTCGCCCATGTTCTTCCAGAACGTGGAGGTCTCGGTGGCGAGCGGGTCGATGGTGACGAGGAACTTCAGCTTCGACAGGCCGTCGATGAGCTTCTGCTTGTGCGGGAACGAGGCGAGCGGGTTGAAGCCCTGGCAGACGTAGCCGTTCACCTTGCCCTGGAACATGAGCTCCATGACGGTGAGGACGTCGTAGACCTTGTCGAGCTTCGGCAGGAAGTCGTACGCCCAGGCGTTCTCCTTCGTCGCCGCCTTGCCGAACCAGGCCTTCTGCATCGACACGAAGAACTTGGGGTAGTTCTGCCAGTAGCTCATCTGGCCCGGCCGGGCCGGCTTCAGCGTGCGCTTGGCGAGGTAGGTGTCGAGGTCCGTGTCGTTCTCGCGCGGCACCGTCATGTAGCCGGGGAGCAGGTCGGAGAGGAGCCCGAGGTCGGTGAGCCCCTGGATGTTGGAGTGGCCGCGGAGCGCGTTCACCCCGCCGCCCGCCATGCCGACGTTGCCGAGCAGGAGCTGGATCATCGCCATGGCACGAATGTTCTGGGCGCCTACAGTGTGCTGGGTCCAGCCGAGCGCGTAGAGGTGCGTCATGGTCCGGTTCGGCGCGGCCGTCGAGGCGATGATGTCGGCGATCTGGAGGAACTTCGCCTGCGGGATGCCGGTGATGTCCTCCACCACCTGCGGCGTGTAGCGCGCGAAGTGCTGCTTCAGGAGCTGGTACACGCAGCGCGGGTGCTGCAGCGTCGGATCGACCACGGCGAAGCCGTCCGCCCCGGTCTCGTACGTCCAGGTGGCCTTGTCGTACTTGTTCCCCGCCTCGTCCCAGCCGGAGAAGAGCCCCTCGTCGAACTTGTAGTCCTCGCGGACGACGAAGGCGGCGTTCGTGTAGCTCGACACGTACTCCTTGTGGATCGCGTCCTTCTCCAGCAGGTGGCGGATGACGCCGCCGAGGAAGGCGATGTCGGCGCCGGGCCGGATCTGGGCGAAGACGTCCGCCACCGCCGCCGTGCGCGTGAAGCGCGGGTCGATGACGACGAGCTTGGCCTTGTTGTGCGCCTTCGCCTCGATCACCCACTTGAAGCCGCAGGGGTGCGCCTCGGCGGGGTTCCCGCCCATCACCATCACGACGTCGGCGTTCTTGATGTCCACCCAGTGGTTGGTCATCGCGCCGCGGCCGAACGTGGTCGCCAGACCGGCGACCGTGGGGCCGTGTCAGACCCTCGCTTGGTTGTCGAACGCGACGCCCCCCATCGAGCGGAACATCTTGTGGGTGACGTAGCCGGTCTCGTTCGACGATGCGCTCGCGGCGAGCATGCCGACCGTGGGCCAGCGGTTCACCGTCACGCCGGCGGCGTTCTTCGCGACGAAGTTCTTGTCGCGGTCCTCCTTCATGAGCCGGGCGATCCGGTCGAGCGCCCAGTCCCAGGAGACGCGCTTCCACTCGGCGGTGCCCGGCGCGCGGTACTCGGGGAACTTGAGCCGGTTCGGGCTCTTCACGAAGTCGAGCAGCGCCGCGCCCTTCGGGCAGAGCGTGCCGCGGTTCACCGGATGATCCGGATCGCCCTCGACGTGGATCACCTCGGTGGGCGAGTTCTTCGACTTGTCGCCGAGGCCGTAGAGGATGACCCCGCAGCCCACCGAGCAGTACGGGCAGGTGTTGCGGGTCTCGTTGGCGCGCGAGAGCTTGAACGCGCGGACCTCGGCGAGGGCACGGGTCGGCGAGAAGCCGAGGGCGACGAGGCTCGTCGCGCCGATGCCCGAGGCCGAGACCTTGAGGAACTGCCGTCGGGTGAAGTCCATGCGGGCCTCCAGGTTGGCGAAGGCATACGCCGCGGGCGCATGCGACAAAAGACCTCAGGCCCATCTCTTTTGGGTCGAGATGTTGGGCGCTTAGATAATCGACCGGTCCTGTCCACTTCACCGCGCCGCGTCGTGGGGCGCGGCGGGCGCCATCACCCCGCCCGCTCCACCTCGAGCATCTCGGCCATCGCGTCGTGGCCGACCCGCTCCCAGCCCCCCTCCGGCGTCGCGTGGAGGACGGTGTGGACCTTGAGCGGAAGTCGCGAGGAGCGCGGGTCCACGTGCGGAGGGGGCGGAAGGTTGAAGTAGTAGAGGCGGGTGGCGGTCCGGAACCTCAGCCGGCGGAGCGGAGCGCCGCCGAAGTCGTCGGTGGAGAACTCGGGGAGATCGAGCGGGGCGAGCCGGTGCCGCCGGCTCATGGCCACGCACGAGGCGCCGTACAGGCCCGGGCCCCGGTGCTCGGCGATGGCGCTCTCGTCGGAGGCGTTGCCGAACACCGTCACCGTCTCGCGGACCCCGGGCGTCTCCTCGAGGTACTCGCCGTAGAAGCCGGTGAGCACGTCGCGGTAGGCGCGGTGCTCGGGCTTGGGGTTGGCCTGGATCACGAAGAGCGCGTCGAGCCCCTGCCGCGTGCGGAAGAAGAGCGCGTTCGCGTGGTCGATGACCGCCCGGATGTTCGACTCGTACGGGCTCCGGTAGAGGTAGTCGAGGCAGACGAGCACCATGAAGCTGAAGGGGGATCGCGTGCTCCGGAAGAAGTAGAAGTGGCGGCCGCGGTAGAGGTCCACCCCCTTGTCGAGGAACTCCTCCCCGTGGAACGGGTGGGTCTTCGCCTCGAGGAAGACGCGCAGCCGCCCGGTCGCCTCCTTCACGGCCGTGCAGCACCAGTTCACCGGGATGTCGAGGATGTCGGCCGCCTCGACGTCCCGCTCCAGCAGCGCGATGGCCGCGGCGTTGTCCGCCCGGAACCTGGCCAGGATGGCTCGGTAGTCGCGCAGGCGCACGTGCTCGAAGCCGAGCATGGCGACCGTGTTCGGCTGGAACCGGTCCACCTGGGCGAGCGCGTCGTCGAGCCGCTCCGCCGGCAGGGCGCTCTCCGGCAGCATGAGGAAGTGCAGGTTGCGCAGGCCCCGGTCGCCCGCCGCCACGAGCTCGAGCACCGAGCGCACCGTGCTCCACTGGGCTTCGCGGTCCTCCAGGACGAGCCCCACGTCCCCCTTCCGCAGCCGCACCGGGATCTGAGCCACCAGGCAGTGCTGGTGGTGGCCGAGCGGGTACTCGAGCTCCACCTCGGTGTCGAGGATGCGGATCATCGAGCAGCCCCCTCCCAGGGGCCTCGACTGTAGCGCGAGCCGACGCCCCCGGCGGTGACCCCTTCGGGCCTACCCGGGAGCGGCACTCCGGGACGCCTAGATCGCCACCTTGGGCAGGTGCCGGAGGGACTCCTGAACCTTCTCGGCGGGGTACTCGTAGTCCTCGAGCTTGCCGGCGAAGTAGGCGTCGTAGGCCGCCATGTCCACGTGGCCGTGGCCGGAGAGGTTGAAGAGGATGACGCGGGGCTTCCCCTCCTTCTTCGCCTCGAGGGCCTCGTCGATGGCGCCGCGGATCGCGTGCGAGGACTCCGGGGCCGGGATGATGCCCTCCGTGCGCGCGAACTGGACCGCCGCCTCGAAGCAGGCGGTCTGCCCGACCGCCCGCGCCTGGATCACCTTGGCGTTGACGAGCTGCGAGACGAGCGGCGACGCGCCGTGGTAGCGGAGCCCGCCTGCGTGGATGCCCGGCGGCATGAAGTCGTGGCCGAGCGTGTACATCTTCGCGATGGGGGCCATCTTGGCGGTGTCGCCGTAGTCGAAGGCGTAGACGCCCTTCGTGAGCGTGGGGCAGGAGGTGGGCTCCACCGCCAGCAGGCGGACGTTCTTGCCCGCCGCCTTGTCGGCCACGAACGGGAAGGCGATGCCGGAGAAGTTCGAGCCGCCGCCGTGGCAGCCGATCACGACGTCCGGGTAGTCGCCGGCGAGCTTCATCTGCTCCTTCGCCTCGAGCCCGATCACGGTCTGGTGCATGCAGACGTGGTTCAGCACCGAGCCGAGCGAGTAGCGGGTGTCCTCGTGGGTGGCGGCGTCCTCCACCGCCTCGCTGATGGCGATGCCGAGCGAGCCCTGGCTCGTCGGATCCTTCGCGAGGATGGCGCGCCCGGCGTTGGTCCGGTCGGACGGGGAGGCGAACACCTCCGCGCCCCACAGCTGCATCATCGACTTCCGGTAGGGCTTCTGGTTGAAGCTCACCTTCACCATGTAGACGGTGCACTTCAGGCCGAACATCTGGGCGGCCAGCGCCATGGAGCTGCCCCACTGGCCCGCTCCCGTCTCGGTGGCGATGCGCTTCGTGCCGGCGATCTTGTTGTAGTAGGCCTGCGGGATGGCGGTGTTCGGCTTGTGCGAGCCGGCCGGCGAGACGCCCTCGTACTTGTAGTAGATGCGGGCGGGCGTCCCGAGCGCCTGCTCGAGGCGGTGCGCGCGGTGGAGCGGCGACGGCCGCCACAGCCGGTAGATCTCGCGGACCTCGTCGGGGATCTTCACCCAGCGCTCCTGCGAGACCTCCTGCTCGATGAGGCCCATGGGGAACAGGGGCAGGAGGTCGTCCGGCGTGACGGGCTTGGCGGTCGCCGGGTGCAGCACCGGCGACATCGGGCCGGGCAGGTCGGGGATGACGTTGTACCAGTGGGTGGGGATCTGGTTCTCGCCGAGCAGGTACTTGGTCTGCATGGAGCTCCTCGGATGGTCCGGGCTCCCGGGCGGGCCCGGGGACCTCTGGGTGCTGGGAAAGGTGCGATTACCGCAGACCCGGCGGGGCGTCGTCAAGGTCGGGGACGCGATCGCGCGCCCTCGCCCGGATCCCCGTCATCAGGCCATGTACTCCCCGCCGTCCACGTGAACGGCCTGGCCGTTCATCGCGCCGTTCGCGGCGAGCAGGACGGCCACGTCGGCCACCTCCTCGGGCGTGGCGGCGCGGCCGAGCGGGTTCTCCCGCAGCATCGCCTCCCGGGCCTCCGCGGCGGTGCGGCCGGTCTTCGCCACGATGGCCTCGACCGCCTCGTCCATCATCCGGGTCTCGGTCCAGCTCGGGCAGATGGCGTTGGCGGTGACGCCCTTGCGCGCGCACTCCACCGCCAGCGAGCGCGTGAGCCCGATGAGGCCGTGCTTGGCGGCGGCGTAGGCCGCCCCGTACTTGAGCCCGATCTTGCCGGCCACCGAGGCGATGTTGATGACGCGGCCGAAGCGGCGCTCGTACATGGACGGCAGGCAGGCGCGCGCCAGGAGGAAGGGCGCCGTGAGGTTCACCGCCAGCACCGCGTCCCAGGTCGCGTCCGCGAGGGCGTGCACCGGGCCGCTCGCGTGGATGCCGGCGTTGTTCACCAGGATCTCCACCGGGCCGAGGCGCGAGGCGACCTCCGCCGGGACCCGCGCCAGCGCGGCGCGGTCCGAGACGTCGAGGGGGAAGAACGCGGTGGCGCGCCCGAGCCCGTCGATCTCCGAGGCCACCGCCTCGATCTCGGGAAGGCTGCGCGCCGCGACCGCGACGCGTGCGCCGCTCCTGGCCAGCGCGAGGGCGATGGCGCGGCCGATCCCTCGGCCTCCGCCCGTGACGAGGGCGACGCGCCCCTCGATCCTCTCCATGGAGTCCTCCCACGCTGTCGGAGCGGGCAGGTTAGCGCAGGGAGGTCGCTCGCGTCCCGCCGGCGCGCGACCCGGGGTCGGTCGGGCCCCGCCCGGGCCGGGCCAGCCGGCCAGCCGGCGGCCAGGATCCGGGCCCGCCGGGAGGGAAAACCATGGGCGGGGACGGCCAGGATCGGGCTCCGGGCACGGGCTCACGCCTGCTGCCGGGGAGCAGGGCGCGTGGCGCACGTCTTGCGAGTGCAGTCCGGTTGGCGCGACGGCGAGTGGTCCCTCCCCCCGAAGTTGGACCATGAACCAGGGACAGACCGGATCGCCGCCTCCGGTCCAAGGCGAGGAGACGATGTCCATGGATCGGCGGGCGCACCCTCGATTCCCGCTCATCCTGGCGGTGCAGCACCTCGGCGCCGAGAGCGTCCTCGGCTACACCGAGAACCTGTCGGCCGCCGGGATCTTCATCCGGACCGAGCGCGACTTCCGGATCGGGGAGCGGGTCCAGCTGGTGGTGTCGTTCCCGCAGCTGCTCGCGCCGGTCGAGCTGGAGGTCGAGGTCACGCGGCTCGAGGAGGGCGCGGACGCGCCGGCCGGCGTGGCGGTGGTGGTGCCGCCCGATCGCGCCGGCGACCTCCAGAAGCTGGGCGAGATCGCGCGCCAGATCCAGGAGGCGGCGCGCGCCCCCGAGCCGGACGTCCGGATCCTGGTGGCCGAGGACAACAAGCTGGTGGCCAGCATGTACGAGGCGGCGCTGCACAAGCTGGCCGAGTCGGGGGGCGTGGAGGGGATCGGCATCGAGGTGGCGCGGGACGGCCAGGAGGCCTTCGCCCGGCTCCTGCGGACCCCTCGGATCGACCTGCTCGTCACCGACGTGCACATGCCCGTCCTGACCGGAGTGGAGCTCGTGGAGCGGATCCGCGCCGAGCCCTCGCTCGCCGAGCTTCCGGTGGTCGCGATCAGCTCCGCCGGCGCGGCCGAGCAGGAAGCGCTGGCGCGCCTCGGCGTCACCCTCTTCCTGCGCAAGCCGGTGCGCTACGCCGACCTCGCCGGGACCGTCCGGTTCCTCCTGAATTCCCAGAGGAACGGGCGAAACGACGCACCCTCGGGCTCGACCCCTCAAGGGTAACCGACGCGGCGGCGGTTGACGGGCCAGGACCGGCCTGCGATCCTGCCCCTGACGCGATGCCGGTCTCACGCCGGCATGCCGAGCGCAGGTTGCCCGGCTCGCGAACCAGGGTCCGCCCGCCGTGCGGACCCTTTTTCTTGGGTCACCAGCGGTGGAAGGCCGGGTGGCCCTCCTTCACCGCGACGAAGGTCCCCCGGCAGGTGGCCGTGACCTTCCCTCCCGCGGCCAGGGTGGCCTCCACGACGGCCCGGTCGTCCGTGGACTCGACCACGCGGGCGGAGAGGTGGACGGGCCCCGCGGTGGGGGTGGGCCGCAGCAGCCGGACGTGGAAGTCCGCCGTGACCGTGCACGGCGGAGACCCGGCTCCGGCCCGCAGCATGAGGTGGCGGGCGGCGGTCCAGTTCGAGTGGCAGTCGAGCAGCGTCCCGGTGATCCCGCCGGAGAGCATCCCGTCGAAGGCCTCGTGGTGCTTCTCCGGCTGCCAGTCGGCCACCACCTCGTCGCCCCGGACGAAGCTTCGCACCCTTAGACCGCGATCGTTCGCGGGCCCGCATCCGAAGCAGGCGTTCCGCGGGGCGTACCGCTCCTGGAGGCTCGTCTCGCCCATCCTGGACCCCCCGCGCCGCCCCCTCCGGCCCGTCCAGCCGGGTCGATGAAGGGTGGACGGAGCGCGTGCAAACAGTATACGTCGAATGCCACGATGGGCGGGCAGACCTCCATGAACCCGCTTCGCTACCCGATTCGCGCCGTGTCGATGCTGACCGGGATCTCGGTGGACACGCTCCGCGCGTGGGAGCGGCGCTACCGGGTGGTGGAGCCGGCGCGAGACGAGCGAGGCCGGATGTACTCGGAGGCGGACGTCGAGCGGCTCCGGATGCTTCGCCAGGCGGTCGGGCTCG
>Ga0316622_100004736_pt1 | contig 10046 bp, 9 predicted proteins | sample OWC_Aug_OW2_C1_D_FD_207646 | JGI IMG/M metagenome (GOLD analysis project Ga0316622, IMG submission 207646) | Wetland soil microbial communities from Old Woman Creek delta, Ohio, United States - OWC_Aug_OW2_C1_D5_C | ecosystem: Environmental > Terrestrial > Soil > Wetlands | place: USA: Ohio... | reverse complement strand
CGCGCCGCTACCCGGCCGTAGAGGCGGACATCCAGCGCGACTGCCGCGGACGCATCGAGTACGACATGGGCAAGTGCATCTGGTGCATGATGTGCTCGCGCAGGTGCCCGGTGTTCGCCATCGAGTCCGACAAGGCGGCCCAGACGCACAAGGTGTTCAGGATGCGGTGCATCGCCTGCGGCGCCTGCGTCGAGGCGTGCCCCACGGACGCCATCACCATGCGGGCCCACTACCAGGAGCCTGGCTACGCCCCCATCGTCGACACGTACAAGCAGGTGGGCACGCCCCCGAAGCCCGCCAAGAAGGAGAAGGCCGAGGCGCCCTGCGAGCCCAAGGCGTGACGCGGACCGGCTGGCACGGTGGACGGGGGGCCCGAGGGCTCACCCATTCGCAATAAACGTTATCTAGGACTTCCCCCCCTATCATCCGGGAAGGGGAGACGAATGCCCATCTGCAGCAACATACAGACAGCCGACTGGAAGGCGGAGAAGCACGTGCCGGCCATCGAGTGCCCTGACGCCGTGAAGGCCGGGGAGATGTTCGAGCTCAGGGTCAGCCTCGGCAAGGCCGTCGCCCCCGACGGCAAGCCCGTCGACCACCCGAACACGACCGAGCACCACATCAGGTGGATCAAGGTCTTCTTCCACCCCGACGGCGACAAGTTCACCTACGACGTGGCCAACCTGGAGTTCGACGCCCACGGCGAGTCCGTCCAGGGCGCGAACAAGGGCCCGGTCTACACGCACCACGGGGGCGCGTTCATGATGAGGGTCGACCGCCCGGGCACCATCCACGCGATGGCGATGTGCAACATCCACGGCCTGTGGGAGTCGGAGCGCAAGCTGGCGCTGAAGTAGGCGGAACCCCGCGCGTGGGACGCCCGTCAGGCGGGTCTGTGGGCGATGACGCTCACGCTCACGATGGCCCTTGCCGCCCTCTTGAGCTGCTCGCCGGTGAGGTCCGTGTCCTCGAGGAACTCCTGGATGACCCCCGTGTCCTCGATGAGGAACTCTATGGGGTAGGCCTTCTGGCCCGTGACCTTGACGCGCTCGAAGCCCGCCTCCCTCATCATGCCCAGGTACGCCCCCTTCATCGCGGCCCCCGCGATGCAGGCGGAGTAGGCCGCCGCGTCGTCGAGCAACCTCTGGGGCAGCCGGCGCAGGAGCACTATGTCCGAGACCATCAGCCGTCCCCCGGGCCGCAGCACCCTGAAGGCCTCCTTGAACACGCGGGGCTTGTCGACCGAGAGGTTGATGACGCAGTTGGAGATGACCACGTCGACCGAGCGCGCCGGCAGCGGGATGTCCTCGATCACGCCCCGCTTGAACACCACGTTGCGGTAGCCGCCCTCCTTGGCGTTCCTGCGCGCGCGGCGGAGCATCTCGGGGGTCATGTCCACGCCAATGACCCTGCCCTTGGGCCCCACCCGGTCGGCCGCGAGGAAGCAGTCGATGCCCGCGCCCGAGCCCAGGTCCAGCACGGTCTCGCCCTTGGCCAGGGACGCGATGGCCAGAGGGTTGCCGCAGCCCAGGCCGAGGTTGGCCATCTCGGGCACGGCCGCGAGCTCCTCGGGGGTGTAGCCGATGAGCCGGCCCACGCCCTCCGCGCCGGTGCTGCCGCAGGAGCAGCGCGTGGGCGGGCCGCAGCACCCCTGCTCGGGGCCCTTGGCTATCCGCGCGTAGTGCTCGCGCACGCTCGCCCTCACGGCCTGCTTGCCCTTGCCCTCCAACGTCCCTCGCGCCATCTCAGAGCACCTCCTTCATCGCGGGCGCCAGCATGTCCTTGACCGGCCCCGAGAGGGCGCCGGCCCTCACAAGCGCTATGCAGCACACCGCGTCGCCGCAACTGACGAGGGTGACCGCGAGCTTCTCGCCCGGGCGGATGCCCGCGCGCTCGCGCACGTCCTTCGGCAGCACCATCTGGCCCCGCTCGTCGACGGAAACGATCGCCTCGACGTCGCAGCAGCCGACCCCCTCGTGCGTCCCCTCCCTGGGACCGGTCCTCGCGCCCTTTCCGGACATGTGAACGACCTCGGTGCCACGGTGAGCGCGGGACGGATACTAATACTTTTCTGATTTGTCTGAAATATCTGAAAATGCTGCATCGAGGATGGGGCCAGTGCGACCCGCGCGGCCCCGCCCGGCCCGGAAGGGAGGCCGGAGGGTCGCGGGACGCGCCCCTGGCCAGGAGGGATTCCGTACCAATGATTATATGTAGGCCGGTCGTAGGAAGGGCGATATCGCCAGGACCCGGGACGGGCGCTCTCCCTGGAGAGTACCGCCCGCCCGCCCCCGCGGGCGCGGACCCATCCTGCCTGGCCGAATGGTGCCCCCATGCTCATGCGCATCCTCGCCAAGTCGCTCGCGCGCCGCCGCTCGCGCATCGCCATCGCCGTCGTCGCCGTCGTAATCGGCTCCGCCGTGGCGACATCGCTCATGAGCGTGTCGATGGACGTCGAGGATAGGGTCGCGCAGGAGTTCCGCCGCTACGGCGCGAACCTGATGGTCGTGCCGCGGTCCGACACCATCGACGTGGGCTTTCCCGGGGTCCAGCTGGGCTCGGTGACCGAGCAGACCTACATCAACGAGTCCGACATCTGGCGCATCAAGACCATCTACTGGCGCAACAACGTGCTGGGCTTCGCGCCATTCCTCTACCAGGTCGTGGGCGCGTCCGCGGACGGCGGCCCCGAGCAGGACGTGGTGATGGCGGGCACCTACTTCGGCAGGGACGTGGCGATAGTCGAGCCCTACTCGCCCGACGACCCCACCGTGTTCAGGACCGGCGTCCAGCAGATCAGCCCCTGGTGGCACATCGAGGGCAGGTGGATCGACGCCTCGGACGGCAGCGCGCCGGCGCTGGCAATGGTCGGGCGCAACGTGGCCGACAAGCTGGGGGCCACGATAGGCACCACGCTGCGCGTGGCCTACAGGCCCCTGGTGGGCGCGGAGGGCAGCGTCACGGAGCGCGCCTTAACGGTGGTGGGCATCGTCACCACCGACGGGGCCGAGGACAACCAGGTGTTCGTGGACCTGGGCCTCGCGCAGGCGATGACGTCCAGGCCGGGCAAGATGCACACCGTCCAGGTGAGCGCGCTGTGCACCGCGTGCCCGGTCGAGACGTTCGCCGACGAGATAGAGGCCAAGATACCCAACGTCGAGGGCAGGACGGTCAAGCAGCTCGTCGCGGCCGAGATGGACACCCTCAGGATGGTCGAGGGCCTCATGCTCATGGTCACGGCGGTGGCGCTCCTCGCGTCCGCGCTCGGCGTGCTCACCACGATGACGGCCTCCGTCATCGAGCGGCGCAAGGAGATCGGGCTCATGAAGGCCGTGGGCGCCGAGCGCCGGTTGATAGTGGCGCTGTTCCTCGCCGAGGCGCTCGTCATCGGCGCGCTCGGGGGCGTCGCGGGCTTCGTCGTGGGCGTCGCGCTCTCCCAGGCCATAGGCCAGGGCGTGTTCGGGACGAGCATCTCGCTCCAGATCCTCGTGCTGCCCGTCGTGCTCGGCATCGGCATCGCGGTCGCGGTCCTCGCGAGCCTGCTGCCGGTGCGGCGCGCCGTGGGCGTCGAGCCCGCGATCGTGCTGCGGGGTGAGTGACGTGGCGGACGCGCTCATCTCGGTCGAGGGCGTGCGGAAGGTCTACGGGACCGAGACGACCGCGCTCGACGGCGTCACCCTCGGCATCGAGGAGGGCAGCTGGACGAACATCACCGGCCCCTCGGGCTCGGGCAAGACGACGCTCCTCAACATCATCGGCTGCCTCGATTCCCCGTCGGGCGGCCGCGTGGTCATCGACGGCACCGAGCTCACGGGGCTCGGCCAATCCGAGCTCACGACGTTCCGCCGCGAGAACATCGGGCTCATCTTCCAGCAGTACCACCTGGTGCCATACCTCACAGCGCTCGAGAACGTGATGATGGCGCAGTACTTCCACAGCGTCGTCGACGAGGGCCAGGCCAGGGCCGCCCTCGAGCGCGTGGGCCTCGGGCACAGGCTCGACCACCTGCCGGCCCAGCTCTCGGGCGGCGAGCAGCAGCGCGTGTGCATCGCGCGCGCGCTCATCAACGACCCCAAGATACTGCTCGCGGACGAGCCGACGGGGAACCTCGACCAGAGGAACGGGCGGAACGTCCTCGAGCTTATGGAGGCCCTCCACCGCGAGGGCCACACGGTCGTGGTCGTCACGCACAACCCCGACATCGCACTGATGGGCGACAGGACCATCGAGATAGTGGACGGCAAGGTGGCAAGGGACACGACGAGGAAGGAGGGCTGACCATGTCAAGGAGGAGCCGGAGGGACACGAAGGCTGAGGCGCGCAAGCGGGAGCAGGAGCGAAAGCGCGAGAGGAGGATGAAGGCGCTCCGGCTCGTCGCCGCCGTGGTGATAGTCGTCGCCGTGGTCGCGCTCGCGGCCATGGCGCTCATGCGCGGAGGGGGCGACGGCCCGGCGCCGAGCCAGGACGTGCCAGTGACCTCGACGGGAGAGGTCAAGATACCCGTCTCGGAGCTCACGGGCGACGCGAGGTTCTACAGCTCCACCGCGGGCGGCACCAAGGTCCGGTTCTTCGCCATGAGGGGGCCTGACGGGCAGGTGCACGTCGGGACGGACGCGTGCGACGTCTGCTACGGCCAGAAGAAGGGCTACCGTCAGGAGGGCGGGGAGATGGTGTGCAACAACTGCGGCAAGAAGTTCGCCGTCAACTCCATCGGCACCGAGAACACGGCGGGCGGCTGCTGGCCGAGCCACATCAACTGGAGGCTCGACGGCGATAGCGTGGTGGTCACGGCCCAGGACCTCGCCGCGAAGGCCTACTTGTTCAAGTGAGGCGCGGCCGGGACGGCCGTCAGCCCTCTGCCCAGGCGTCCCTAGCCCCATCGCCTCCTGCCCAGGTGGAAACCGACCGTCAACGCGCTGCCCACGCCCAGGATGAGCGCCAGGAGAAGCCATGTGGTATCGGGGCGCGTGCTGTGGGGCGCGGTCGGGGGAGGCTCGGACTTGGAGGGCGAGACGATCGTCCAGGTCCTCGAGACGGTGCTCTCCCCGTCGGACGCGGTGACACGGACGGTCCGGTTCACCCCGGGGGTGTAGGGGCACGTGAGGTTGAGGTGGGCAATGCCATCCGCGCCGACGGCGAGCCCCGACGCCTCCCACCGGTAGTCCAGCTCGTCGCCGTCATCGTCCTCGACCCCGACCGAGAGCTCGATGTCGGTCTCCTCTAGTATCGTGATGTCGCCGTCCGGCGACCATGAGACGAGCCTGGGTGGCGAGTTGAGCACCGTGACGTCCCAGGAGGCCTCGGCCTCCCCGGTCCCCCACCGCAGGAGGGCGGACACGGTGTGGTCCCCGCTCCTGTCGAAACTGATCCGACGGCTCGTCTCCCGCTCCCGGGACAGGAGCGCGCCGTCGCTGAGCCAGAGCACCGCGTACTGCACCTCGTCGGGGTTGGTGATGGCGACCTCGAACGTCTGCACCGTGCGCTTGCCAAGCGTCAGCGAATGGTCGGGGCTGACCGGTGCGATGGTGGGCGCCACCAGCGAGCGCACGCTGATGCTCCATCCATGCTCCAGGCTCGCGAGCCCGCTGCTGGCCCCGACGGTGAGCGCGTGCGTTCCCGCTTGCAGGCCCTCGAGCACGTGCGACGGCGACCCGCTCGCGACCGTGACCCCGTCCAGCGTCCATGTGTACGAGATCGGCCTCGAGAGCCGCTCGGTGACGTGGATGGAGAAGGCCGCCACCTCACCGACGATGAGGGAGACGTCCCCGCCCGGGGAGAAGGACCGGAGGGTGAGGCTGTCCTGCGGGCGGTCGATGCGCACGAGCCTGTGCTCCGGCGGCGAGAAGTCCATCCCGTCGAAGGCGACGAACGAGAGCCAGTAGTCGCCAGACGGGACGTCGCCGAGACCGACCTCGAGCCCCCATTCCCCTGGCCCGACGGCCGATGGCACGGGGCGTGGGAGACCAGTGACGTAGATGGTCAACGGGGCGTCGCCGTCGAAGTCGGAGGACGTGCCCGATGCGAGCGCCCGCTCATCGCATACCGTCCCGTTCTCGGGCAGGGCGACCGTGAGGTCGGGCGGTGTGTTCATGTTGACGTAGGCCAGGACCTCGAGCGCGTTGTTGAGGCGGTTGTTCTCGTAGGGGGAGACGTCGTGCACCACAATCTTGATCCAGTGGGCGCCATGGGAGAGCCTCGTCCTCATGGTGAACGCGGCCGCCTCGTCCCTCGACAGGGCATCATCGCAGGAGAAAACGCCGATCGGGGAGTAGTCCGAGGAAGCGTTCGCCCGCTCGAGGACGCTGGCCACGAAGCGCTCCGATGGGGCCCAGCCGACATTGCTGACGTTGAACGATATCATGACCGGCTCGGGGTCTCCGCGCGTCTCATCCAGGCGGTATGTGGCGGGGTCCACGGTCAGGTCGGGGGTCAGCGGGATCTGGTAGGTGAGCCCGTCGTATGTCGTCACATCATGGCATGATAGGATCAGGAATATCGTATCGGTCCGATTGATCACGGGGGTGCCCATGCTGTACACGAACTGCAGGCCAGGGTTCAATAACCGCGGAGTGGGGACGTCTTGATACTCCCTGTCTATGACTGTCGTTATGATGTTGTCATAGTACCACTGGAAGCCGCTGGAGAGAGTGCCGAAGAGGAAGACCCGGTCGGAAGCGTTGATCAATATGTTCGACCATTGCACGGAGTAGTTGATACCATCGTACGGGGGCGGCGGTATCGAGACCTCCCCGAGGAGGTCCCCGGCAGGCGAGAACCTGCTCAGCTTCGAGTGCTGGGGGTCCAGCACGTGGATATCCCCGTGCGTGTCCACGTCGTAGGGGTAATAATGGACTACTTGGGGATCGCCAGACTCCTTCGTCAATATAATCGGTCCAGCGGTCCTGGCATTCTCGATATCATAGATGTACATGATGGTCTGATATCGAAGGGAGGGATCGGCCTCGGTCGTGTTCTCCACGTTCTGGGTCCAATAGTACGCGCCGTGACGGAAGAATGAGGTCAGGGAATGGAGCGAACTCGACGAGTAACTGAACATCGTCCGTTTCGTCAAGTTCAAGGTGTCCGCGTTGACCGAGTATAGGGCGAATACCCATCCTCCATTTTGAAAGTCATGGTAGATGACCTCTAGCAGTATGTCGTCCTCATATGAGCCAAGAACACGCACATTCGATAAGGAGGGCAGTGTAAGATTGAGGGGGTCCGATGTGCTCCCGTCCATGGACAGGTGGAGCTTGTCCCGAGTGGAAAAGTCCTGGTAGAATGTGTAGAGATGCCCTCCGAAGATGATGTAGCTCCAATAGATGTTCGAGTAGAGCGATGGCACCCAGCTCGACCCGGCTAGTTCTAGTAAATCCCCCTCTGCGTCATACCTGTAGTAGGTCAAGAGATAGCCCGAGGTATTGTAGGCATCGAATTCGACATCTATGCAATATGTGTCACCCGTGCGCCCATCGACGGTGATGCCCCAGGAGGTGTATCCTGTCACGTTCGGCATCGGGATGGGGGTTCTCCACTCGAAGTCGTACGGGGGCTCCTCGGAATCGCAGCCCATCGGCAGGATCACGAGGGCGATGACAAATGCCATCGCACATACGAGCATGGCGGTGGCAAGGGTTCGGCGCGTGGGCGATGGGACGCACCCTGATGAGGGGGCATCGACACCATCACTAGATTGGCCCATGTGATACCTCCAATGGGGTGATCGGAGCCACCACGGAATGAGTATGGCAGGGACATCTTATATCCGTATTGGATTGGAATTCGATGCATCAGATTGACCGAATGTGTGCATGGCGTCTGTGATGGCGGTCCACCATGGGCTCAAGTGCCACTTGGAGGCTTGACGGCGACCAAGGGGCCATCGCGGGCGAGGCCATAGCCTCGAGGGCCATTGTCTTCAGATGGCGCGAGGGGCGGGTTCTCACTGGATGTACGTCACGTTCGACCTGTCGAACCCCGGTATCAGCTCGATGCGCGGCTCGCCCGGCGGCACGAACCCGTAGCCGGGGGAGACGATCTCGCGGAAGATGGACCCGAAGTCGCGCGCGATGCGAGCCACGTCATGGTCCCGCCCGAACGCCCTCGAGGCCAGCCTGGCCGCGGCGGACCGGCACCGATCCTCGTCGATGATGCCGACCGCGTGCAGGTACTCGTGCAGCAGCAGGTAGAACCGGTAGCCCTTGAGCAGCTCGGGCGACCGGTGCTCGACCACGCCCATCGCCTGCCTGTTGACGACGATGGCGTTCCCGCCCACCACGAAGTAGGCCCCGACGAACCCCTCGGGGGACACGCCCAGGTCCACCATTCCCAGCATGAGGCCCGCGCGGTGCAGCCCCAGCTCGCACTCGACGATGTCCTTGACGACCTCGAACAGGTCCGGCAGCGTCACCGCCCTGGTGTACCTCTTGCGGTGGTGCGCGGCGCCCTCGTCGCAGTCGCTCGTGCGACGCGCGTCGGCGGGCGTGCCGTCCGTGCGCATCGTGCGCGCGTCAGGGCCCGTGTACATCAGCGTGAACGACCCCGGAAGGGCCTCCGCCTGCGTGCCCCCGTTATAGGGGCCGTGGTCGTGGCCGTCCGATGCCGGTCCGGCCCCGGATGGAATTGGGTTCCCGTCCATGTTGGCTCACCGCGGTCAGTGCCAGCATCCACACTGGCCCGAATGGCTAGGGGCGCCCCTCCTAATCAAGCCGCCGCCGAACCGCATCGGCGGCCGGCTCGGGCATCCGGGTGAGCTCCCTGCACAGGGCCCACAGGCGCTCGGCCGCGGCGTCGTCGCGGGCGGCGGCCGAGGGCTCGTCGAGCTCGCCGTGCCGGTTCACGTACCGCCCGCTCACTCCCTCGAGCGCGGGGGAGGTCGCGACTCTCAGCACAACCCGCACCCCCTCCTCCGCGGGCCTCGCGAACAGGTTCATGAGACCCCGCGTGGGGGCGCTGAACTCGCGCGCGAGGCCCGTCCTCATGAGCCCAGGGGTGAGCGCGTTCACGGTCACCCCGGAGCCCTCCAGCCTCCGGTGGAGCGCGCGCACGAGCAGGAGGTCGAGGAGCTTCGAGTGCGAGTAGGCCCTCATGGCCCTGTAGCCGCGCTCGAACTGCGGGTCGTCGAGCCTGAGGCGCGCGCGCCGGTGCGTCCCCGACGACAGGAACACCACGCGGGAGGGGGCGGCCGTCATGAGCGCGGGGAGGAGCAGGTTCGTGAGCATGAACGGCGCGAGCACGTTCACCGCGAGTTGCGTCTCGATGCCGTCGGTGGTGAGCGTCCTGCGCACGGGCACCGTCGCGGCGTTGTTGACCAGGACGTGCAATCTCCCATGCTTGGCCAGGACCTCCCCCGCGAGGCGCCGCACCTCCGATTGGGAGGAGAGGTCGGCGAGCACGCCCTCCAGGGACGCCGAGGGGACCCCGGCCCTTATGAGCTCGGCCGCGCGCGCGCACCGGCGGACGTCGCGGCACGCCATGACCACGTGCGCGCCCGTGGCCGCGAGGCCCCTGGCCGTGCCCAGGCCGATGCCCGAGCTCGCGCCCGTGACGAGCGCGACCCGGCCCAACATGCCCTGACCGTCGTCGGCCATCGTCAGTCGCATCGCGCCCGGGGATATTAACATGATGTCAATCGCGGAGTTGCGGTCCGCAGGGCCGATGGGGGAAAAGGTTAAGGGCCAGTTCCCTGATTACACTCCGAGGGGCGGTTCCAACCGGCGACCCCGCAGAGGGCGGGCGCTGCCGGTCCGCTGCCCCGGGGGTTGAATGATGTCCGTTCGTTCGCGCTCGGCATGGGCATCGCTATCGCTCGTGGCGATGCTGGCGCTCGCATCGTTGACCGTCCTGCCATCCCCCGTCATGGCCGATTACTACAACCTGCCGGATCAGAGGGGCATCCAGATATACTCCGAGAGCCTGGGCTCGAGGACGCTCTACGCGGGGGACCAGAACATCAGCTTCTACGTCCGCGTGTACAACGCCCCCTACGACGACCTCGACGACGACAATCCCATCAGGCACTGCAACGCGTCCTTCGAGACGGTGGT
>Ga0316622_100004734_pt1 | contig 10047 bp, 8 predicted proteins | sample OWC_Aug_OW2_C1_D_FD_207646 | JGI IMG/M metagenome (GOLD analysis project Ga0316622, IMG submission 207646) | Wetland soil microbial communities from Old Woman Creek delta, Ohio, United States - OWC_Aug_OW2_C1_D5_C | ecosystem: Environmental > Terrestrial > Soil > Wetlands | place: USA: Ohio... | reverse complement strand
GCTGTCGCCCAGCCGAGCTTCGCCGGGCGCTGGCGGTGGCCGAGCGCTGCGCCGGGGCCACCGGAGGCCGGGTCGAGACCATCCGCGAGATCACCCCGTCGGACTTCGAGTTGCGGCTGCGGCCGGCGGGCGCCGAGCAGCCGGTCGTCCTGCACCTCGGCCCCGAGCCCACGAAAGGCGAGCGCTACTGGCTGGAACGCATCGCCCGCGGCGAGGCGCGGTCGCCATGGGCCGACCTGCGCTGGGACGATCGCGTCGTCCTGGGGGGTATCGGGTGAACGAGGCACGGCCGTTGGTTGGGATCGACGTCGGCTCGTCGACGGTGTCGGTGGTGGTCGCGACCCCGGATGACGGCCAGCTGGTCGTCCACGGTTTCGGCCAGGCCCGGCACGACGGCGCTCGCCGCGGCGTGATTGCCAAGCTCGACGAGGTCAGCGAGGCGATCCGCGTTGCCGCCGAGGAGGCGGAGGCGATGGCGTCGATGCCGGTCGAGGCGGCCGTCGTCGGCATCGGCGGCATCGCGATCCAGGGCAATCCCTCGACGGCATCGGTGCCGGTGACCGGCCGCGGCGACACGGTGTGCGGCGACGACGTGCGGCGGGCGCTGCGGGCCTGCGCGCAGGTCTCGATCCCGCCCGACTACCGGGTGCTCGACATCATCCCCTGCGCCTTCGGAATCGACGGCCACAGCGGCATGGAGCATCCGGTCGGGATGCCCGGCACCCGGCTCGACGCCTCGGCGTACGTGCTGTACACCAACCGGATCCATGCCGAGACCGTGGAGCAGGCGGTCAACCGGGCCGCGGTTGCTGTCGACATGATGGTGTTCGAGCCGCTGGCGGCGGCCGAGGCGGTGCTTGCCCGCGACGAGCGCGAGCTCGGGTGCGTGCTGCTCGATATCGGCCACGCTTCGACCGAGTGGGTGCTGTTCTCGGACGGCACGGTGGCGGCGACCGGCGCGGTGCCGGTGGGTGGCCGCCACTTCACCAGCGACCTCGCGGCGATGCTCAAGACGACGACTGTCGCCGCCGAGCGGACCAAGCGCGAGATCGGCTGCGCGGTTCACCGCGAGGGTCTCGACCGTCACGCGGTGGAGGTCCCGACCCTGGGCGGGGACGGCAACCAGATCCACGCCGGCTCCTTCGTCGCCGAGATCCTGGTCGAGCGCGCCCGCGACCTGTTCATCGCGATCCACAGCACCCTCGCGGCGCATGGACTCGATCGGGCGCCGCGCGCGGGCGTCGTGCTGACCGGCGGGGGCGCCCGCCTGGAAGGTCTCGAAGACGAGGCGGAGGCGATCTTCGGCCATCGCGCGCGGGTCGGCGTTCCCCGCGGGCTGGCCGGGCTCACGGAGGGAGTGTGCGGACCGGAGTGGGCGGTGGCGTGCGGCCTGATCAGGCTGCACCAGCGCCGGCACGGCCAGGACCTGACGTCAGAAACACACCGGAGCGGTCTGCTGACCTGGCTGCGGAATGCGCTCGGTGACTTTTTCGAACTGGGAGGTGGACATGATCGAGTTTGACGATGTGGCGGCTGGTGGAGAGGTGACGGGACGGCCCGGGATCCGGCGGGCCACGAGCTCCGAGATCGGGATCTTTCTCGACGAGGCCCCGCCGCCGGCGCGGATCAAGGTGATCGGCGTCGGCGGTGGAGGCTGCAACTCGGTGAACCGGATGATCGACGCCGGGCTGCACGGCGTCGAGTTCATCGCGGCTAACACCGACGCGCAGGCGCTCGGCGGCAACCGGGCGGCGACCAAGCTGCAGCTCGGCCTCGAGCTGACGAGGGGCCTCGGCGCGGGCGCGAACCCCGAGGTGGGACGGAACGCGGCGCTCGAGGCCGACAAGAAGATCTTCGACATGCTCGACGGCTCGGACATGGTCTTCATCACCTGCGGCATGGGCGGCGGCACCGGGACCGGCGCGGCGCCGATCATCGCGCAGATGGCGCAGGACGTCGGCGCCCTCACGGTGGCGGTGGTGACCAAGCCGTTCAGCTTCGAGGGTTCGCGGCGGCGCAAGGTGGCGGAGGACGGAATCCTCCAGCTCGGCGAGCACGTCGACACCCTGATTACCATCCCCAACGACCGGCTGCTCAAGTTCGTGGAGCGGAACACCAACTTCACCGAGGCGATGAGCATCGCCGACGACGTGCTCCGCCAGGCGGTGCAGGGCATCGCCGACATCATCACCGTGCCGGGGCTGATCAACCGCGACTTCGCCGACGTGCGGACCGTGATGCAGGGCATGGGCCACGCCATCATGGGCATCGGCATCGCCGGCGGCGAGCACCGGGCGGTCGAGGCGGCGCAGCACGCGATCGCGTCACCGCTGCTCGAGGAGACCTCGATCGAGGGCGCGCGCGGCCTGCTCATCAACATCACCGGCGGACCGAGCGTCACCCTCAACGAGATCAACGAGGCGGCTGAGATCATCACCGAGGGCGCGGACGAGTCGGCGCAGATCCTGTTCGGAGCGGTGGTCTCCGAGGAGATGGGTGACCGGATGCAGGTCACGGTGATCGCGACCGGCTTCCACGCCGAGGACGAAACGGCCCGCGTGCCGGTGCGCGACGCGCGAGCCAAGGCCGAGCCTCACCACGAGGAGGTGCCGGCGCGGACCAGCCGCTTCTTCGTGCCCGGCGGGCCCAACACCGAGTACGGCATCAACCAGACCGACGACTACGAGATCCCGGCCATCCTGAGGAAGCAGATGGACTGATCGCTCCTCCTTCCTGTCGCATTGCGGCGTCCGCGGTGGGCGCCCTCGCCCCCTCCCGCTACACCACCTCCCGGCGGGAGGGGGGTTTTTCGTGCCTGGGCGCAGGGGCCGGACCAGCAAACCCTCCCGTCTTCGTGCCCGTGTCCGCTCGTTCGCTCCGCCCTCGAGATCGCTTCGCGCCGATTCTCTCGAGGCGCTTCCCGAGGGAGCCACCTTTGGCGATTTCGGGTCTCGAGCACGATGTCAGGAGGATCGTGGTCCCGAAATCGCCAAAGGTGGCACGCCCGCAGGACGCCCTCTCCTCGCACTCGCCTCGCCTCCCGGGCGTGGGAGCGGGGAGCTACGAAGGCGAGCCCAGCCGCACCTTGAGCGTCTGCCGCCGGCGGTCGCGCTCGACTGTGACCTCCACCTGGTCGCCCTCGCGCCGCTGCTCGAGACGCAGCCGCAGCTCGGACTGGCTGCGCACTGGCTGGCCGTCGATCGCGACGATGACGTCGCCGAGCTGGACCTCGCCGCGGCGGTCGCGCACGGTCGGCCGCATCCCGGCGGCCTCGGCCCCGGAGCCGGGCACAACGTCCATCACCAGCACGCCCTCGAGGCCGAGCCGCTGGTTGATCGAGTCCGAGGCGAGCTGGACGCCGATGGTCGGCCGCCGAATGCCGCCGTAGGCGATCAGGTCGGGCACCACCCAGTTGACGGTGTCGACCGGGATTGCGAACCCGATCCCGGCGTAGCCGCCGGACGGGCTGACGATCGCGGCGTTGACCCCGATCAGTCGGCCGGAGCTGTCGAGCAGGGGCCCGCCCGAGTTGCCGGGGTTGATGGCAGCGTCGGTCTGGATGACGTCGCTGATCGGCACCCCCGACATCGACTCGATCTCCCGGCCGAGCGCGGAGATGATGCCGGTGGTCAGGGTCTGGTCGAAGCCGAACGGGTTGCCGATGGCGAGCACCGTCTGACCCACCATCAGGTCAGCCGACGTGCCGATGGCGATCGGCCGCAGCGTGTCGGGGGGCGACGAGATCCGCAGCACCGCGAGGTCCTTCTCGGGCGCGCCGCCGATCGCAGTGGCAGACCAGGTCGTCTGGTCCGCGAGCGTCACCTGGAAGGCATCGCCGCCCTGCACGACGTGGAAGTTGGTGACGATGTGGCCGTGCTCGTCCCACACGAAGCCCGAGCCGGTGCCGCGCGGGATCTCCATGACATTGAGCCGGAAGAAATCGCGGCGGACGGCGAGCGACGTGATGTAGACGACCGAGGGCGAGGTCCTCTCGAAGAGGCTGGTGACGCTGCGCTCCTCCGGGGTCAGCGGCGCGCGGCTCGCCACCGGTCGCGGGCGGTTTGCCGCTGGGGGAACCGCCTGCGGCTCGCCGATGAGCGGGCACGCGACGCCGCCGAGGAAGCCGGCCCCCAGGAGCAGCGCGCCGAGCAGGGTTCGCGATGCGGTCATGCGATCGACCCTCCGAACACTCAGTATATTGCGGGCAGTCGCCAGCTCTCTACCTTTCCCCCGGCACTACCGCTTCCGCTCCCCCAAGGGTGATAGGTGATACGTGATAGGTGATAGGGCCCCCGCCCGCGCGTGTCACGGCGACGCCTCACGGCGCCGGTAGCACGATCGGCGAAACGCTCGCCGCGCTTTTCAACACAACCTCGGACAGGAGCTCGTCGGCGCCGTCCAGCGCGACCTCGGCCGAGCCATCCCCTCGAATCGTGTAGGCCAGCGGCCGGCCGGTGAACGGGTCGGGCTCGGTCAGCTCCGACACCGCGGATCGATCGGTGGGGTAGGCGCCCTCCGCAATCGCGATCTGGCGTAGCTCGATGGCGGCCCGGACCAGCTGACGCTGGGCAAGGGCGGCCTGATGGCGGGCGATCGCCGAGCGGAGGTTGACCAGCACCAGCCCGGCGACGACTCCTTCGTCCTCGGGGCTGGAGTTCCACCCGGGCGCGCTGCCGTAGGGTGCGTCAATGAGCTCGCGGACGATGGCGTGGGCGCGCTCGAATTCGGCCCTTGCCCACTCGTCGGCGACGCTGGATGGCTGGGGGGCCGCTTCCGGCCCTTGAATGTTCGAAAACTCGAGCGCCCGCCCCATCATGGCCCGGAGATCCTCGGCCGAGAGGGTCTCGGTGAGCTGCTCGACGAAGGCCGGATCAGCGGTCCACGGCTGGCCGCATACTAGGGTCTCGGCGGCGGCGGCCAGCATCATCCGCTCGCAGGCGATCCCGATCAGCGCGGTCAGTATCGAGTTCTCGCGCTCGAGCGAGGAGGCCAGCCGGCCCATGGTGGCGAGGGCGGTGAGGGCTCGCTGCCGGTCGCCGTCGGCGGCGGCGATTCTCGCCTCGGCGAGCAGCAGGCGGCAAGCCTTCACCAGTGGCAGCATGTCCGGCACCTCCCTGTCCGGCATTTCGGCGTCGAGGCCGCGCCGGTACTCGAACACGTAGCTCGAGCGATCCAGGGTGGCGGCCCGGTGCAGCATCTCGAGGGCGGCCTGCTGGCGGTCGAGGGACTGCCGGACCGAGTCGACCAGCTCCGGGCTCCACTCCGAAAACGGCCGCAGGGACGCCTCGCCGATCGCGCCGCGAGAGTAATCGGTCGGGTCGATCGCGCAGCCGCCAGCCATCAACCACTCGGCGGCGTTCTCCTCTGGTGGGATGGCCCCCAACTCGGACCCCGCGGGCGTCGGCTGGAGCTCGTCGTTGGCGTGGAGAGTCTGGGCGGTCAGAGAGACGGCGAGCCCGAGGGTCACCCCGGCGGCGACCATCGACACGGCACGACGGAGCCAGTGCGAGCAGGCCATCTGCGTTCTCCGGCACGAGCTGATTTTGTCTGCCGTGATTGTATCGCGCGCGGTGTCCACAGCCTAGCGACGGTGGTCCCGTGGCCCATCATGGTCGAGGCGAGGCGGCAGCACATACGGCTCGCGGTCGCCGCCGACGATCCCAGCGAGCAGGTGGTAGAGCGCGAACAGCTCGAGGCTGAACGGCAGGTAGCCGCCGTAGCCGAGGATCGGCATCTCGAAGACCCGGCCGAAGCCGACGGACGGCACGTCGTAGATCCAGTTCCGGGTTCGCTGGTTGACGAGCTCGAACAGCCACCATGCCGGGACCGAGGCGGCGAACAGGCCGAGGTAGCGCACTCGACTCCGGAACAGCGGCGAGCTGCCGGTCCGGCGCAGGGTGAGGGCGTCGACCGTCAGGCAGTAGCCGAGCCAGAGCGGGAAGAACCCCCAGTGGGTGCGCATCCCATCAAGGCCCCAGTTGAGGGCCCAAAACACCGCCACCAGGGCGAGGCCGAGCCAGCCGTGAACCGCGAGCCGTCTGGGGCTCAATGGAGCATCCCGCCGCGCTCAGTGTCGAGCAGGTGCTCGTTGCCGATCCGGATTCTCTGGAGGCCTTCGCCGCGGGCCGCGGCGAGCGCCTCCTCGGCATGGCGGCGCGAGGTGAAGGGCAGGTCCGACGCCGCGAACGAGGGCGCGAAGGCGAGCAGGGCGTAGGGCGTCGACGGGTCGACCGAGGCGATGAAGCGGGCGATGGCCGCGACCTCATCCGGCGTGACATAGCCGGGCACCAGCAGGGTGCTCGCCACCACCAGCGGCGGCTCCCGCCGCTCCACCGCGCGGGCGGCGGCTCGCGCGAAGTTCGCCAGCGTGCGCTCGTTCCCGCCGCCGGTGAGCGCCACGTGGAGCCGCTCGTCGAGCGCCTTGAGGTCGAACTTGACGATCCCTCCGGTGGCGAGCGACAGCTCGACGGCCTCCTCCATCAGCCGCTGGTTCTGGGTCCCCGCGGTTTCCCAGCAGATCCGCACGCCGCGGCTGGCCAGCCGGCGCGCGGTGGCCAGGGCGTGGGGCATCTGGCTCGCCGGATCGCCGCCGAAGAAGCAGACGCAGAAGGTGCGCGCGTCGGCGCAGCGGGCGAGCTCGTCGGCGGTCATGCCGCCATCGTTCCTGGGGTCGCTCTCGCGGAAGCGCCAGTTCTGGCAGCCGAGGCAGTTCAGGGTGCAGCTCGCGTAGAAGACCGCCAGGTTGCGGAGGCCGTGCTGCCGGTGGCCGGGGCAGACCCAGTCGGCGACGCAGTTGGTCGGCAGCGGGTCGTGGTAGGCGTGGAGCAGGCCTCGCGACGGGCGGCCGGCGAGGTGGCGGATCCGCAGCCCGCCGGAGCGTGACGGGACGGCCACCCGCAGGCCGCAGAAGCCGCGCTCGCCGAGGCCGATCGAGCACTCGCGCGAGCACAGCGGGCACTTGGCTCCCCTGGGGGCCCTCGGCGGGGTGCCGGGCAGCTCGAAGCGCCGTCGGTTGGCGGCGTGGGCGTCGCGGATCCGCGACTGGCTGGCCGAGTAGCCCTCGGTGGCGCAGTCCCGACACACCCCGAGCGCGCCCATGACGGGCTGATCCGTTCGGCCGCACAGCTCGCACCCCGGGAGGCGGTGGGCTCTCACCATGACGTCCTACGGACAAGGTGTGGCCCGCCGAGCTGGCTGTCAACCGGAGGCCCGCGACCGGAGTGTCCGCTGTTACACTTCCAGGCCGTGGACCAGCCCGCCTACCAGCGTGACGCCTACCTGCGGGAGCTCGACACCGAGGTCACAGCGACTGGCGAGGCCGGCGGCCGCCCCTGGGCCGCGACCGCCGACACCCTCTTCTACCCGGAGGGCGGCGGCCAGCCGTCGGACCGCGGCACCATGGGCGGCGCCGACGTGCTCGAGGTGCACATGGCCGAGGGCACGGTGCGCCACGTCCTGTCCTCGCCGCTCGCCCTCGGGTCGGTCCGCCAGCTGCTGGACTGGCCGCGCCGGTTCGACCACATGCAGCAGCACACCGCCCAGCACCTGCTGACCGCGGTCGCGCTGGCCCGCTTCGGCTGGCGCACCACCGCATTCCACCTCGGGCCCGTCCAGTCGGACATCGAGCTCGACGTGGCGGCGCTCCGCGCCGACGACTTGCGCCGGCTCGAGGACGCCATCAACGAGCACTGCCGCGAGGCGCGGACCGTGTCGGTGCGCCATGCCCCGCGCGAGCGGATGGGGGAGCTCGGCGTGCGCTCGCGGCTCCTGCCCGAGGGTCTCGAGGGCGAGCTGCGGCTGGTCGAGATCGAGGGGCTCGATCTCAATACCTGCGGCGGCACCCACCTTCGCTCGACGGCCGAAATCGGCGCGGTCGCGCTGATCGGCACCGAGCCGATGCGCGGCGGCACCCGGCTGTTCTTCGTTGCCGGCGACCGGGTGCGGCGGCGGCTCGCCGGCCACGAGACCCGCAACCTCGAGCTCCGCGGCCTGCTCGGATCCTCCGATGACGAGCTGCCGCAGGTGGTCGCGCTGCGGGTCGAACGGGAGAAGGCGCTGGCCCGCGAGACCCGCCGGCTGCTCGAGGAGCTGGCGGCGGCGACGGCCCAGGCGCTGGCGGCGCGTGGCGAGCGGGTGGTGGCCGCCCACTGGCCGGAGCGCGACATGGCGTTCCTGCTCGCGCTCGGCAAGGCGCTGATCGCGGCCAGGCCGGACGCGGTTGCGCTGCTCGCCGCCGGGCCGCCCTCGGCCGGGGTGTTCCTGCTGGTGGCCGGGGACGGCAGTGGGATCGACCTGGCCGCGGCCGGGGCCGCAGCGGCGGGCATCCTCGGCGGCCGGGGCGGCGGCCGGGCGCCTTTCTGGCAGGGCAAGGCCACCGCGCTCGATCGCCTCGATGCGGCAGCCACCGCTCTCCGCCGCCACCTCGAAGGCGAGTGACCGCTCAAGCGACTGCCGCCCGACCGCCGAACGACAGGGAGAATCACCGCCAAGACACGAAGACACGAAGGGGAATCTCCTGAGTCCGGGCTCCGGATGCGCTGGCTCAGCTGGTCTTCTTCGTGTCTTGGTGCCTTTGTGGTTGAGTCTGCCCGGCTGCGTCTCTTGGCGTTCCTCGCTCTTCGCGGTTCAAACGTGTCGGGCGCGGGGCCGGAACCGGGCGCGGAAGCGGGAACGAGGCCAAGCGCCTGACTGCCTCACTGCCCCAGGATGCGCGCAGCGCATCCCGAGGAGCCTGTGGGCAGAGGCCAACAACAGTGATCATGTCAGGACCACGCACGAGGGCCTATGCCCTACAGGCTCCTAAGCGAGCCAGCGGGCGAGCGCGGCGAGGTCGACGTTGCCGCCCGAGATGATGACGCCGGTGCGCGGTGCGGCCGGCACCACGCCCCCGAGCAGCGCCGCGACGGCGAGAGCGCCGGTGGGCTCGACGACCAGCTTCATGCGCTCCGCCAGGAAGCGCACCGCCCGCACCAGCGCATCGTCCGGCACTGTCACCATGTCGTGCACGTAGCGCCGCACCAGTGGGAAGGTGACGCGACCGAGGTGCGGCGTGCGGGCGCCGTCGGCGATAGTGTCCGGGTCGTCCACGCGGTGGAGGATGCCGGTGCGGAAGGAGGCGGTGGCGTCGGCGCCGGCCTCGGGCTCGACGCCGATCACCCGGCAGCCCGGCGACAGCGCGGCCGCCGCGATGGCTGAGCCTGACAGCAGCCCGCCGCCGCCGCACGGCACGAGCAGGAGATCGAGGGGGCCTGCGTCCTGGATCAGCTCGAGCGCGGCGGTGCCCTGGCCGGCCACGATGTGCGGGTGGTCGTAGGGCGGCACCACGGCACGGCCGGTCTCCTTGGCAATCCGGGCGGCGAGCGCCTCGCGCGACGTCTCCTTCTGCTCGTAGGTGATGACGGTGGCGCCGTAGCCGCGGGTGGCCGCGAGCTTGACCGGCGGCGCGTCGGCGGGCATCACGACCTGGACGTCGATGCCGAGCAGGCGGCCGGCGAGCGCCGCGGCCTGCGCGTGGTTACCCGAGGAGAAGGTGAGCACCCCGCGCCGCCGGTCCTCGACCCCGAGCTGGGCGAGCGCGTTGTAGGCGCCACGGATCTTGAAGGCGCCGGCGCGCTGAAAGCTCTCGCACTTAAGGGCGACCCGGCCGCCGACCCGCTCGTCCATGGTGCCCGAGCGCATCACCGGCGTGCGGTGGACCACCCCGGCCAGGCGGGCGGCGGCGGCCTCGATGTCCGCGAACGACACCTCGATCCGGTCGAGGTTGATGTCGGTCCCGGCGGGGTGGGGGTTCGCCATCGGTTCGCTCCGGCCACTCATCGTACGCCCGGCGGTGCTGAGGATCCAGGATCAGGGATAGGATTTCGGGGCTCGTCCTCCCGCCCTGCCCGTCTCCGTGCCCGTCTCCGCGCCCTCGCCCGGCCGGCAGGGGTTGGAGGTCAGCTCCCTCGCCCCCCCTCGTGCCACGGCGGAGTGACGGCACAGCCCACTTGGCGCAGCCGGAAGCCAAGGGCGACTTGTCACGGCGCAGTCCGCAGGACGGAGCCGGAA
>Ga0316622_100004733_pt1 | contig 10047 bp, 8 predicted proteins | sample OWC_Aug_OW2_C1_D_FD_207646 | JGI IMG/M metagenome (GOLD analysis project Ga0316622, IMG submission 207646) | Wetland soil microbial communities from Old Woman Creek delta, Ohio, United States - OWC_Aug_OW2_C1_D5_C | ecosystem: Environmental > Terrestrial > Soil > Wetlands | place: USA: Ohio... | reverse complement strand
CCTTCGACGAATCCTCCCAGTTGCTGCTCGAGCGCGGCTGCAACGGGCACACCCGACCCGGTGCCAAACAGGACCGTCGCGAAGTCCTCGACCCCGGAGCGGGCGAGCGTCCGCACCACGTTTCCAGCAACGAAAGACTGCGCGTCCGAGCCGAAGTCGTCGAAATCACCCAGTCCCGCAAACACGACGAATTCGGCGATGAGCGCGCCACGTGCCGTCGGCAGCACCGATACCTGCCCGACCTGAGCGGAGAACATGCGACGCCTGGCGATTTCGCGAATCGCGCCACCGAGCCGCGCATCGACGGCATCGGCCGCGCCGGACGGGTCCACGTTGCGAAACACGCCGAGCACCAGTGCGCGTGCATTCGCATCGACGATGCTGCCGCGCGCGAGCCGAACCTCCAACGTGCGCAGTCGGGCGGCGCTACCCCTCGCGCTCGCGGGGCGCCGCGGGCGAAGTGCCGTCGCAGGTACCGGTCCGTGGAACTCAGGCGAGATCACCGGTTCGAGCAGTCGGCGGAGCGCATCCGCCGAGAGATCCTGCCAGCGGACCTTGTGCGGTGCGACGCGCCGCAGGGCCGCTTCAGTCACGATGCGCCGCGCGACGACGCGCGCGCGGCGCGTCGTAGAAGGCAGCCGGTCGGTCGTTCCCGTTCGCAGCAGGTCGATGACGGCCGAGATGACCCTGCCGTTGTTCGGCAGGCCGCCGTGTTTCTCTGCGACGTACCAGTTCGCGGCCCCTGGCATTGCTGCGAGGGCGAGAGGCACCGTGCCGTCGCCGGCGCGCTCGACCGTGTAGTGGAACTCGCCGCGGCGCAGCGCAGCGCGCGTCACTGTTTCCTGGTTCACGCCGACGATGTGCAGGCACCGCGGATCCGCTGCTGGCCAGCGTTCGCGCGCCGCGGCTGCGTCGGCCAGCCGCCGCCGCTCGGGCCGCAGCGCGTCGTCAGGCCAGGCTGCGGGATCGAAGAGGTCCAGACCCGGGGCACGCCGTGGATCGGGCAGCAGCTCGTGCAGGGATGGCAGCGTCCTGAAGATGATTCGCGCGAGATCCTCAGGGCCGTGACGAAGGTCGAGCGCGGCCAGCTTGCGCACGGTGGGGTAGACGCCGCGCAGGGCAAGGACGGCCGCGAAAGACCCGAAATTCGGCGAGCCGAGTTGCACGACGCGCGCGATCCGACCGCCGCGATCGGCCGCGAGGGCAGCGCGTGCCACGACGCCTCCCATGCTGTGCCCGACCAGCAACGCCTCGCGAGCGCCGTCGCTCGACATGCGGGCGTTCAGCTCGCTGCCAAGCTCCTCGACACCGAGTCGCCAGTCGTAAGCATGGAAGCGCGCCTCGAACCCGGCCACCTGCAGTGACAGCTTGAGCTTCAGCGCGTTGAGCAGCATGGCCCCGAGCGTTGCGAGCCGGGCACCGCGCGGCAGCGCCAGGCGGACGAGGTGGCCGGCCGCGATCTCGACGACGTCGAGCCAGAGCACGTCGTCGATCAGCCGGCCCCGCGTGCCTATCCTCGAGCCCATCAGGCCGGGCAGGACGTACACCAAGGGTCCGCCCCGTCGACGCACGGCGGCCGCCTGCTTCGCGAGCGCGCTCAGTTCGCGGTATCCAGCCGCTCCAAACTGTGCAACCAGCTCGGCCTTGCGGTCGCCGCTCGCGAGCAGCCGCTCGATGTCCTCATCGTGCAGTCGGTGCGGCAGCAGCGGCGCAACCGGGTTCACGAGGCTGCCGGGCCCGCGACGTCAGTGCTGAGCGTGCTCGGAGTGGTCGCTGCCGGCCGGGCGAACCTGAACCGTCACCGTCTTCTCGCCGGCCTTCTCGAACTTCAGCGTCACTGGAAAGCTTTCCCCGGCAGCCAGCGGGCGCCCGAGCCCCATCAGCATGACGTGCGTGCCCTTCGGGGCGAGTTCAACGCGTTTCCCGGCCGGCACCTCGACCGCAGTTACCGCGCGCATCCTGGAGACGCCGTCCTTCTCCTCGACGGTGTGCAGGTGACCCATCGCGGCACGCGGCGTGCTCGCCTCGACGAGACGGTCCGGTGTGGAGCCACCGTCGATCGTCATGTAGACCGCACCGACGTCCACGCCCGGCGGGGTCGCGCGCGCCCATGCGTTGGTGACCGTCGGCCCGTCGCCAGCGATGGCGGTCACCCCGACTGCCGTCAGCACGAGGCCTGCGAGACCTTGCCAGAGCCCTGTATTCATCGCTTCGACTCCTCCAGCATCGCCGCGCGGATCGCCTGCGTGATCGCTTCGATCGCCGGACCGCGCGTCGTCGATTTACGCCACACGGCACCGATGGTACGCGCGGGCACGGGCTTGACGAAGGGTTTGATGCGCAGACCGCGAGCCGTGCCCACGGGCGAGGCGGAAGCAAGATCAGGCAGCAAGGTCACCCCATGGCCCGACGCGACCATCTGGCGCAGCGTCTCGAGGCTCGTCGCCCGGTAGTCCTGCGCCTCATGGACGCCGACGTGGCTGCAGACCTCCAGCGCCTGGTCACGGAGGCAGTGGCCGTCCTCCAGCAGCAGCAGAGTCTCGCCCTGCAGGTCCTGCAAGGAGACGGATTCGCGGTCCGCCAGGGGGTGGGCCGCCGGCACGGCCAGCCTGAAAGGCTCGTCGTACAAGGGAGCGCCCGCGAGACCGTCGAGCGGCACGGGCAGCGCGAGGATGCCCATGTCGACATCGCCAGCGCGCAGCTTCTCGAGCAGCGGCGCGGTCTGGAACTCATACAGCAGCAGCTTGAGCCGCGGCAGCGCGCGTTTCAGGCGCCTGACGACGTGGGGCAGCAGGTACGGACCCACCGTCGGGATGAGGGCCAGCTTGAGCGTGCCGGCGAGCGGATCCCGATCCGTCTTCGCGAGTTCGACGATTGCATCGGCCTCCTGCAGCAGCCGTCGCGCACGCTCGACGATCTTCTCGCCGGCGGGAGTCAGCGACACACGCTTCGGCTGCCGCTCCACCAGCGGCACGCCCAGGTACTCCTCGAGCTTGCGAATCTGGGCCGAGAGCGTCGGCTGGCTCACGAAGCAGCGGTCGGCTGCCTTGCCGAAGTGCCGCTCGTCGGCGAGCGCCACGAGATACCGGAGGTCGCGCAGGTTCATGACCCAATCATGGCTCCGGCCTATCGAAGTAATCAAATCCATCCACCGGACTAATGATCATTACCCCCTTTCGCCTATACTTCCCCGATGACTCCCCGCTCCCAACGGCTCTCCGCCGGTGTCGTAGTCGTCCGGCCAACGGAGGAGGGCTGGCGCTTTCTGTTGCTGCGCGCCTTCAATCACTGGGACTTCCCCAAGGGCATGGTCGAGGAGGGCGAGGCGCCGCTCGCCGCCGCCCTGCGTGAGGTGCAAGAGGAGTCGCTCATCGACGACCTGGAATTCACGTGGGGCGAGAGCTCGACGCAGACCGGGCCCTACAGCCGCGGCAAGGTGGCGCGCTATTTCGTCGCCCGGACGCGCACCGAGGGCGTCACGCTGCCGATCAACCCCGAGCTCGGCCGCCCTGAACACAGCGAGTACCGCTGGGTGGACTACGACGAGGCGATGCGGCTCGTGTCACCTCGCGTGCGGCCGGTGCTGAAGTGGGCGGCGCAGGTGATGAATCTGGCGGAGTGATTAGTGATCAGGGGGCAGGGGGTAGTGCAGAAGCGATCTTCATGCGTCGTCGGATCACCCGGCAATGCTGGAGGTTCGCCTCTCCACTACCCCCTACCCCCTGATCACCAATCACTCGCCTCAGACCACCCGCCCCCGACGACCACCCCGCCTGAAATCCTCGATGTTGGCAGCCATTTCCTCCAGGCATCGCTGCCGTGATTCGCGAGCTGCCCACGCGATGTGAGGCGTGACGATCAGATTAGGGATGTCGTTCGCGAGCAGCGGACTGCCGTCCACCGGCGGTTCCTGCTGCAGCACGTCAACGGCGGCGCCGCCGAGCCGGCCCGCACGCAACGCGTCGGCCAGCGCGAGCGGGTCCACCAGCGCGCCGCGCGCGGTGTTGATGAGCACCGCGTCGCGCTTCATGCTCGCGAGCTGCGGGGCCGCGATCATGCCCCGCGTGGCCGGACTCAGCGGGCAGTGCAGGCTGAGCACGTCCACCTGCGGCAGGAGGTCATGCAGGTCCTGCCGGCCCGGCCCACGCGTTCCTCCGGGGCGGTTCGCGATCAGCACCTGCATGCCGAACGCCTGCGCCACGCTGGCCACGCCCTTGCCGAGTGCGCCATATCCCACGATGCCGAGCTTGCGGCCCACGAGCTCGCGGATCGGGTAGTCGAGCAGGCAGGACCGTTCTCCGCGCTGCCAGGCGCCAGAGCGCACCAGCATGTCGTACTCGCGCAGCTTGTGCGTGAGGAGCAGCAGGACGCCGAAGACGTGCTGCACCACCGAGGCTGTGCAGTAGTCGCGCAGATTGCAGACCGCAATGCCGCGCTCGCGTGCAGCCGCCAGGTCGATATTGTTCGTGCCGGTGGCCGACAACGCGATCAGCTCAAGCGACGGCGTCGCCGCCATGACCTCGCGCGTGATGTGAAGCTTGTTCACCATCACGACCTCAGCGCCGGCGATGCGGGCAGCAACCTCGTCCTGCGCCGTGTGCTCGAGCGTTTCGAGGTCCGGCAGCACGCGGCGAAGTGGAGCCGGGTCGAGGTCGCCATTGAAGCTGACGGTGGCGTAGTCGAGGAAGATGGAGGGCATTGGAAGCGGATAGGGGATAGCGGATAGGGGACAGGGGATAGGGGATAGTGAAAGAGGCGCCTCTGCACGGCAAGCGGGACAGGGTAATCTCGGCGTCGTGACGCGAGGCGACAGAGAGCTGGAGCAGTTGCTGAAGGAAGTGCGGGCGTGCCGGTTGTGCGAGCCGCATTTGCCGCTAGGGCCGAGGCCGGTGCTGCGCGCCGACGTGCGATCGCGCGTATTGATCGTTGGCCAGGCACCGGGCACGCGCGTGCACGAAACCGGCATACCGTGGAACGACCCGAGCGGGGACCGCCTGCGGGAGTGGCTGCAGGTCAGTCGCGACGAGTTCTACGACGAGCATCGATTCGCGATCATCCCGACGGGCCTCTGCTATCCCGGCCGCGGGCGCTCGGGCGACCTGCCGCCAAGGCCGGAGTGCGCACCGCTGTGGCACCCGCGCCTCAGGCCCTTGTTGCCGAACATCGGGCTCACCCTGCTCGTGGGCCAGTACGCCCAGGCGTACTACCTCGGCACTGGACGCAAGGCGACGCTCACGGCCACGGTGCACGCCGCGCGCGAGTACCTGCCTGACTTCCTGCCGCTGCCGCATCCGTCGCCGCGGAACACACGCTGGCTGCAAGTCAATCCGTGGTTCCTGCGAGACGTGATTCCTGTCCTGCGACAACGCGTACACGCAGTGCTCGAGCGGTTTTCCGCGATTGCCGCGCCGTGAGCGCGGGCGCACCCTGCGACCGGACCCAGGGACGACGACAGCGGACATGGCCACGTCTCCGGCAGATGCAGTCGCGCAGGAGCAAGAGACCCTGGTGCGACGGATTGTTGCGCGCTGGCGCCACGATCCATCCTGCCTCCTGCAGGTGCTGCGGGAGGTCCAGGAGGCGTGCGGATTTCTACCGCCGCCGGCACTCACGCTGATCGCGCGGTCGCTGCGCCTGCCGCTGGCGCGCGTCAGGGGCGTCGCCGGCTTCTACTCGTTCCTCGCGACCGAGCCGCGGGGTGTCTATCGCGTGCTCTTCTCCGACAACGTCACCGACCGCATGCAGGGCAGCGAGCGGCTGATGTCGGAGATGTGCCACCGGCTGTGGGTCGAGCCGGGCAAGGTGTCGGAAGATGGGCTGGTCAGCATCGCCACCACATCCTGCACCGGGCTCTGCGACCAGGGGCCGGGGATGCTGGTGAACGGGCGTCCGATCGGGCGCCTGAGCAGCGAGCGCATCGAGAACCTGAGCCGGCTCATGCTCGAGCGGCGCCCCGTCGAGGAGTGGCCGGCGGACCTGTTCGAGATCGAGGATAACGTCCGCCGCGCGGACATCCTGCTCGGCCATGGCCTGGCCGCCGGCGACGCGATCCGCGCGGCGCTGCGACGCGGAACCCAGGGCCGCTCCGAGCGCCCGGCGAATGAACGCTCCTGGCGAGAAGCCTACGTCGGCGCGGCGCTCGGTCCCGTTGCGGTGCTCGAGGAGGTCAAGCGCTCCAACCTTCGCGGGCGCGGCGGCGCCGGGTTTACGACAGGCATCAAGTGGGAAGCGTGCCGGCACGCAACCGGGATCACGCGCTACGTCATCTGCAACGCCGATGAGGGGGAACCCGGCACATTCAAGGACCGTGTACTGCTCACGAGCCACGCGGATCTCCTCTTCGACGGCATGACCGTGGCCGCCTATGCGGTCGGTGCGAGCAAGGGCTTCGTGTACCTGCGTGGCGAGTACGGATACCTGCTCGAGCGGCTGAACTCGGTCCTGGAACGACGCCGCCATGAGAACCTGCTCGGCCAGGGCATCCTCGGCCAGCCAGGCTTCGACTTCGACATCGAGATCCACGTCGGCGCGGGCTCGTACGTCTGCGGCGAGGAGTCCGCGCTGATCGAATCGCTCGAGGGCAAGCGCGGCGTGCCGCGCAACAGGCCGCCGTATCCCGTGACGAACGGCTACCTGCAGCAACCGACCATCGTGAACAACGTCGAGACCCTCTGCGCCGCTGCGCTGGTCGCGGTGCAGGGCGGCGACTGGTATCGCTCGATCGGCACGCTCAAGTCGTCGGGGACCAAGATCCTCTCGGTCGCCGGAGACTGCGCACGGCCGGGACTGTACGAATATCCGTTCGGGGTGACCGTCCGGCAGGTGCTCGAGGACTGCGGCGCCGAGCGCACGCAGGCCGTACAGGTGAGCGGGCCGTCCGGGATCTGCGTGGACGTGACTGAATTCGGGCGACGCATCGCGCTCGAGGACCTGCCGACGGCAGGCGCGTTCACCATCTTCGACACCAGTCGCGACATGTTCGAAGTGGCGCGCAACTACACGCAGTTCTTCGCACATGAGAGTTGCGGCTTCTGCACGCCGTGCCGGGTCGGTACGTCGATGCTGCTGGGCTCGATGGAAAAGATTCGTGGGGGCAACGGCACGCTCCATGACCTCCGCGAGATCGCACGGCTGAACAAAGTGCTGTTGATGTCCGCCCACTGCGGGCTGGGGCACACCGCGTGCAACCCGATCCTCGACACGATGAAGAAGTTCCGACCCATGTACGAGCGCCGGCTGCGCTCGCGGGATTTCGCGCCCGCGTTCGATCTCGACCAGGCGCTTGCGCGGGCACGGCAGATGACGGGCCGTGACGACGCCGGTGCGCACCTGGAGAACCAGCCGTGAACGAGTTGCCCACTTTCCTGCTCGACGGCGAGGAAGTGCCTTTCACTCCCGGGCAGACAGTGCTGCAGGCAGCGCTCACGGCAGGCCGCTACATTCCGCACCTCTGCTACCACCCGGAATTCACGCCGCACGGCAGCTGCAAGGTGTGCACGGCCAAGGTGAACGGGCGCACGGCCGCCTCCTGCACGACGCCCGCCGAGGCGGCCGTCGAAGTTGAAAGCAACACGGAAGAGCTGAACGACACACGGCGTACGCTGGTGCAGATGCTGTTCGCCGAGGGCAACCATTTCTGTCCATCCTGCGAGAAGAGCGGCAACTGCGTGCTGCAGGCGCTGGGCTACGACCTCGGGGTGATGACCGCCGGCTTCCGGCACTTGTTTCCGGACCGGCCGGTGGATGCCTCTCACCCCGAGATCCTGCTCGACCTGAACCGGTGCATCCTCTGCGAGCTGTGCGTGCGCGCCTCGCGCGACGTGGACGGCAAGAGTGTGTTCGCGCTGGCAGGGCGCGGGCTCACGAAGCACCTGATCGTGAACTCCGAGTCCGGCCGTCTCGCCGACACGGATGTTGCCGTGACGGACAAAGCCGTCGCGGTGTGCCCGGTGGGCGTGATCCTCCGCAAGCGGGTCGGGTTCGCCGTGCCGATCGGCGAGCGCCGGTTCGATCTGAGGCCGATCAGTGCCCGGGCGCTCGAGGATGCGCCGCGCAAACCCGGGGAGAGCGACCGTGCCTGAGCCGCGCAAACTGCGGGTGGCAACGACCTCGCTCGCGGGCTGCTTCGGATGCCACATGTCGCTGCTCGACATCGACGAGCGCCTGTTCGCGCTCCTCGAGCGCGTGGAGTTCGACCGTTCGCCCCTCACCGACATCAAGCATTGCGGGCCCTGCGACGTCGGCATCATCGAGGGCGGGATCTGCAACGCCGAGAACGTGCACGTGCTGCGGGAGTTCCGCGCCAACTGCAAGGTGTTGATCGCCATTGGAGCCTGCGCGGTCACGGGTGGCCTGCCGGCGCAGCGCAACCACCTCGACCTGGGTCAGTGCCTGCAGGAGGTGTACCTGACCGAACCGAGCATCGCACAGGGCATGGTCCCGAACGACCCGGAGCTGCCACTGCCGCTCGACAAGGTTCATCCATTGCACGAGGTCGTGAGGGTGGACTACTTCATCCCGGGTTGTCCGCCGTCGGCCGATGCGATCTGGAAGTTCCTCACCGACCTGATCGAGGGCCGCACGCCGAAGCTCGGCCATGGCTTGATCAGTTACGACTGAACCGCTGCCGCTGCAATCAACATGACTACGCTGCTCGAAACCGCCGCCAGCCCGACCGGCCTCAAGCGCGTCGTGATCGAGCCGCTCTCGCGCGTCGAGGGGCACGGCAAGGTCACGCTGCTCATGGACGAGGACGATCACGTGCAGCAGGCGCGGCTGCACATCGTCGAGTTCCGCGGCTTCGAGAAGTTCATCCAGGGCCGGCCCTACTGGGAAGTGCCGGTGATGGTGCAGCGGCTGTGCGGCATCTGCCCGGTGAGCCACCACCTCGCGGCGAGCAAGGCGCTCGACCAGGTCGTCGGCGCGAAGGAGCTGACGCCGACCGCCGAGAAGATCCGCCGGCTGATGCACTACGGACAGATCCTGCAATCGCACGCGCTGCACTTCTTCCACCTCTCGTCGCCCGACCTGCTGTTCGGCTTCGACTCCGATGTGGCGCGCCGCAACATCATGGGTGTCGCCGCGGAGTACCCGGAGATCGCACGCCAGGGCGTGCTGCTGCGCAGGTACGGGCAGGAAGTGATCCGGCACACGGCCGGCAAGCGCATCCATGGCACTGGTTCGGTGCCCGGCGGTGTGAACAAGAGCCTGAAGCCCGAAGAGCGCGACGAACTCCGCAGCGAGATCTACCAGATCGTCGCGTGGAGCCGCGATGCAGTGCGGCTCGTGCGGCGGCTCTTCGAGCAGGACCTGGAAACCTACCGTTCGTTCGCGACGTTCCCAGCGCATACGCTGAGCCTGATTCGCGCGGACGGTGCGCTGGATCTCTATCACGGCGGGCTGCGCGCGCGGGACGGGGATGGCAGGACGATCTTCGACCACGCGGACTATGGTCACTACTGGGAGCGGATCTCGGAGGACGTGAAGGCGTGGTCGTACATGAAGTTCCCGTTCTTCAAGCAGCTTGGCGCGGACGAGGGCTGGTATCGCGTGGGGCCGCTCACGCGCGTTACACGCTGCGACTTCATCCCGACGCCGCTGGCGGATCGCGAGCGCCGCGAGTTTCTCGCGTTCGATGATGGCCGGGCGGCGCGGTCGACGCTCGGCTTCCACTGGGCACGCATGATCGAGATGCTGCATGCCGCCGAGGCCATCAAGGACCTGCTGCACGACGACGACCTGCTGGGCCGGGACCTCGTCGTGACAGGCGAGCGGCAGGCGCGCGGGGTGGGCGTGATCGAGGCGCCCCGCGGCACGCTCATCCATCACTATCGCGTGGACGAGAACGACCAGGTGGCGCGCGCGAACCTGATCGTTTCCACGACCCACAACAACCAGGCGATGAACATGGCGATCCGCGAAGTGGCGCGGAAGTATCTCGACGGCCGCAAGCTCACCGAGGGCCTCCTGAATCACATCGAGGTCGCGGTGCGAGCGTTCGATCCGTGCCTCTCCTGCGCGACGCACGCCATGGGCAAGATGCCGCTC
>Ga0316622_100004731_pt1 | contig 10049 bp, 10 predicted proteins | sample OWC_Aug_OW2_C1_D_FD_207646 | JGI IMG/M metagenome (GOLD analysis project Ga0316622, IMG submission 207646) | Wetland soil microbial communities from Old Woman Creek delta, Ohio, United States - OWC_Aug_OW2_C1_D5_C | ecosystem: Environmental > Terrestrial > Soil > Wetlands | place: USA: Ohio... | reverse complement strand
GGCCGCTCGACAAGAAAGGCGTCGGATCCGGGATCCTGGACGCCCGAGGGGCCATCGATGCGAAGGAAGTGTCCAGGCTGCGGGACTTCGCCAGCGAGAAACAGAACCACGACGGATCGTCGGAACTCGGCCTGGGGTTGTCGGAGTTGCGCGCCTACATGGACGCCAATTTCGCGCGCGCTGCCGGTCGCAGGCGGGCAATCGATCGGACGCTGATGATCGGCGAGTGGCCGGTGTTGCTGAAGGTCATGGGCAAGGAAGGCCCGGGCGGCCGGTATCTGGGCCTTCAAGAGGTCATCGACCTCTTCAAGAACCGCAGATTCCCGGAGCGCATGAATGAGCGGTTGCGGGCCGGGCAGTAGGCGACCAATCCACCGCGCCGACTCACTCAAGGCGGCGTTCGCAACGGCGGGCACGCCGCATCAGATCCAACGCGCTGAAGCCCATGGCTGTGCACGGTCCTGCAGACCCAGGTGCGTGAAGACTTTCTCGATCAACGGCGCGCTCGGGCTCGCGGCGATGATCTTCAACTGGCGTTGAGGCTGCCAGTCGTGAGCGACCGCTGATGTCCAGCGTCGTGGGGTACCTGCCCGGCGAGCAGAACTGCGCGTCGATCCGCGACGGACAGAGGGCAGGTGTCGCACAAGCCTCAAGGGAGGAATCCGGGGCCAACGTCACGGTGGCGGTTGAAGGAAACGAAGCTGTGGTGATTCAGACGCCGTCGAGCCATCGCGCGCTGCCGCCGGGGCTTGTCTCGATCGGCAATGCCAGACCCGCACTCGGGATCCACCAACGCGCCGGTCTGGGCAGGGAGGTCGCGCTCAGCGCGCCAGGTGCACCGTGAAGCAGTTGCGGTCACCAGCGCGCTCGCAGTGCCAAGCGCTGGCGGCTGATCAGCTCGACCCCGAATGGGCCATTGGACGGCGTGGTCGTCTCACGTCGGATGGTTGCTGGCAAAGGCCGCACGGTAGGCGTCGCGCGCCGTCGCTCGCTCGCGGTAGCGAATCAGCGATGGCGGCATATCGATCTGGCGGCGCACGGCGCTGTTGAGGCAGGTCGTCAGCAGAATGTCTGCGCCAGAGAACTCGTCACCCATCGCGAACGGCGCATCGCCCAGGCGCTGTGCGGCGACTACCAGAGCTTGGGCGCAATACTCGCGCGCGGCAGCGATGGCAGCCGGCGCCTCGCCGTAGACTTCGTGCAGGTCGAGATGGCGGCGGATGACGTAGGTGGATGTGGCGTCCAGTTCCATCAGGGCGAAGTAGCACCACTCCTCGTAGCGAGCCAGCGGCGTGCCACCGGCGGGCGGCAGCAGGCCCTTGAGCCCGCCGTACGTCCGCAGCAGATGATTGACGATGGCTCCGCTCTCCGACAGCACCCAGGCGCCGTCGACCAGCGTGGGCACCTTGCGGCTCGCATTGACACGGGCGTACTCGCTGCTGCGCGTGCCCTCGGAGCGCGGCATCACGGGCTCGCTGTCATAGGCCAGCCCCAATTCATGCAATGCCCAATGCACCCGCAACGTCCGCGGGGTTCCGATGCCCCACAACTTGAGCGTCGACATACCGTTCTCCCCGCGATCGATCATCGCCACTGCAGCGCAGCGTAGTGCAGCGTAGCGACCGCTCCGGCCCGCGTCCAGCGCACGACGCCGCCGCGCTGGAGACCCTCGACGAGCGGATCCTGTCGCCGCGATGGTCCGCTCCGATGGCCGAGGGCCGCCTGCGAGGTGACGGCTTCCCTCGCCGTCAGCATCTGCAGCCTTCGCTGCTCCGCTGTGCACCTTGGGGAAGCATTGTCGTGGCGGAGTCGGAGGGATTCGAACCCTCGATGCGCTTTTGGCGCATACTCCCTTAGCAGGGGAGCACCTTCGGCCACTCGGTCACGACTCCGGCGAAGAGTCGTGATTCTAGCCGGTCTTCAGCCCTCTTTCGCTGCCGGCTGATCGAGTTCGAAGGCCTTGTGCAGCGCGCGCACGGCGAGTTCCATGTACTTCTCGTCGATCACCACGCTGGTCTTGATCTCGCTCGTGGTGATCATCTGGATGTTGATGCCCTCCTCGGAGAGGGTGCGGAACATCTTGCTCGCCACGCCGCTGTGGCTGCGCATGCCGATGCCGACGATCGAGACCTTGCAGATCTTCGGGTCGCCACGCAGTTCCGAGGCTCCGATCAGCGGCTGCACGAGGGTCTTCAGGACCTCCATGGTGCGCGCGTAATCGTTGCGCGGCACGGTGAAGGAGAAGTCGGTGCGGCCGTCGTGCGCGACGTTCTGGATGATGACGTCGACGTCGATGTTGGCCTCGGCCACCGGACCCAGGATCTGGTGCGCGATGCCTGGCCGGTCGGGCACGCCGATGACGCTGATCTTGGCCTCGTCGCGGTTGAACGCGATGCCGGCAACGACGGCTTGTTCCATCTTCTCGTCTTCCTCGAAAGTGATCAGCGTGCCCGAACGCGCTTCCTCGTCGAGCGGGATGTCCCAGGGCGTGAAGCTCGACAGCACACGCAGCGGCACGCGGTACTTGCCGGCGAATTCCACCGAGCGGATCTGCAGCACCTTGCTGCCCAGGCTGGCCATCTCGAGCATCTCCTCGAAGCTGATGCTGGCCAGCCGCCGTGCCTCGGGCACGATGCGAGGGTCGGTCGTGTAGACGCCGTCGACGTCGGTGTAGATCATGCACTCGTCGGCCTTCAGCGCCGCCGCCACCGCCACGGCGGAGGTATCGCTGCCACCACGGCCCAGCGTCGTGATGTTGCCTTGCGCGTCGATGCCCTGGAAACCGGTGATGACGACCACCTTGCCGGCGGCCAGGTCGGCACGCACGCGGTCGTCGGCGATGCTCGAGATGCGCGCCTTGGTGTATGCGCTGTCGGTGACGATCGGCACCTGCCAGCCGCCGTAGCTGACGGCCTGCAGGCCCTGCGCCTGCAGTGCCAGCGCCAGCAGGCCGACCGACACCTGCTCGCCCGTGGCGGCCACGGCGTCGAGCTCGCGCAGCGCCTCGGGCGTGCCGGGGTTGGGCAGCAGTTCCTTGGCCAGGCCGAGCAGGCGGTTGGTCTCGCCGCTCATCGCCGAAGGCACCACCACCAGCTGGTGGCCGGCACGCACCCACTTGGCCACGCGCATCGCGACGCTGCGGATGCGCTCGGTGGAACCCATCGAAGTGCCGCCGTACTTGTGAACGATCAGTGCCATGGTCGGATCGGGTGCGGGGCCTTGCCGTGGCAGGGCCTGGAGCTGGGCCAAAGGCAAAGATTTTAGCCGTCGGCCTGACGCTGCCCTGTCGGGACGTCGTCGTCCTGCACCCAGGCCAGCGTGAGCTGGGGCTGGCCGGGCGCTGCGCGGCGGCCGGCCTCGATGCCCAGGCCAGGAACGAACAGCAGTTCTCCTGCCGCGGTATACAACAGCGGGCCCTCGCGTTCCCAGGCTGCCAGACCGCGGGCCTGGAACTGCTTCTTCAGGCTGCGCGCGGTCGCCTTCGGCGCCAGGCGGAAGCGCTCGCCGCCCGCGCGGCAGCGCACGACAGCGTCGTGCAGCGTCTCGGGCAGCGCGCCGCCTTCCCGGGCCCAGGCCACGACGAAGTGGCCACGCCACGACGGCACGGGCCACAGGCCGGCGCGATCGAGATCGACGACGAGGGGCTCCTCCGGTGCGCCGTCCGGCGGGCGCGGCCGATGCACGGCCAGCAGACCCCGGTGCAGGCGCAGTTCCGCCGCTGGCGCCGGCCAGCGCCCGGCGCGCGCAGTGGGCAGTTCCTTGCACAGTCGCCCGACGAGGCTCTCGGGGGCCGCTGCCGGCAGTGCCTGTGCCAGCCAGGCGCGCAGCGCATTGCGGCGCCGTGTCGGGCTCAGATCCAGCCAGCGCAACATGCACAGCGCCGCCCCCTGGCGCAGCAGCGGCAGATCGGCGGCGGCCACTTCCGCGGCCAGCGCTGCGGCCTCCTGCGCACGCAACGCGGCGCCGGACAGCGTGGTCTCGGCGTCTGCAAAGGCCTGCACGAGGGCCGGCCAGACGACGGCGCGCAGGCGGTTGCGGGCAAAGCGCAGGTCGAGGTTGCTGTCGTCGTCGACGAAGCGCAGGCGATGGCGGCGCACGTAGGCCTCGATGGCGGTGCGCGGCTGCGCCAGCCAAGGCCGCGCCCACAGCAGGCCCTCCCGCGCGGCCTCGCGCGGCATCGCCGCCAGCCCCGCCGGGCCGGCGCTGCGAAGGGCCTGCAGCAGCCAGGTCTCGGCCTGGTCGCGACGGTGGTGGGCCAGCAGGACGAGGTCGCAGCCGGCCTGCCGCGCCATCTCGGCCAGAGCGCGATAGCGCTCGCGGCGCGCCCAGGCCTCAACGCTCTCGCCGCGCGCCGGGGCCGCGTCCAGTCGGCGGCTCATGAAGGCGACACCCCACCGCCGGCATTGTCCTTGCACCTGCAGCAGCCAGTCGTCGGCCTGCGGCCGCAGACCGTGGTGCACGTGCAGCGCCGTCACCTGCACGCCGATGGCCGCCGCCGCGCGCGCCGTGCAGTGCAGCAGCGCCGTCGAGTCACGTCCGCCGCTTGCCGCGACGGCGACCCGCGGCGCGTCCATCTAGCGGTCCTTGGTGTCGCTGTAGCGGCCGTAGGCGCGCAGCCGCTCGTAGCGCCGCTGCAGCAGTTCCTTGGGCTTGAGATCGGCCGTCTGCCGCAACGCATCGGCGAGGCCGCGCTTGAGCTGCGCCGCCATCCAGGGGATGTCGCGATGCGCACCGCCCACCGGCTCGCTGACGATCTTGTCGATGACGCCCAGGGCCTTCAGCCGGTGCGCGGTGATGCCCAGCGCTTCGGCGGCGTCCGACGCGCGCTCGGCGGTCTTCCACAGGATCGATGCGCAGCCCTCGGGCGAGATCACCGAATACACCGCGAACTGCAGCATCAGCACCTGGTCGGCGACGCTGATGGCCAGCGCGCCACCCGAGCCGCCCTCGCCGATGATGGTGCTGACGATCGGCACTTCCAGCTGCGCCATCTCGTAGATATTGCGGCCGATGGCCTCGCTCTGGCCGCGTTCCTCGGCGCCGATGCCCGGATAGGCGCCGGGAGTGTCGACGAAGGTGAACACCGGCAGGCCGAACTTCTCGGCCAGCTTCATCAGCCGCAGCGCCTTGCGGTAGCCTTCCGGCCGCGACATGCCGAAGTTGCGGGCAGTGCGCTCCTTGGTGTCGCGGCCCTTCTGGTGGCCCAGCACCATGCAGGCCTGGCCGTTGAAGCGCGCCAGCCCGCCGACGATGCTCTGGTCGTCGGCGTAGTGGCGGTCGCCGTGCAGCTCCTGGAATTCGGTGAAGACCTCGTTGATGTAGTCCAGCGTGTAGGGCCGCTGCGGGTGGCGCGCGATCTGAGTCACCTGCCAGGGCGTGAGGTTCGAATAGATATCGCGCGTGAGCTGCTGGCTCTTGGCGCTCAGGCGCCCGATCTCGTCGGAGATGTCCACCGCCGACTCGGTCTGCACATAGCGCAGTTCGTCGATCTTGGATTCGAGCTCGGCGATCGGTTGCTCGAAATCGAGGAAATGGCGTTTGCTCATGGGGGCTTGTGCACAGCGTCAATAGTCGACCGGCACCGGATCGAGGCTGCGCCAAATATACCAAGTGGCCACCGAGCGAAACGGTGCCCAGGCCTCGCCGAGCTCGCGCGCCTCGGCACGCGAGACCGGCTCGCCGCTGAAATAGTTGACGCTGATGCCCTTGAGCAGTCCCAGGTCGTCCAGCGGCAGCACGTTGGGGCGCATGAGGTGGAAGATGAGGAACATCTCGGCCGTCCAGCGCCCGATGCCGCGGATGGCGACGAGCTCGGCGATGATGGCCTCGTCGTCCATCGTCAGCCAGTCGGCCTCGGGCGCCTGGCGTTCGCCGAAGTGGCGTGCCAGATCCTGCAGGTATTCGCACTTGCGCGCCGACAGCCCCGCCTCGCGCATGCACGGCGTGTCCAGCGCGCGCACGCGGTCCGGCGGCAGGTGGGTGCCGGAGCCGCCGACGGCGCCGACGAAACGGTCCCACACCGACTGCGCCGCCTTCACCGAGATCTGCTGGCCGACGATCGATCGGGCCAGGGTCGTGAAGGCATCGCCGCGGCTGCTCAGGCGGGCCTGGCCGAAGCGCGGAATCAGCTTCTTCATGACGCGGTCGCGCCGCGCCAGGTGGCGGCAGGCATCGTCCCAGTAGGCCGGTGTGACGACGGTCGCTTCAAGCTCGCCAGCGACGTCGGCAGCCGGGGGCGTCCTGGGTGCGGGCGCGGGACCCGCCGTCGGCTTGACCATGCCTCAGGCCCGGACCCAGGTCGTGCCGTGGGGCGTATCCTTGAGTTCGACCCCCTGGGCGGCAAGTTCGTCGCGGATGCGATCGGCGAGCACGAAATCGCGCGCCTTCTTGGCCGCCGCGCGCTGTCCGATGGACGCCTGGATCGCCGCCTCGTCCAGCCCCGTGCCGCCCTGCAGGTAGTCGCGCGGCGCCTGTTGCAGGATGCCGAGCACGCCGCCCAGGGCCTTGAGCCAGGCGGCATCCGCCGTGCGGCCGCGGTTCACCTCGGCAGCGAGGTCGAACAGCACCGCCACCGCCCCCGGCGCATTGAAATCGTCGTCCATCGCCGCCTTGAAGGCTGCAGCGCGCGGCTCGGTCCAGTCGATCGCCGGCAACACCGGCACCTCGCCCGCCGCCTCCAGCGCGGTGTACAGGCGCTTGAGCGCGGTGCGCGTCTCCTCGAGCACCTGGTCGCTGAAATTGAAGGGACTGCGGTAGTGGGTGCGCAGCATGAAGAAGCGCACCGTCTCGCCGTCGAAACGCCGCAGCACGTCCTGGATGGTGAAGAAGTTGCCCAGCGACTTGGACATCTTCTCGTCGTCGATATTCAGGAAGCCGTTGTGCATCCAGGTGTTGACGAACACCCCGCCGCTGGCGCCTTCGCTCTGCGCGATCTCGTTCTCGTGGTGCGGGAACTGCAGGTCCATGCCGCCGCCGTGGATGTCGAAGGGCTCGCCGAGGAGGGCACAGCTCATCGCCGAGCACTCGATATGCCAGCCCGGGCGGCCACGGCCGTAGTCGCTGGCCCATTGTGCTTCTGCGGGTTCGTCGGGCTTGGCCGCCTTCCAGAGCACGAAGTCGAGCGGGTCCTCCTTGTCGCCGAGCACGGCCACGCGCTCTCCGGCACGCAGTTCGTCGAGCGACTTGCCCGAGAGCTTGCCGTAGCCGGGAAAGCGCCGAACCGCAAAATTGACGTCTCCTCCTGCCGCACGGTAGGCCAGGCCCTTGGACTCGAGCTTGTCGATCAGCGCCAGCATCTGCGGCACGTAGTCGGTGGCGCGCGGTTCGTGCGTGGGGGGCAGCGCGCCGAGGGCGGCAAAGTCCCGGTGCATGGCGGCGATCATCTCGTCGGTGAGCTGGCGGATGGTGATGCCGCGCTCGACGGCGCGCTTGATGATCTTGTCCTCGATGTCGGTGATATTGCGCACATAGGTGACGCGCCAGCCGCTGGCCAGCAGCCAGCGGTAGACGAGGTCGAAGGCCAGCACCATGCGCGCGTGCCCCAGGTGGCACAGGTCATAGACCGTGATGCCGCAGACATACAGGCGCACGTGCCCCGACTCGATGGGTGCGATGGCCTCCAGACGGCGCGTCAGGGTGTTGTGGATGCGTAGACTCATGGCGGGTGAAGACGCCGAGGCAATGCCGACGCCGTGACGATGGCACGGTGGCGGTGCGTCGATAGAATCGAAATCCAGTATAGCGGCGCCCCCTGCGGCGTCCGCAATGCTTCCCCCACCCATGCACCCCTGCCCCACCCTCTTGCGACTTGCGCTGGCGGCCCTGCTGGCGATCGCCGCGCCGGCCTGGGCCCAGGGCACGGCGCAGGAGCGTTTCCTGCAGGGCGTGGCGCTGATGGATGAGCAGCGCGACGCGGCCGCGCTGGAGGTGTTCGTGCAGCTCACCCAGGAGTACCCGGGTCTGCCCGACCCCTACAACAACATCGCCCTGCTGCACGCCCGGGCTGGCCGGCTGGAGGAGGCGCGGCAGGCGCTGGAGGTGGCGCTGCGCAACGACCCGGGCCACCGGACGGCGCGCGCCAACCTCGGCCGGGTGCACCTGATGTTGGCCGTGCAGTCCTGGGAGCTGGCGGCCGCAGCCGGGCCGCTGGACCTGCAGACGCAGCGCATGCTGGAGGGTGCTCGCGCCCTGCTCGGTGCGCGGACCGCCGCGCCCCGCTAGACTCGCGCCCTCGTCGCCGCGACCCACCCTGCCGACGCCATGCCATGGAGACCACCTTGAAGACATACGCCCGCCCGCTGACCCTGGCCCTGCTGCTGGCCCTGGCCCTGCCTGCCCTGGCACAGAAGGTCCGCCTGGCCACCAGCGCCGGCGACATCGTGATCCAGCTCGAAACCGAGAAGACGCCCAAGACCACGGCCAACTTCGTGCAGTACGTGCAGGCCGGCCACTACGACGGCACCATCTTCCACCGCGTGATCGAGAATTTCATGATCCAGGGCGGCGGCTTCACGGCCGACCTGAACCAGAAGCCGACGCGCGCGCCGATACCGCTGGAGAGCCGCAGCGGCCTGTCCAACCAGCGCGGCACGGTGGCGATGGCGCGCACCTCGGACCCCCACTCGGCCACCGCGCAGTTCTTCATCAACGTCAACGACAACGTCTTCCTCGACCAGGCCAATGCGCGCGACGGCAACGGCTACGCCGTCTTCGGCCGCGTCGTCGCAGGCATGGACGTGGTCGACAAGATCCGGGCCGTGCCGACGCAGGCCAAGGGCATGAACCAGAACGTGCCGGTCACGCCAGTGACCATCACCAAAGCGACCGTGGAGAACTGAGATGAGCAAATACGTCCAGATGGACACCAGCGCCGGCAGCCTGCGCATCGAACTCGATGACGAGAAGGCGCCCATCAGCACGGCCAACTTCCTGGCCTATGTCAAGAAGGGCCACTACGACGGCACGGTATTCCACCGCGTCATCAAGGGATTCATGATCCAGGGCGGCGGCTTCGAGCCCGGCATGAAGCAAAAGCCGACCGACGCACCGATCCGCAACGAGGCCAACAACGGCCTCAAGAACAAGCGCCACACCCTCGCCATGGCGCGCACCAGCGACCCGCACTCGGCATCGGCGCAGTTCTTCGTCAACACCGTCGACAACGACTTCCTCGACTTCCGCGCGGAGAACGCCCAGGGTTGGGGTTATGCGGTGTTCGGCCGCGTCGTCGAGGGTGCGGAGGTGCTGGCCGCGATCGAGAACGTGCGCACCGGGCGCAAGGGCATGCACGACGACGTGCCGCTGGAAGACGTGCGCATCGAGCGAGCCGTCGAGGTGAGTTGATGGCATCCGGCAGCGCAGCGGCGGCCGGCCAGCCGGTGGCCCGGGTGCTGCCGGCCTACTTCGAATTCCCCGCGCCGCGCGCTTGGCGGGCCATCGACTTCATCTCCGACCTCCACCTCAGCGAGGCGCTGCCGCGCACCTTCGAGGCCTGGGCGACCCACCTGCGGCGCACCTCCGCCGACGCCGTCTTCATGCTCGGCGACCTGTTCGAGTTGTGGGTCGGCGACGACGCCCGCAGCCGGCCCTTCGAGCGACAGTGTGTCGACGTGCTGGCCGAGTCCGCGAGTCACCGCAGCCTGGCCTTCATGGTCGGCAACCGCGACTTCCTGCTCGGCGCCGCGATGCTGCGCGATTGCGGCCTCATGGGTCTGCCCGACCCCACGGTGCTGGCCGCCTGGGGCCAGCGTGTGTTGCTCAGCCATGGCGACGCTCTGTGCCTGGACGATCGGCCCTACCAGGCCTTTCGCGCCGACGTGCGCTCGCCGGCCTGGCAGCGGGCCTTCCTGGCGCGCCCGCTGGACGAACGATTGGCGCTGGCTGCCGCGATGCGCGGCGAAAGCGCGGCGCGCCGTCGTTTCGATGGCAACGCCGGCGTCGATGTCGACGCCGCCGAGGCCGTGCAGTGGATGCACGCCACGGGCACCGCGGAGATGGTGCACGGTCACACCCACCGGCCCGGCAGCCAGGTGCTGGCGCCGGGATTCAAG
>Ga0316622_100004730_pt1 | contig 10049 bp, 8 predicted proteins | sample OWC_Aug_OW2_C1_D_FD_207646 | JGI IMG/M metagenome (GOLD analysis project Ga0316622, IMG submission 207646) | Wetland soil microbial communities from Old Woman Creek delta, Ohio, United States - OWC_Aug_OW2_C1_D5_C | ecosystem: Environmental > Terrestrial > Soil > Wetlands | place: USA: Ohio... | reverse complement strand
AGGAGGACGTCGCTGCTAGTTAGGCAGCGAGGGCCAATTCGTTATTGGCAGTTGTGTTTTTCCCACCTTTTACGAGCCGGTGGGGACTCGGCATGCCGCCTTTACCCCCTTGCCCCCGTCGAAACCGTTTCACCCCCTTTGAAAAGCCAGTCCGCAGCGAGCAGTCCGCAGCCGGCAGAAAACCGCTAACCGCTGATAGCTGATTGCTGACCGCTACTGCAGGATCCCTGCCTCCTTCAAGATCCCCTTCAGCTTCGTCTTCTGCTCCTCGCCGAGCGGCTGCATCGGGCTCCGGGGCTTGCCCCCGATCATCCCCAGCATGTCCATGGCGGCCTTCAGGCCGGCCACGCCGAACCCCGCCGTGACGGCCGTGTTGGGAGCGATCATCCGCAGCTGGAGCTGCCGCGCATCCTCGTGCTTCCCCGCCTTGGCGAACGCGAGGATGTCGCAGCACTGCTGCGGCGCGATGTTCGCCAAAGCCAGGACACCGCCCACGGCCCCCAGACACAGGGCCGGATACAGGAACCCGGCCGAGCCCGCCAGGACCTGGAAGTCGGGCCGGACGTTCTTGATGATCTCGCCCATCTTCACCACGTTGCCGCCGCTGTCTTTCACGCCGGCGATGTTCGGGTGCTGGGAGAGCTTGATGATCAGCTCCGCCGGCATGTCGAGCCCCGTGTTCGCGGGGAAGTTGTAAACGCTCACCGGGATCGGGGAAGCGTCGGCCAGCCGCGTGTAGTAGTCCGTGAGGGCGGCGTTGTCCATCTTCGACTTGTAGTAGCATGGGCTGATGAAGAGCGCCACATCCGCCCCGATCGCCGCCGCCTTCTTCGTGAGCTGGATGCTGCTGTGCGTGGACTCGCAGCCGCAGCCGGCCATCATGAGCTTGCTCGACGGGATGTGCTTCCGCGCCGTCTCGTACACCGCCACCTTCTCCGCCTCGGCGAGGTACGTCATCTCCCCGTTGGATCCCAGCACCACATAGCCGTGGATCGGCGTCTTGTTCCACTTCTCGATGTTGGCCGCCAGCGCCTTGAGATCCAGCTCCTCCGACGCATCGAACGGCGTCGGAATCGGGGGAAAGATGCCGGCCATGGAAACCTTCTTCGCCATCAGAGCCTCCTCGGAGATGATTGGTTTTTGGATGGTGGGAGTATAGCACGTGTCCCATCATTTGGATAGGCACGGTGGAGCCCCATCGAGACTTCGACACACTTGACGGTGACCGCCGCTTGCGATATCTGTCTATCTCCCGCGAGAGTCGCGGCGGTCTGCGGCGTTGGCATTCATGACCGAACACCCACTATCTTCGCGAGGATCCTCATGAGTCAATTCTCCACGTTGAGCGCCCGTGAAGCGTTGGAGGCGATTGGTCGGCGCGAGATGAGTTCTACGGAGCTTGTCCAGGCCTGCCTGGATCGGATCCGCGCGGTCGAGCCGCGGGTCGAAGCGTGGGCTTTCCTCGATCCGGAGCGCGCCCTCGCCCAGGCGCGGGATCGCGATCAGATGTTGGCGGACCAAACCCTGCTCGGTCCGCTCCACGGCCTGCCGGTGGGTATCAAGGACATCTTCGACACCGCCGACATGCCGACCGAGAACGGGACGGTCCTCCACGCCGGTAGACGCCCGGCCGAGGACGCTATGGTCGTCACCCTGCTCCGGGCCGCGGGGGCGGTCATCCTGGGAAAGACGGTGACCACCGAGCTGGCCGTGTACGGCCCCGGTAAGACCAGGAACCCCCACAACCCTGACCACACCCCAGGTGGTTCCTCCAGCGGCTCCGCCGCGGCCGTGGCCGCCGAGATGGTCCCGCTGGCTCTCGGCTCGCAGACCAACGGATCGGTCATTCGGCCGGCGGCGTACTGCGGCGTCGTGGGATACAAGCCGACCTTCGGCCTGATCTCTCGGACCGGCGCCCTCCGCCAGTCCCGGCCACTGGATCAGGTCGGCGTGTTCGCGCGAACGGTCGAGGACGCAGCGCTGTTGGCGCACGTCTTGATGGTGTTCGACGACCGGGATCCCGACATGCGCCACCATACACAGCCTCGCTTTCTCGAGGCGGCCAACGAGGATCCTCCGTCTCGCCCGCGTTTTGCTTTTGTGAAGTCCCCGTTCTGGGAGCAGGCGGACGGCAAGGCGCGCGCGATCTTCGCCGAGTTCGCCAACGCGCTCGGAGGCGCGGACGAGGTCGAATTGCCGTCGTCGTTCGCCGAGGCCGCCACGATTCACCGCACGATCATGGAGGCCGATCTGGCGCACAGCTTTGCGGCCGAATACGCGCAGGGCAAGGATAAGCTCACCCCGACACTGCGGACGATGATCGAGCGAGGCCAATGCACGCTCGCCATGGACTACCGGCGCGCCGCGGAACAGGTGCCGGGCCTCGTTCAGGCGTTGGAAGGGATCTTCGCGCGATACGACGCCATCCTCACCCCGGCCACGACGGGCGAAGCCCCCGCCGGCCTCGCCTCGACCGGCAATCCCATCTTCTGCACCATCTGGACGCTGTGCGGCGTCCCTGCGATCACCCTGCCTCTCCTGCACGGCCCCCAGGGCCTGCCGCTGGGCGTTCAGTTGGTCGGCCGCAAGCACGACGACGCCCGACTCCTCCGCACGGCCCGCTGGCTGGCCGCAGCAGGCCGCTGAGAAAGGCCCATCTGCAGCGTTGGAACGCTCCCGTGGCGCTGCGGCGTACGTGGCAAGTACGCCTCGCGCCCCGGATCGCGCTCCGCCTTGCATCTGAGCCTTTTTGAGCAGCCTGCGGAGTGACCGTCTTCTGGGTTGAACCGTTCGGGCCGAGACTCGCGGCTCGTCCGTCAACCGGCCAACGTAGCGGGCTTCAGAAGACTGGCGGATTCCTTGTCGAGGAACAGATGGCAGGATGGGTGCGTCCGCAGGATCGAGGCGGGGAACATCGGCCCGACCTCCCCTTCCAGGCAGGCCTTGATGGCCCGGGCCTTTCGCTTCTCGGGGACCGTGCAGATGACGTGGGTCGCTTTCATGATCTGCCGCACCGTCATGGAGATGGCTTCGCGGGGCACGTCGTCCAACGTCTTGAACCAGCCCTCCCCGAACTGCTGCCGACGGCAGGCCTCGTCCAGCCTCACGATGATGTAGGGAATTTCCGTCGTGAAGTCGGCCGGCGGATCGTTGAAGGCCAGGTGCCCGTTCTCCCCGATGCCGACGAAGGCGGCGTCGATCGGCGTGGCGGCGATGGTCCGGTTCAGCCGATCCAGCTCCGCCGTGAGGTCGGGCGCGTCGCCCGCGATGAATTGGACGGTCCCGATCGGCGCCTTGCTCGTCAGCCGCTCCCGCAGATATCGGCGAAAGCTCGCCGGGTGATCGGCGGACATGCCGATGTACTCGTCCAGGTGAAACATCGTCGTCCGCTCCCACGCGATGCCGGGGGCGGCCACCAGGTGCTTCAGGAAGTTGAACTGCGAGGCGCCTGTCGCGGCGACGAACGCCGCCCGCCCTCGCCGCTGAACGGTTTCCCGCAGAACCCGCGCCGCGGTTTCGGCCGCAACCTTGGCCATCACGTCCGCATCCAGATGCGCCGCGATCTTCATCGTGACTCCCTAGCAGGCTGCTGAAAAAGCCCCATCTGCTGCGTTGGCTTGCTCGGGCACTCGCTGCGGGGTACCCCGTGTACGCCTTGACCCACCTACGGCGGGTACCCCGCCCATCGCACGCCGCCTTGCATCTGGACCTTTTTGAGCAGCCTGGTCGAAATGGAGTTGTGCAGCACACTGTTCGTCGTGGTTAGGATTCGATACCGTGGTTGGCCCGCCCCCGGGACATCCGCGCCACCTCGCGGTCCGCCTCGCGCGCCTTGATGTCTTCCCGCCGGTCGTATTCCCGTTTGCCCCGGGCCAGGGCCAGACTCACCTTCACGTGGGGGCCTTTGAGGTACAGGCTCAAGGGAACCAGCGTGAGCCCCTTCTGCTCCACCTTCCCGATCAGCCGCTGGATCTCGGCGCGGTGCATCAGAAGTTTGCGAGGACGCAGCGGATCAGGCGCGAACTGGCCGGCCTGCTCGTACGGGCTGATGTGACAGTTGTGGAGGAACAGTTCGCCGCGGTCAACCGCCGCGTAGCTATCACGCAGATTGGCCCGCCCCTGTCGGATGGACTTCACCTCGCTGCCCAGGAGGGCGATGCCGACCTCGTAGGTCTCCTCGATATGATAGTCGTACCGCGCCTTCCGGTTCGTGCAGAGGGTCTTCGCCTCTCCGGAGCGACCCGGTCTCCCTGTGGCATGCTGCGACATGGCACGACACTCTATTCAAATGCGCGCCGGGCGACAAGGGAAATCCCGCGGGCGGGCCCGTTAAGCCTCTGGGGCCGATGGCGTCGTCTCCCGTTTCTGCTGCCCTTCCGGAGACAGCATGGCTTCCAGACTCTTCCCGGACAGGTACTCGATCCACCGCAGCCCGTACACGGCGGACTCGGGATCGCGGCCGGGCGTGAGGGAGGTCCACACCACCTCCGCCAAGAGTCGAAGGTCGGCTCGTGCGGCGGGCACCAGAATCGTGAAGCGTGTCCGCGGCGGCACGACCCAGGCCATGGAGAGGCCGGCGCCCCCCCGGCTGACGTTGAATAGGCTGCCAAACCTCGACGTTCGCGTGCTCCCCTCCCACGCGTGCGTGATCTGGACCTGAACCGGAATGCTGACCGGGAGCCGGGGATGATCCCGCGGGATCGGCGCGCGCTCTTGCGTTGTCATGGTCACAACCCTCCCATTTTGCGATCTGAGATTAAAGGACCTTCTCCAGCTCCGGAGTCCCTACCGTGTCCCGGTCTGCCGCTCAGCGGCGCGCGCCGCGGTCCAAGGACCGGTATTGGATCGCCTCGGCGATGTGCTCCGGCTGGATGTGCTCCGCCCCCTCGATATCGGCGATGGTCCGCGCAACCTTCAGGATCCGGTCGTAGGCACGGGCGGACAACCCGAGCCGATCCATGGCCATCTCCAAAAGGTTCTTCGCCTCCCCCTCCACCTGGCAGTGCTTCCGGATCTGCCGCGTGCTCATGTGCGCGTTGCAGTAGGCCTTGCTGCGACGGAACCGCTCTTGCTGGATATGCCGCGCCCGCCGGACGCGCTCCCGAATCGCTGTCGATGGCTCGCCGGACGGTTCTCCGCTCAGCTCGCGGTGCTTGAGCGGCGGGACGTCGATGTGGATATCGATGCGATCCAGAAGCGGACCGGAAATGCGTGCCAGATAGCGCTGGATCTGGAGCGGTGTGCACGAGCACTCCTTGGCCGGATCGGTGGCGTACCCGCACGGGCACGGGTTCATGGCCGCGGCCAGCATGAAGCGCGCGGGATACGTCAGCGAGGAGACGGCCCGGGCGATGGTCACCTGGCCGTCCTCTAAGGGCTGCCGCAGGACTTCCAGGACGTGCCGCTTGAATTCGGGCAGCTCGTCCAGGAACAGCACGCCGTGATGGGCCAGGCTCACCTCCCCGGGCCGTGGGATGTTCCCACCACCGACGAGGCCGGCGTCCGAAATCGTGTGGTGCGGCGCGCGGAAGGGCCGGGTCGCCAGGAGCGCCTGGCCTGACGACAGGAGCCCGCAGATGGAATGGATCTTGGTGGTGGAGATGGCCTCCTCCAGCGAGAGGGTCGGCAGGATCGTGGGCAGCCGCCTGGCCAGCATCGTTTTCCCGGATCCCGGCGGCCCGATCAGCAGGATGTTGTGGCCGCCGGCGGCCGCCACTTCCAGCGCGCGCTTGGCGTGCTCCTGGCCCTTCACGTCGCTGAAATCCACGCCATAGTCCGCCGACACGGCAAAGGCCGCTTCCATGTCCACTCGCGTCGGCGCGGGCGTCTGCTCCCCGTTCAGAAGCGCCACGGCATGCTGCAGGCTCTCGACCCCGTGTACCGCCACCCCGTCCACCACGGCGGCCTCGGGAGCGTTCTCTACCGGCACGAGGAGGCCGGTTAGATTGGATTCGCGTGCCGCCACCGCCATGGACAAGGCGCCCCGAATCGGCCGGACGGATCCGTCCAGCGACAGCTCTCCCAGGATGACGAACTCCGACAGGCGGTCGGGCCGAACGAGTTCTTCGGCCGCAAGGATTCCAACGGCCGTGGGCAGGTCAAACGCGGCGCCTTCCTTCTTGATGTCGGCGGGAGCCAGGTTCACCGTGATGCGCTTCGCCGGAAACTCGAATCCGGAATTCTTGATCGCCGCCTTGACGCGATCGCGGCTCTCTTTGACCGCGACGTCCGGAAGTCCGACGGTGTTGAAGGTGGGAAGGCCGAGGGCGATGTCCACTTCCACCGCCACCAGGTAGGCATCCACGCCAAGCACAGCGCTAGAGAGGACCTTGGCGAGCATCGTTCGCCTCCGGTCGTTGGCAACGGAGTGCGGGGAAGGCTGACCGTTTGGTAACACAGGCGGCCGGGAGCGTCAATCGAAAAGCTCCGCAGGCCCGTGCCCGCGGGGGCCCGTCCCGGACCGCCGCCCGGCGGGGGCCGGCGCCGGTGCCCCTCCCGACGCTCAGGGATGCCCGAGGCGGACCGAGAATGCCGCTGGTGTCGGAGAAGCAATCAGACAGACGCGCCGCATCCCGCATTCTATGCTTGTACTACATAATGTACTAGTGGCATAATCCGGCCAGCTCAAGACCGGAGGGGGCACCATGCAGTTGCCGTTCTTGGATCGAGGCGAGGAGTTGATGCGATTGCGCCGGCTCGTTGCAGAGCGACGGCGGGGCTTTGGCGTCCTTTACGGGCGCCGCCGGTGCGGGAAGTCTCGACTGCTTCTGGAGGCCCTGCCGGCAGGGCGCTCGGTCTACTACGTGGCCGACGATCGGGAAAGTCCCCTCCAGCGGGCGGCGTTGGCAACCGAACTCGCCCGTCTCCTGCCCGGGTTCAATCGAGTCACCTATCCCGATTGGGATGCGCTACTATCGCGCGTCTGGGACCAGGCCGTGGCCGGAACCGTGCTGGCCATTGACGAGTTCCCAGCTCTCGTGTCCGTCGCGCCAGAGCTGCCGAGCCTGCTTCAGAAACGCGTGGATGCCTCGGCGGCTCGCGGGCCTCACCTGCTGCTGGCGGGCTCATCCCAACGGATGATGCAGGGCCTCGTTCTGGACCGGACCGCCCCACTGTACGGGCGGGCGACCGAGATTCTGAAGGTCGAGCCCCTTCCATGCGGTTGGCTGCGGAAGGCCCTCCGAACGACGGGGGATCGGGACACAATCGAGGCGTTTGCCGTCTGGGGTGGGATTCCCCGGTACTGGGAGTTGGCTGCCGACTATCCCGACCGTGACACGGCCATCCAGGCGCTCGTCTTGAGCCAGTTGGGCGTCCTGTACGACGAACCCGCACGCCTGCTGCGCGACGATCTGCGGGACCTGGCCCAAGCCGCGTCCATCCTCACCCTGATCGGCCAGGGTTGCCACCGCCCGTCGGAGATCGCCAGTCGCCTGGGGAAGCCGGCCACGTCGCTCTCCCGCCCGCTTGATCGGTTGCTGGAGTTGGGTCTCGTCCGGCGGGATCAGCCATTCGGGGCATCGCCACGGGACAGTAAGCGATCGCTGTATCGAATTGGAGACCCTTTCCTCCGGTTCTGGTTCCGGTTTGTGGAGCCGAACCGCTCTCGCCTGGAGGCGCGGCAGGGGCCCGCAGTCCTGCAAGAGGTGCTACGGCAGTGGCCGGCGCACGTCGCCGGGGTGTGGGAAGATCTGGTTCGGGCGAGTATTCCCCGGACCGGGTACTTCAATCGGTCCTGGGGTGTGGCGCGGTCCTGGTGGGGACCGGGAACGGATCGCGCACTGCTCGAGGTGGATATCGTGGCGGAGAGTGCCGACGGCGCCGCCCTCTTGGTGGGGGAGGTGGAATGGTCTTCCAGTGCCGATCCGCAGCACCTCCGGGCTGCATTGCACCGCAAGGTGACTCGGTTGCCGTTTGCGCGTGGGCGAGAGGTGCTCACCGGCATCTGGACGCCAGTCGGCGCCGGCCGAGGCAACCACTTCGGCCCCCGAGATATCCTAAGAGCCCTCCGATAGGCGGCGTTCCACGAGGAGGGCTTTCTTCTCCGGTCGCAAGCGGTAGCAACACATCGCCTTCGACGGGGCCGAAAGGTATATAGCGGTGATCATCATACGTCGTGACAGGATACATTGCTCCGCATCACGCATCGCGGCCCGCATGAGGGCGGATAGGACAAGTCGTCAAAGAATGCAGGTCCCGCGTCAAGAAGCCCCTCGCCGCCTGAGGCGCGTCGGCGAGCCGGGGCTTCCACACCATGGCGAGGTTCCCCACTATCCGCCTCCCCGACTGTACTGACGAACTGACGCAAGAGTCGTGGGTTTCCGCAAGAGATTCTTTTTGCTGCAACGCACTACGGACCGAGGTGACAGGTGCAGTGCGGCACGACTTATTTACTTTCTTAAGAGCGTCCCACATGATTGTTGAAATGAACGGGTATGCCAGGCCGAACTGGCCCTACAGGTCCTTGAACAGGTTCAGGACCTGGGCTTGAATCGAGATGTCCAGCGCCGAGACCGGTTCGTCGCAGATGAGCAGCAACGGGTTCTGAGGAACGCTCGTGGGCGGTCCGTCATGGCATGAGGAGCCGCGGGACAACTAGGACGAGCCACGGCACGTAGGTGATCAGCATCAGGACCGCGAAGGACACCAGCATGAAGGGCAGCACGGGCAGGAAGATCCTGCCCAGGGGAACCTCCGCGATCCCGGCGGCAACGAAGAGGGGCACGCCCGCGGGGGGACTGATCTGCGCGATGGTCATGTTCATGGCGAAGACGACGCCGAAGTGCACGGGATCGATTCCGACGCGCTGCACGATCGGCATGAGCAGCGGCACCAGGATAATGATGATCGGGGTGGGATCCAGAAAGGTGCCCACGAGGATCAGTAGGATGTTGATCAGAAAGAACACGTAGGCCGGCGATGACGACACGGACAGGAAGGCCGTGGTCAGGGATTCCGGAATCCGCAGGATGGTCATGACCCAGCCGAACAGCGACGCAGTCGCCACCAGCAGCATCACCATGCCCGCGGTCTTCCCGGTCTTCGCCAAGAGGCCGGGCAGCTCGCCGAACTTCAGCTCTCGGTAGATAAGCCCGAGGATGATCGCATAGACGGCTGCGGCAACGCCCGCTTCCGTGGCAGTGAACACGCCGTAGACGATACCGAGCATGATGATGACGATGGTGCCGAAGGGCGGCAGCGCTACCAGGAAGCGGCGAGCGATCTCTCGGGCGGGCGGCCGCGCCGTGCGGGGGTAGCCGCGGCGCCGGGCGTGAAACGACATGAACAGCATGTAGGCAAACGCGAGCACGAACGCCGGGATGATGCCGCCCAGGAACATCCGCCCGATCGAGATGTTGGCCGTCACGCCCAGGATCACCATGGTCAGGCTCGGCGGGACGACCATGCCCAACGTTCCGGCGGAGGCCTGCAGGGCGGCGACGAAGGGCATGTGATAGCCTTCCCGCTTCATCGCCGGGATCAGGACGCTGCCGATCGCGGCCGTGTCGGCCGCGCAGGATCCCGACACCCCGCCGAAGAAGATGGATGCGATGATGCTGACGTGCCCCAGCCCGCCGCGGATATTCCCGACGAGGCTGGAGGCGAAATCGACCAGCCGCCGCGAGATGCCGCCCCGCTCCATAATCACCCCGGCCAGCAGGAAGAAGGGGATTGCGAGCAGGGAGAAGGAGTCGGTGGAGGTGACCATCTGCTGCACGATGCCCATCATTGGCAAGCGCTCGAGGAAAATCACCGAGAGGGCCGCGAGCCCGATCGCGAGCGCGATAGGCATGTTGGCCAGGATGAGCAGCGTCATCACCCCCAGCAACACCAGGGTGGCCATGTTCTCCCCTATGCGACGCCTTCCACGCCGTACTTCCCGGCCGATGGGAGCATCTGATCCACGAGATGCAGGAGCATGAGCACGCTCCCCGTCGGCAGCGCGGCGTACACCCAGGCCATCGAGATCTGGAGTGCCGGCGACCGCTGGGCGGACACCACGGCGATCGATTGCACGCCGTACACCAGGCAGACGAGGAAGAACCCGA
>Ga0316622_100004729_pt1 | contig 10049 bp, 9 predicted proteins | sample OWC_Aug_OW2_C1_D_FD_207646 | JGI IMG/M metagenome (GOLD analysis project Ga0316622, IMG submission 207646) | Wetland soil microbial communities from Old Woman Creek delta, Ohio, United States - OWC_Aug_OW2_C1_D5_C | ecosystem: Environmental > Terrestrial > Soil > Wetlands | place: USA: Ohio... | reverse complement strand
GGGGAGTCGAGCACGTGCTCGAGCACGTGGCCACGATCGGCGGGGTCGCGTACTACGACGACTCCAAGGCCACGAACGTCGAGGCCGCACGCCGCAGCCTGGAGGCCTTCGCCCAGCCCGTGCTGGTGGTCCTCGGCGGGCGGTACAAGGGCGGGGACTTCGGCGACCTCGCTCCCGAGCTGCGCCGCCACGGCCGTCGCGTGCTGGCGATCGGGGAGGCGAGCGAGCGGGTGCGGGCGGCGCTCGAGAGCGTCGTCCCGGTCGAGGCGTGCCCCACCCTGCGAGAGGCGGTGCTTCGGGCGCACGCCGAGGCGCGGCCCGGCGACGTCGTCCTGCTCGCCCCGGCCTGCTCGTCCTTCGACATGTTCGCGGACTACGCGGACCGCGGCCGCGCGTTCAAGGCCGAGGTGATGCGGCTCGCGGAGGCTCCCCGTGGCTAAGAAGCTCAGCACGGACCTCGTCCTCCTCGGGGTGACCGTGGCCCTCCTGGGCTTCGGCCTCGTCATGGTCTGGAGCGCCTCGTCCGCGCTGGCGCAGGAGCGGCACGGCAGCCCGTACTACTTCCTCCTGAAGCAGGTCGCGTGGGGCGTCGTCGGCCTCGCCGGCATGGTGGCGGCCCTGCGCCTCGACTACCGGACCCTGCGCCGGCCCGTCGTCGTCTACTCGCTGCTCATCGCCTCGACCGTCCTCCTCATCGGCGTCCTCTTCCTGAGGCCGGTCAACGAGACCCACCGCTGGATCCGGATGGGGGCGCTCAGCTTCCAGCCCGCCGAGCTGGCGAAGCTGTCGATGGTGCTCTTCCTCGCCTACCACGTCGAGCGGCGCGCCGAGCGGCTGAACGAGCTCATGATGCTCTTCCCGGCGCTCCTCCTCCTCGGCTGGCTCGGCTTCCTGATCCTCATCCAGCCCGACCTCGGCACCGCCTTCTGCCTCGTCCTCACCGGCGCGGTGACCCTCTACGTGGCCGGGGTGCGGCTCAAGTACTTCGCCGTCCTCGCCATTCCGGCGCTCGTCGTGCTGTACGCGGCGGTCATGAGCGTGCCCTGGCGCCGCGTGCGCGTCACCAGCTTCGTCAACCCCTGGTCCGACCCCCAGGGCGCCGGGTACCAGGTCATCCAGAGCCTCATCGCCCTGGGCACGGGGGGTGTGACCGGTGTCGGTCTCATGGAGGGGCGGCAGAAGCTGTTCTACCTGCCGTACCCGTACAGCGACTTCATCTTTGCCGTGATCGGCGAGGAGCTCGGGATGCTCGGCGCCCTCGCGGTGGTGCTGGCCTTCGTCGTGCTCCTCTGGCGAGGGCTCAAGGCGGCCTGGAGCGCGCCCGACGACTTCGGGCGCTTCCTCGCCGCCGGCCTCACCCTGTCCATCGTCTTCCAGGCCCTGATCAACGTGTCCGTGGTGCTGGGCCTGCTGCCCACCAAGGGCATCCCTCTCCCCTTCATCAGCGCGGGCGGCTCGTCGCTCGTGTTCGCGCTCTTCGGCGTCGGCCTCGTGGCCAACGTCTCGCAGCACGGGGACTGAGATGAACAGGACCGTGCTCATCGCGGCGGGCGGCACCGGGGGGCACCTCTTCCCCGGGATCGCGGTCGCGGACGAGCTCGTGCGCCGCGACGCTTCGACCCGTGTCGTCTTCGCGGGCACCCCGAAGGGGCTCGAGTCGCGTCTGGTGCCGAAGGCCGGGTACGCCCTGGAGCTCCTGCCGATCCTGCCGCTGAACGGCGTGGGCGGGTGGCGGATGCTGCAGGGCCTCGCGGTGCTGCCCTGGGGCCTGCTGCGCGCGGCCGCCCTCGTCCTTCGCCTGAAGCCCTCGGCCGTGCTGGGCATCGGCGGCTACGCGGGCGGGCCGGTGACGCTGCTGGCGGCGCTCCTCGGCGTCCGCGCCGTGATCCTGGAACCGAACGCGAAGCCGGGGTTCACGAACCGCGTGCTCCGTCCCTTCGCCCGCGCCGCGGCCTGCGCCTACGAGGAGGCACGGGAGGCCTTCGGAGCGAAAGGCGTCCTCACCGGCAACCCGGTGCGGGGCGGCTTCGCGGCTCTCCCGCGCCGGGAGCACCGCGAGCCGCTCACCCTCCTCGCTTTCGGCGGCAGCCAGGGCTCGCGCGTGCTCAACCGGGCGCTCGTGGCGGCCCTGCCGCACCTGCCGGCACGGGAGCGGCTGCGCATCGTCCACCAGACGGGCCCGGCGGCGCGTGCCGAGGTGGAGTCCGCCTACCGCGCCGCGGGGCGCGAGGCCGAGGTGGTGGCCTTCCTCGACGACATGGAGAGACGCTTCGGCGAGGCCGACCTCGTCCTCGCGCGCAGCGGGGCGACGACCTGCGCGGAGCTGACCGTGGCGGGCCGGGCCGCGATCCTCGTGCCGTTCGCCCTCGCCGCCGACGACCACCAGAGGACGAACGCCCTCGCCCTCGAGACGGCGGGCGCGGCCCGCATGATCGAGGAGAAGAACCTGTCGGGAGAGTCGCTCGCGGCGGCGGTGGGTGCGCTCGTGGCCGAGCCGGGGCGGATCGCGGCGATGGAGGAGGCGGCGCGCCGGATCGGCCGGCCCGACGCCGCCGCCCGCGTGGCGGAGCTCGTCCTCCCTGCGGAGGTGGCCCGTGCTTAGGAAGATCCAGCACGTGCACTTCGTCGGGATCGGGGGCTCGGGCATGAGCGGGATCGCCGAGCTGCTGCTGAACCTCGGCTACACGGTGTCGGGCTCGGACCTGAAGCTCACTCCGACGACCGACCGCCTCGCCTCGCTCGGCGCGCAGGTCTTCGAGGGCCACGCCGCGGGGCACGCGAGCGGGGCGCACGTGGTCGTGACCTCGACCGCGGTGCCGCCGCACAACGCCGAGGTGGCCGAGGCGCGTCGCCACGGGATCCCCGTGATCCCCCGTGCCGAGATGCTGGCGGAGCTGATGCGCCTCAAGTACGGGGTCGCGGTGGCGGGCAGCCACGGCAAGACCACGACCACGTCGATGGTGGCCCTGGTGCTCGACCGGGGCGGGCTGGACCCCACGGTGGTGGTGGGCGGGCGCCTCGGCGTCCTCGGCTCCGGCGCGCGGCTCGGGAAGGGCGAGTTCCTGGTGGCGGAAGCGGACGAGTCGGACCGTTCGTTCCTGAAGCTCACCCCGACCCTCGCCGTGGTCACCAACATCGACCGCGAGCACCTCGACGCCTACCGCGACCTCGCGGACATCCAGGAGGCGTTCCTCGGCTTCGTGAACAAGGTCCCGTTCTACGGAGGCGCGGTGCTGTGCCTCGACGACGCGCCGGTGCAGGACATCCTGCCGCGGGTCGAGCGGCGGGTGGTGACCTACGGTCTCTCGCACCAGGCGAGCGTCTCCGCGCGCGACCTCGAGCTGGGGCCCACGGGCTCGCACTACACGGCGACCGTCGACGGCCGGGCGCTCGGAGGCGTGACGCTGGCGGTGCCGGGCGCCCACAACGTGGCGAACTCGCTCGCGGCGGTGGCGGTCGGCCTGGACCTCGACGTGCCCTTCGGCGCGGTCAAGGCCGGCCTCGAGTCGTTCACCGGCGTCGACCGGCGCTTCCAGGTGCGGGGCGAGGCGGGCGGCGTCCTCGTGATCGACGACTACGGCCACCACCCGACCGAGATTCGCGCCACCCTCGAGACGCTGCGCCGGCGTGCGGGCGAGCGGCGCACCGTGGTGCTCTTCCAGCCGCACCGTTTCACGCGCACGCAGGCCCTCTGGGACGACTTCTGCAAGGTCTTCCACCAGGCCGACGTGCTCCTGCTGACCGACATCTACCCCGCGTCCGAGGAGCCGGTTCCCGGCGTCACGGCGGAGGCGCTGGCGCGGGCGCTGGGCGAGCGCGGGCACCGCCAGGTGGCGTGGGCGGGGGACCTGCCGTCGGCCACGGAGCGACTCGCCGCCCAGGTGCGGGAGGGCGACGTGGTCCTCACGCTCGGCGCGGGGAGCGTGTGGACGGCGGGGGAAGAGCTCCTGCGCCGGAGGGGCGCATGACGCGGCGAGGCCTGCCGATGGGACCGCCGCCGGAGGAGCTCATGGAGCTCCCGCTCGACCCCGTGGCGGAGGAGTCTCCCTTCCTCCGCCCGCGCCGCCGGACGCGGGTGCGCCCCCGCCGGCGGGGCGTCGCGACCCGCGCCCTCCTCGCGGTTCAGGTCGGGGCGGTCGTCCTCCTCGCCGTGGCCGGCGCCTGGACGGCGTGGCAGCGGGTCTTCGCGAGCGACCGGCTGCGGGTGGTCCGGCTCGAGGTGCGCGGCAGCCGCTTCCTCTCGGAGGGCGAGGTCCGCGAGCTCGCCTCGCCCGCGGTCGGCGAGAGCATCCTCGCCCTCGACATCGAGGCCCTGAAGGCGCGCCTGCGCTCCTCGCCCTGGGTCGCGGATGCGACCGTGACCCGGGCCCTGCCCGACACCTTGCGCGTCGAGATCCACGAGCGCGTCCCCCTCGCTCTCGCGGAGCTCGACCGCCTCTACCTCATGGACGAGGACGGCGGCCTCATCGACATCTACGGGCCGCGCACCGGCGCCTTCGACCTGCCGATCGTGCGGGGCCTGCTCGGGGTCGAGGAGCAGTCCCGGCGCGACCGGGCCCGGAGGGCGGGAGCCCTCCTCGCCGACCTCGCCGAGCTCGGCAGCGAGATCTCCGAGGTGTACGTGGAGCCCTCGGGCGACCTGCGCGTCGTGCTGCGGGGCCCGGGTGAGGTCCTGCTCTTCGGCGACCCGCCGTATCGCCAGCGCCTGGTGACGTTCCTGAGCCTGCGCCGGGACCTCGCGGAGAAGGCCCCGGGCGCCGAGCACTTCGACCTGCGGTTCCGCGGCCGCATCTTCGCGAAGCAGCCCGCGGTGTCGCCACGACCTTCCGAGCCGGGAGCCGCCCCCTCCCTCCCGGCGGCGGAGAGAGACGAGCCCCGCGCGGCGGGGCCCATGCGCGAGGCGACCCCGCCCGCGGTGCAGCCGGCCGCCGGCCGGCCGACGCCGCCCCCGGGGGATCGGGTGGCGGCGAGCGCGCCGCCCAGGCCATCCGGCCAGGACGAGCAGCACCCCCCAGAACCGAGATAGAGGAGGCAGACCCTGGCCAAGAGGAAGGATCGCTACATCGTCGGTCTCGACGTGGGGACCCACAAGATCTGCGTCATCGTCGCGGAGATCACGGACGAGGGCCGCCTCGACGTGATCGGGATCGGCCAGGCCGAGTCCAAGGGGCTGCGCAAGGGCGTCGTCATCAACCTCGAGGCCACGGTGGAGGCGATCAAGCGCGTCCTCGAGGAGGCGGAGCTGATGGCGGGCGTGGAGATCGGGTCCGCCTACGTCGGGATCGCGGGCACCCACATCAAGGGCTTCAACTCGCGCGGCGTGATCGCGGTCTCGAACAAGAACCGCGTGATCGACCGCGAGGACGTGCGCCGCGTCATCGACGCCGCCAAGGCCGTCTCCATCCCGCTCGACCGCGAGATCCTGCACGTCCTGCCCCAGGAGTTCGTGGTGGACGACCAGGACGGGATCGGCGACCCCTCGGGAATGACCGGCACCCGGCTCGAGGTCAACGTCCACGTCATCACCTGCTCCACCACCGCCGCCCAGAACACCGTGACCTGCGTGAACCGGGCGGGGCTCGAGGTGGTAGACACCGTGCTCACGCAGATCGCGGCGGCGGAGGCCTGCCTCACCCCGGACGAGAAGGAGCTCGGGGTGGCCATCGTGGACATCGGCGGTGGCACCACCGACCTCGCCATCTTCGAGAAGGGGTCGCTCTGGCACACCGCGGTGCTGCAGGTGGGCGGGGAGCACTTCACGAACGACGTGGCGGTGGCGCTGCGGACCCCGGTGGGAGAGGCGGAGAAGATCAAGAAGAAGCACGGCTGCGCGCTCACCTCGATGATCCCGGAAGAGGACTCGATCGAGGTGCCGAGCGTCGGCGGCCGCAAGCCGCGCATCATGGCGCGCCAGGTGCTCGGCGACGTCCTGCAGGCGCGGGCGGAGGAGATCTGCCAGCTCGCGCTCACCGAGATCCGTCGCGCCGGGTTCGAGCGAAGCCTCAACAGCGGCGTCGTGCTCACCGGCGGCGGCGCCATCCTCGAGGGCCTGCCGGAGATCGCGGAGCAGATCTTCGACATGCCGGTCCGTCGCGGGACCCCGGCCGGCATCGGGGGGCTCGTGGACGTGGTGGCCAGCCCCGTCTACGCCACGGCGGTGGGCCTCGTGCAGTGCGGCTACCGGAACCGGGCCGGGCGTTCGCTCGGCACCTCGCGTCAGGCGGCGACGGGGACCTTCGGCAAGGTCACCGGGCGCCTCATGGGTTGGCTGTCCGACTTCTTCTGATGGAGAGGGACATGGAACAGAAGCGCGAAGGCCTGGCCCTTCCGCCCCTGCCCGTCGCCGACCCGCGCGTCGCGAGGGCCAGGCGTGGGCCACAGGTCCAGTGCGACACGGGGGAGCTGCCGTGCGAGATGTGCGGCTCCGCCGTGGTCGCTTACCATTGCAAGCGCATCTGCCTCCACTGCGGTTTCATGACCGGCTGTTCCGAGGGGATCTGAGGGAATGAGCAGAGAGAACGACCGTCCGGGCCGCATCCAGTTCGCCGAGGAGGAGGTCCACGGCGCCCGCATCAAGGTGGTGGGCGTGGGTGGGGGCGGAGGCAACGCGGTGAGCCGCATGATCGCCTCGGGCCTGCAGGGGGTGGAGTTCATCGCGGTGAACACCGACCTGCAGGCGCTGCGGACGAACCGCGCCCCGATCAAGATCCAGGTGGGCAGCAAGCTCACCAAGGGCCTCGGGGCCGGGGCCAACCCCGACATCGGCCGCCAGGCCGCGGTCGAGGACACGGAGAAGATCTGCGACGCCCTCGAGGGCTCGGACATGGTCTTCATCACCGCGGGCCTCGGCGGCGGCACGGGCACCGGGGCGGCGCCCGTGGTGGCCTCGATCGCCAGCCAGCTCGGGGGAGACACCGGCAGCGTCCTCACGGTGGCCGTGGTCACCCTGCCCTTCTCGCTCGAGGGCAAGCGCCGCATGGGCCAGGCCATGGACGGCCTGGGCCAGCTCAGGGACTGCGTCGACTCGGTCATCGCCATTCCGAACGACCGGCTCCTCAACTCCGTGGCACGCAACACCCCGGTGAGCGAGGCCTTCCGGGTCGCGGACGACGTGCTGCGCCAGGCGGTGCAGGGCATCTCGGACATCATCACCGTGCCCGGCCAGATCAACCTCGACTTTGCCGACGTGCGCGCGGTGATGAAGGGGATGGGCCAGGCGGTCATGGGCACCGGGGTCGGCCAGGGCGAGAACCGCGCGGTCGAGGCGGCGCAGCGCGCCATCTCGAACCCGCTGCTCGAGGATTCCTCGATCGAGGGAGCCAAGGGCGTCATCGTCAACATCACCGGCGGCGCCGACCTGTCGCTGTCGGAGGCCTCGGAGGCGACCGCGCTCATCACCAAGGTGGCCGACCCCGACGCCAACGTGATCTACGGCATCGTGACCGACGAGGCGATGGGCAACGCGGTGAAGGTCACGGTGATCGCCACCGGGTTCGGCCGGGGGCGCAAGGCCGCTCCGACCCCGGTGGACCTCGCCAACTACATGAACACCCCCCAGGCCCAGTCGGCGCCGCAGGCCGCGGCGTCGGGCGAGGGCTTCTACCGCAAGACGCCGAACGCCAAGGCGGCGTCGGGCGGGGGCCGGTTCGACCTCGACGTGCCGGCCTTCCTCCGTCGCAAGGGCGCAGACGGCGGCGGGGAGTAGCGGACGTGACGCCCTTCGAACGCGAGGGCCGTTGCCCGCAGTGCCGGCGGCAGTACGTGATCACGGGCGTCGCCCTGCACCCGGGGGCGGAGACCGAGGGGCCCGCCCGCTTCCGCTGCGTCTGCGGCGAGTGGGCGTCGGCCTTCGTCCCGGGCAGCGTGAACACGGAACGCCTGGTGGTGACGGAGAAGGCTGCGACAAAGACCGGCTGATTGCATCAGGAGCCAGCGCCATCCAGGGGGTTTGGGGGGATGGAGTCCCCCCATCTCAAAGAAAGCGGGGCGAAGCTGTAGGCGTATCGGTCGTTAATCCGTACTAATTCGTATAGAATGACAGCTTGTCGCGGAAGCTCCAGGAACGGCACCGCTCGCTTCGCGGGGCGGAGGTGTTTCTCGAGGACGTCGAGCACTCGGGCTCGTTTCGCGTGGCGCTCGCCTGGCCGAACCTCTACTTCGTCGGGATGTCGAACCTCGGGTTCCAGGCCGTCTACCGGCTGCTCAACCGCATGAGCGACGTCGTGTGCGAGCGGGCCTTCCTCCCCGACGACGAGGACAAGGCCGAGCTCGAGCGGACGGGCAGCCCCCTGACGAGCTTCGAGACCGGGACGCCACTGCGGGACTTCGACGCCATCGCCTTCTCGGTCTCGTTCGAGAACGACTACCTCCACGTGCTGCAGGTGCTGCGCCTCGCCGGCATCCCGCTGCGGGCGAAGGACCGCGGCCCCCGCGACCCGCTGGTGATCCTCGGGGGCGCGGCGATGATGCTGAACCCCGAGCCGCTCGCCCCGTTCGCCGATCTCGTCGCGGTGGGCGAGGGCGAGCCGATGGTGCCGCGGATGATGGAGGCCCTTCTCGGCGCGCCGGACCCGCGGAGGGGCCTCGAGGCGCTCGGGCCGAAGGACGGCTTCTACGTCCCCTCCCGGTACGAGGTTCGGTACCACGCCGACGGCACCGTGGCCGCCTACGACGGCCCGGGACGGGTGGTGCGCCAGCGCGGCTGGCCCGGGGCCATGGGCTTCCCCCAGTCCGTGATCCTCACCCCGCACACCGAGATGTCCATGAAGTTCATGGTGGAGATCTCGCGTGGCTGCCCCTGCATGTGCCGGTTCTGCTGGGCGGGCTACAACTACCTTCCCGTGCGGGGCTTCACGCGCAGCGAGCTCGTGGCCCGGGCCCGTGAGGTGCGAAGCGTCACCGGCAGGATCGGTCTCGTCTCGACCGCGGTCTGCGATCACCCGGAGATCGACGGCATCGTGGACGACCTCGCGGCGATGGACTACGAGGTCTCGGTCGCCTCTCTACGGCTCGACGACCTCACCCCGCAGTTCGTGTTCAAGCTGGCCGACACCGGCGTCCAGGGCCTCACCCTCGCCCCTGAGTGTGGCTCCGACCGCATGCGGCGGATCATCAACAAGCAGTTCACGAACGCCGAGATTCTCGACAAGGCCACCTGGATCTTCGAGAACGGCATCCAGAACCTGAAGCTCTACTACATGGTGGGGCTGCCGTTCGAGGAGCACGCCGACGTCGAGGCGATCGTGGAGCTCACGGACCAGATCCGGGAGCGGATGCTCGCGGTCGCCCGCGGCCGCGGCCGGATCGGGCGCATCCACCCCTCGGTGAACCCCTTCGTGCCGAAACCGGGGACGCCTTACCAGTGGCTGCCGATGGAGGACCCGAAGGAGTCCGACCGCAAGCTGCAGTTCCTGCGCAAGGCCTTCTCGCGCATGCCGAACGTGGACGCGGTGATCAAGAGCGCGCGCACGGGAACCGCCCAGTCGATCCTCGCCCTGGGCGACCGGCGCGTGGCTGGCGCCCTCGAGATCGCGGCACGGGAGCGGATGGATTTCAAGCGCGCGACGCGCGAGGCCGGGCTCGACGCCTCCTTCTACCTCTTCCGTCGCCGGGCGAAGGACGAGGTCCTTCCCTGGGACGTGCTCGACAACGGTGTCGCGAAGTCGTACTTCTGGAAGGAGCTCGAGCGCAGCGAGGCGGAGCGGCTATCCCCCCACTGCCCGGAGGTCCAGGGCTGCATCCGCTGCGGGGTCTGCCTCGAGACCCCGAACCCCTTCTACGCGCTGCCCGAGAAGTGGAAGGGCCGGCAGACGCTGCCCTTCTACGAGCGCACGCTCCCGCGCTGAGACGCTGGCCCTGGCTGGCAGGGCGCCCGGGGTGCGCGCGACCCCGGCCGCCCTCATGGCCGCGCTGCTCACTCCGGCCGGTTGCGCCAGTAGCGCTCGTAGGCGGCCCACTCCGCCTCGTCGGTCGTCCACTCGGCATAGAGAGCGATGCCCTCGAAGGTCCCCCCGGCGCCGAGCCCGCGCAGGCCCGCCACCACGCCCACC
>Ga0316622_100004728_pt1 | contig 10050 bp, 6 predicted proteins | sample OWC_Aug_OW2_C1_D_FD_207646 | JGI IMG/M metagenome (GOLD analysis project Ga0316622, IMG submission 207646) | Wetland soil microbial communities from Old Woman Creek delta, Ohio, United States - OWC_Aug_OW2_C1_D5_C | ecosystem: Environmental > Terrestrial > Soil > Wetlands | place: USA: Ohio... | reverse complement strand
ACGCGCCAGCTCTGCTAGCGCACGAACAGAATCGTCGCCAGCCCGGCGAGCCAGCAGTAGAACGCGAACCAGTGGAGCTTACGTCCGGCCACGGCGCGGCCAAGCACGAAGAGCGCTGCCAGACCGGCAAGGAACGCCGCCGCCATCCCGACGGCAAGGGCGGACGGGTTGAGCACGGCAAGGTCGACCTTTCGGAATTCCAGCAGGAAGGCGCCGGTGATGGCGGGAATCGCCAGCAGGAACGAGAACTCGAACGCCTCCTTCCGCTCCATGCCCAGATACAGACCACTGGCAATCGTCGCGCCGGACCGCGAGATACCGGGCAGAATGGCTATTGCCTGGCCGATGCCCACCAGCAGCGCCCGAACCCAGCCGGTCTCGCCCTGCGGACGCGAGAATTTCGCGCCGTACAGCACACCACCGGTAACAAGCAGCATCAGGCCGACGAGCAGCGGGCTTGCGAACGCCCGGTCAATCAGGTCGCTGAACATGACACCAACCAACCCGGCCGGGACTGAAGCGAGCACGATCAACCCGACCATCCGCCAGCTCGAAGCGCGCCAGGCGGGGTCGCGCGCCCAGAGCCCACGGATGAGCCGCGCCAACAACGGTGCGAAGTAGAAGACAACCGCCAGAGCGGTCGCCCCGTGCAGCATCGTGGTCAGCGGCAACCGGGACTCCGCCGGCAGCTTCCAGAGATGCTCAAGCACAGCCAGATGCCCGGAGCTCGAAACCGGCAGAAATTCGGTCACGCCCTGTACAAGACCCAGTAACAGCACTTCAATTACGCTCAAAGTCAGGCTCCTTCATCAACGGCCGAATACCCAATGACCGGGCCCCCGTGACCAATCAAGCCCGAATGTCTAGCGAATGCCCAATGCCGGACAGCCCGGTTCATCATTCTCCGCCGTCGGTCATTGATGGAGAATTGGTGCTTGGTCATTGATGCTCTCCTAGAACGCCACATCATAGCTCAGGTGCACCTTGCCGCGCATCGGGCTGCCAGGGAAAGCGATGCCATAGTCAAGCCCGAGGACGCCAACCCGGGTAGCGACTCTTGTGCCTGCCCCGTATCCCGGCTTCACCCGCCAGCCCAGCGAGTCCCTGCACACGCCGACATCCAGGAACGGAAAGACGCTCGATGTCCGGTCGAGGCTGTACCGCAGCTCGGTACTGTACCAGCCCACGCTGGTTGAAAAGAACTCGTCTTCACGATACCCGCGGACTGTCCCCGGCCCACCCAACGTGTAGAGCTCAGACTCGGTCAGAGTCGCCGCTGAGTACACGGCCCGCAGCCCGATCGAGTTCGACCAAGCCAGGCTCCGGCCCAACCGAAGAAACCCGTTCAGGCCCAACTCGACGTGCGTGACGACATCGGAACGGACCGAATCGGCTGCACGGTTCCCGACCTTGGTCAAAGCGCTCAGTCTGACTCCGTTCCGCGGGTTGGCAGGAAAATCACGGGAATCCACGACGACGCCGGTGCCGACCCAGACCACATCGGCGCTCGTTCGGATCGAGACATCGGTGAACCGGTCATAGCCGGTTTCAAGGCTGACCGTCGTCCACGTTGCCGCGCGGGCAGCGACCGACAACCCGAGGTGCGTCTGCGCGGACGTCGTGTCGACCGTCTTCTGACGCGCGCTTGCGGTCACGTCAATGGCCGTCCCGAGCACCCACGGCTCGGTGTAGCTCAGGCCGTAGCTGGTCCCGGAGTACGCTGACTGCCAGCCTGCCTCCAGTCTCCGGCCGGTGTCAAAGAGGTTCTGGAACGAGAGCTGCGCCGATCCGGTGAGTCGGCGGTCGGAAGGCGAGTAGCCGGCGACGCCGCTCGCGCTGTTGACGCGCCGGCCGGTAGTCCAGAACCGGACCCCACAGGCTCCGTCGGTTCCGACTATCGCCTCCGAATCGACCGTGACCAGCCCGCTCTGCTCCAAGCGCTGCCGCCAGATCTTCGTGGTGGCGCTTGAGTAGCTGCCCCGCGTGAACCCGGCGACCCGTTCCAGCAGCATCGGCTTGGTTCCCGGCCTGCCGGCGAACTCAAGGAATCCGACCTCGACCTTCGGTCCCGCCGCGACCTGAAGCACCGGGTACACGAACCCGTTCTCCCGGGCGAGCGCCAGCGGCATCACTGCGGCGAACGGATACCCGCTGTTCTCGTGAGCCAACAGTATCGAAGCCGCGGCACGGTCCAACATGGCCCGACTAAATCGGGCGCCCCTGCCCGGAAGTAAACGCAACAGTCTCTCGGTCGGAACGCCTGAGTCCTCGGATATGCGCCACCCGCCGATGCGTGCCGGCTTGCCGGTCTCGACTCGAAACGTCACAACGACCGAATCGCCCCGGACCACGGTATCGGCCTCGACGCCGGTCGAGACGTAGCCCTCGGCCGCAAGCTGATCACTGATTCGCGCCTCGGCCCGGCTCAAAGCTCCTGGCCCCAGCCTGTCGCCAACGTTCAGACCCGGCGCCAGCCTCAGGGCCGGATCCGGCGGATTGACAAGAATGTCGACTTGGGTGACGGTCAGCGGCCCGGCCGGCGCGCTCGCAGCCAGGGCGGCCAGCATCATGAGGATAGCGAAGCCGCGCTGCACGAGAGACGGTATGCGGTTCACGGCGCACGGTACACGAGTGGCCGCGCGTCAGCTCATGAACAGGTACTGCCGCCAGCCGTCCGGCACGTCACCAAGGCTGGCGATGGCAAAGGTGAAGTAGTGCGGCTTCTTTGGCTTCCGACGCAAAGGCATCATCGCCTGGGCCGGGGTCATGCTGCCCTTGCGCGAGTTGCACTCCGTGCAAGCACAGACCAAGTTTTCCCAAGTGTCGCCGCCGTTCGACGACCGGGGGATGACGTGGTCAGTGGTCATCTCGACGCCCCGCCGGCCGCAGTACTGGCAGACGCCGCCGTCCCGGCGCAGCACGTTCCGTTTGGTCAGCGGCACCTCCCGCCGCTTAACCCGCACGAAGTAGTTGAGCCGGAGCACGCTCGGCAGACGGTACGCCATCCGCACGGTCCGAGCCGCTGCGCTGGACGGCTCGAGCATCTCGGCCTTGCGCGAGAGCACCAGTACCAGCGCCCGGCGGGCCTTGCAGACCGACAGCGGTTCGTAGTTCTGGTTCAGCAGCAATACGTGTCGGTCGAGCATCGCTCCGTTCTACTCGCGGACGAACAGCTCCCTGTCCACGGCCGCCAGCGCCTTGTTCACGTACTCGGTCTTGGAATCGGCGTAGTTCTTCAGGCCCGAATCGGACATTCCACGGGCATAGTGCGTCTTGGCCTCTTCGTAGAGACCCCTGGCCCGCTTCAGATTGGCCGTCGTGGTGGCAGTGAGGTTGGTGCCGCGGATGTCATCGGCCTGCTTCTGACGGATGTCGCCCAGGTCGACGTGCGCCTGCGCATTGTCCGGCTCCGTCCTCAGCACCTTCTGCAGAATATCCTCGGCCGGGCCGTAGCCACCCTGCTTCATCAGCGCCTCGGCCTTGTACACGCGCGGGAGCGTCTTGGTCGAATCCTTGGCGATCAGCGCATCGAACACCTTTATCGCCTGCTTGGTCTTACCCGACGCCAGGTACACCGAACCCAAGCGCAGCGCGGTCTGAACCCGGTTCGGTTCGCTCTGCAGAATCGTATCCAACTGGGCGACAGCCTTGTCGTACTGCTTCAGCTCGATGTGGCAATCGGCCAGCTTCTCGCGTAGCTCCCAGACCTTGGGGAAACGCTGCACCAGCGGCACCAGCGAGTTCACCGCGTCGGAGTAACGGCCCTGCTTGTAAAGGAAGTCGGCCCACAGCCGCTGCACGCCCACGTCGTCCGGGAAGCGCTTCATCGCCTCCTGGTACACCTGGTCGGCCTTCGCCATCTCGTTCCACCTAACGTAGACCTCGGCGGTGCCGTTGTATAGATCGACGAGGCTCGAGTCGTTCGCCAACCCTTCCTGATACACCGCCAGGGCCGCGGTATCCTTGCGCATGGCGAGGAACAGGTCGCCCAGGCCCTCGTACGCCTTCGCCCTCTTCGGGTCGAGCCTGATAGCCTTCCGGAAGTAGTCCTCGGCGTTGATCGGATCCAGCATCTTCCGGTAGGCAGTTCCGATGGCGACGTAGACCTCATAGTACGTCGAATCGAAGGTCAGCGCGCGCTTGAAGTTCTCAAGCGCCGACTCGAAGTTGTTCTGAGAGAAATAGCTGGCGCCGATGCTGTAGTGCTGCTGCGCCGAATCGCGCTTCGCCTTCAACTCCTCTTCGGTCACCGGCTTGACGGTCTGACTCGGCGCGCAGCCGACCAGCGCTGCAAATGCCGCCGCAACGAGGGTCGCTGCCCCGATGGACAGGGTCTTTCTTGACATTATCAAAGCTCCTTTTGCCGAGAGATGCTGCTCACAATCGCCAATAGGAAATCGCTAATCCTGCTATGGAGCCGACGGGAGTCGAACCCGTGACCTCTTGACTGCCAGTCAAGCGCGCTCCCAGCTGCGCCACGGCCCCACTAGGACGTTAAGTTTTACCCGAATTCGCCTGACTGTCAAGGACGCGCAGGCAAAGGCGAACGTCGGTTTGACTTCCGGCGTCAGCCGGATAAGATGCTGCGTGGCCAAGATAAAGAGCATCCGTCAGCAGCGGCCGAAGAAGAAGTTCCGGATTCCGAACAGCGTGGTCCAATGGGGAATCGTCGGAGTGGTCGTGGTCGTGCTAATCGTGCTGGTCGTGGGCGCGCTCTCCCGCCCGCCGGCCGAACCCGCACCGGTTCCGCTGCTGGCTAACGCCCAGAACGACCTGATCTCAATGACCCGAATGATCGGCGACGTGACGCTGGACAGCAGCACGCGCGCCCTGTTCCCAGGTGAGCTGAACGCACGGCTTGCCGGCCCTGACTCCCTGTTCGCCCAGCGTCATTGGTATGAGGCGCTGACCGCTCTCGGCAAGATGCTCAAAGGCGCGACGCGACCCGAGTCGGCCGCGATTCACGCCTACATGGCTTTCTGCGACTACGAAGCCGGCAACCTCGACCGTTCGCTCCGGTACTTCCGCGAGGCCCTGGCCGCGGACTCGAGCACGTCCGGGCTTGCGCCCCGACTCGCGTTCTCCATGGGCTGGATGTTCCAGAGCCGCGGGTATCAGGACAGCGCCGTCGCGTACTACTCGCGCGTACGCCGAGTTCTTCCGGATTCGGCCCGCCTGCTCAAGGCGCAAGCCGCCAACAACGCGGGCGCAGCGTACGAGGTCCTGAAGGACACGGCCGCAGCCGGAAACGCATACCGCGAGGCAACGGCTCTGCTCGACACGATTGCGTATCCGAAGGAAGCGAAAAAGGTCCGGGAGAACCTCACACGGGCTGCGGGCAGCAGGTAGCCGAAGTCAGAGCGCAGTTGCCCTGTCCTTGCCGTCTCCTCACTTCTAGCTTCTGCCATCTAGCATCTGACATCTGACTTCGCCCCTACACCGTCTCCAAAGGGTCCACGTCGACCCTGGCCCTGACCCCCTCGGACTCGAGCTGCTTGAGGGTCAAAAGCCGGTCCAGCCGCACGTTGCGGGCCACCTTGACCATGACCTGTACGGTATTCGTCTTTCCGCGCACCGGCACCGGGCCGAGTGCCGCCACGCCCTGAACCCTGCCCAGCCTGCGACAAAGCCACTCACCTTGTTGAGTCGCCCTGGCACCGCTCCGCGCGTTCAACTCGACGAGTACGAGCCGGCGATGCGGCGGGAACTCAAGCTCTTCCCTAAGCTTCAGTTCCTGGTCAAGGAAACGCGCCGAATCCCCGGCGGCCGCGCTCTGCACCGCCGGGTCATCCGGCCGGCGGGTCTGAAGCACGAGTGTGGCTCCGCGCACCGCTGCGCGCCGAGAGAACGCAGAAAGCACCTGAAACGTCCGCTCCCTTGCCCGGAAGTCCGGCAGGCAGAGGTCGCTGTCAACCGACAGCGCGCAGACGACACGGACGCGCTCCGGCCAGGGAATCCCTAGCAGCGCCCGCGTCCCGACGATGACCGTCCCGGGCTCGACCGATGCTTGCGGAACGGACTCGGTCATAACCGTCACCACCCCGGCGTCCGGCATCAGCCGTGCCACCTCGCGCGCGGCCATGTCGACGCCTGGCGCCTTGAGTCGGAAACCCGGGCTGCCGCAGGCCGGACACGTGTCCGGCGCAGCAGCGGCCCGGCCGCAGTAGCGGCAGCGGAGGTCGCCGCCGGAAAAGAGCACAAAGGAAACGCCACAGTCCGGGCAGACAAGAGGACTGCCGCAATCGCGGCACACGACGTACCGGCTCAGTCCCCGGCGATTGATGTATAGCACTGCCGACTCGCCGGCAGCTCTGGCGTCCTTCAGCTCGTTCACCAGCACCGGCGAGAGCACGTCGTCCCGGTGCTTTCTCATGTCAACCACGATGGTATCAGGCAGTTCGGCTGGGGCTGCAGGCGACGGACGATGGGCGATCAGCGTCTCGTCCGCTGCCTGATACTGGCCGCTCTTCAGGTTCAACCAGGTCTCAGCCGACGGCGTGGGGTCGCTCAGCAATACCGGGCAGTCGGCAAGCCGGGCCCGGGCAATCGCCACGTCGCGGGCGTTGAACCGCGGGTACCGCTCTTCCTTGAAGACCTTGTCGTGCTCGTCCAGCACGACGATGCCGGCCAGGTCCGGCACCGGGGCGAACACAGCCGAACGTACGCCGAGGATGAGCCTGCGTACCGATGAGCGCAACTCACGCCAGACGCGCTTCCGGTCAGATACCTTCTGGTCGCCGTGGTAGAGGGTCGGCTCGATTCCGAGCCTTGAGCGCAGCGCCCCCGTCCAAATGCCGGTCTCGGACTCAGGCATCAGGGCGATGACTGTACCGCGCTCAAGCGCGGTCCTGACGAAGTCGGCGACAACGTCTTGTCGTGCACTCGAACCGGTATCGACGTATACGGAGAAGGAAGGTGGGAGGAGAACGGAGGAAGGGGGAAGGTCGGAGACAATGATCGACTGTTTCCCATCCACCCCTTGCACCTGGCTTCGCACCCCTCGCCTGAGCCCGTATCCGCAGATGCCGCGCGGCAGGGCCAAACCGAGCACCTCCCCCATACGCCCGAAGTAGTACGCGCCGACCCAGCGGAGCAGGTGCAGGAGCTGCTCAGAAACCAGCCGCGGCTCGACCAGCTTCTCGACCGGCAGAGTTCTCGGCACCGGGCTGCGGGACAGGACTTCGAGCACCAGACCCTTGACCTTCTTGCCGCGCAAGCGGACCTGCAGGCACGCGCCCGGCGCAAGGTCGGGGAAGCGCTCCGGCTCGAACTCGTAGGTCAGCTCGTACAGCCGCGTATGGGGTCTCGCGATGTTGCAGAACCGACGGCCCGGTGCCGGATGCGGCTGGTCGGGTGCCGGCAATCGGCCCATCAGTAGCGGAGTTTGAGCTGGTAGCGAAGCGAATACCGGTATGGGTCGCCAGCCGTGCCTTCGGCGAGAATCTCGTTCTTGCGGTTGATGTAGTATTCGACCCGGAACGACGGTGTCATATCGGAGGAGAAACTCTGCGTGTACGACACGTACAGGTTCCTGCCAACGTACTTGCCGACCGTGACCTTGGTCTCCTTGCCGCTCAGGATCCCGCTTTCAAACTCGAGGTAGTCGAGGTCGACGAACCCGCGCGCCCGCTTCGACACCTGCAACTGGAAGTAGTTGAGCAGGCGCTGTGACAGCAAGTTGGTGACTGCGTTTCTCTGGCCCGTGGCCGAAAGCGTGTCCAGGCCCGGGGTCACGTTCAGGCTGAGGTACGAGGCAATTGCCGTTTCGTCCCAGCTGGATGGCTCGGACGTGAACCCGAAGACCGGCTTCTCCAGAGTACCGGTCAGGGTCAGGACGATCTTGTCCGGCACCTTCGCATCACCCGGGCCCGCTCGGATTGGCAGCTCGGCAGTGATGTCAAGGTCCGGGTTCACGGTGTTGATGTTCCCGAATTTCACCGAGCCGCTGGTCACGCGCAGGGCCTGGTCGAGGTAGTAGACCGTGCCCTGCCGCGAAACCAGCTCGCCGGAATAGAGCATGTCGGTCATGGTCTTGCGGATGGTCATGTCCCCACCGAACTCGATGTCCGCCCCGCCGAAATCGATGGTCGATCTCTGGCTCCGCAACCAGATGTCGCGCTCGGCCCTCACCCGGACGTCAAAGACGAGCGTGGTATCGGGCCCCCTGACGACGCCGGCGGACTGGCCGAACGCGAACGCCACCAGCGCCTCCTCGACGTCAACCGTTCCGGAAATCGAATACGGCCGCCCCATGGCCCAGTCCAGGTCGAGGCTGCCGCCGACGATACCGTAGATATCCGGCTGCGGGTTGATGGTCGTACCGCTGAAATCGCCATGGAACCGGAGCGAGTCAACCTGCCACTGCTGTCCGATGTCAACGAAGCCGTTGACCAGCGCGTTCCCGTGGTCCGACCTGCCGGTCAGCTTCTCGATATTGACACGGCTGCGGTCGAACACCAGTTCGGCATTCACCCGGTCAAAGGTCGCGCCGATGACCGGCACTCCAAGCCGGGCCTGCGAAATCCTCACCCGGCCTTCAAACACCGGCCGCGTCAGGCCGCCCTTCAGCGCCAGGTCTCCGTATATGGCGCCCTGCCGCAACTCGATAATCTGCTTCAGGAACGCCACCACCCAGACTCCGGGGTTGCGCAGCCTTGCCCGTAGGTCGGCAGCCCCCAGTTCGAAGCCGCCCGCGGTCTTGTACTCGACCGAGCCCACGATATTGCTCGTCTCCGGTACCGTGCTGCTATCCAGGTGGACCAGCCAGAGATGGTCGACGGCCGCCCGCGTCCGGGTGACGCTGGCCGCGCCCTGGACCCGGCTCAGGTTGACATCGGCGACCGGTATGTCCAGTCGGTCGGCATCCAGGGTCAAAAGGAACGTGTCGCTGCCGGTCACGCCGAGACTGACCGTGCCGGACATATCGAACCCGAGACCCAGCAGGACCTTGAGCTTGGCAAGGTCCACCCGGGTCACGGCCACCTCGGCGCGGGTCACTTTGCCGGACGCACTGGCGAACGTCGCGTGCATCTCGCCGCCCGCAATGTCCGATACGGCAAGCTGTATATCGAACCGGCCACGCCGCAGTCGGAACTGGAGCGCGTCGTGCACGGTCAGTGTTTCGGGCTTGGCGCCGATTCGGAGCGTGGTGAAGTCGATGACAACGCTGTCTCGTGCCAGCCGGGCGGCGCCGTCGGCGGCGACCTGCACGCCGGGCTGCCAGACACCGAGCCCGAACTGCTGTTCCTGCCAGGTCAACTGTACGGAATCAACCGAGAATCCACCATAGCTCGCTCTGGCAACCCCAACCCGCACCTGGCCGGACAGTTCCCGTCCCATCGCGGCCGCAAGACCAACATGCGCTTTCGCGGCACTGACGCCGGCAATGCCCAGGTCGGTGACTGACAGTTCGGACACAACCTCCAGCGTTTCCGTGGTCCCGGCCAGGCTCAGGCTGCCGGTTACCCGGCCCTGCACCGTTAGCGGATAGAGCTTCGCGAGCAGCCCCAGGTCGAGACTGTCCGCCTTCACCTCAGCCTCAAACCTGCCGCCCTGCCAGGCGCCATGGCCGGAGACGACACCGACCGGTCCGCTCAGCTCGAGCTGCTCAACCGCAACTCGCCCGCCGGCCTTGCGGTAGGAGCCGACTGCCGTCAGCGTGTCGATTTCAAGCCCGGGAATTCGCGCGTTGACGGTGGCGGCAATCGAGTCGAGTCCGCGGCCCGAAACCTCCAGGTCGGCGTCGACCATCACGTCCGGCAACCCCGAGTTGAGTCGCCGCATACGGATGCCGGCCAACTGCGCCGAGCCTGAGAAGTCGAGCTGGCGCAGGTCCAACCGGCCGGTCACATCCGCGCTGCCCAATCCCGAGTCTGCGCCGGCCATGGTCACCTGTACCACCGAGTCCTGCAGTCCCAGCTTGCCGCTGATTGTCGGTAGCTCGATGGTGCGCCATGCGAGACCTTCCGCTCCAAACTGCACGTTTCCCGAGGCCTGGTTCTGCTCCAGCTTCGCGGTGCCCTTCAGCCAGATTCGCCCCGGAACCGGAGT
>Ga0316622_100004727_pt1 | contig 10054 bp, 11 predicted proteins | sample OWC_Aug_OW2_C1_D_FD_207646 | JGI IMG/M metagenome (GOLD analysis project Ga0316622, IMG submission 207646) | Wetland soil microbial communities from Old Woman Creek delta, Ohio, United States - OWC_Aug_OW2_C1_D5_C | ecosystem: Environmental > Terrestrial > Soil > Wetlands | place: USA: Ohio... | reverse complement strand
GGCAGGACAAATGGTTTAAGCTTCATTTCGAGTAGAGCTCCACGATTAGCTGAGTGTTGCAGGGGATATCCTTGACGTCCTCGGGTGTCGGCACCCGCACGACGGTACCGCTCGCGGTCTGAGGATTTACCGCGAGCCAGGTCATGCCCGGCGCTTCCTTGGTCGCGAGGATGGGGCTGATGACCTTGAGGCTGCTGTCGCCGTTCACGCCCACGACCTGCCCGGCCTTCACCGGATAGGACGGGATGTTCACCCGGCGGCCGTCGACCGTGATGAGGCCGTGGCGTACGAACTGCCGGGCCTGGTTGCGCGAGCCGGCAAAGCCCAGCCGGAAGACGACGTTGTCCAGCCGCTGCTCAAGGAAGATCACCAGGCTGGCGGCAGTGTTACGGGTCTTGGCGGCCTTGGTAAAGTAATTGTGAAACTGCGTCTCGAGGATGCCGTACATCATCCGCAGCTTCTGCTTCTCGCGCAACTGGATCGAGTACGCCGACATGCGCCGGCGGCCCCGGACTTCCGGTTCCTCGCCGCGCTTCATCAGCACGCACTTGTCCGAGAGACACTTGTCACCGCGCAGGAACAGCTTCTCCTTGGCTTTGCGGCACCGCTTGCACTTGGGTCCGATGTATCTTGCCATTTTGAATCCCGATTATAAGAGACGCACCCGGAGTGTCAACACCACGCGGCTAGACCCGCCGCTGCTTGGGCGACCGGCACCCGTTGTGGGGAATCGGAGTGATGTCGCGGATCGAGAGGATGTCCAGCCCGGCATTCTGGATCGACCTGATGGCCGACTCGCGGCCCGGGCCCGGCCCGCTCACGCGCACCTCGACCTTGCGCACACCCAGGGCGCCGGCTTCCTTGGCCGCTGCTTCGGCACACTGGCCCGCGGCATAGGGCGTACCCTTCTTCGCGCCCTTGAACCCGACCCGCCCGGCCGAAGACCACGAAACCACCGCCCCGGCCGGATCCGCGATTGTGACAATGGTATTGTTGAACGTCGTCGAAATGTGGACGATACACTGCAGCGGTATCTTCCGCTTGGCCGCCTTGCGCGCCATGGCTACTTACCTCCCGCCGGCGGCGGAGTCGTGGTGGCCTTCACCTTGATGACGCCCGCGGTCTTGCGCGGTCCCTTGCGCGTGCGGGCATTGGTCCGCGTGCGCTGCCCGCGAACCGGCAGGCGGCGGCGGTGGCGGTCGCCCCGATAGCTGCCGATTTCAATGTAGTGCTTGATATTGGCCGACACTTCGGCGCGCAACTCGCCCTCGACCTTGAAGCCGCTCTCGATCTCCTTGCGGATGCTGGCGACCTCATCGTCGGTCAGCTCCTTCACCTTGCGGTTGGGAGCAATGTTCACCGCGGCCAGAATCTTGCGTGCCGAGTACAGGCCCAGGCCGTAAATATGCGGCAGCGCGTAGAGAATCTGCTTATTGTCGGGCAGGTCAATACCCGCGATACGAGCCACTAAGCCTCCAGTTCAGCTAAAGCTCTCAAAAGGTACCTAAAGGTTGTTCAGCGTAAGCGTTAACTTATAGCCGATTCAGCCCGAAAGTCAAGCACGGCCGAAGCGGCTGGTCCCCGAAGCGGTTGCCGCCATCCGCCGGTCGACCACGCGAGCACTGGACCGCTGTACCACTCGACCTTCGCTTCGTGCCGCGGATTTCGCCGGCGTCTAAATGCCATCGTCATCACGCCACTCATCATGCCCTGCAACGGCCAGGTTCAAGGCTGCTGAAACAGCTCGGCGACTACGCCGCCAACCGGGCAGACAGCCGTCCAGCAGACCGTCGCGCGAACCGGCTGACGCGCCATGCACCGAACCGGCCTGCGCACTGTCCGGCGGATCGGCTGTGAAGCCTGGACGCGGATCGTCCCGGCCATCGTCAAACCGACCGTGACGCTCATCGAGCCCCCGAGCGCCACGGCAAGAGGCTGATCCAGAACGGCCTCGGGGACATGGGAGTCAGAATAGGCGGTTTTCGATATCCGATTGACAACTGGCATCTTACAGGAAAACAGAGCCGGGCCCGAGTGATACATTACTGTATCATTCAGGCCAACCGGAACAGGTGCCTGTCCCGGAATCGCCCGCGTCGCTGCGTCTTCCTCTACCCCCTCTGAGCTCTCTGCGCCTCTGCGGCTCTCTGCCCCTCCGGCTTAGAGCGTGATGCGCAAGGCGTAAAGCGCCTTTGGTCTGCCTTACCTGGGTGGCCCCCCGGGTGCCAGGTGGGTAGCCTTGCCGGGACTAAAGCGGCTAGCTAGGCCCTTAGCTAGTCGGGGATTAGAGCCACCAGCCAGGCCGGTAGTAAAGCGGCTAGTAATGCCGCTAGTAGAGCCACTAGCTGAGCCCCTAGTAAAGCAGCGACTAATGCCCTTGCTAAAGCCCTTGGTAAGGTGGCTACTAAAGCCGGTAGTAGAGCCGCTAGTAGAGCCGTTAGCTAAGCCCTTAGTAAAGGGGGTAGTAAAGCCGCTAATAGAGCCGTTAGTAGAGTGACATGCCAACTCACGGGCTGGCTGGCCCGCGAACGCACGAACCGCCCTGCCGATTCAGCCGTCAACAGCGCAAACACCAGCCGCACTCATTGCGTTGCCTTGTTCCGAGCATTTTGACATCTGCAATCTGCACTCTGAACCTTGACTTGCGTCCAACGCGCCCGCGGCTCAGCCGCGACTTGCTGCAGGCAATCCGCGAGCAGCGTTCCGGCCGTCCTGTCAGGCTAGTTGATTGCCGCGGCTACCGTCCAACTGGCGTAGCGGATGTCCTGCATCGGCCGGTGTTGAGTCCGTATTGCGTCCCAGGAACTACCGTGGACTAGAACTGCGGTACAGCCTCGCCGCGGCCGATCCTCGCAGTCCGCGGATTGCCCGCGCCATCGCGGGCCGATACCCTCGGGGTTATGGATGGAGCTTCGGGATGCCGATGAACATCGGTGAGGCGTGCACTGTCTTCGCGTTTCTATCTACCTGCTTCACCGTAGCCAGCCCCGCAAATCGCCCCCAGCCCTCCCTGAAGGTACCAAAGGATGTGGAAGTCGTAACCCAGCGCGGATCAATGCTCAACTCAAGCCTGAGCGACCTGAGTCGAAGGTAGATGCACGGGTCTTTGGCCTGGTCCCCGCGCATCCGAAACCTGCCAGACCGGATGTCCTCGAAGGTGGGGAAACCCCTCGTTCGGAAGCTACCCATGAAGCTGCACGTTGTTCCCACAAGAGCCTCGTCTGGCGTCGAGTTAGAGTCGAGGGCGACTACCGTTGGGGTCAACTCTCGCACGACTCCCTCGAAAGCCACGAGCATTCTGGCCAGCTCAAAACCAAGGTCGTACAGGCAGGCCGTCCCGTATGCGGCGTCTGTGTCCAAGTCGATGCCCCTGAGGGCCGCGAGCATAGCCAGCCTTGGCACATTGACGTAGTAGAGCTGCTCTACGTTGCACTTCCACGCTCTGCCAGCGGAGAGGCGCGAGCCGACCCTGTTCTCATGGGCCTTCTTCATAGCCCTTAGGTCGTCTGAGGTGAACAGGGCAGTCGGCGCATCCACGCGCGCGTGGTGACTCGGGCAGAGAAGTAGCAGATTCTCGTAGCTGTCGATTTTCTCTTGGGGGTAGTCCTTGGTCCATCTCGGGCCGCCCTTGCTGCGCGCAACGATATGGCAGATATTGCTGACGTTTGCCACGGGTAGCCCGTCGGTCAAGTCCTCATGGCACTCTGGGAATGCGCACCTTCCGCCTGACCGACCCCAGAGCAGGGCTAGTTTCCTTTGCTGGTAATGCATCCTCTAGAAGCTAGGGTTCGCCGCCGGAAACCCACGTGGAGTCTAGGGACATCAATGCCGCCATCGGTCGACGTGCGAGCGCGCCGCCCGTCATGCCATGTGCGCGAACCAGTGTGAGCTGTGGAGATGGTCGGACTGCGCCTTGAGACTGTCAAGCATGGAGGGAATTGAGGGCTTCGGTAGTCTGTCTTGCAGTCGGAGGAGCTCGTCCCTGAATTCCCTGAAGAATCGTTTGTCCTGGCTTGCGTCGTCGGAATCGAGGTGGTCAGCGGCCAGACATAGCAGCACCGAGGGTAGGGTCATGTCCGAGGTCGGGATACGGGCGTCTCTGTAGCATGTCAAGCCTGCAGCACCTGCTGTGAACCCGAACCTTAGTTCTTCTGCCTCTCCTGTCGATAGCCCGCTAGGCTCGACGTTTGACACTTGCGCATGGAAGAGCGGGTGTGCAGCCTGCGGCTTCCCGTAGTCAAAGTGCACGCTCTGGAGAAGCGTTGCGTCCGTCCTGTAGTAGTAGACCCGTACATTTGACTTCAGAAGCATGGGGCCTCCTCGGTCGTCGAGGATTGTCTCCTGAGCGTGCAGCAGGATGTGCACCAGCTTCGAGTGTTCGCATCGTGACTTCCATCTGGCCAAATGCAGGTAACCATCGAGTTCGACGTCGCCGTTCTCGGACGGCTGCAACCAGCTGCCAATCGGAGGGGATGTCCAGATATCGCCGCAGCCCGCTTGGTCGGCAGCCTTGCCGAGGGCGTTCACGAGGCTCTCGTACGGACTCCAGAGATCGTATCTGACAGACACAGCTCTCTCCAGCTAGGTTAGAGCCAAGGGCCGAGTTCGGCCATCTTGCTGGCGCTGACCCGGGCTAGATCGGCGCCCCTCGGGAACCAAGGAAGCCCGCCTCTGGAGTTCTTCAGGCTAACAGGTTTCTTGGAGAACATGCAGTAGTAGCCGGCCGGTATAGCTGGCTCCTCCGAGCACTGGCTTGGGCGTACCTTCGTGTCGAGCCGATTGGACGCGAATTCACTGCCATCCGAGAACCCGCCATCTGCCACGATGTCGTCCAGCATTCCCCGCCACCACTGCTGCCGCCCGGACTCGGCGAATGGGCCGCCGTACAGCGCTCCAACGAAGAGAGCCTGAACGTCAGATTGGCTGAAGTCGTCCTCGAGTATGTTCAGATGGCTGGACGCAGCCACCTGATTCACAAGTACACCTGGATAGCGCAGGATCGAGTCCCAGAGCCAATAGCCCAGAGCGCAGGCCAGCCGCTTGTGATAAAGCTTGTCATTCTCGCCGTCGTCTCTCTTCATGTCCACCAGTCGGTCCTGGTCTCCAGACGCGTAGAGGGCGATCTTGTCGGCATACTCCGGCTTCCCGAGAATGCTGGCCATCAGTGTACCCGGTGTCGTTCGTTTGAGTTCATTCAACGCCATCGGTAGGCGTCCGTCGATGAAGGCGAATCCCTCCGCAACTGACACTGCCTGCTCGGCAAGGTGCTTCTCGCGTCCGGGTTCGAAGTCGAGAACGATTGAGGCTTCGCGCTGCTTGGATAGCCGTCTGAAGTCGTCACTGCTTGGCTTGCCGCCCCGCGCATAGCCACACTCGGGAACTGCCAGTCTGTTTGCTGCAGCCCGCACCTGTTGCTCGGACAAGCCGGGGTACTTCTGAGATGCCGACAGATCGAAGTCGCTCACAATAAGCGTCGCGTCCTTGTACGGGTCGGCCAGCAGGGCACTCTCAATACGGTCCTGGTACACACCATCCCGTCCCGGCCCTCCGTCGAGGTCGAATGGGAAGACCTCGCCATTCCCCGCCAGTTCACTCTTGAGCTCCTCCAGGACCTTGTTGCGAGGTTCCGGGTTGTCTTCGAATAGGATAATGCGCAGGCCCATTGCTAGTCCTTTCGGTCGCGAAACACCACTCGAAAACATGTCGTGTACTTGGGCGGGGCAGGCACCAGCGCGACGGTCCCGTCGTGTTCAGCAGCGACCTGCTTTATCAAAGGAAGGCCCAGCCCCATTCCGGAGCCCAACGGATTGCCCTCATCCGATGTCGTCGTATAAAGCGGTTCCCAGATCCGTTTTCGCATCTGCGGGGGGATGCCAATGCCGTTGTCCGACACCTCGAGCACGTGTTTGCCGCGTTCGTTCCACGCACGAAAGCAGATGCGCGGCTCCCGCACACTGGAGCCCACTGGGAGTACGGCCTTGAGCGCGTTGGTGTAGAGATTCAGGAGGATGCCGCTGTAGACTGCTACGGGGATGGGCGGAGTCAGCACGTCATTCTTGACGTCATTGACGACCTCAACCCCTCTTCTGTCAGCAAACTCCTTGAAGCTCGAGAGGACGTGACGAACCTGTGCTGCCGCACCCAGACGCTCGACCTTCGGTTCCCTTACCTTGCTGATGAATAGCTTGCTGTAGCGACGGTACGCCTTGAAGCTCTCCAGGTGTCGGCCGAGTTCCTTAGCAGGGTCGCCAAGCTCATGGTGCTTGCGCGAAAGCGACCGGACTAGTTCAACTGCCTCGCCGAGTCTGTGTTCTGCCGCCTCGCTCTCGTGAGTCATGAAACCTGCTACAATGCCGAGCAGGCTCATAGCCATCAGGCTACTCCTAGCCTGTGCCGAGTATTCTTCCTGCTCTTCCAAACGGTCGGCGAGGCTGCTGTAATGACTGACCAGGTTGGCCTTGTCCCGGGAAGTCAAGCCAGGGCTGGACCGGATGGTCTCGATGACCTCTTTGATCTCCTTCCGGGCCTTCTGGGCAGTCTCGGCGGCCTTTCTTTCGTCTACGCGCTCCAATTCTGCCCTGTCCTCCTTGGCCAGGAACTCGATGCCAGCCCGCACATACTCCGCCAACTGCTCGTACCCACGGTTGTCCAGAAAACCCTCGCGATCCATGGCCGGAACAAGGTCACCTTGCTCTTCGGTTCCCAACATCCGTTTCGATTCGACGAATACGGCTCCCACAAGCTGGAAGTTGTACGGCAAGAAGAGGACGGGGTTCTCAGTTGGTATCCCTTTGATGCTGTCTGGGACCCGAAAGTGGTCGTTGGCAATCTTGCTGCGCCAGTCACGCCTGCGATGAGCACGGTCAAGGTCGATGTGCAGCCAATCATCGTCCTTGAAGCCGTACGGGCTCATTCTGAATCCATGGTCGACGACAGCAACGCCGCAATTATCACGAACCCAGCTCCAAGCCCTACGACCATCCACTCCCTTCTGCGCGAAGACACCAGCCCGTCTGGGGAAGTAACGGATGTCGGCGAACAGGCCTTTGGAGATGGCGGTCTCGACGTTCACCCGCAGCTTGCGTGGCTTCTTGCTGCCCGGGAAGTAGACACTGAACTCCAGAGCGTCGCCGTCAAGCTGGATGGTAAGGCGAGCCCAGAAGTTGCCGAGCACCATCTTCGCGAGGCTGATGTCCTCCACACTGGCGTCTCCGCCCGGCAGGAGTACTTCGAAACCCGGGTCTTCTTTTCCGCCGTGCGCTGTAGCAGAGAACTTCCCGGATTCCAGAACACTGATTGGTGACACCAAGCGGAGGATGTTGCCCCGAAGAAGACTCGAGCGGGCGAAATCCGCTGCACTGCGCAGCTTCGTAACGGTCAGGACAGTGCCTGTAGGGGTGTTGTCGGAGACCCGCACCAACTCGTAGTCAACCGTGCCGGTTGACAGGTCGCCTGCCTGGTCGAGTACAGCCCAGTCGAACTCCGCGGTGAGCCGGGTGACACAGCCACGCTCGGAATCCAGAGCGACAGATTCCAGCTTCAGCCGGTCCCCGAGATAGCGGACCGCGAAGCGTCCGATTCCCTTGGACCCAGTCAGGCGTCGCAGATACTGCGGCGAGAGCTCCTCTGCCAACTTGCTGGACGTCGCGATGCGCATCCACTTGTCCCGGAAGTCGGCGAACGCCATCCCGTGTCCCCGGTCCGAGACAACAAGGGTGCGTTCCTTGTCTCTCAACTCCACCTTGCATGACGGAGAATCAGCATCATATGCGTTCTTGATGAGCTCAACAAGCGCCACTTCAGGACTAGCGACAAGACGCAGACCGAGTTCCTGTATCAACCGTCCTTCAGCGGTGAAAGGAAGGCTGCCCGAAGCGAGGACTCTACGCGGCTCTGGTTCGTCCATCTGCCCCGTACCCGTTCAGGATAGCATTCAGTTGCCTTGGCTCGACTTTCTTCAGCGAGCCCGCATGGGCGACTACTCGGGCCTCGAAGTCTGTGCTGAGGATGTGGTCCCGAAGCTCCCTGCGGCGCAACGAACTGCTCGCATGAACCCCATAAACCGACCCCACCGCGAGTGCGCCAACGGAGTTGACAAGCACCTTAGGGCCGAAACGCGTGAAACCCGAACTCACAAGGAGCTGTGGTACCGGATGCGGCCGGAAATTGAACCAGGGTTCCTGGTTCCGACACGTCCAGGACTGGCGGTTCCTCTCTGGCACGGACTCCAAATATGCGTTCAGGGCCGGGCTCCGGTTCTTTTCGTATGAGCGCACAAGCCAGCATCTGGCGCCGGCCTGCACGAAGCGCCTCTCGAACGATGCGCATGTAAGCTCCCCGATTCCAGACGGGACGTGCCGGAGCGTCGTCACGCACGGGACCACGTCGCGACGACTGAGCCCGGCGTGAATGCGTTCACCCTCGGTCAGGACGAAGACGCGCCTTGAGCCGGGGCTGACACCCCGCAGCGCCCAGATTCTGCCGCGCTTCTCATACTTCAGGACGCCGCCACGGCAGTCGACAACGCCAGCGCGCTTTCGGGGCGCAGAGTCAACTCCGACATCATAGAATAGCCACTTGCCGTCCTTGCGCGCTTTGTCTACGATGCTGATGGACGCGGTTGTAAGGACGCCTTCAAACACAGGCTTGCGGAAGCGGTACACCGAGACGTTCCAGCGCTTGCTGACGATGTAGTCTCTCAGTGCCTTTGCCGACGGGCGTGATACCCACTCGTATGGAATGACGAGTGCCACCAACCCCGTATCGTTGGATTTCAGTAGGGCAAGACAAAGAAAGTATAGGTACAGATTGGCGTGCCTGTTCAAGGTTGTGCCGAGTTCGCGTTCCAACCGTGCGACCGTGCGCTCCTTCCACGGGGTCTCTATGTCGTGATGGCGTAAGTATGGCGGGTTACCGATGCATGCGTCGTAGTCGCGCCCTCCGTGCCGGAAGACGCATTCGTGCACTATCTCGCCGTTACCGGGGGGCTGGGCCGTGTCGACCCGCCTCCTATCTATCTCGACACCCACGTAGTACTCAAAGTGCCCGCCCTTGGCGAATCTGCAGTCGCCAGCGCCCATGTCGAGAACCGTTGTCAGCCGTTCCCGGTGCCTGCTCACCAATCGCCAGAAAAGGGACACGACTGACTGCGGAGTGCTCACCTGAGACCCCCTAATGTCGTAGGCCCGTGGTGACTGCGGCTGGCGCACGCCGATTCGGCCGCGCACCCTATCGCCCTTCGCCGCGGGCGAAGAGGACCTAGGGTTCGCTTCACAGGCAGGCCACGTACCTGTGACCATTCCACTCCGCATAGGCGCTAATATAGACGTCTTGTCAGGCAAGTCAAGCACCGGCAGGGCCTCGTTGTATGACTGGACAGGACCGCCCGAAGGGAATGGCCGCATACCTCTGCGGCGACAAGACTGCGAGGAATACGCCCAACCGTTCCACTCCTCGCCGTCACAAGGTCCTAGTTGCTTCTTGGTCGAACATGCTTCGCGCGGCGGCGGGTTTGCGGGCGACGGGTGAGGGGGTGTCGGGTGCCCGCTGGAATCTGATCATGGACGTTTCGACTATACCTTGAGGGGATGGCGTGTCAAGCATCCGGGGCCGGGCCGGCGGCTAGCAGCCAAGTCCGAATGACGAAGCGCGAATGACGATTCAATACCGAAATCCGAATATCCAAGTCGGGCCGGCCGTTCGTCATCTGCAATCCTGGTCATTCGACCTTCTTGATTCGGCATTCGGGGTTCGAGCTTCGTCATTCTCTAAGTTGGCGTGCCTTGGCGGCCTTGGCAGTTGCAGTTCGCCTCTCGCCCCTAGCTGTCCGCTGACCGCTTGCCACCGAGTGCCGCCTGCGATCGTCGAAGGACGGGGCGAGGGAGAGGGAAAGGGACGCAACCCCGACCGCTGACCGGCTACCGCCAACCGCTTGCCGCTGAGCGCCCTCGGCCGCTGAACCACTGCCCGTCCGCCGCTCTTGTCCGCTTGACAGGTCAGATGCCGGTGCCTATCTTCTACTGTCGCTGCTGGTATGACCAAACGTGAATCGCTG
>Ga0316622_100004725_pt1 | contig 10054 bp, 8 predicted proteins | sample OWC_Aug_OW2_C1_D_FD_207646 | JGI IMG/M metagenome (GOLD analysis project Ga0316622, IMG submission 207646) | Wetland soil microbial communities from Old Woman Creek delta, Ohio, United States - OWC_Aug_OW2_C1_D5_C | ecosystem: Environmental > Terrestrial > Soil > Wetlands | place: USA: Ohio... | reverse complement strand
ATCTCGGCGAGGCGATGATCGTCAATTTGATCCAGCCCCGGGACATTTCTCAAGTCATCGATGCTTTCAAAACTCTCTTCTTTCCGGTACTGCACAATCGACTCGGCCAGGGCACTGTCCATGTCTTGGCTGAGGCTCTGGAGAACTTCCTTGGGGGCCGTGTTGATGTTGATCTTTCCGTCAGAGTGGATCGTCAGGTAGTCCATGAGCTTCTTGCTCTTCTTCTCCCCGAAACGTTCGAGATCTCTCATGCCTCGGACGAGGAAGATCTGGCCTACCGTGAGGAACGGGCCGTTGGCGCACTCGTAGGGCTCTTCGAGATTCTGGTAAAAGTATCCTTCCGCTCCGTCCTGCCTCTCGATGTCGTCCGCATCCAGCCAGTCCAGAATCGGGTTGAGCAGCTCTTCTTTCAGGCCTAGGGCCACGAAGAGCCTTCGCATCTGCTCTTCTCGCCTTTCATCGATTTCGCCCTCGCTGTTCCTGAGGAGATTGATGTTGACCTTGCTGTTCTCGTCCACCATGCCGCCGTAAAAAGAAACCCCTGGTTCGGCAATGCCTTCGGCCAGAGGCATGGCTCCGAACAGCCGCCACTCCTCGTTGAAGGTGTCCATCTTGAAATCGTCGTCCCTGGCCAGGACCTCCAGCGCGATGTCGACCCCGGAGCGAGCGAGCTGATACGCCCTGGCGCTGTCCTTCATGTAGCCTGCCAGGGTCAATTCCACACCCGACTCCCCGGCGAAACCCAGGACCAATCCCGCAAGGGTGATGATCACGAGCAGCGTGAGCACGAGCGCGGTGCCGCGTTCCGTCCTTAGAGTCTTAAGCTGAAACCTCTCTGCGTAATGCAGATAAGTTCGAAAGCGAACCGCAGAAGATCGAATAACCAATATCAAACTCCAAAGGTAGCGACAAAAAGAAATTAACTTCATCCTTCGAAATTCCTTGTTCGACATTCCAATTCCAGGGTTCTAGTTTCGTTGCGGCTATAGGCCTGCATTGCTGTTTTTAGCGTCAGCTCTCCTTCTTTCTCTCCGCCAGTTCCGGGTGGACGGTGGTGCTGAACACATGTTCGCGATCGAGCTCGTCCTTCAGCACCAGCCGAACCTTGACGAGCACCGGAAGCCCGGAGGCGGGCCTCCCTTCGAGGGTGTTCCATTGGTCCGAGTCCTTCCCTTCTGCGTCCTGGTAGGTGAGTTTGAACTCCAACACATTTCTCGCCATTTCCTGGAGCGATCCGCCCTTGGTGAAGTCCTCATCCACGCTGAACGCATCCCTCCTCAAAAGAACAAGGACCTGTGCTTCAGGATCTTCATCCACCAGGTAGCCGATTTCGCACAAATCGCTTGCCGGACCCTTTTCCGTCAGGGGCATATGGGTCACGGTGGTGAAGTCAATGTGATCCGCCCGCCTTCCATCGACCTCCCGGTCTGCGCCGACCAGGCCCAGCTTGATCTTCTCCGAAGACCCCCTCACCTGGATCAGCGCCGACTGAAGATCCTTGGTCATCCGGTCCAGCACGATTCTGGCCGTCTGGTGAACCTCTCCGTTCTGCCGGGCGATCTGAATGGCCTCCACGTTCGTGGTGTAGGCGCTGTACAGAGCCGCCATGATGATGACCAGGATCGCCATGGAGACCAGCACTTCCAGCAGGGTGAACCCCTTCAGATCTTCTCCCTGTACAAATACGTTTCGAGCCATAGATCCCTTTGAGCCTTGTCTCTTTCGAGAACCACGGTCACCCTGACTTTGTAGAGGATCTCCGTGTCCGGCACCTCGGTCACTTCCTGTGTATACGTGTAGTCCGGATAGTCCTTGCCGAAATCCCCTGAGTTTTTTCCTTTCTCGATCTTTTCCAGAGCCTGGATCTGGGAAAGACGCTCTTGGAGAAGACACGTCGCCGTGGTCATGAACTGCGCTTCGGACTGAAGGTCCAGGTTCTGCCCCTGCAGGTGGAAGACCGCCACAAGAACCAGGGCAATCAGGCCAAGGCAAATGATGATCTCAAGAAGCGTGAAACCTTGATTTCTGCTTTTTTTGGTCAATGTATCCTTCATGGGTTCTGATGAGACCTGTCACCGGGTTGATTTCGAGGGTGTAGGACTTGCCGCCCCCGTTCTTCAAGTGGATCAGGGCATGATCCACAGACCCGTTGGTGAAAAAACGAATTTGCGCTTTTCCCTCCTGAAGCTTGCCCAGGGTGTCCAACACCACGTCCGCGAAAAAGACTCCCGAAGGGAGATCCTTTATCAGGGGAACGACCTCCTCTTCTTCATTAAAGAGACTCTCCTCCGCTTTCCTGAATTCCACCAGAGTTTCAGGTGTCAGCGCATAGAACGTGTTCTGTTCGATATCAAGCACGAGGGTCTGAATCTTCCTGGTGTAGGCCGCCTCTCCCCTCAGCTTGCTTACCTCGCTCATGAGCAAACGGGTGGCCTGCCCCAGGTCACCACCCGAGAGCACCCCCTCGATGGGAACGGTCACCAGGACAAAAAAGAGGCTGATAAGAAACAGCACAACGGCGAATTCAAACAGGGTAAACCCGGTTGCCCTATTCTTTTCTGGTCGCCCAGTTGGTGACATCCGCATCTTCCCCTTCCCCTCCGTCCTCGCCGTCGGCACCGTAGGACCAGATGTCAAAATCCCGGTTCCGAACTCCGGGACTCAGGTACAGGTAATCCCTGTCCCACGGATCCTTGGGAAGCGCGCCCTTTTCCAGATAGCCGCCCTCGCGCCACTTCGTCGGGATTTTGCCCAGCGCGGGCTTCTCCACCAGAGCGCGAAGACCCTGGTCCGAGGTCGGATAAAAAGCGTTGTCCAGCTTGTAGAGCTTCAAGGCTGTCTCCAGGGTCTGGATGTCCATTTGCGCCTTCAGCTGTCTGGCTTCCCCAGGCCGGTCCATGAGCTTGACCGCAATGAGGCTGGCCAGGATGCCCAGGATGGTGATGACAATGAGAATCTCGAGCAGGGTGAAACCGCGCTCCGACCTATAGGACAAAGGATATGAGGCTTTCATCGCTTACGCCACTCCGTGCTGCACATTGAGTTCTTTATGAATTTGGTACTATTATAACACATTCATGAGTTCGGCCATTTAAAAAGCCAACGATCGCAGGTTGCTACCTCGTGACTCTGATGCCCGAAGTCATTTCAAATATAGGCAGCAAGATCGCCATTACGATGAAGCCCACCACCACGCCCATGAACAGGATCACGATAGGCTCAATGATGGAGGTCAGCGAGGCGATGGTCGCTTCCACGTCATCTTCATAGACTTCTGCGGCTTTGGCCAGCATCTCCTCCAGTTCCCCGCTCTTTTCACCGGCCCGCACCAGTTGCACCACCAACGGAGGGAACCCGCCTTTCTGGCGCAGGGGGGTCGCAAAATCAGATCCTTCACCCACGAGTTTCGTTGCTTCCTGGATCCCGTCCTCGAGGATCCGGTTGCCCATGGCAGGTCTGGCAATTTCCAGAGCGTCGACCAGGGGGATCCCGCTCTTCAGCAGGATGGACAGGGTCCTCGTGAAACGGGCAATCACCGCCTTGCGGTGAAGCCTCCCCAAAAGCGGGAAACTCATTTTGATGCGGTCCCAGGCGCGGGCCCCTGCTTCAGTTTTCACCAGGGCCGCAATCAAGACGGCCAGGCCCACAGCCCCGAGCGCCAGCAGCCACCAGTAGTGGCTGATCACATAGGTCACAGCGATGAGCACCTTTGTGGACCAGGGAAGAGCCAGTTTCATGCCCTTGAAAATCCCCACCACCTTGGGCATCACAAAGGTCATGAGAAAGATCAGGATAATGCTGCTGATCAGAAGCAGGAAGATGGGATAGGTCATGGCCGACTCTATCTTCTTCTTGAGCTTGAGCCGTCTCTCGGAGAAATCCGCAAGCCGCTTCAGAATGATGTCCAGGGCCCCTCCGGTCTCACCCGCCCTCACCATGTTCACGTGGATGTGGCTGAAGATTCCGGGGTGTGCGGACATGGCCTGGGCCAGGGAATTGCCCTCCAGCACCCGTTCACGGACCTGGGTGAAAATCTTCCTGAGCTTCGGTTCCTCGCTCTGCTCGATCACTCCCCCGAGGCTTTCCACCAAAGGAAGTCCTGAAGAAATGAGGGTCGCCAGCTGCCTCAGGGCCGTGGTGACTTCCACCGGATTGACCCGCTGCAGTTTGGCGAAGGGCGAGACGACCGCTTCTGCGGAGAGCTTTTTTTCCTCTTCTTTGACTTCCCGAATTTCGGTGGGGTAAATGAGGTCCTGGCTGAGCTTGAGCCTGGCTGCGGCAGGGCCGTCCGCCGTGATCAGTCCGCGGATCTTCTTGCCTTTGCTGTCCAGAGCTTTGTATTCAAAGACGGGCATGCGCTCCTAATGCGGCGCGAAGCCGCAAGCAAATGGGATAATTGGTTCATTGGTGTATTTTCTTTCGTTCCAAGGGCTCCCGGCCTGCTCACTTCAGAAAACACCTCAATGCCCCACTTGAAAGCCTTCAGCAAATTGCGCCAAAATGGCAGTCTGGCTTTTTACTCCTGCGTGACTCGCAGCACCTCGTTGAGCGTGGTCATCCCGTTCTTCACCTTCAAAAGGCCGTCTTCAAACAGGGTGGCCATGCCGTTGCGCACCGCCATGTCCTTCATCTTCACTGAATCCGCGCCTGAGGTGAGAAGGTGCCGGATGTCGTTGTCCATCACCAGAAGCTCGAAAATGCCGGTCCTGCCCCGGTACCCGCTCTGCATGCACGCCTCGCATCCCCGGCCGTGATAGAACACCTGATCCATCGGAAGCCCGAGCTCCTCAAGGGCGGACTCCTCTGGATGGAACGGCTCCTTGCACTCCGGGCAGATCCTCCGCACGAGCCGCTGCGCCAGAACCGCCAGCAGGGACGAGGCGATGAGAAAAGGCTCCACGCCCATGTCCACCAGGCGCGTGAGAGCGCCCGTCGCGTCGTTGGTGTGAAGGGTGCTGAACACGAGGTGGCCGGTGAGGGAGGCCTGGACGGCGATCTCCACGGTTTCCAGATCGCGGATTTCGCCCACCATGATGATGTCCGGGTCGTGCCTCAGGACGGAGCGGAGCCCCCTGGCGAAGGTGAGCTCTGTTTTGGGGTTCACCTGGATCTGGCCCACGCCCTTCAGCTCGTACTCGACAGGATCCTCGATGGTGATGATGTTCTTTTCCATGGAGTTGATCCGGTTGATTGCCGCGTAGAGAGTCGTGCTTTTGCCGCTTCCGGTGGGGCCTGTGACCAAGAGAATGCCCGTGTTCTTGTGGATCAGCTTCTCGAAGATCTCGAGCCTCTTTTCGGCCATGCCCATGTCGGCCAGGCCGAGAACGGAAATGCTCTTGTCGAGCAGCCGGAGCACGATCCTTTCGCCGAAGGCCATGGGGATGACGGAAATTCTGATGTCCACGGTCTTGTTGGCCACCTTGATCTTGATTCTCCCGTCCTGGGGGAGCCTTTTTTCCGCAATGTCCAGGTTGGCCATAACCTTCAACCTTGAAACAATGTGGGCCTGAAACCGCTTGGGCAGGGAGAAAATCTCGTAAAGGATCCCGTCAATCCGGAACCGCACCTTGATGTCCGTCTCGTAGGGTTCAATGTGAATGTCGCTCGCTTGTCTTCGGAGGGCTTGAGTCAGAACCACGTTGACGAGCCGGATGATCGGGGCCTCGTTGGTGACATCCATGAGGTCCTGCAGTTCTTCGAGCTCGGTGAAAACCTGGTCCTCGGACTGGTAGGATTCCAGGTCCTGCACCATCTTCTCCGCCTCGTCGCTCGTTTGATCGAAGAGCGCGTTGATGGCCGAGTGGATCTCTCCGAGAGGACTCAGCACCATGCGGGTTCCCTTGAACCCAAAGTGCCGGGCCAGGTCATCGGCAGCCTGAAAATTCGCCGGGTCGTTGATGGCCACGGTCAGAATCCCCTCTTCCACGGAAAGAGGGACCAGTCCCATGCGTTTGAAGTACTGGATGGGGATGTCCAGCTTGCCCTCAAAGTGGATGTCTTCGAGGAGCCTTTTCTTGACGGGAATGCCTAGCCCCTCCGAATACTGCGACAGGCGCTCCGATTCCGTCATGTCCTGCATGAGAAGGCCGGGCACAGCTGAGTCGGTGTCAGGAGGAGGAGGGGGCTGGTAATTCCGTGTGTGGCTTTTGAAGAGAGTTTTGAACATTGTTTCTTAAAGAATACAGGAGACAGTAGTCAGAAGACAGAATGAAAACCAAAAACTCACCTTGAAACATTGTCGAACGGGTTTTCAGTCTTCTGTCTACTGTATTCTGTCTTCTCTTGCATTAGGTCTTCTGTCTTCTGTATTCTGTATTCTGTCTCCTGCATTAGGTCTTCTGTCTACTGACTTTTGTCTTCTTGTGTCCCAAATCCCCAGTCGCCCTCAAAGGCTTTCTTTCTAATGACTTCCTCCTCTTGCGCCTTCAGAGCCCGCTCCGCCTCCTTGTCCATATACCCTTTTTTCTGATCGTAGATTTTTTTAGTATCTTCCACGCCCCGGACAACGCGAGGGGTCATGAACACCATGAGATTTGTCTTCTCATCTCGATCGTTCGTGGTTTTGAAAAGCCAGCCAAAGGCAGGAATGTCCCCTAAACAAGGAGTCTGAGTTTTTCCTCTGTCCAGCCTCGCCTCGATCAGACCCCCGATGACAGCTGTTTCCCCATCTTTCACCATAATGCTGGTTTTAGCCGTGCGGTACGTGGTAGTGGGTGCAAGCACGGAGCCTTGCAGAGCTGTCTGAGAGATGACGGCTTTGACGCTTTCTTCCACCTTGAGCCTGATGAACCCGTCTTCATTGATCTGAGGAGTCACCTTGAGCGTCACGCCCACGTCCTTGTATTGAAAGTTCTGTATGGGTCTGTCTAACGTCTGGCTCTGCTCCACCACCTGGGTCACAAAAGGGATATTCTGCCCCACCTCGATGCTCGCTTCCTCGTTGTCGAGGGTGAGAATCTGAGGGGTGGAGATCACGTTGAAGTCGCTGTCAGTTTTCACCGCCCTTACAAAAGCCGCTATGGTGGGGAAGGTGATGGACCCTAGGGTAATGCCCTTGCCGATGACACCTGCCGCAAAGCCTGCCGGAAGCCCGGCAATCGCCCCGGTGGCTATGGCATCGGCAATAGGGGTGTCCCCCCCTCTCGATCCGCCGAACCACACACCGCCCGATTTATCGGCGCCGTAACCGCCATCGTACGTGTTTCCCACGCGCCATTCGACGCCCAGGTCAAGGGCCTTTGAGGCTGACACCTCCATGATGAGCGCTTCTACATAGACCAACGGTCGCGGCTCATCCAGCTTCTTGATCACCGCTTGCAGAATCGCATACTCTTCGGGTTCCGCAATGATCACCAGGGTGTTGGTCGCCTTGTCGGCCGATATCTGTACATCCTTGGAGACAGGCGCCGCCTTTGCCTTTTCATCCTTCGTGCCTTTTCCGGGAATCTCCATCAAAACCTTGGCCAGGTTCTCCGCAACGGCGTTCTGGAGGGAATAGATATGAATGTTCTCTCTGGGCCGGGCCTGCCTCTGATCCAGCTTGTCCACGAGCAACCTGATCTTGGCCATGGGGTTGGGGCCTGCCAGCACCACGAGAGAATTGGTCCGGTCATCAGGAAGGATCTTCAGATCGGCTCTCACCAACCCTGCCTGCTGCCCTGCGCCTGCTGCTGCGCCTCTTCGCTCCTGGAACAGGGTTGCCAGGTTTTTTGCGAGCTCAGCGGCCTTGGCGTACTTGAGCTGTGTGACCCATATCTCTTCATCCCCGGGAACATCGAGCTCCGTGATGATTCGGACAAGGCGGTTGATGTTCGACAGGGTGTCGATCACGATGAGGGTGTTGGTCTCTGTGTAGGGCACGAGAAGGCCGGTCTTTTCGACCAGCGAGGCCAAGAGCCTCGCAAGGTTCATGGAATCAGCGTGCTTCAGAGGAACCAGCTGGGTGACGATCTTGTCTTCCGGGGTTCTCAGTTTTTTTTCCAGGAAGGTCTCTATGGCCTTTGTCTTCGCTGCAGCCGTAGGGATAATCTTGCTCACTTGGCCGGCTTCGAGCACGGTGAAGCCGTTCACCTCCAGGACGGAGAGAAAAACCTTGTAGACTTCGTCCACCGTGACCTTCTGGGGGGAGATGATGGTGACGGTTCCTTTGACACCGGGATCGATGAGGAAGTTCTTGCCTGTGAGCTCGCTGATGAACTTGATGAAGACCTGCAGGTCCACGTCCTTGAAGTTCATCGTGATGTAGGCGGGCTTTGCCTGGGAATCACCGGGTTCGGTCTTTCCCGCTTTTTCTTGGCCAAGAGCCGGAGCAATTCCAAGGCACAGGACTAGGCCGAACAGGAGAAGGCCCAGGAGTCTCTTATATGCTTTTCTGTCGTGCTTCATTCGTGCATTCTTCGCTTACAACGTCTCAAGGCGGAAAAATCCAAAGCCATAAATCTTAATCACGAAAACACGAAAACTGGAAAGCACGAAAAACTCCCTCATTCTTTTTTCCCATTTTCGTACTTTCGTGCTTTCGTGATAATGCTTTTGCCCTTTCTTCTTGCCCCTGGCTCTTTGCTCTTCTCTCTCTGCTCTATGCTCTTCGCTTCTTACGAGCCGCTCGTCTTTCCCATGCCTCTTCTCGGAGTGATGACTCTCCTCGGGGGTGGCGTGGCCCCTTGAGCAGCAGGCTTCTGCTCCGCCGGCTTCACAGTCTCTGCGCCTGCCTTCTCTTCACTCGAGCCCATTTCCGGAAGGGTCCGGCTTTCATCGGCCATGAGAAGAGCCTCTTCACTTCCATTCACATTCAGGATGACCCGGCCCTTCATGATCCTGAGAATCTGGGCTCCCATCACGTAATCATTGGCGTAGTATACCTCTTCCTTTTTCGATCCCTTCTCCAGAATAAAGGCGTAGGAATCTTTCCCGTCTCCCACCACAGTGCCTTTCAGCTCGAGATTCAGATCCGTGAGCTTGATATCTTCGTCATCCTTCCCGGCTGTCTTGGCGATCTCTTTGCTGGTGTGAAAGACATCCTTGGCTGTGATCAATGCATAATCTTCCAAGCGCTTGCCCTTGGAAGCAGCACGGTCCTTGGGCATGGACATCTTGGATGGGACAGATAAATCGGCGTCTCCTGTGCGCCCGCTCGACGCCCAGGTGGCGACAATGGACACTCCTGCCCACAGAATGAGGCATGAGAGGATTATATTTCCCAGCAACAAGAATCGTTTGAGATTCATTTTCTTTAGCTCTATCTAAGCCCGATTATTGTAAATGTTTATTATTTAGAAATCAAATCTCTTGTTTGAAGACTCTGTTTTTTTTGGGGAAATCATTAATAGGTACCAGATATTGTAGGAGCGCTTGCGATTGTCCACAAGATTCGCGTCATAATAACATTGATGAATTCGTAAATGCTCATGACATATTGATCTTGTCGCCCCCGCGCATGAAAATGTAGGGGAGGGCTTTATGCCCTTCCGGAAACGGGCGGGAATAAATCCCGCCCCTACGAGGGCATTTTCACGGTAAAAAGTCTACCTGAGCATTTCCATTCATGGTTCGATACCTCACCAAGAACGGAAAAACGGACACTTACAACCGCCACAAACCGTTCGCCCTGAGGTTTACCCGCCTTCGGCGGCGCCAGCCAGCCAGAGGCTGATAAAAGGCGACCAGGGTATCGAAGGGGGAACGGGCCTTTTTACGAGAACGTCAACATTGTAATGGTAAGAACCGATAAGTGTGATATGATGTATACATGTTTTTTAGGTTGCCGGCGCACAGCAGGTTGCAGGGCAGAACAGACTCTTCGTTTGAAGGGAAGTGAATATGGTTCTGAAAGCGATCAAAACGAGGTTTTGTGGAGGCTTGCTTTTCTCTTGCATCCTAGGCCTCTTCCTTTTTCAAAATGCTTTGTGCGCCGATCCCGTGAGTTTCAAGGACGGGTTGCTCTCTGTGAACCTCAAAGAGACCTCGCTTTTGGACGTGGCAAGGAACATCGAGAAGCAGTCAGGAGTCTGGTTCAGGGGAGATGAAGCCCTTTTCCAGGAAAAGATCTCCGTGG
>Ga0316622_100004724_pt1 | contig 10056 bp, 6 predicted proteins | sample OWC_Aug_OW2_C1_D_FD_207646 | JGI IMG/M metagenome (GOLD analysis project Ga0316622, IMG submission 207646) | Wetland soil microbial communities from Old Woman Creek delta, Ohio, United States - OWC_Aug_OW2_C1_D5_C | ecosystem: Environmental > Terrestrial > Soil > Wetlands | place: USA: Ohio... | reverse complement strand
GGCGCCCACCGACAGGTGCCCCAGGTCCTCGCGCTTCACCATCCGGGCGGGGCCCCACGTCGACTTCGCGATCACGTCCTCCAGCGACAGGCCGAGGGCGAGGAACTTGCTCATGACGTTGAGCTGGTCCTTCATGCCCGTGTTCATGCTGCCGATGTGGAGGTCGGTCGAGATGGCGTCGGGGAGGAAACCCTCCTTGACCGCGGGTACGGCGACGCCCCACGAGAAGCTGCCCCCGCCGTGGCCGACCTCGAAGAGGACGCCGCGCTTGCGGCCCTCCCACATGCCCGGGTTGACCTTGCCGTCCTCGAGGAGCTCGCGGCGGTTGCCCGAGTACATGTGGCCGTAGATGTCGCCCGGGCGGAGCTTCTTCGTCAGGAGCTCCTCGAGCGGCCGCTCGGGCTTGTTGGCGCCGAAATCGACGAGCACCGGGACGTTCGCGACCTCTCCCGCCTCGACGGAGCGCTCGACCGGGGCCCACTCCGGCCCCTCGTAGTGGGCGGTCTTGATCCCGACGATCAGGCCCTTGTGCTGGAGGGCCATCTCGGCGGTGGGCTTCGCCTCCATGTCGGCGAGGTCCTGCTCGAACTTCCCGCCCCGCATGCCGTGGCCGACGATGTTCAGGAAGGCCAGGACGCGCGTGCGGGAGCGGTCGATGATCCGGTCCTTGAAGTCGGCGAAGTTGCGCCAGCCGGCGCAGCCCGCGTCGACGACCGTGGTGACGCCGACCCTCAGCGTGAAGCCGTCGGGGTAGAGGCTGTTGTCGCCGGCGTAGGAGCCCTTCTCGCCCGTGCCCGCGAAGACGTGGACGTGCATGTCGATGAGGCCGGGCGTGACGTAGAGGCCGGAGACGTCCACGACCTTGAAGGCCTCCGCGGGGTCGATCTTCGGGGAGACCGCCGCGATCTTGCCGTCGGCGATCGCGACGTCGCGGACGGCGCTCGTCCCGCTCTTCGCGTCGATGACGTGCCCGCCCTGGAGCAGGAGGTCGTACTTCGTCTCGGCCATGGCGCCTCCGGCGAGGAGAAGAAGCGATGCGGCGACGACGAGGGAGCTCTTGTTCATGGCTCAGGCCCTCCCGGAAGCGCGGCGCCTGGCGGAGAAGCGGGCGTCGAGGTACTCGCCGAGGTTCAGGCCGCCGGTCATCTCGTCGCCGGCGACCGTCCCGGTGAACGTGTAGCTGAGCGAGTCGCCGTGCTCCCAGTGGCTGCGGACCTGCACGGCGTCGCCGTCGATCGTACCCCGCAGGTCGCGGGACTCGAAGTCGCCCTGGTGAACACCGTCGAGGTCGTTGCCCCGCTGTCTCACGTGCAGGCGGTGGGTGGAGGTGCTCGCCGCGTACTGGATGCGGACGTCCCAGGTGCCTGTCAGGTCCGCGGCCGGCGCGGCCGGCGGCTTCTCCTCGACCTTCGGCGGGTTCGAGAGCACGACAAAGAGACGCTCCGCCACGACCCTCTCGTCGCCGGGCGCCATCATGTACGGGCCGATGTTGAGGCCCGTCTCGTCCGGCCCCGTCCTCCCGCGGGCCGGGAAGAGCGAGATGCGCGGCTCGCTCTCGAAGAGCAGCTTCGCCACCGCCTCGCCCGTCGTCCCCAGCTTCGACTTGTCCCAGCGGATCTGGAGGACCGGCATGCGGTTCGAGAGCCCCTCGGGCGGCACGACCGAGGTGGTGACGCCGCCGATCGGGGCGATGCGCTTCGCGATCGTGTCGACCCACGAGGCCCAGGTGCGGATCTCGGCCTCGTAGTCGCGCTTCGTCCACGCCTCGACGGCGGCCAGCATGGCCATCGCCTCTTCCTTGCCGACCTTGTACCCGCGGGCGAAGCCGTGGTGCGGGGCGCTGCCCACCCAGGCGGCTTTCACGAGGTCCTTGCGGCCGAGGAGGAGCCCCGCGGCCTGCGGCCCGCGCAGGCACTTGCCGCCGCTGTAGCCCACGAGGTCGGCGCCGAACTGCAGGTGCACGTTCGGCACGGTGAGGACCTCGGCCGCCGCGTCGACGAGGACCGGCACGCCGCGCTTCCTCGCGGCCTCGCAGATCGCCTGGGTGCGGAGCGGACCCTCGTCGGCGTTGGGGCCGGCCAGGATGTAGACGAGCGCCGTCCGCGGGCCGAACGCCGCCTCCAGCTCCTCGGCGGTCTCGACCTCGACGACCTTCACGCCCACCGCGCGGACGGCGGCGTCGTAGACGTTGCGGGAGTGCTTGGGGATGATGCACTCGTCCCTCGGGAAGCCGCGCAGGTCGGGCACGCGGACGTGGAGGTCGGGGTTGCCGCCGGTCACGCAGGCGGCCGTCGCGTGGGTGAGCGCGGCGGCGCAGCCGGTGCTGATCATGCCCCACTCGGCCTGCGTCAGCTCGGCGAGGCGCTTGCCGATCGCCTCGGCCAGCTCGTCGAGGTGGACGTAGTGGCGCGAGGCCGCGTCCATCGCCGCCCGCGGCTCCGGCAGCATGCAGGAGCCGGTGAGGATCGTGTACGTGCCCCGCGCGTTGACGAAGGGCCGCACCCCGATCGACTGGTACATCTCCGGCCCGATGCGAAGCCCCGGAAGGGCCGGCGGAGCGGGAGCGGCCGTGGCCCCGAAGGGCTCGGCCGAGGCCACGCGGCGGCCGAGGAGCGCAGGCAGGGCCAGGAGGCCCCCCCTCTGGACGAGCTCGCGGCGGGTGATCCCGGAAGCGCTCATGCTGAACCTCCTTGAGGACGGTCGACGAACACCGAGAGCCTATCCCAGCTCGGGCGGGCCTGCTGAACTCGATGCCGCCGTGCATCGTATCTCCCTGAGAGAGGTCCGGAGCCATGTCCCCTCCCCTCACCGCCGGACGGGCCGTGGTCAAGTTCGTCTTCGCGGTGACCCTCCTCGCCCTCGTCCTCCTCGTCCCCGCGGGAACCTGGCGCTGGCCCGCGGCGTGGGTGTTCATCGGGTTGTACGTCGCCTTCGCCGTCCCCGTCGGGGTCTGGCTCCTCCGCACGAACCCCGGACTCCTGGCCCGACGCTTCGACTGGGCCACGCGCGCGCCCAAGAAGTGGGACCGCATCCTGATGGCCGCGTACCTACCCGTCTACGTGGCGGTCTTCGTCCTCGCCGGGCTCGACTTCCGACACGGCTGGTCGGGCATGCCGCCCCTGCTCCGCGCCGCGGCCTTCGTCCTCATCGCCGCGTTCTACGTCCTGCTCACGCTCGTCCTCCGCGAGAACGCGTTCCTGTCGCGCGTGGTCGAGGTGCACCCCGAGGCGGGGCACCACGTGATCACGACCGGCCCCTACGCGGTCGTGCGCCACCCCATGTACGCCGGTTACTTCGTGTGGTTGCTCGCCGCGCCGGTCGCACTCGGGTCGCTGTGGGCTCTTCTGCCGGCGGCGCTCGTCGCCGCGGGAATCGTCGTGCGCACCGTCCTCGAGGACCGCACGTTGCACGCGGAGCTGCCCGGCTACCCGGAGTACGCCGCCAGAGTGCGCTGGCGCCTGCTGCCCCACGTCTACTGACCGCGCTGGCCCCCCGCCGGTAGAATGCCGGCATCGTGTGCGCCGGATCGCGGAAGGGGGCACCATGCAGCTGCTGAGGGTCGCGGTCGTGGGACTCGTCTTCCTCGCCAGAGGAGCGGCGGCGGGCGCCGCCGAGCCACCGGACGTCCTCGCCCTCGTCGACCCCTTCGTCGGCACGGGCGGCCACGGCCACACCTACCCCGGGGCCACGGTCCCCTTCGGCATGGTGCAGGTCAGTCCGGACACCCACACGTCCGGCTGGGACTGGTGCTCGGGCTACCACCACAGCGACCGCTCGATCATGGGCTTCAGCCAGACCCACCTCTCCGGAACCGGCATCGGCGACATGCTCGACGTGCTGCTCATGCCGACCGTCGGGCCGCTCCAGCTCGAGGCCGGCATCCGGGAGGACCCGGACGCCGGCTACCGGTCCCGGTTCTCGCACACCGGGGAGACGGCGAGCCCGGGCTACTACTCCGTGCGCCTCGCCGACACCGGCGTCCGCGTCGAGCTGACGGCCACCGAGCGGGTCGGCTTCCAGCGCTACACCTTCCCGGCGAGCGAAGCCGCCCACGTCGTCCTCGATCTCGACCACCGGATCGAGATCGACACGCCGCACAGCCGGATCCTGGACGCGGAGATCGAGTTCCGGGGCGACGACACGGTCGTGGGCTGGCGCCGCGTGACTCGCTGGGCCCGGGACCGCCACGTGTACTTCGCGGCCCGTTTCTCGAAGTCGTTCGCGGCCGCGGGACTGCTGGTCGGGACGGAGCCGAAGGCGGGCCTGCGCCAGGCACGGGGCCAGCGCCTCAAGGCCTGGGTGGACTACCGGACCGCCGCGGGAGAGACGATCGTCGTCCGGGTGGCCCTCTCGCCCACGAGCGTCGAGGGTGCGCTGCGGAACCTCGAGGCCGAAGCGCCGCGAGCCGACTTCGAGGGGGCCCGCAAGGCGGCGGCCACCGCCTGGCGGGCGGAGCTGTCGAAGATCGCGATCGAGGGCGGCACGAAGAAGCAGCGGCGCACGTTCTACACCGCGCTCTACCACTCGTTCCTCGCGCCGACGCTCTTCGCGGACGCGGACGGCTCCTACCGGGGCCTCGACGGCCAGGTGCGGAAGGCCGAGGGCTTCCGCTACCACTCGACCTTCTCCCTCTGGGACACGTACCGGGCCGCGCATCCTCTCTATTGCCTCATCCAGCGCGACCGCACGCGGGACCTCGCGCGCACTCTGTTGCGCATGGCGGTCGAGAGCCCGGCCGGCCAGATGCCGGTCTGGCCGCTGGCCAACGACGAGACGAACTGCATGATCGGCTACCACTCGGCGAGCGTCCTGGCGGAGGCGTGGGCCAAGGGCATCCGCGACTTCGATCTCGCGACCGCGTTCGAGCGCCTGAAGGCCATGGCCGCGAAGGGCGACTACCGGGGGCTGGGCGACTACGGGCGCCTGGGCTGGGTGCCGTCGGACCGCGAGGGCGAGTCGGTCTCGAAGACGCTCGAGTACAGCTACGACGACTGGTGCGTCGCGAAGGTGGCGAAGGCCCTCGGCCGGGCGGACGACGAGAAGGTGTTCCTCCGGCGGGCCGGGTCCTGGAAGAACCTCTTCGACCCCACCGTCGGGTTTGCCCGCCCGCGCCTCGCCGACGGGACCTTCCCCGGCCCCTTCGAACCCGCGCGCAACGCCGTCTCGACGGAGTGGCACGACTACGTCGAGGGCAACGCGTGGCAGTACTCGTGGGCGGCGCAGCACGACCCCGAGGGCTACGCACGCCTCCTCGGCGGAAGGGAGGCGCTCGTGGCGAAGCTCGACACGATGTTCGCAACGCCCCTCGACGCGAAGGCGGCCGGCCTGCCCATCGACGTGAGCGGCCTCATCGGCCAGTACGCCCACGGCAACGAGCCGTCCCACCACGTGGCCTACCTCTACACCTACGCCGGCGCCCCCTGGAAGACGCAGGAGCGGGTCAGGGGCATCCTCGACGCGATGTACGACGACACGCCGCAGGGGCTCTCCGGCAACGAGGACTGCGGCCAGATGTCGGCCTGGTACGTCCTCTCCGCGCTCGGCTTCTACCCCGTGGACCCCGCCTCCGCGAACTACGTCCTCACGAGCCCCCTCTTCGACCGCGCGACCGTGGAGCTCGGAGGAGGCCGGCGCTTCACGGTCGGCGTCGAGCGGTCGTCGCCCGCGGACGTCTACGTGCAGTCCGCGACCCTCGGCGGGAAACCCCTCCCCCGCGCCTGGATCACCCACGAAGAGGTCATGACGGCTGGTGAGCTGCGCTTCGTCCTCGGTCCGAAGCCCGGCCGCAGCTGGGCCACCGCGACCGCCCAAAGCCCGCCCTCGATGACGGGTGCCGTCCTTCCCTGACCGGTGAGCCGAGGGCTCCAGACCGAACGGCTCTGGCGCCGCTCCCGGCCCTGCGCTACTCTCCCTGCGACCGCGAAGCCCGCGGCCGATCGACGCGGAGGCCGCCCTTGCCCGAGATCACCGAGCCCGCACCCGCACCGCCGGCGTTCGAAGCCGAGTACGCCCTCGAGTCGCCTTTGAAGTGCCCGCACTGCAAGGACACGATCGCCAGCCTCCAGGTCCTGCGCCTGGTGCGCACGCGGGTCAATTTCATCTCGATGCTGCCGCGCCGCGGATACGTCATCGCCTGCCCCGCCTGCCACCAGATCTTGTCGGCCGAGCTGGCCGGCGGCCTGACCCGGGCCGTCTGAGCCCTCGCCGCCCTCTCTCGAGGTCGATGACCATGCGCCGATCCATCGCGCCCACCCTGCTTCCCCTCGCCGGAGGTCTCCTGTCGATGGCCGCCAGCCCTCTCCCCACGCCGCCGGTCGCGCCCCGGAAGGACCACGCGCAGGTCTGGCACGGGCGGACCTTCGTGGACCCCTACTACTGGCTGAGGGAGAAGGGCGCCCCCGAGGTGGTGAAGTACCTCGAGGCGGAGAACGCCTACACCGACGCGACCACCGGGGACCTGAAGCCGTTCAGCGAGGCCCTCTACGCGGAGATGCTGGGCCGGATCAAGCAGACCGACCTCAGCGTCCCCATCCGCAACGGCCGCTTCTACTACTACCGCCGGACGGTCGAGGGCCTGCAGTACCCGATCCGCTGCCGCAAGCCCGCGGGGCCGGACGGTGCCTTCCGCGACGAGGCCCCCGAGGAGGTGCTCCTCGACCAGAACGAGATGGCGAAGGGCCTCGCCTTTCTCTCCGTCGGCGCGTTCGACGTGAGCGACGACGACGCGCGGCTCCTGTACTCGACGGACGCCACCGGCTTCCGCCAGTACGCGCTCTTCGTCAAGGACCTGAAGACGGGTGCCGTTCAGGGGCCGCTCGCGGAGCGGGTGACCAGCGTGACGTGGGCCGCCGACCACCGGACCGTCTTCTACGTGACCGAGCACGCCGTCACGAAGCGGCCGGACACCTTGTGGCGCCTCGAGATCGGCGGTACCCCGGTGAAGGTGTACGACGAGAAGGACGAGCTCTTCTCGATCGGGGTCGGGCGCACCAAGGACAAGAGCTTCGTGGTGCTCAGCAGCAGTTCGACCGACACCTGGCAACGGTGGCTGCTGCCCGCGGTGACCCCGGACGGCGAGCTCCGGCCCCTGCTGCCCCGTGAGAAGGGGCACAAGTACGAGGTCGAGCACCGCGACGGCACCCTGTTCATCCGGACGAACAAGGACGCGAAGAACTTCCGCCTGGTGACGGCACCGCTCGCCGACCCCTCGCCCGCCCGGTGGAAGCCCTTCATCGAGCACCGGCCGGACGTCTTGCTCGAGGACGTCGAGGTCTTCAGGGACTTCGTCGTGCTCCAGGAGAAGCAGGCGGGCCTCAACCGCCTGCGCGTCCACTCCTTCGCCGACGGCGCATGGAAGGAGGTCGCCTTCCCCGAGCCCATCTACACGGCGTACTCGTCCGGCACGCCAGAGTTCGGCTCGAAGCTCCTCCGCTACGGCTACCAGAGCCTCGTCACGCCCCCGAGCGTCTACGACTACGACATGGCCGAGGGGACGTCCGTGCTCCTGAAGCGCGAGGAGGTCCTCGGCGGCTTCGACCCGGGCCGCTACGCCTCCGAGCGCCTCTGGGCCACCGCCCGCGACGGCAAGAAGGTGCCGATCAGCATCGTCTACCCGAAGGGCCTCGCGCGCGACGGCAAGGCGCCCCTCTGGCTCTACGCCTACGGCTCCTACGGCTTCGGCCAGTCGGCCACCTTCGACAGCCGCCGGCTGAGCCTCCTCGACCGCGGCATCCCCTTCGCGATCGCCCACATCCGCGGCGGCAACGAGATGGGAGAGGCCTGGCACGACGACGGGATGCTGATGAGGAAGAAGAACTCGTTCTTCGACTTCATCGACTGCGCCGAGCTCCTGGTGAAGGAGGGGTGGACCTCGCCCGGCCGCCTGCTCATCGAGGGTGGGAGCGCCGGCGGCCTCCTGATGGGCGCCGTCACCAACGAGCGCCCCGACCTCTTCCGGGCCGTCCACGCGGCGGTGCCGTTCATGGACGTGATGAACACCATGATGGACGCGAGCCTGCCGCTCACGGTCGGCGAGTACCTCGAGTGGGGCAACCCCAACGAGAAAGCGGCCTTCGACTACATGCTCTCGTACAGCCCCTACGACAACCTCGCGAAGAAGGCCTACCCGGCCATCCTCGTGACCACGAGCTACAACGACAGCCAGGTGATGTACTGGGAGCCTGCGAAGTACGTGGCGAAGCTGCGAACGCTCAAGACCGACTCGAGCCCGCTCGTCCTCAAGACGAAGATGCAGCCGGCCGGCCACGGCGGCGCGAGCGGCCGCTACGACGCCCTCAAGGACCGCGCCTTCGAGGTGGCCTGGATGCTGAAGCAGGTGGGGATCACGAAGTAGACGCTACTTCCAGTGGCTGGAGACGAACTCCTCCGTCTCCGGCAGGCCGCCCTGCAGGATCAGGTAGCCGTTGTGGGGCTCGCGGTCGGTCGTCTCGCGGCTGACCGGGTGGCGCATCATGCGGAGCACCTCGGCGTGGTCGTCGGTGTGGCCGAGGACCCAGCTCAGCTTCATGAGCGCCGTCTCCGGCAGCATGTTGTCGAGGGGCACGATCCCGAGGTCGAGGAGGTCGCGCCCGGTGTCGTAGACGTACATCTGGGCGTAGCCCCACAGCGTCTGCACCGTCATCACCACGTGAACGCCCGCCAGGACCGCGCGCTGCAGGGCCGGGTAGAGCGGCTTGTTGACGTGGCCGAGGCCGGTGCCGGCGATGACGATCCCGCGGTAGCCCTTCTCGACGAGCGCGTCCACGAGGTCGGGCTTCATGCCCGGGTAGTAGTAGAGGATCGTCGTCCGGTCCTCGTAGGCGGTGTCCACCTTCACCGGGCGCGACCGGTCGCGGTGCACGAAGTCGTCCGAGAGGTAGTTGAAGTCCTCGCCCACCATCGCCAGCGGGATGCCGCCGATCGTGCGGAACGTGGAGCGGTAGGAGCTGTGCATCTTGCGGCAGCGCGTGCCCCGGTGGAGGAGCGCGTACTGGTCCGAGGTCGGGCCGAACATGCAGATCTGGACCTCGGCGATCTCGCCGCGGCCCGCCGCGCGCACCGCGTGGATCAGGTTGAGCGCGGCGTCGCTGGATGGCCGGTCGCTCGAGCGCTGCGAGCCCACCATGACGATCGGCACCGGGGTGTCCTGCACCATGAAGGACAGGATCGCGGCGGTGTGGCCCATGGTGTCCGTCCCGTGGCCGATGACGATGCCGTCCACGCCGGCCTCGATCTCGCGGCCGATGGCCTCGGCCAGGGCCACGTACTGCTCCTTCGCCATGTTCTCGGAGAAGACGCCGAAGAGCTTCTTCGTGGTGAGGTTCGCGAGGTCGGCCAGCTCCGGCACCGCTCCGTAGAGCTCGCCGGGGGTGAAGGCCGGGATCACCGCCCCCGTTCGGTAGTCGAGCCGCGAGGCGATCGTCCCCCCGGTGCCGAGGAGCGTCACCGTCGGCAGTTGCGGCCGGGACGGGAATTCCTTCTCGGGGATCTTGTAGAACGCCTCCTTGTAGCCGACCTCGGCCATCTTCCGGACCCGGTCCACGTGCAGGCCCACGTTGTAGCCGGTCTTGAGCTTGATCACGACGTGCTCGTCGTCGAGGGACTCGCTGCGGGGCAGGATGACCCCCTCGAAGACGCTGCCCGCGTCGTTCGTGGCGTGGACGTCGCTCCACACGCGGACGCCGAACGCCTCGAGCCGCGCCCGCGCCCGGCCCTTGTAGCCCTTGAGGGGATCGGGCGCGCTCACCGCTGCACCTCCACGGCGGCCCGGACCGCCTCGATCACGACGGCGGCGGGGATGCGCCCGCGCAGGGTATGCATGACCTGCCCGGTGGCGTGGCGGAGGACGCGGCCCGGGTCGCGGTCGTAGGCCTCTCGTTCCGCCGCCTCCACCCAGCGCGGGAGCATCTCTCGCCAGCCGGGCGGCTCGTGATCGAGGCCGAGCTCCGCGAGGAGGCCGGCCAGGCTCTCCCCGGGGCGATGCGCCATCCGGCGGACCAGGATCGCCCAGGCCTCGCGCCGCGCCGGGCGCGCCGCGAGCGCATGGAAGAGCTCGAC
>Ga0316622_100004723_pt1 | contig 10058 bp, 8 predicted proteins | sample OWC_Aug_OW2_C1_D_FD_207646 | JGI IMG/M metagenome (GOLD analysis project Ga0316622, IMG submission 207646) | Wetland soil microbial communities from Old Woman Creek delta, Ohio, United States - OWC_Aug_OW2_C1_D5_C | ecosystem: Environmental > Terrestrial > Soil > Wetlands | place: USA: Ohio... | reverse complement strand
GCGTCTACGAGTACTACAAGAAGTTCGGCTACGACACGCAGGTGATGGGCGCGAGCTTCCGCAAGACCACGCAGATCCTCGACCTCGCCGGCTGCGACCTGCTCACCGTCAGCCCGGACCTGCTGCAGCAGCTGGCGGCGACCGAGGGCGAAGCGCCGCGCCGGCTGAGCGTGGCCGCCGCCGAGGCGAGTGCGGTCGAGCGCGTCGACCTCGACGAGGAGCGCTTCCGCTGGCTGCACAACGAGGACGCGATGGCCACCGAGAAGCTCGCCGACGGCATCCGCGTGTTCCACGCGGATGCGCAGCGGCTCGCGCAGGTGGTCGCCAGCCTGGCCTAGCGGCAGCCGCTCGCCTCAGCCGTGCCACCCGGCGCGGCCGAACGTGTCCTGCCGGCAGGGACCGCGGTCCTCGACTGGGCTCAGAAGGCGATCGTCACACCGACCAGCGGCCCCTGCTGCACGAGGTCGTAGCGCTGGTAGTGGCGGCTGCCCTTGTGGCCGTCCTCGTAGTCGAACCCGATGACGCGATAACCGAGCACCGCGCCGAACGTGTCGCTCCCCTGCCAGTGCACGGTTGCCAGGCCCTGCCAGCTGAAGTCCGACCCGATGCCGAAGCCACCGACGTCGCCACGCACGCTCACGCGCCACTGGTCCGCGAACGGCACGCTGTACCGCAGGCCGAGCATCGGGTCCACCCAGCTTGCGTCGGCACTTGCGCTGCGGGTCTGCTGGGCGCCGGTGACCGGGTTGCGCAGGGTCACCTTCAGGTCGTTCGACAGGTCTATGTACGTAAGGGTCAAAAGCCCCTCGAGGTGCCGGGTGAAGTACCGGCCCAGCGTACCCATCAGGGTGAACTGGTCCATGTCGACGTCGCCCTTGACGATGTCGCGCTTGCTTTCGGCGGTCCCGCCGAGGCCCATGAAGGTGGCATCGACCAGGATGGACCACGTGCCGTTGTCGGCCCGGTATGCGCCCATCGCACCCATCTCCAGGGCGTCGAACACGTCCGAGGCACTCAAGTCAACGGGCACCGTCACGTCGGCGACCGTGGCGTCGCCGCTGAGCGCCGCCCCCATGCCGTAGACGACGACCGTGTGCTGCCAGCCGCCCTCGGTGGTGTCCGCGCTGGCAGCCGCAACCGCCAGGGTGCCGAGGCAACCGAGCAGCGTCGCGGCAGAGATCAACCGTGGCTTGGAACGCAACATGTCGAGTCGGACTCCCTGCTGATCGTGGCTGGATTGTCGGCCAGGACAAGCGGCGCGACCGCGTGCGGACGAACCGGCATCGTGCCGGTGCAGTGCCTGTCCAGCCGCCCCAATATACTTCAGTCTTGGGCAAGTACATCCGATGATTCGCGACATGGGCACGAGCATGCGCCGTGGCAGCCGCGTCCGGCGGCCTGGCGTACCGAGCGGGCCAATCCTGACGACGGCCGGACTGTGCCCCGGAGACATCGAGGACCCGGAGCGCAGCGCGCCGTTCCACGATCTCGTTCGGTTGATGGGCTCTGTGTGCAACGCACGCAGTGCGAGCACCTCGGCCTGCCGCTCGGCCGGCACGTGAACCTCCAGTGCTTCGGGGTGGCCGGGCGGCTCGCCCGAAACGCCCCGTCGGTCGGCGCCGCCCTGCAGGACGTCGCGGGCTTCTTCGTGCTGCACGACGGCAGTGGCTCGATCCACGTGTCGATACACGACGGTGCCGTCACGCTGGGCTACGGGGCACACGTGCCGGGGCTCAGGCACGCCGACCAGGTCTACGATCTCGCCGTCGAGGCGATGGCAAGCGTCGTGCGCCAGCTGTGCGGTCCGGGCTGGCTGCCCGACGCCGTACTGCTGCCGCGCAGGGGCCACGCCCAGCGGATTCCGCGCCCGGCTGACCAGCGCCCTGCAGGGAGGCTGACGCGGTTGGCCGCGCGTTGGTCCCGAAAAGTCGTCCGGCCCGGCGTGCTGACGGCGCCGCTGCCCGCTGCCTGTGAAAGAATCGCGCGCTGGGCCGCTCGCGCCTCAGTGGCGAGCGGCATTCTTGCGCACACAGGAGCACGTATGTCGCGAAAAGCCACGCCCGCGCAGCTCGTCGGAGCAGCCGTTCTCACGATCCTCGCCGGGGCGCCGGCGCTCGGTGCTGCCGCCGGCAGGGGGATCGATCGGTCCGTGCTCCCCGTGGCGGAGCCCGAGCGGCCCGTGTACCGTGAGGTGGAGGTGAGCAGATGATCAGCTTCCCTGGACACCTGGTGGCAGCCACGCTGCTCCTGTTCGGCGCGCAGGCGGTCGCGCAGGCGCCGGCGTCGCCCCCGGCACCGACGCCTGCGGCCTCCAGGCCGATGTCCACGTCGCTGGGCATGGTCGTGTTCCCGGCCAAAGGGCAGAGCCCGCAGCAACAGAGCCGGGACGAGGGCGAGTGCTATGCCTGGTCGAAAGGCCAGACGGGGGTGGACCCGATGGCGCCACCCCCTGCCGCCGCTCCCGCCACCCAGCAGGCGGCCACGCAGGCTCCGGGCGCCGACGGATCGCGTTTACGTGGTGCGGCGCGCGGCGCGGCCGCAGGCGCGGTCATCGGCGAAGTGGCGCACGACGACGCCGGCGAGGGCGCCGCGATTGGCGCCGCGGCGGGCGTTCTGGCCGGCGGCCGGCAAGCGCGCAAGAGCGAGCAGCAGGCCGCCCGGCAGGCAACGCAGCAGCAGGAGCAGGCCGCGCAACAGCAGCAAGCCGCTCAGCAGCAGCAGCTGGATCTCTTCAAGAAGGGCTTCGCTGCCTGCCTCGAGTCCAAGGCCTACACCGTCAGGTAGCAGGCCTGAGGCGTCGGCATCAGCGCCGCGCTGCCTCGCCGGGCGGCACCGCCGGCGCCCGGAACCACGCATCGGGCGCCACCACCTTGGGCAGTTCCGGGTCGGCCTCGTAGTGCGGCGACATGATCTGCACGCCGTGCTCGTTGAACACGTCCAGGATGTTCGCGTGCAGTTCGTGCAGCGCAGCCGGCCGCAGCGCCGGGTCGGGAATGCAGACCAGGACGGTGTACTCCACGGCGTGGTCCAGCAGCCCGGTCTGCAGGATGCGCGGCGGCGGATCGCGCAGGATGCCGGCCGTGCGCCCGGCCGCCACGTCGAGCATGGCCTGCACCTGGCGCCACGGGGCGTCGTAGCCGATCGTCACCGTGGTGGTCACGCGCACGCCGCCTTCCTCCCTGAAGCGCGAGAAGTTGCGCATCACGTTGCCCACGATCACGGCGTTCGGGATCGTGACCAGTTCGTGCCGCAGCGTCTCGATCTGCGTGGTGAGGAACCCGATCGCGCGCACGGTGCCTTCCGTATCCCCGACTTTCACGAACTCGCCCGGGCGGAACGAGCGGGTGTACATCAGCATCAGGCCGCTCACCGCCTGGTTGACCACACCCGACGAGCCGATGGACAGCATCAGGCCGACGAACACGCCGATGCCCCTGAACGCCTCGCTCTGGCTGCCGGGGATGTACGGGTACGCGGCCACCAGTGCGAGCAGCCAGACCACGGCGGACAGCAGGCGGCCGGTCGGCCTGGCGGTGGTCTCGTCGACCCAGTGGACGTGCACGCGGCCCTGCTCGACGCTCGTGAAGAACGTCCGCAGGAGCCGCACGAAGAAGCGGGCGATCAGGAAGATGATCAGCACGAACAGCAGGCCGGGCACGGCCCGCATGGCCTGCAGCACGAACTCGCCCAGCGCGGCCGTCAGGTTGCCGAGCAGCGCCTCGCCCCAGGGCCGCGTGTAGGGAAACTGCTTGAGCACGACGGCCAGCCACTCGTAACCGAGCAGCAGGGCCGCGCCGACGGCGACCAGCTTGACGGGCGCCAGCACCAGCCGCGCGAGCCCGAGTTGCCCGGTCGCGTGCTGCCCCAGCGTCTGCGCGAGCCGGTCGGCCCGGCGATTGGCGACTTCCGCGAGGCGGCGCGCGCACCACCCGTACGCCTTGGCGAGGGCCCACAGCAATGCCAGCAGCAGCGCCGTTGCCAGCAGCGAGACGCCGACCGCCCGCAGCATCTCGCGCGAGTTGCGCGCCTCGCTCATCTCCTCGAGCGCAGTCTGCAGCGCCGCCGCCGCGCGCGCCGCCACGTCGCGCGGCGTCTCGCCCGCGTCGGCATCGACGTCACCGTTCAGCACGCGGAAGACCAGCCCGCCGTCTACCAGCACCGCGACGCCTTCAGGCATCTCCCGCGTCGTGACCCGCAATGGCCCACCCTGGTCGAAGAGCGCCGCGACGCGCTCGCGGATGGTCGCGGCGCGGTCGGCGGGCGACGCGCCGAGCACGTCGGCCCGCAGCGTGCAGATCCTGCGGTTGGCAATCTCGAGCTCCGCCGCGGTCACTTGCGCGGCGGGCTGTGCGGGCTGCTCGGCCGCAGCTGCGGGCAGCGCCAGCACGAGCAGGAGCGCTGCGCACGACAGCAGCCCGGGCCGGAGCCGGATGGTCACGCGCGGGCGGGCATCGCGATGCATGAGGTCGTCTCGAGGTGGTCAGAAGGTAGTCTTGATCGTCAGCGAGATGAAGTCGCGATCGGAGATGAGCGCGTTCGTGCCGTTGTACACGTCGGCCGACCCGGCATTGCCGGCACACGTGCCGGGCTGCGGGCTGGTGCCCGGTCGCGGGCACTTCGAGTAATCGCCGTAGAAACCGACGTACTTCAGGTCGATGCGGTACCGCTGGCGAACGTCCACGGCAATGCCGACGCCGAATGACCCGGATCCCTCCTGGCCGCCGCCCGTCACCGCCGAGTTGCCGGAGATCCCCTGCGACCAGGACAGCGGCGCCATCAGGTCCACGCCGGGCGACACCTGGAACCAGGTCGGCGTGAAGTTCACCGCCAGGCCGAAGTAGTTCTTGTCCACCGCGTCGACCTGTTCGTAGGCGGTCCAGTGGCCGCTGCGATCACGCCCGCGGCCCTTGAACACGGCCTCGTTCTGCGTGACGTCGAGCCACGTCATCCAGGTGATCTCGGTCGACCAGTTGACGGAGTCCCACAGGGGCGTCTCCCCGCCGATGCCCAGCAGGTTGACCAGTCCGTGCATCGTGTCGCCGGCCGCGCCGGGCGTACCGTGCTTCGGCACGTCCGTGGTCGCGATGGATCCCGCCACCGTCGGCACCAGCGCGGCCGGCACCACCTGCACCGGATCGCTGAGCAGGGGCATGTTCCTGCGGTAACTCAATTCGGCACCCAGGCTGACGCCGGCGACCTGCTTCGACAGGCTCAGGCCGAACAGGTCGATCTCGTCGCCGTACGCGACGTTGTACTCACCGAAACGCCCCCGGGTGCTCAGGTCGGCCAGATTGGTGGCCTGCTGGTTGATGATGCAGGGTGTCGGCGCCGTGGCGGCCAGCGGCAGTCCGCCGACCGCGCGGCAGGCCGCAACGCTCGGTACGGTGGCAAAGCCCGGGGTCAGCATCAGCTGCGGCTGCATGTCGTAGCTGCGCCGGTAATAGAGCCCGGCCGTTCCGTCGAGAAACTCGGGGCTCCAGCGCAGCGCGACGCCATAGTTGCCCGTGTTCTCCTCCGGCTCGATGTCCCTGCCCCGCCAGGCGCGCAGCAACGCCGGGGCGCCCGGCACGGAGGCGGCGAACGGGTTGCGGGCGACGATGAAGGAATCGCCGCCGTAGAACAACGCGTCGTTGATGGTCAGGTAGGACCCCGACTCCGGGTAGCGCCACGCCTGGTTGTCGAAGCTCTGCCAGTTGAAGAAGTACTGTGCGGCGAGCGAGAGGGTGTCCGTCAGCGTCGCCTGCCCGTTGAAGCCGAGGCGCGGGCGGAACAGCTCCTTCGCCTCCGCGCCGGGGGTTGCCAGGCCCTTCCACACGTCGATCGGGTTCTGCGAGTAGGACACGCCGTGGATCGCGCCGTTGAACAGCAGGCTCTCGCCCCAGAACACGGTGGTCTGGCCGACCTTGAGATTGACCGGCTTACCGCCGGCGTCGAATCTGGCGAACGCGAATACGTCCAGGAACTCGCCCGACGGTCCCTCGGCGTAGCGCTGCGTGTGATCATCGAGGCCCAGCGCCGGCATGCCGTGCCGCAGGTTGTTCGAGGTCGCGACGGAACGGTTGTCGAGCGCATCGTAGCCCGCGTCCCACCAGCTCGCGGCGGACACGCGGAAGCCCAGCGCGCGCTTCCAGATGACGTCGAACTCCGAGAGCAGGTCGAGGCGGGAGAACAGGCTACCCTGCGCGAAGTTCCGGTCACCGTCGTCGGTGTTCCAGTTGGCGAGAATCGCCCGGTCCTCGTCGGCCACGCGCGACGTGACGTTGAAACGCACGGTGTTGTCGAAGCGGACCGACAGGTCTTCGTTGCCGGTGTCGAACTCGAACGCGCCGAGCGTCGCCGGCAGGGCGAGCGCCACGACGGCCGCGAGGCAGGCGGCACGATGTCCCGGGACGTGACGGAGTCGCGGCGGACGGCTCGCTGTTACGCTCATCGCAGTACCCCACTTTGACCGGCGCAGCCGTGGCAACATGGCTGCGACTGGAGTGTTGCCAGATTCTTGCACCAATCCAGCCGCGCTTCTCCCCTCCCCGATCAGGCGCGGACTGGGACCAAGTCGCAAATGGCGCCGCGTTTGCTGCATAGCAGCAGCCCGCCTGCGCGCCCGGCAGCGCCGATATAATCTGCGCCCCGGGTACCGGCGCGCCGGTCCAGACAGCGGAGCAGCAAGCATGATCGGAGTCCTGTGCCGCATCGGTCCCGTGGGGCCGACCGTGCCTGGCCATCGCCTCGCCGCCGGGACCCCCCGTCCCCGGGGCGCGCGCGCCGCGATGCCGCTGCTCCTCCTGCCCATCATGGCCGACGCGGTCTCGTACGTGCCGCGCCCCGTCGGCTGAATGCAGCCGGCCCCCATGTCACGACGCACGCTGCGGTGGGTTGGGCTCGGGGCAGCAGCGCTGGTCACCGGCGCGCTGCTCGCGTGGCAGTTCGGCCGACCGCGCGACACCGGGCCCGAGGTCGCTCCGCAGCCGGCCGCGAGCACCGTTGCCGAGCGACCGGCGGCGTACGTCGGCTCCGCGGCGTGCCGCGACTGTCACGCGGACGAGTACCAGCGCTGGCAGTCGTCGCAGCACGCGGTGGCGATGCAGGTCGCCGACGAGCAGACCGTGCTCGGCGACTTCTCGGGCGTGACGTTCCGGAACCGCGGCGTGACCAGCGAGTTCTTGCGCCGCGACGGCAAGTTCGTGGCGCGCACCGACGGCCCCGACGGCCGGCTGGCCGACTTCGAGGTGCGCCACACCTTCGGCGTGTATCCGCTGCAGCAGTACCTGATCGAGCTGCCGGGTGGCCGCGTGCAGGCACTCGGCATCGCGTGGGATGCGCGGCCGAGGGACCGCGGCGGACAGCGCTGGTTTCACCTCTACCCGCACGAACGCATCCCGCACACCGACGAGCTGCACTGGACGCAGCGGCAGCAGAACTGGAACTTCATGTGTGCGGACTGCCACTCGACCGGCGTGCGCAAGAACTACGACGCCGCGTCGAACGCCTACGCGACGACCTGGTCGGAAATCAGCGTCGGCTGCGAGGCCTGCCACGGGCCAGCCAGCCGGCACGTGTCGCTCGCGCAGGCGGCCGCGCGCGGTGGACGCGAACCGGCAAGCGGCGGCCTGACCGTGACGTTCGACGAGCGGCGCGGCGCGGCGTGGGTCATCGACCCGGCGACCGGCAATGCCGCCCGCAGCGTGCCGCGCACGACCGGCAAGGAACTCGACGTCTGCGCGCAGTGCCACGCGCGGCGCGGCCAGTTCTCGCGCGACTATCGGCCGGGTGCGCCGTTCACGGATCACTACCTGCCGGCACTGCTGTCACCGGGGCTGTACCACGCCGACGGCCAGCAACGGGACGAAGTGTTCGACTGGGGCTCGTTCCTGTCGAGCCGCATGCACGACAAGGGCGTGACCTGCGGCGACTGTCACGACCCGCACGGCGGCAAGCTCCATGCGAACGGCAACGCCGTCTGCGCGCAGTGCCACGCAGCCGCGAAATACGACGCGCCTGCGCACCACTTCCACGCAGCCGGCGGCGCCGGCGCCGCGTGCACCGCCTGTCACATGCAGACCGAAACCTACATGGTCGTGGATCCGCGCCATGACCACAGCTTCCGTATTCCGCGGCCGGACCGCTCGGTGAGTCTCGGCGTACCGAACGCCTGCAGCCAGTGCCACAGCGACCGCAGCGCCGCGTGGGCGGCTGCCGAGATCCGCAGGCGCTACCCGGCGCCGAAGCCCGGCTTCCAGGGCTTCGCCGAGGCCTTCGCCGCAGCGGATCGGGGCGATCCATCGGCCGCCATGGCACTGGCACAGGTGGCCGCGAATCTGGAGGAATCCGCGATCGCGCGGGCCTCGGCCATCGGGCGGCTCGCACGCGTTCCGAGCGAGAGCGCGCTGCTGGCCGCAGAAGCGGCCCTCGAGGACGCGAGCCCGCTGGTCCGGCACGAAGCCGTCGCCGTCCACGCACTGTTGCCGCCACAGCAGCGGCGGGCCGTGCTGCCGCTGCTGCGCGACCCGTCGCGCATCGTGCGCATGCAGGCCGCCCGGACGCTGGCGCCGCTCGCGGACGACGCGTTCGACGCCGCGTCGCTCGACGCCTTCCGGGCCGCGGCGGCGGAATTCGTCGCCGCCGAGCGCTTCAACGCGGATCGCCCCGAACACCGCACCAACCTCGGCAGCTTCCTGGCCGAGCGTGGCGAGAGCGTGACCGCCGAGGCGGAGTTTCGCGCGGCGCTGCAGCTCGACCCGCGCTTCGTGCCGGCCTGGGCGAACCTCGCCGACCTGCGCCGGTTGCAGGGGCGCGAGCCGGAAGCCGAGGCCACGCTGCGGGAGGGTCTGCAGCTCGTGCCCGGCGCGGCGGCGCTGCACCACGCGCTCGGCCTGTCGCTGGTCCGGCAGCAGCGCAAGCGCGAGGCGCTCGTCGAATTGCGCCGCGCCACCGAGCTCGACCCGGCAGACCCGCGCTATCGCTACGTCTACGACGTCGCGAAGTCCGAGCTGCGCTGAGCGATCTGCCACGACTCGATCACGGTCACGCCGGGCGGCTCACGCAGCGCAGTGGCGACCATCGCCGCGGCGATGTCGCGCGCAGCCACCGGCCGCCAGGTCGACGGGGCGAAGCGCAGCAGGCGCTCGCTGAGCCGTTCCAGCGGACGCGACTCGGCGCGCTCGCCGGCGATCACCGACGGGCGCAGGATCGCAAGACTCGGCCACTGCATCTGCCGCAGGCCCTGCTCCATCTCGCCCTTGACGCGCGAGTAGAAGAACGGCGACGTGCGGCTCGCCCCCAGCGCGCTCACCACGGCAAAGTGCCGCGCACCGTTGCGCAGCGTGAGCTGTGCGAGCCGCAGCGGGTACTCGCAGTCGACCGCGCGGAACCGCGCCTGCGACCCCGCTTTGCGGATCGTCGTGCCCAGGGCGCAGAAGACGTGGTCGCCACGCAGGCGCGCGCGCACCGCGTCGAGCTCGTCGAAATCCACGACCACCTGCCGGAGCTTCTCGTGCGCGGTGCTCCCGGCGAGCTCGCGCCGCGTCAGGACGATCACGCGCTCGTAGCGCCGCGACCCGAGCAGCAGCTGCAGGCACTCGCCGCCGACCAGCCCGGTGGCGCCCGCAAGGATGGCCGTCAGGCGGGTCATTGCCGGCCTACCGTGGCGCGAAGCGCGGATCGGTGATCTTCATCTCCGTCACCGCCCCGTACTTGTCCACGTCCTTGCGGATGCGGGCCGCGTCGCCGATGAGCACGATGGCCAGGTCGGCCGCGCCCGGGAACGCGTGCCCGATCGCCGCGCGCCCCGCGCGGTCGTCCACGGCCAGGATGCGCGCCGCAAATTCGTCCACGTCGTCCCGCCCGAGCCCGTAGAACATCAGGTCGGCCAGCCGGGCCGCGAGCGCGCCGTTGGTTTCGAGCGTGGGCGGGAACTGGCCGAGCACGTAGGTCTTCGCCGACTCGAGCGTCGCGGCGTCCAGCCCGTCACGATGCAGCCGATCGAGCGTGGCGAGTGCCAGGTCGAGCGCCGGCACGGTGGACTCGGTCGCCGTGAACGACGTGATGCTGAACGCACCGGG
>Ga0316622_100004722_pt1 | contig 10058 bp, 6 predicted proteins | sample OWC_Aug_OW2_C1_D_FD_207646 | JGI IMG/M metagenome (GOLD analysis project Ga0316622, IMG submission 207646) | Wetland soil microbial communities from Old Woman Creek delta, Ohio, United States - OWC_Aug_OW2_C1_D5_C | ecosystem: Environmental > Terrestrial > Soil > Wetlands | place: USA: Ohio... | reverse complement strand
CCTGCCAGCCGTCCGCCTGCGGAACGTCGAAGTCCGGCACGGTCCGCGCGCGGTACTACACGAGCCAGCCCGTCCAGTACTCGAAGGCCCGGACCTACTCGGCCTTTCTCCAGGACACGATCACCTGGAGGAACCTGACGGTCTACCTCGGCGTCCTCGTCAACAAGGACGATTTCGCCCAGGTCTGCCCCGCGGGCCAGGTCTGCGGTCCGACCGGTACTCCCCCCTTCACCCAGGACACCCGCTTCAACTTCATGACGTTCAACTGGAGCGACCAGGTCCAGCCGCGTTTCGGCGTCACCTGGAACGCGAACCTGATCAAGGGCGACAAGTTCTATTCGACGTACGGGGAATACGCCGGCGTGGACCAGAAGTCGACGTCCCGCTCGTTCGCCCCGTACCGGATCCGGCAGGACGAGGCCTTCTTCGACGGGACGACGGGCGTCTACCTCGGCCAGCAGTTTCGCGGCTCCTCGGGAAGCAAGGTCATCCCGGCGGACCTGAAGCCCCCGTACCAGCAGGAATGGGTCATCGGGTATTCGGCGGCGGCGACGAAGGACATTCTCTTCGACGTCTACTACCAGTACCGGAACCTGAAGAACGCCTTCGAGGACGTGCCGATCAACCCCGACAACTATGGCGGGTCCTTCCAGGCGGCGAACATCCCCTGGGCGCGGCGCGTCTACCGCGCCGTCACGCTCGACGTCCAGAAGCGCTACGCGAACGGCTGGTACGCCGACGCCAACATCACCTTCAGCAAGCTCTACGGCAACTTCGACGAGGACTATGACATCGCCATCTTCAACACCTCTTCGATCCTCGAGGACGGGCCCGGCGTGAACAGCGCGGAGCCGTACCGGTACGGCCGCCTCGGGCAGGACCGCCCGGTCATCTTCAAGCTGATGGGGAGCTACGACTTCAGCTTCGGCGTCACCCTGGGCGCCTTCCTGCGCGTCCAGAGCGGGGCGGCGTGGCAGGCGACGGGCAAGGAGCCCGTCTCCACCACCGGCCAGTCGAGGTACATCGAGCCCGCCGGCTCCCAGCGGTACCCGACCTGGACGACGGCCGACCTCCTCGCGGCCTACACCTTCAAGCTCGGGGGCGCGACCGGACTCCGCCTCGAGGCGCGCGTCACGAACCTCTTCGACTCCCAGACAGTCCTCAGCGTCAACCGGCTCAAGTACAACGACCCCTACGTGGCCGGCGTTCCGCCGCGGAACATGGGGCCGCAGGGGACGAGCCAGCCGAACCCGCTCTACGGAACGCCCACGGGCTGGGCCTCCCCGCGCCGGCTCACCCTGACGGCACAGCTGAACTTCTGATGTGATTCGGGGGAGCCCCGCCGCATTCGCGGTTCGAAAGAGGGCTCCCCCGTTCCCCTTTCTCCGGCTCTCGTGACTGGCCCGGCGGAAACGCCGGGCCATCTTCTATTTCCGGCCTTCGAGGGCGCGGAGGAGCGCCCGGGCCTTGTCGTAGTCGGGCTGGATCTCCAGAGCCCGCCGTGCGAGGGCACGGGCACGGTCCGTCTCCCCTTCGGCGGCGAGGACCGCGGCGAGATTGAGGCACGCCGCCGCGTTCGACGGGTCGATCCGGACGGCCGCCTCGAGATCGGAACGGGAACCGGCCGTGTCCCCGGCGAGAGCACGCGCGACCCCGCGCTTGCCGAGCCTCTCCGAAAGCGCCGGCGCGAGACCCCTCCGGTCCGGGGCGATCGCCCACGAACGGCTGAGCGCCGCGATCGCCTCGTCCGGCTTCCCGGCCGCGTCGAACGACTCCCCGACCCGGAACCAGAAGAGGGCCGGATCGGACTGGCCGGAAGCCGCCGACTCCGCGTGTGTCATCGCCCCGGGGTCTCCCTTCTCGATCTCCCAGAGGACGAGGTGCATCTCCTCGTCCGAGGCGCCGTCCCAGAGCCCCGTCGGCGCCAGCGAAACGACGGCGAGGAGCCCCGCGGCGAGCGCCGCCGGGACGAGGCGGCGCCTCGCACCCGGCCCGAAGGCGGTCGCCACCGCCCCGCCCGACGCGACCGCGAGCGCCGGGATGAGCGGAAGCCGGTACCGCGTGGCGACGAAGAACGCCGCGACGGCAAGGACGTAGACGGGTGAAAAGAGGCCCAAGGGCGCGGCGTCCTTCGCCGGGAGGCGCCCGGCCCCAAGGAACAGCAGGACGAGTCCGGCGCCGCCGAGAGGGACGAGAAGCCCCGGCCCGACGGCGAGGAGCTTCAGCACGGGGCTCTGCCCGCGGTACCAGGGATACGAGAAGTTGAGCGGAATCTCGTCCCCCGAAAGGACGTACCAGACCTTCCGGGCCAGCAGCCTCGCCGCCGCTCCCGGATTCGCCCCGATCCACCGCCACGCCTTCGCGGCGAAGTGCGAAGAGACCTCGCGTACCGAGAGCGGGCGCCCCGCCTCGCTCTCGGCGAGCCGTTTCGTGTCCGCCGCCTGCCCTTCGATCGAGGGGGTGATTCCGGGAACGGCGCGGTACGTCCCGTCCGCCTCCGGGTTGTTCCCGATGAAGAAGTTCAATCCCCCATGCGACGAGATCAGGACCAGTTCGTGGGAGACCGCGAGGTTACGAAGGGTGACGGGGGCGATGGCGAGGCCCACGCCGACCACGAAGGTGAGTGCGGGCCAGAAGGTCCGAAGGGGACTTCCTTCGAGTGAAAGAGAAGAGGGCGACCCGGCCCGGCGGCGCAGGACGAGGGGCGGCAGCGCGAGGGCGAGCGCCACTGCCGCGAGCGGAACGAGCGCGTTCGGCCGGTTGAGGGCCAAAAGGCCGCCCGCGATTCCCGCTGCGGCCGAGGCCACCCAGGCCTCCCGCGAACGAACGCCCTCGCCGTCCGCTCCTTCCTTCTCTTCCTTCGAAGAAGAACCTCCTGACGTGAGCGCCACCGCGAGCAGGTAGAGGAAGAGCGCCGTCAGGAAGGGGTCGAGTGCGGCCTGAAGAATCAGAATCTCATGGAACGTGACGATGCCCGTCAGAACGTAGAGCAGGCCGGCGGCGGCCGCGGCCCGGTCGCCGAAGAGCCGGCGGGCCGTCGCGAAGACGAGGCCCGCCGCCGCGGTTCCGAGGAGGACCTGGACGAGCCGCGCCGGAAAGAGCGAGCTTGCCCCCAGCTTGAAGATCGCGGCAAGGAAGTAGACGTAGAGCGGCGAGACGAAGTACGGCTCGGTCCCGAGAAGAAGGTCTCCCGACGCGACCCGCCACGCGAGGCGGGCGTAGGCTCCCGTGTCCAGGCCGGCATCGGGCTGGAGGAGCGGGTGGTCGCCGAGCGAGAGAAGCACGGAGACCTTCACGAGGAGGGCGAGGCCGAGGAGGCCGGCGAGGACCAGTCCGGCGCGTCGATCCGGGTCCCGGGCTTCCGCCCGAGGCTTCTTCCCCCGCTTCCCTGCCATCCGGCCGAGGTTAAACGGACTTTCCGCCCGCTGCTAAGCTTCGTTGGATGTCTCGCCTCTACATCGGCGTGGACGGCGGCGGGACCCACACCCGGGCGGTGGTGGCCGACGAGAACCTGACCGTCCGCGGCCGCGGCTCCGGCGGGCCGGCGAACGCGGCGACGCGCCCCCTGCCGCGCGTCGTCCAGGCCGTGACGGACGCCGTGACCGACGCGGCGGGGCACGCCGGGATCGATCCATCGACGGCCGAGGCCCTCGCTTGCGGCCTCGCCGGGATCGAGGCGGCCGGAATGGCGCCGCGTCTGACGGAGGCTCTCGAGGAGCTGTACGGGCGCGGCAAGATCCTCGTGACGCACGACGCGCGGATCGCCCTCGCGGGAGCGCTCGAGGGGCCCGTCGACAGCCCCGGCCTCGTCCTGATCGCCGGCACCGGCGCCATCGTCTTCGGAAGAGGGCCGGACGGGACCGAGGGACGGACCGGGGGCTGGGGCCCGGTCCTCGGTGACGAGGGGTCGGGTTACGTCATCGCGAGGCAGGGACTCGCCTCCGCCGTCCGCGATCTCGACGGTCGCGGGCCGCGGACGCTGATCCGGGACTTTCTCTTCGCCTCCGAAGGGATGAAGAGCTCCGACGAGCTGCTCCACCGGATCTACCGGACGGACGGCGGATCGGCGGACGTGGCGGCCTATTTCCCGATCGTCCTGAAAGCCGCGAAGGCCGGGGACGCCGAGGCGCTCCGGATCCTCGGGGCGGCCGTCGAGGAGCTGGCCCTCGCGGTCGTCACGCTCGTGAGAAAGCTGAAGCTCGAGCGGGAGGCGTTCGGGATCGCGACGGTGGGAGGGGTCTTCAGCGCGGGAGACCTGATCCTCGCCCCGCTCCGGGACCGGATCCGGACGGTCGCCCCCAACGCACGTCTCCACCCGCCCGCCTTTCCCCCGGAGCTGGGAGCGGTTCGCCTCGCCCTCGCCCGGGCGGGTACCTCCCGATGAGCGGGACGCTCGACCTGCTCCGCCGGCTGTCCGAGGCCGACCGGGACGTCCCGGAGCGCGTGGCGGCGGCGATCCCCGCCATCGGCCGCGCGGCAGACGCGATCGCCGCCCGGCTCGAAGCGGGAGGGCGGTGGTTCTACGTCGGGGCCGGGACGAGCGGCCGGCTCGGCGCCCTCGACGCGGCGGAGATCCCCCCCACGTTCGGGACCGACCCGTCTCTCGTCGTCGCCCTGATGGCGGGGGGCCGGAAGGCGTTCTTCGAGGCGGTCGAGGGGGCCGAGGACGACGCGGCGGCGGGGGGACGCGACCTTTCGGCCGCCGGGATGACGGGACGCGACGCCGTCGTCGGTATCGCGGCAAGCGGCGCGACGCCCTATGTCCGCGGAGCGATCCGCCACGGCCGGGAGATCGGGGCGCTGACGGCGGCCGTCGTCTGCCGCCCCGCCACGCCTCTCCTCGCCGAGGCGGATTTCCCGATCCTCGTCGACGTCGGCCCCGAGGTGCTGAAGGAGTCCTCGCGGATGCGCGCCGGGACGGCGCAGAAGCTCGTCCTGAACATGCTCTCCACCGCCGTCATGGCGGCCCGCGGCCTCGTCTATCGCGACGAGATGATCGCCATGAAGCCGACGAACGAGAAGCTCCGCCGGCGGGCGGTCCGGATCGTCTCGGAGCTCGCTGGAATCTCCGAAGAGAACGCCGAAGACCTTCTTAGAAGGGGCAGATGGGAATTGCCCGTGGCCCTCATCTCGGCCAAATGGAGACTTTCCGCCGAGGCGGCCGCTGACTACCTTTCCAGGAAGAAGAACAACGTGGCCCTCGCCTTGACGTCGCCTCCCGGCAAGGACGATGGATGAGCGCCGCGTCGCCCGGTCTCATCGACCTGCACATCCACGGGGCGTTCGGGATCGACGTGTTGACCGCCACGCCCGAGCAGATGGACGTCCTCGCGAAGGGGCTCGCCTCGCGCGGCGTGACGGGCTTCGTTCCGACGCTCGTCCCGGTTCCGCTCGCGGAGTTGCACATCGTCGTCGCCCGGCTTGCCTCCTGGATGGCGACGAGGAACGACGGGGATGGCCGGGGAGCGATGCCTCTGGGAATCCATTTCGAAGGGCCCTTCGTCTCCCCGGCCCGGGCCGGGGCACTCCACCACGGCTGTCTTCTCGACGGGGGGGACGACCGGGCCGTCGCCGCCTTCTTCGACGCAGCGGCCGGCTTTCCCGGGCGGGGCGTCGTGACGCTGGCCCCCGAGATCCCGGGTGGGCTCGACCTGGTCCGCGAGTTCTCCCGGCGCGGCTTCCTCGTCGCCATCGGCCACACCGAGGCCGGCGCGAGGACCCTCGACCGCGCCGCCGGGGCGGGGGCCCGGCACATGACCCACTTCGGCAACGCGATGAAGCCGCTCCACCACCGCGACGTCGGTCCGGTCGGCTGGGGGCTCGCGACCGACGCCGTCACCGTCGACGTCATCGCCGACCTCCACCACCTCTCCGCCGACATGCTCCGCCTCGTCTGGAAGGCGAAGGGGCCGGAGCGGGTCGTCCTGATCAGCGACGCCGTCCCGGCGGCGGGACGTCCGGACGGCACCTACCCGGTCTGGGGGGAGATGCTGACGCTCGCGGCGGGAGCCGTGAGGAACGCGTCCGGGAACCTGGCCGGGAGCGCGGCCTTCCTCGACGAGTGCGCCGACCGGCTCTCCTCCTGCGGGATCCCCCGGGAGGAAGCCCTCCGCGCCGCCCGGGAGGCCCCCCGGCGCCTCCTCGGCCTCTAGCGCCCGGAGCCGTCTTCTGACATTCTCCCGGCAGGGATCCAGTCCATGCAGCTCAGGTCCGAGGAAGACGGTCGGGTCACGGTCGTTTCGGTCTCCGGGGACCTCGTGATCGGAGACTCCGAAACGGCCTTCAAGAAGGAGATCCTCCGGCTGCTCGAAGCGGGCAAGGTGGATCTCGTCGTCGACTGCGGGGGTCTTCGCGCCGTCGACTCCACCGGCCTCGGGGCGCTCGTCCGCGCCTTGACGGAGTCGCAGTCCGGCGGTGGACAGACGAAGCTCGCCTCCGTCGGCCCGCAGCTCAAACGGCTTCTCGAGCTGACCCGCCTCGACTCGGTCTTCGAAACCTACGACGACCGCGCAAAGGCCGTGGCCAGTTTCTAGCTTTCCCCCGCACCCCGGAGGGAATCGCCCGATGGCCGAGGAACCGAAGGCGTTTGGCTCCAGCGCGAAGGTCGCCGCCCTCGGTGACCTCGCGAGGTGCGAGAGTCTGGCGCAGCGGGCCTCGTGGGCCGCGCGCTATTCGGCCCGGTTCGCCTTCGCCGACGCGGCGCTCGTCTTCCTCGCCGATCCGGTCCAGCCCGGGTTCGTCTGCGCCGGCGCTTGGGGGGGCGAAACGGCTCGCCGCCTCCGGAGTACCGCGGGCCGTGACACCGCTCTTGTCCGCGACCTGGTCCGGGACCGGACGCCCCGCCTGATCGCCGCAGACGACCCCTGCATTGCGATCGAGCCGATTCTTCAGGGTCTTCCATCCGCATCCACCTACCTCGCCGCCCCGTTCGTCTCCGGAAAGACGGTCCCGGGCCTGGTGATCCTTGCCTTCCGGGAGCCTCCCGCGACGGGAGGGCTCGCCTTGCTCGAGGAGTTCCTTCCGGACGCGGCGGCCGCTCTCGACCAGGCCCAGCGCGCGGAGCGGAAGACCGCCGGGCACCTCCATGCGATCGAGCGGCTGACGAACCTCTACGACCTGACGAAGGCTTTCGGCTCGACGATCGACCTTGGAGAGCTTTCCGCGATCGTCGCCCGGAAGACGGCCGACCTGACCGGGGCCGAGGTCGCCTCGTTCTGGACGCTCGACGCGGCGGCGGGCGAGGTCGGGCTCGCCGCCACGGCGGTCAACGAGAACTACGACATCGAGGGGGCGCCCGAGGCGGTCGGCGCCGCCGTCGTGGGCGACGTCGTAGCCGGGCGGACGACGATCTGCCGGAACGATCTTCCCGAGGACGATCCGGTCCGGACGGCGGACCCGGACTTTCCGGTCCGCTCGTTCCTCGCGGCGCCGCTCGTCGAGGACGACACGCCGGTGGGAGCCATCGTGGCGGTCAACAAGCGGGGCCGCCACCCGGAGTTCTCGACGGCCGACGAGGACCTGATCGTCGACCTCGCGAAGCAGGCCGTTTCAGCCCTCCGGAACGCGCGCCAGTACGAGGCCGAGAAGAAGGTCGAGGAGCTGGATGCGCTCCTCGCGGTCAGCCGTGAGATCACGGCGACCCTCGATCTCGACAAGGTCATGCGGACGATCGTGAATGCCAGCTCCGCGCTCGTGACGTACGACCGCGCGGCCATCGCGATCCTCGCGCGCGGCAAGCTCCGGATCGGGGCGGTCTCCGGGGCGATGGAAGTGGACCGGAAGGACCCGTCGGTCATGCGGACGGAGGAGCTTCTGGAGTGGGTCTTCTGGGGTGGGCAGAACATCGCCGTCACCCGGCAGGATGACGGCACGCTCGACACTGACCGCCCGGAGACCGAGGAGAAATTCCGCGCCTTCTTCGACGCGAGCGGCCGGAGGGCCTTCTACGGCGTCCTCCTCGAGGACGAGGAGGGGAAACTGGGCGTCCTCGGCTTCGAGTGCGACGAGCCCCTCACGTTCGACTCCGAGACACGCGACCTCCTCCAGATCCTCGTGAACCAGGCAACCGTTGCCGTCCGGAACGCGCAGCTCTACCAGCAGGTGCCGCTTCCGGGCTTCCTCAAGCCGATCGCCGAGCGGACCCGGAAGATCGCGGCGCTCCCCGCCGCCTGGCGGCGGACCTGGGCGATCGCGGTCGCCGCGGCCCTTCTCGTCCTTCTCGTCGTCCCATGGAGAATCCGGGTCGGCGGAACGGCGCGCGCCGTTCCCGGCCGCCGGATCCCGGTCACGGCCTTCGTCGAGGGAATCGTCGCGACGATAGAGCACCGCGAGGGGGACGTCGTCGCCGCCGGCGACGTGCTCGCCACGCTCCGGGACGACTCCTACCGCGCCGCCCTCGCCGAGGCGCGCGCTGCCGCCGAGATCGCCGAAGCCGACGTGGCGCGCCACCGCGCCGACGGGAACGCCGCCGCCACGGGGCAGAGCCAGGCGCGACGGGACGAGATGCGTGCCCGCGCCGCCCTCGCGGAGCAGCGCCTCGCCTTCACGCGGCTGACGGCGCCGGAAGCCGGCGTCATCGTCACGCCGCGACTCGAAGAGCGGGTCGGCCAGCTCCTCGCGGCCGGCGCCGAGCTGGCGGTCCTCGCCGACACCTCCGCTCTTCTCGTGGAGGTCGCCGTGCCGGAGCGGGACGCGACGCTCCTGGCCGAGGGCCAGGCCGTCGTCGTGAAGGTGAACTCCTGGCCTCTCGAGAGCTTCCGGGGGCGCATCACAAGGGTCGGCGCGGCCGTTCACCAGGAAGGCGAGGAGCGATTCGTCCTCGCCGAGACGCGGGTCGAGAATCCCCGCGGCCTTCTGAAGCCCGGAATGCTCGGCATGGCGAAGGTCGCAACGGTCTCCCGGCCGCTTCTCGTCACGCTCCTTCGCCGGCCGGCGCGCTGGGCCGCGGCGAAGCTCTGGCCCCTCCTGCCGTGAGCGGCGTCGCCGCCCCGCCGGCTGGCCTCGTCTCGGCGGCCCGGGCCGGAAAGGGGGCCGACGCCCTCGCCGCCCGCCACGGCACCCGACTGGAAAGGCCCGCGCTCAGGAAGAGCCTCGTCATCCGGCGCCAGGTCCAGATGGGCGACGTGACCTGGGTGGTCAAGGTCCCGGAGACGAACAAGTTCTACCTCTTCGACGAGGCCTCGTGGGGCCTGATCGAGCTCTTCGACGGAACCCGGACGCCGGGGGAGATTCTCGAGGAGTACCGGCGGCGGCTGGGGGATGACGACGTGGGGCTTGCCCTCGTCCTCGACTATGAGGAGATGCTGCGCGGCATCGAGGCGCTCGAGCAGTCCACCGCGGAGAGGAACCTCCAGCTGCTTTCGAAGTTCGCCTCGCTCCGGCATCGCACCGCAAAGGAGAAGTCCGAAGGCTTCAACCCCTTCTTCCTGCTGTTCAAGATCCTCGACCCCGACCGCGCGCTGACGCGGACCGTCGGATACGTCCGGTGGCTCTGGCGGCCGCCGACGGTCGCCATTGCCTGTGTCTGCTTTCTCTTCACGATTGGCGTTTTCGCGACCCGCTTCGACACGATCTGGGCGGAGACGATCGAGCTCTACTCGTTCCTGAAGAAGCCGTTCTGGGACTTCGTCCAGTTCTGGGTCATCCTGACCTCGATCGGCTGCATCCACGAGTTTGCACATGGGTACACGACCAAGATGTACGGAGGAGAGGTCCACGACATGGGGATCGCTCTCCTCTACTTCACGCCGGCCTTCTACTGCGACACGACCGACTCGCTCCTCTTCACGAACAAGTGGCAGAAGCTCTGGGTCACGGTGGCAGGGATCTACATCGAGGGGATTCTCTGCACCCTTGCGACGGCTCTCTGGATGGCCAGCTACCCCGACACGCTGCTCCACGAACTCGCCTACAAGGCGATGCTCTTCACGGGAGTCTCGACCGTCTTCTTCAACATCAACCCGCTCGTGAAGATCGACGGCTACTACGCCCTCTGCAGCTTTCTCGAGATCTCCGAGCTGCGCGAGGACTCGTTCAAGTGGCTCGGAGCCCTCTTTCAG
>Ga0316622_100004721_pt1 | contig 10059 bp, 5 predicted proteins | sample OWC_Aug_OW2_C1_D_FD_207646 | JGI IMG/M metagenome (GOLD analysis project Ga0316622, IMG submission 207646) | Wetland soil microbial communities from Old Woman Creek delta, Ohio, United States - OWC_Aug_OW2_C1_D5_C | ecosystem: Environmental > Terrestrial > Soil > Wetlands | place: USA: Ohio... | reverse complement strand
GATCGGCAAGGTCTGGACCGCCGTGATCCTGGCGATCGTCTACGTCTTCTCGGTCGGCCCGGTCGGCCTCGTCATGCGGCTGATCGGCCACGACCCCCTCGACCGGCGGCTCGCCCCCGAGCCCTCTTTCTGGCGGGCGCACGAGCCGAACCCGCTCGGCCCCGAGCGCGCCGCCCGGCACCAGTTCTGATGGCCTCCTCCTCGACGTACGTTCTCGGGATCTCCTGCTTCTACCACGACTCCGCCGCCGCCCTGCTCAAGGACGGGGTCGTGGTGGCGGCCGGCCAGGAGGAGCGCTTCTCGCGCAAGCGCCACGACTCGGACTTCCCCCACCGCGCGATCCAGTACGTCCTCCACGAGGCGGGGGTGAAGCCGGAGGAGCTCGACGCGGTCGGCTTCTACGACAAGCCGCTGCTCAAGTTCGAGCGGATGCTCTCGACCTACGTGGCGACCTTCCCGAGGTCGTTCCCCTCGTTCCGTAAGGCGATGCCGGTCTGGCTCCACGAGAAGCTCTGGGTCCCCTCGATCATCCGCAAGGAGCTCAAGCCCTACAAGGGGCCCATCCTCTTCGCCGAGCACCACACGAGCCACGCCGCCTCGTGCTTCCTGCCCTCCCCCTTCGAGGAGGCCGCGATCCTCACCGTGGACGGGGTCGGCGAGTGGGCGACGGCCTCCTTCGGCGTCGGCAGGGGCACCGACATCACGATGCTCAAGGAGATCCGCTTCCCGCACAGCCTGGGGCTCCTCTACAGCGCCTTCACCTACTACCTCGGCTTCAAGGTCAACAGCGCCGAGTACAAGGTGATGGGCCTCGCCCCCTACGGGAAGCCCGTGCACTTCGACCGCATCATGAAGGAGATGGTCCACCTCCGGGAGGACGGCTCCTTCAAGCTGAACATGAAGTACTTCTCGTACGACTACGGGCTCACCATGACGAACGGGGCCTTCGACGAGTTCTTCGGCGGACCGCCCCGCAAGCCCGAGACCTGGATGAACGAGCGCGAGTTCGACATCGCCGCCTCCGTGCAGAAGGTCTGCGAGGAGGTCGTCCTGCACATGGCGCGGCACCTCCACCGGGAGACGGGGCTCACGAAGCTGTGCATGGCGGGCGGCGTCGCCCTCAACTGCGTGGCGAACGGCCGGGTCATCCGCGAGACCCCCATGAAGGAGCTCTGGGTGCAGCCCGCGGCCGGCGACGCGGGGGGCGCGGTCGGCGTCGCCCACTACATCTACAACACCATCCACAAGCAGCCGCGCACCCGGGGCTGGACCCACGCCTACCTCGGCCCGCAGTTCACGGACGCCGAGATCGCCCGGTACCTCGACGGCGCGGGTGCCGTGTACACGACGCTCGCCGACCAGGACATCCCGGCCCGCACCGCGAAGCTCATCTCCGAGAGCAACGTGGTCGGCTGGTTCCAGGGCCGGATGGAGTTCGGGCCGCGGGCGCTGGGCGCGCGCAGCATCCTCGCCGATCCGCGGGACCCGAAGATGCGCGACACCCTGAACATGAAGATCAAGTTCCGGGAGGGCTTCCGCCCGTTCGCGCCTTCCGTCCTCATGGACAAGGCGTCCGAGTGGTTCGAGATCGACTGCGACAGCCCCTACATGCTCCTCGTGGCCCAGGTGCGAGAGGGCCGGCGGACGATCCCCTCGGTGACGCACGTGGACAACTCGGCGCGGCTGCAGACGGTGACCCGCGACGAGGCGCCGCTCTACTACGACCTCATCCGGGAGTTCGAGCGGCTCACCGGGGTCCCGATCGTGATCAACACCTCGTTCAACGTGCGCGGGGAGCCCATCGTCTGCACGCCCCACGACGCGTACCTGTGCTTCATGCGGACGAACATGGACCACCTCGTGCTCGGCCACCACCTGCTCGACAAGAAGGAGCAGCCGCCGCTGCGCGAGGACGTGGACTGGCGGAGCCTGTACGAGCTGGATTGACATGCCGTGGCCATCGTCTCCGCGGCGGACCGGGATCCCGGGCCGGGTCTAACCACGCGACCGGCGACCCGGTGCGGGAGCCCTCCGGTTCCGCCGCTACCCGTGGCCCTCGGCCGTACGCCTCAGCCGTGCCCGGACGTCTGAGGCCCGGTGTAAACTTCGACACAACAGGCGGGGGAATCGCAGATGGCGTTCGAGGGATCGAAAGAGAAGCTCGGGATCTTCGCCGAGCTGTGGACCTTCATGAAGGTGCGCAAGAAGTGGTGGCTGGGGCCCATCGTCCTCATGCTGGCGCTGCTGGGCCTGCTGGTCGTCTTCACGCAGGGCTCGGCGGTCGCCCCCTTCATCTACACGCTGTTCTAGTCACCGACCGTACGCCCCCCGGGCTCGCTGCGGGGCGTACGGTCGGACCTCGAAGGCCCCGATGAAAGCTGTCCTCTTCTCCCCCGCTCTTCTCGCCCTGGTCGCGCTCCCGCTCGCCCCCTCCTTCGTCGCCTCGGAGCCGCTCCCGAAGCTCACCATCGAGCGCATCAACTCCGAGCCCTCCCTCTCCGGGACGCTCCCCAGCCGGCTCCAGTGGCACCCCGATGGCAAGCGGCTCACGTTCCTTCGCCGCTCCGGGGAGGCGTCGAGCCTCCACGCGATCGACGTCGCAAAGGGCGAGACGACCCTCCTCCTCGACGGCGCAAAGGTCCTCCTGCCCGGCGAGCAGCCCCGGCCCCTGCCCCTCGCCTCGAGCACGTGGCTGCCCGACGGCCGAACCCTGCTCGTGCCGGCGGCGGGAGACGTCTTCACGGTGGACGTCGTCGGCGGCGCCGTCCGCGCCCTCGTGAAGACGCCCGACACCGAGGAGTACGCCGAGGCCTCCCCCGACGGCACGCGCGTCGCCTTCGTCCGCAAGAGCGACCTCTGGGTCGTGGACGTGTCCACGGGCAGGGAGACGCGGCTCACCCAGGGCGGCTCCGAGACCCTGCTGAACGGCAGGCTCGACTGGGTCTACGAGGAGGAGCTGACGCCGCGCTCCGGCCAGGCCTTCCTCTGGTCGCCCGACTCCCGGGCGATCGCCTACCTGCAGCTCGACCAGTCCCGCGTGCCCACCTTCCCCATCGTGGACTTCGTGCCGGTGCGCAACGAGGTGGAGTGGCAGCGCTACCCCAAGGCGGGCGCCCCGAACTCGATCGTCCGCCTCGGCGTCGTGGGTCTCGGAAAGGACGGCTCTCCCGGGCCCGAGCGGCTCGTCTCCTTCAGCCCGGACGACGTGTACATCCTGCCCCAGATCGGCTGGACGCCGGACTCGCGCAACGTGGCCTTCCAGCACCTGAACCGGGCCCAGAACGAGCTCGACCTCCGCCTGCTGCCGGTGCCGTCCTCGCCCCGCGAGGCGCTGGGGACGCCGCGGACGGTGCTCACCGAGCGCTCCGGGACCTGGCTGAACACGTTCGGCGCCCCGCGCTTCCTCAAGGACGGGCGACGCTTTCTCTGGATCTCCGAACGGGACGGGTTCGCCCACCTCTACCTCTGCGACGTCGCCGGCGGCTGCCGGGCCGTGACCCAGGGGCCCTGGATGGTGGACGGGCGGGGGTCCTTCGGCGGCTCGGGCCCGGGCTTCGTCCTCGACGAGCGCAGCGGCTTTCTCTACTTCACGGCCACCGAGACGGACCCGAGGGAGCGCCACCTCTACCGCGCGCGCCTCGACGGGACCGGCCGCACCCGGCTGACGCGCGAGGACGGCACCCACCGCACGGTCGTTTCCCCCGACGGGCGCTTCTACGCGGACACGTGGTCGGACGCGCGCACCCCCCCGCGGGTCTGGCTCTCGAGCCAGGACGCGACGAAGCGCTTCGTGATCGAGGACAACGCCAACCCGCCCATCCTCGGCTTCGAGCGCGGCACGCTCGAGTTCGTCGAGGTGAAGGCGAAGGACGCCACCACGCTCTACGCCACTCTCCTCAAGCCCGCCGACTTCGACCCCGCCCGGCGCTACCCGGTCATCCTCAGCGTGTACGGGGGGCCCCACGGCCAGACGGTCACGAATTCGTGGGGAACGTCGTCGCCGTTCGCGCAGCTGCTCGCCAGCCACGGATTCCTCGTGTGGTCGCTCGACAACCGGGGCACGGCCGCGCGGGGCCTGGCCTTCGAAACCGCGATCCACCGCGACCTCGGCCGCGTCGAGCTCACGGACCAGCTCGCCGGGATCGAGTACTTGAAGGCGCTCCCGTACGTCGACGCGGCCCGCATCGGCATCACGGGCTGGTCGTACGGGGGCTATCTGACCCTCTACGCGGTGACCAACGCGCCGGACGCCTTCCGGGCGGCGGTGGCCGGCGCCCCGGTGACCGACTGGAAGCACTACGACTCGATCTACACCGAGCGCTACATGGGAATGCCCGAGGGCAACCCGAAGGGCTACGAGACGAGCTCACCGCTCCTGAAGGCCGGGCAGCTGAAGGCCGACCTCCTGCTCATCCACGGGTCGGCCGACAACAATGTCCACGTGGCGAACACGATGTCGTTCGTCTCGGCCCTGATCAAGGCGGGCAAGCCCTACTCGCTGCAGGTCCACCCGCGGCAGCTCCACGGCTTCCGGCCGAAGGAGGACCGTATCTCGCGCGACCGCGCGGTCCTCGCGCACTTCGAGCGGACCCTTCTGCCGGCCGGGACGAGCGCGCCCTCGGCCGGGCAGCCGTAGAGAGGGTCCGCGGGGTCCGGTCCTAGCTCCTCGGCCGCGCCCCGGGGACGACCAGCAGCCTCCGGCCGAACGCGGCCTCGAACCGCTCCGACAGCCCCCGCACGCCCCAGGAGCCCAGGGCGGGGATGGTGACCGTCACCTCCCGCCCTCGCGCCCGGCACCGCACGGCCGCCGAGGAACCCGGGGGGCAGCGCTCCGTGGCTTCGTCGGCGAGAGCCAGGAGCACCGCCGCCCGCCGCACGGCCCCGCGATCCTCCCGCCGGACGAGGGGCGCGAGCGACCGGGGCCGGGCCTCCTCGTCCCCCGCCTGGCGGACGACCGAGGCGAGGAGGGCCACCTGGCGGTGGGAGAAGCCGCCGAGGTCGGTCGCGAGCACGAGGTCGGCCACGTGCTCGTGGCGGTCGAAGAAGTCGACGGTGCGTCCGATGTCGAGAATGCGCGCTGCCTGGAGGAGGGCGTCTGCCGTTTCCCCCGGCGCCCCCGGGTCGAGAGCCGCGTGGAGCGCCGCGGCGAGCGCCTCCCGGCGATGCGCCCGCTCGGCCGACCACCCGACGAAGCGCGCGGCCAGCGCGTCGAGCGAGCTTCGCCGTACGGAGGGCGTCGGCTCGAGGGCCTCGGTCCCCAGGCTGCGCGCCAGGCCCTCGCGCACGCCCTCCCCCGAGACCACGACCTCGTCGGCCCGGAGCAGGTCCATGAGGGCGTCGATCACGAGCCCACCGCCGACGATCGAGTCCCGCCGGTCGGCGTTCAGCCCGGGCACCTGACCCCGCTTTCGGAGCCGCTTGCGGCAGAGGGAGGTGACGATCTCGTGCACCCGCCGCCGTGCCAGGACGTACCCGTGCAGCCGAGGGATGGGATAGCCCGACGCCCTCTGGTCGATCTTCGCCAGGTTTCGGAGCGTCCCACCCGTCCCGACCAGCTGCTCGCCGCCCGACAGGGCGCGCACCCCCGCCGCATCCAGGACCTCCCGCGCGTGCTCGCGCAGGCGACGCACGTCGCGCGGCGACGGGGGGTCCGATTCCAGGAACGCGTCCGAGACGCGCAGCCCGCCGAGCGGCACGCTGAAGGCCCCGAGCAGGCGGCGTCGCCGGAAGCGACCCACCTGCAGGCTCCCACCGCCGAGGTCGAAGAGGGCCCCATCCTCGACGGGGAGGCCTCCGACGGCGCCCAGGAAGCCGTAGCGGGCCTCCTCGAGCCCGGAGAGCGTCCGCATCGTGATGCCGAGCTCCCGGCGCACCCGCCGCAGGAACGCGGGCCCGTTCGAGGCGTCACGCAGAGCCGCCGTGCCCGCGGCCGTGATGCGCTTCACCCCGGACCCCCGAGCGATCGACCGGAAGTCCCGGAGCGCGTCGAAGGCCCGCTCGAGCGACTCCGCGGGGATGCGCCCCGTCCGGTCGAGCTCGCGCACGAGCCGCAGAGACGTGCGGCTGCCCGCCAGCACGTGCAGGTGCCCCCCGGCCTCCTGCCGGTACACCAGGACGCGGGCCGAGTTCGACCCGACGTCGATGACCGCTACGGGCGCGCCGGGACTCGCGCTCGTTGAGGGACGCCTGGGCACCTTGGGCATGGCGAGCCTCAGCCTAGAGCCTAACCGAGCGGAGTCGGCCCGGGGAGGAAGGAAGGAAGCGCCCGGGGTGGACGCGACGGGACAGGCTTGACCCGGGGCTTAACCGACGGAGAACGGAAGAACCGGGCAAGGGGTGGACAAGTGAGGAACGGCCCCAATCCGGGGCCCAACAAACGGAAAACGGCAGGACCGGGGGGTGCGACACACGTCCGGTCGCACCCCCCGGGGCGTCACTTCGCGAAGAAGCGCAGCTCGGCGACCACGCTGCGCTTCAGGATGTCGCCGAAGATGTGCTGCTGGATCTTCTCGTTCGTGAGGTTGATGCCCTTCAGGCTGAGCATCACCTTGCCCTCGGCGAGCTTCACCCCGAGCGTCGCGTTGAGCATGGTGTAGGGCTCCGTGAAGCCCGCGTACGACGCGTTCAGCACGTCGACCCAGAGCGCCTCGCTCGCGTAGTTCACGTTGGCGTTGCCGAAGAAGGTCTTCCCGCTGTACCCGAGGCCCGCGTTGAAGCGGTGCTCGGACGAGATCCCCACCTCCTGGACCGGGTAGGGGATCTGGCCGGAGTTGGCGTCGAGGATCTCGGGGGTGTCCTGCCAGGAGTAGTTGCCGAAGGCCGACCACTCCTGGTTGAAGCGGTGGTCGATCGATGCCTCGATCCCGCGGTTGCGGATGGGGCCGAGGTTCAGGTACGTCGCGGCTTTCTCCGGCAGCAGGATCGGGCCGCCGAACTGCGCCGGGATGTTGGCGAGTATTCCCATCAGGATCGGCGACAGGGTGATCGGCTGGGCGGGCGTGGTCGCCGTCGGGAGAGTCACCCCCTTGGCCGGGTTCGTCACGCTGTAGTAGGTCGGCGGCGGATAGCCCGGCGTGCCCGGGGGGAAGACGTAGGTGAAGTTGATGTTGTCGTCGGTGTCGGTCTGGTAGACGGACAGCCCCACCGTGGTCTTTCCGCCGAAGGTGCCGGTGTAGGCCACCTCGAAGGCGTCGGTGGACTGCTCCCTCATGTCGGGGTTGCCGTAGGCGTTCACGGTGAGCAGGAAGGGCGGAGGGACGAGCGCGCCCGCCGGCCCGAGGAGCGGCTTGAGCGGCGTGAGGTCGATCGCCTGGGGGAACTGGATGTTCTGGTCGAGGTAGTTGTTGATGAACGACGGGGAAACGAAGGCGCGGTTGTAGGAAGCCCGGATCGAGTGGTCGGGCGTGGGCTTGAACATGACGCTGAGGCGGGGCGAGAAGACCGGGTCGTCGAGGTTGCCGAACTTGTCCACGCGGCCGCCCGCGGCGATCCGGAACTTGTCGACGTAGTACTCCCACTGCCCGTAGGCGCCGAACTCGGTGCGGTCGTCGCCCTGGGCGAGCGAGATGTCGAAGTTGTTCTGTCGCAGGTTTCCGCCGTAGGTCAGGATGTGATGCCCGCCCAGCACGTTCGTGTTGCCGACCTCGAGGTCGTAGGTCTGGGTCTTGAACGCGAGGATGATGGGGCCCAGGGTGTCCGGGTCCGACACGAGCAGGTTGGGCGCCTCGGCGTCCAGGAAGTTGCCGAAGGCGTTGATGCGCAGCGCGCCCTTGGTGTAGCCCACGCGGCCGTACGCCATGTACGACCCGCTCTCCAGCCGGAAGGGACCGATCCCGGTGTGGATGATCCCATCGGTGCCGTAGTAGCCGCCCTCGTACGTGATCCGGCCCCCGTTCCGGAAGTCCTGGTCGAAGCGCAGGCCGAACTTCGGCTGGCTGGTGCCCTCGTTCTCGAACGCACCGGGCTGGTCGGCGTCCACGGGAAACGCGGCGCCCCCGATCGGGAAGCCACCGCTCACCGCCGCTCCCGACGCCGTTCGGCAGGGGTCGAGCCCGAGGGGGTGGCAGTCGAGGGGCACCGTTCCGACGGGGCGCGAGTACGGGTCGGAGTTGAAGTAGCCCGCGTTCAGGCGGTACGACCAGGTGTCGTTGATCGCGTTCGCGTACGAGAAGCTGCCGTTCCACTGGTAGCCGTTGCCCTCGGACTCGCGCGACCCCCCGTCACGGTCGAAGAGCCCGGCACCCAGCACGACGCCGAGTCCCTCGTTCTCGCGCGGCGTCTTGGTGATGATGTTCACCACTCCGTTCACGGCGTTGGCGCCCCAGACCACGGAGGCCGGGCCGCGCACCACCTCGATCTGCTTGATCTCGCCCGAGGTCGGCGACGGCACGAGGTCCCACAGCACGAGACCGAAGAAGTCGAGGTAGACGGACCGACCGTCGACCGACACGAGCTGGGAGGTGGCGAGGGTCGAGGTGGCCTGCCGCGCAGTCAGGTTGATGTCGCGGGCGGACGTCTGGATCACGTTCACGCCTGGCACCGAGCGGAGGGTGTCCGCCATGTTCTGGGCGGGCTGGGCCGCCAGCATCTCGCTGGTCACGACGCTCATCGTGGCGGGGGCGTCGATCAGCCGGCTCTCCACTTTGGAGGCGCTCTCCACCGTCACCTCCTCCGCGCGCCGGACGGCCTGCTCTTCGGTCGCTTTCTCGTCCGGCTTCTGAGCGGCTGGCGCCGCCTCCTGGGCCACCAGCGGTGCCGCCGCCAGGACCCAAAGGCCCACGAAAGCCAGGAGTTCACGCTTCATCGTCGTCCTCCTCGATAGTGACCCGTGCCTCCGACCCCCCAGGGGCCGGCAACCCTCATGACGCAGTGCAGCACTCGCTGTGATGGGATGAATGAGGCGAGTTTATAGCACGGACGCCTCGCCGGTTCCAGAGGGTTTGGCGGTCTGGGGGGTTCAGGCGCGAGCGGCGGCTTCGAGGGCCTGGAGCAACTTGTCGTGGATGCCGCCGAAGCCGCCGTTCGACAGGATGGCGACCCGGTCGCCCGGGTGCAACTCGGCCACCAGGGCCCGGACGATCTCGTCCACGGCCGGGATGAAGACCGCGTCGCCGCCCTCCCGGCGGATCCCCTCGACGAGCCCGGCCTCCGACAACCGCTGGCCCTCGGGCACCTTCTCCGGCAGGTGCGCCGCCGCGACGACGACACGGTCGGCCGCGGCGAACGCCCGGGCGAAGCTGTCCTGGAACGCGCGCGTCTTGGCCGTGAAGGAGCGCGGTTCGAAGACGGCCACGAGGCGCCCCCTGCCGCCCAGGGCGCGCAGGGCCGCCAGGGTGGCGGCGACTGCGGTCGGGTGGTGGGCGAAGTCGTCGTAGACCGTGACCCCGCCGGCCTCGCCTCGCAACTCAAGGCGGCGCTTGACCCCGTGGAAGGCCCCGAGCGCCTCGCGGGCGGCCCCGGGCTCGACCCCGGCCTCGGCCGCGGCGGCCAGGGCCGCCAGCGCGTTGCGGACGTTGTGCTCGCCCCCCATCCGCAGGGCGAACTCGCCCTCGTCCCGCCCCTTGCGCGCCAGCCGGAAGCGCGAGCCTTCGGGCCCGGTCCGCACGTCGCTCGCCCGCCAGTCGGCCTCCTCGTGCAGGCCGAACGTCTCGACCCGGCAGCGCGCCCTGGGCAGGATCTCCACGAGGGCCGGGCTCTCGGTCCCCGCGATGAGCAGGCCCTTGCGCGGGACGACGTTCATGAGGCGCACGAACGCGAGCTGAACGGCCGCGAGGTCCGGGTAGATGTCGGCGTGGTCGAACTCGACGTTGCCGATGATCGCCACGTTCGGGAGGTAGTGGACGAACTTCGGCCGCTTGTCGAAGAAGGCGCAGTCGTACTCGTCGCCCTCGATCACGAAGTGGCGGCCGCGGCCCAGCCGGTAGCTGCGCCCGAAGTCCACCGGCACCCCGCCGATCAGGAAGGAGGGATCGAGCCCGGCCTCGTGGAGCAGGAACGCGAGGAGGCTCGTGGTCGTCGTCTTGCCGTGCGTGCCCGCCACGACCAGCGACGTCCGCGGCC
>Ga0316622_100004720_pt1 | contig 10060 bp, 8 predicted proteins | sample OWC_Aug_OW2_C1_D_FD_207646 | JGI IMG/M metagenome (GOLD analysis project Ga0316622, IMG submission 207646) | Wetland soil microbial communities from Old Woman Creek delta, Ohio, United States - OWC_Aug_OW2_C1_D5_C | ecosystem: Environmental > Terrestrial > Soil > Wetlands | place: USA: Ohio... | reverse complement strand
AGCTTTATGACCTGGAGGCCGATCCGCACGAATTGCGCAACCTGGCCGGTCAGCCGGGCTATGAGCAACTCCAGGCCGATTTTCGAGCGCAAGCGAGCGAGCTTTGGGATGCTCGGGCGATCCACCGGGCCGTGCTTCAGAGCCAGCGCCGCCGCAAGCTGGCTGCTTCGGCATTGAGTAAGGGCCGGCGCGGATGGAGTACATCCGGGTGGGATTATCAGCCTTTTGTGGCTGCTTCTGAGCAGTACATGCGCGGCCACCTGAACCTGGACGATCTCGAGCGCCGGGCTCGTTTTCCGGCGCCGGAGATCCCAGAACCAGGAACGTAGATAGGAGGTGATCAAGACAACTACGACTCTGGCGATCCGTTCGTGAAGTTTGATCATTCCAAAGCCAACGAAGGAGGAAAGAAATGAAAAGCAAAGCATTTGGGATTCTGGCCCTTTTGGTCGTATTGGCCATGACCCTAACGCAGTGCGGGGCAACGCCCGTGCCCGAGACCATCGTGCAGACGGTCGAGGTCGAAAAGACGGTTGAAGTCGAAAAGACGGTCGTCCAGACAGTGCAGGTGACGCAGCCGGTCGTCCAGACAGTGGAGGTGACGGCCGTGCCTGAAGGGTTCAAGCCCAAGGGGACGCTGCGGGTTGCCCTGTCCGGCTTCCCCAACTCACTCTACATCCCCGCCACCGCGGACAAGAACGCAGACATCGCCGCTTCACAGCTCTACGACCCCCTGGTGTACCAGGACAACCAAGGAAACATCGTGCCAAGCCTGGCCGAGAGTTGGGACATCTCGGCTGACGGTACCGAGTACACCTTTCACCTGCGCAAAGGTGTCACCTTTCACAACGGCGAGCCCTTTAATGCCGACGACGTGATCGCCACCTGGGAATATGGCCAGGGCGAAGGCTCGTCCTGGCCGGATCGGTATTCGATTGCCAAGACGGTGGAAAAGATTGACGACTACACCGTTAAGGTCACGACCGACGGCCCCAAGCCGCTGCTGCTGGTCACCATGCATGACTTCTGGTCCATCGTCCCCAACGAGTACATGGCTCAAGTCGGAGTTGACGGCTTCCAGGAGAAGCCGATCGGCACCGGACCCTTCATGTTCGATGAGATGGTCAAGGGCGACCACATCACCTACAAGGCCAACCCCAACTACTGGCGAGAAGGCCTGCCCAAGGTGGAGACCGTCATCTTTCGGGCCATCCCCGAGTCCTCCACCCGCGTGGCGGCCATCCAGACCGACGAAATCGACATCGTGCAACGGCTGAGCGCAGAAGAGGCGCAGGGACTGCTGGGTGAGCCAGGGGTCCGCGTCATCAAGTACCCCGTGGCCCGCATCTTTTACATCGCTTTCAACAACCTAACGACCGGCAAGGGGCTGCCCACTGAAGACGCCAAAGTCCGCCAAGCCATGAACTATGCAGTCGACGTGGACGCCATCATCGACGCGCTGTTCAGCGGCTTTGGCAAGCGGGCCACCGGCTTTGTTGCCACCGCCGAGATGGGCTATGGCAACGTCGATCCCTTCCCCTACGACCCAGAAAAGGCGAAAGCCCTCCTGGCCGAAGCGGGGTATGCCGACGGCTTTGAGATCGACATGGCTTGCCCTTCCGGCGCCTACGGCTCCTTCGAAGAGGTGTGTGAGGCCATCGTTGGCTACCTGGGCGATGTGGGCATCACTGTCAACCTGGAACTTATGGAATCGGCGCAGTACTGGGACCTGGAAGCCAAGAAGGAACTGCCGCCTCTCTTTGGCGACAGTTGGGCCGACGAAAGTGGTGAGGCCTACAACCGCCTGCGCGGCGCGCTCGGCGGCATGGAAGCTCCCTACTCCGCATGGTCTGACCCTGAGATCGACCGCCTTCTGAACGAGATTGGGGCCGAAGTGGACATTGCCAAGCGGACGGCTCTCTACCAGGAGCTCCAAGTCTACATGCACGACAACCCGCCGTTCATCTACCTCTACGAGCCCTTTACCTTCGAGGCCGTCCGGGACAGGGTTCAGGATTACAATCCACGGCCATCCGAGATCTACTACCTGATGGACACCTGGTTGGCCATCAGCGAGTAGGCGGCGCCTGACGCATCGGGCGATCGGGCTGATCTGAACGCCTGGTCTGCCCACAGGGGGTGGGCAAAGGACTGCCCACCCCCCAGTTTTCTCCAACCGTATCTTGGAGCTATGCCGGAGCATCGAGCACATGTCGCGCCTAGCATCGCGCTCCGCGTCCGCACCTTGGCGTTGTGTGTCTGAGGCACGAGGAGGCACTGATGCAACGATATTTCCTGTCCAAGGTGGGCCAGTCGATCCTGCTGCTATTGGGTGTCCTGGTCCTGGTGTTTTTTCTGTTGCGGCTCACGGGCGACCCGGCCAGCCTCATGATGTCGCGCGAAGCCACCCCGGAGCAAATTGCGGCCTTTCGCGAGGCAATGGGCTTCAACCGACCGCTCATCGTCCAGTTTTGGGACTTTGCGACCAAGGCCATCGTGGGAGACTTTGGCGACTCGCTACACTACAGGACGCCAGCGCTGCCGCTGGTGTTGGAGCGGCTGCCAGCCACGGTCCAGCTCGCCGGCACGGCGCTGCTGATAGCCGTGATCATCGGCATCCCCATCGGCCTGGTGGGCGGCTTTAATCCGGGCAGCCTCATCGATTCAGTGGGACGCTTGGTGGCTCTCCTGGGCCAGAGCATCCCCAATTTCTGGCTGGCCTTGATCTTGATCCTCGTCTTCGCCGTCGGTCTCGGCTGGCTACCGTCTTTTGGCCGCGATGCGCCGACCTCGGTGATCCTGCCCGCCTTTGTCCTGGGCCTGCCGACGCTCGGCCAGTTGGTGCGCCTGACCCGCTCGGCCGTACTCGAGATCCGGGGCGAGGATTTTATCCGTACCGCCCACAGCAAGGGACTACAGCCCCGCGTGATCTATGCCAAGCACGTGCTGCGCAACGTGGCCATCCCCCTGATCAGCGTCATCGGCATCCAGTTCGGCTATATGCTGGGCGGGTCGATCATCATCGAGAGCATCTTTGCTTGGCCCGGCATCGGCCAGTTGCTGGAGCAAGCCATTGGCTGGCGCGACTTTCCGCTGGTGCTGGCTATCGCCGTATTCACGAGCCTGGCCGTGCTCTTCATCAACCTGCTAACAGACGCGGCCTACGCAGTCGTCGATCCGAGGATCCGCTATGGCCACTAGAGAAATGATTCCTCGCGCAGACAGTATGCTGGATGTCGAGCGCACGCTCAGAGACCGCCTGGCCTACGTGGGGCGGCTCCTGTGGCGCGACCGGAGTGGTGTCATCGGCGTGCTCATGTTCCTGACCGTGGTCTTTGCCGCCGTATTCGCCCCGCTGATCGCACCCTACGACCCGCTGGAGCAGAACTTGCGCGACGCCAAGATGCCGCCCGCCTGGTATGCAGAGGGCAGTTGGGAGCACATCCTGGGCACCGACAACCTGGGCCGTGACCTCCTCAGCCGCGTGATCTATGGCGCGCGCGTCTCGCTGACGGTGGGCTTTTTCGGTGTGCTCATAGCCAGCACGCTGGGCCTGGTCTTTGGCGCCGTCGCCGGCTACCTGGGCGGCCGGGTAGACGCTGTGATCATGAGCGTGGTTAACCTGATCTTGTCGTTGCCCTATCTGCTCGTCGTCGTAGTCATCGCCGCGGTCCTGGGCCGCAGCCTGCTCAACGTCATCCTCATTTTTGGCATCACCGACACGCCCATCTTTGCCCGCGTCACCCGCGGCGAAGTGCTGCGCATCCGGCAGTCGGGATATGTGGAATCGGCCATCAGTGCCGGGGCGGGTACGGTGCGCATCATCTTTGACCACATCGTCCCCAACCTGATCGGCCCGCTGATCACTCTGGCCACCTTCGAGATGTCGGCCATGATCTTCTACGAGGCGGGCCTGGGCTTTCTGGGCCTGAGCGTGCCGCCCAGTGTGCCCAGTTGGGGCAATATGCTGGCTGCCGGGCGCAAATATCTGACCAGCTATCCCTGGCTGTCGACCTGGCCCGGCCTGGCCATCATGTGGACGTCGCTGAGCATGAACCTGCTGGGCGACTGGCTGCGCGACGTGCTGGACCCGCGCCTGCGGCGCGCCAGAAAGTAGGAGGAGGTGAGCCGTGTCACGAATCTTGGAAGTCAGAGACCTCGTCACCAAATTCTACACCCTGGATGGCACCGTAAACGCTGTGAATGGCGTCAGTTTTGACCTGGACCAAGGTGAGACGCTGGCCATCGTGGGGGAAAGCGGCAGCGGCAAAAGCGTGACCATGATGTCGATCCTGGGCCTTATCCCCACGCCGCCGGGCAAGGTCGAGGGCGGCGAGGCGCGGTTCTCCTCCAAGAAAGGCACCCACGACCTGCTCCAGATGTCGGCCCAAGATCTGCGCGATGTGCGCGGGGGACAGATCGGCTTTGTCTTCCAGGACCCGATCTCGACCCTCAACCCGATCCTGACCATCGGCGAGCAGATTTCTGAGACGCTGACCCGCCACATGGGCCTCAGCAAGGGGCAGGCCCGGGCGCGCACCATCCAACTTCTGACCAGCGTAGGCATCCCCGACCCGGAACTGCGCTTCAAGGCCTACCCCTTCCAGTTTTCGGGTGGCATGCGCCAGCGCGTGGTGATCGCGATCGCCATTGCCTGCGCGCCGCAGATCGTCATTGCCGACGAGCCGACCACCGCCCTGGACGTGACCATCCAGGCTCAGATTGTCGACCTGTTTAAACGACTGCGACAGGATCTGGAGGTGGCCATCATCTGGATCACCCACGACCTGGGCGTCGTGGCCGGCATCGCCGACCGGGTACTGGTCATGTATGGCGGGCGCCCGGCCGAGATCTCGCCTGTTACCGACCTGTACGAGAATCCGCAGCATCCCTATACCCTCGGCCTGCTGGGTGCCTTGCCCCGGCTGGATACCCGTGAATCGAGGCGGCTGACGAGCATTCGGGGTACGCCGCCCGACCTGTTGATCCCCCTCCAGCACTGCCCCTTTGCGTGGCGCTGCGACTATGCCTTCGATCACTGCTGGGAGGCGATTCCTCCCTTGCTCACGGTTGGCGAGGGCCACCAGGTTGCCTGTTTCTACGACCTGAAGGAAGGAGGGCCGCGTGATGTCTGACCACGGTACCCTGCTTCGGGTAGAAGAGCTCAAGAAGTACTTTCCCATCACCGGCGGCCTCCTGGGACGCCAGATAGGCCTGGTGAAGGCGGTGGACGGCATCACCTTTGACATTGGGCGGGGCGAGACACTGGGCCTGGTCGGTGAGAGTGGCTGTGGCAAGTCCACGGCGGGCCGGGCCATCCTGCAACTGCACAAGCCCACGTCGGGGCAGGTGTTCCTCGAGGATGTGGAGCTCACCCAGGCCAGCGCCGAGCAGTTGCGCAGCCTACGGCCCAAGATGCAGATCATCTTCCAGGACCCGTACGCCTCGCTCAACCCCCGTCACTCGGTGGGCAAGATCGTGGGCGAGCCCCTGGTCATCCACGGTATCCAGCGCAAAGGCAGCGGAGAGCTGCGCGACCGGGTGGCCGAGCTGTTGGAGCTAGTGGGCCTTCACCCGGCCTACGTGCGCCGCTTCCCCCACGAGTTCTCCGGCGGCCAGAGACAGCGCATCATGATCGCCCGGGCGTTGTCTCTGAATCCGTCCTTCATCGTCTGCGATGAACCGATCTCGGCGCTGGACGTATCGATCCAGGCGCAGGTGGTCAACCTGATGCAAGACTTGCAGGAGCAACTGGGGCTGGCCTACCTCTTTGTCGCCCACGATCTGAGCATGGTCAAGCACATCTCGCACCGCATTGCGGTCATGTACCTGGGCAAGATCATGGAACTGGCCGATCGCAACCATCTCTTTGACGACCCGCTGCATCCTTACACCCAGTCCCTCTATTCTGCCGTGCCGCTACCCGACCCCAGACGGGAGCAGCAGCGGAAGCGGTTCATCCTCAAGGGGGAACCGCCCAGCCCGGCCAACCCGCCGTCGGGGTGTGTGTTTCACCCTCGCTGTCCGCTGGCCGTAGACGAGTGCATCAAGGTCGTTCCCGATTTTCGGGAGGTGCGCCCGGCTCACTTTGTGGCCTGCCACCTGGCCGACGACAAGGGCACTAGCAAGATACCTGAGGGCTCGGTGCTGGCGTCAGAGGTTGAATGATGCCTGGTAGATCACGGAGGGTAGGCCCATGAGATTCCCACTGAACGCAGATGTGCACTGCATCGATGGTTTGTGCGGACGTTCGAGCTACGTCGTCTTGAATCCCGTCACCGAACAGATCACCCACATCGTGGTGCCAGAAAAGCAGCCATCCCACGTCGAGCGCCTGGTGCCGGTCATCCTGGTCAGCCAAACGGCTGCGCAAGTGATTCTGCTGAACTGTACCTTGCAAGAGTTTTCGGCGCTGGAGCCCTTTAACCAGACTGAGTTTGTCTACGGTGACCTGCCCCATCATGCCACGGATCCCAGCCTGACGCTCCTGTGGCCCTACGCGGTTCCGGCCAAGCGGATTGTGGACGAAAAGATCCGGCCGATTCCGCCTGGTGATCTGGCCGTCCGTCGAGGCGCCCGCGTCCAGGCCACCGATGGCCGGGCTGGCCGGGTTGACGAGTTTCTGGTGGATCCGGATAGCGGCTATATCACGCACTTGTGTGTGCGGGAGAGCCGGCGGCGGGGTGATTGGAGGGCGTGCATCCCTGTGTCCGAGATCGCTGAGATCAAAGAGGATGTCGTGCACCCAAAAGTGGACAAGAAAGCGGTGGCGTGCATGGTGTCCATTCCGGCAAAGCGGTGCTGGCAAGAGTAGTGTTCCGTCTCTGCGTACCGTGAGGCGATATGAAGACGATCCAAGAGACTGTCGATGTGGTAGTCGCTGGCGGCGGCACCGCAGGCCACGTCGCCGCCCTGCAAGCAGCACGGGCCGAGGTGACAACCTCGGTCATCGAGGCGGGCACGATGCTGGGCGGCACCATGACCGCCGGCGGCGTGTACATGCCCAACCACTTCTTTCGCCCCCAGGGTCCGGTCGTATTAGGCATTGCCTGGGAGCTGTACACCGAGTCGAAAAAAGTGGAGGGCCTGCCAATCCCCGACTATCGAAAAAGACGGCCGCTGGAAAGCCCAGGTTACTACAGCTACATTAACGTGCCCATCTATGTGGCCCTCGCCGAGGAAAAGGCCGTCGAGGCCGGCGTCATCCTCCACTACCACGAGTTCATCGCCGATGTCCAGGCGGTGGGCGACCGCTGGGAGATCACGTCGCTGGGTCGGGGCATCCGGCGGATCACCACAGCCAAGGAGATCATCGACTGCACGGGCGATTGCGACGTGGTGCGGATACTGGGTTTGGGGGTCCTGCGTGACGACGTGCGGCAGCCCGGCTCGTACCAATACAAGATCGAGGGCATCGACCACGAGCAAATCTGGGAAGGAGAGGTACAGACGATCTACGACGAGGCGATGGAAGCTGGAGTCCTGCAAAAGGGCGACTTTGCCTATCCCAACATGCTGCCCTTCCGGTACTACCTCGCCCACGGTGGCCACAACGGGACGCACGTCTACGAGTCCGACACGTCGGACGCGGAAGGGCAGACGCGGGCCAACCTGGAGGGCAGGGCGCGCATGCTGCGCATGTTCAAGTTCGTGACCTCGTCGATCCCCGGCTGCGAGCGGGCGGTGTTAAAGACAATGTTCCCTTACGCACTGGCGCGCGAGACCTACCGGACGGAAGGAGAGTACGTGGTCACCAAAGACGACTTTTTGCAGGCGACCGACTTTCCGGACAAGGTCTGCAATGCCTTCAACTACATCGACATGCACAGCCAGGAGCGCGGCTGTGATGTCTATTTTCACGACACGGAGGATCTGCTGCCTAAAGTGCCGTTCCGGGCGTTGATCCCCAAGCGCAGCACCCGGATTACGGTCGCCGGCCGGATCGTGTCCGCCGACCGGATGGCGTTGGCAGGCATCCGCGCCCAGTGTACCTGTATGGCCATGGGACAGGCCATGGGCGCGGCCGCGGCGCTGGCGGTGAAGCGGGGGATTCCCTCGCGCGAGATCGACAGCAAGGACATCGTGGCCCTCACCGTCGAGCACGGTGCCGTGCCGGTCTGAGCTCGAGCCGGGAGATCGGTGAAATTTCTGCTCCAGGAATGGACGCATGCAGCAAATACAAGAAAAGCCGAGAGCGGTTCCCGTGCTGGCCGAAACCGACGTGTTGGTGGTCGGAAGCGGACCAGCCGGCCTGGCAGCGGCGCTGGGCGCTGCGCGTGAAGGCGTGAGCACACTGCTGGTGGAGCGTTATGGATGCTTTGGCGGTGTGATCACCCAGGTCGGCGTTGAAAGCATCGCCTGGTATCGGTATGAAGGGACGACAGACGTGGAAGGGATCGGGATCGAGTTTGAGCAACGGGCGAAAGCGATGGGCGCGACCCGCGAGAGACCTACATCGCAGAGCGAACGCCTTGATACCGAGCTGTTCAAGGTCGTGGCCGACCAACTGGTGCAGGAAGCTGGTATTGAGCCGCTGCTGCATTGCCTGGCTGTCGATGCCGTGATGGACGGCGATACCATCAGCGGGATCATCACCGAAAGCAAGTCGGGCCGGCAAGCCATCCTGGCGAAGCGGGTCATCGACGCCACGGGGGATGCCGATATTGCTTTTCGTGCCGGCACACCCTGTATCAAGACGCCAAGGGATGAAATGATGGGGGTGACCGTCATGTTCTCGTGTGCAGGCGTGAACAAGGAGCGGTTCCTGAAATACGTGGAAGAGCATCCCTCGACTTACGGCGACTGGCGGGAGAACTGGCAAGTCGAAACCACGGGCAAGGAAGATCATCTGCTGAGCTCCTATCTGCAAGAACCCTTCGAGCGCGCGCGCCAGGACGGACTGATCCCCAAGGATCTAACCAGCATCGGGGGAACCTGGGGTACGGTCACTGATGCGGGAGAAGTGACCAATCTTAACATGGTCTATATGCTCGGCTACGACTGTACAGACGTTCGAGATCTCACCAGGGCAGAAATGGACGGTCGGCATCAGGCCACAATGGCGATAGCGGCTTTGAGGGAATACATGCCAGGTTTCGAGGACACAAAGCTCAGGAACTTTGGCATGACCCTGGGGACAAGGGATTCGCGAAAGGTGCTGGGCAGGTATTGCCTGACCGGGCACGACGTCCGGAACCAGGCCCGGTTTGAGGACTCGATCGGGATCTTTCCCGAGTTTCTGGATGCCTATGGGCTGCTGATCTTGCCGACGACGGGCCGCTATTTCCAGGTTCCGTATGGGGTCCTGGTCCCGGAGAAGGTACAGAACCTGCTCGTCGCGGGGCGCTGCGTGGCCGGAGACAAGATATCACACGCCGCCATGCGCAACATGATGGGCTGCGCCGTAACCGGCCAGGGGGCCGGGGTAGCCGCCGCCGTCTCGGTCAAAGACCGGGTAGACTGTGGTGCGGTAGACGTCAAGCATGTCCAGCGAGCGCTCCAACGGCAAGGGGTGCGAGTCTCTTAGGAGGATGGTTTTCCAATGTACGCCGACCTGAACACTCCCGAACGAATTCTGCTCGGCCCAGACCGCTCTGGTACAGACAGTCCGCCCTGCGACGCCGTCGGTCTACGATGCGTTGCCGATAGTGGCAGACATGCGCAGCGGGGCCTACGCACCGGGCGCCATCGAGACCGGCATCCTGCTGATCGGCTGCGCCCAGATGGCCCGCTACTACAACGTGCCCAGCGCCGGTTTCGTCGGGCTGACCAACGCCAAGGTCAACGACGCCCAGTCCGGTTTTGAGACCGGGATGTCCACCGTGGCGGCAGTGCTCGGCGGGACCGACCTGCTGGCCATGGGAGGGCTGCTCGATTCGCTGATGGTCTTTGACTTTGCCAAGCTCGTCGTCGATCACGAGATCGCCCTGATGCTCAAGCGGCTCCATCGCGGCCTGGAGTTCAGCGCTGAGAACCTTGCCCTAGACGTCATCGCCCAGGTCGGACCGGCCGGCGCCTTTATCGACACACGGCATACACTCAGGCACGCCCGAAAAAGCGG
>Ga0316622_100004719_pt1 | contig 10060 bp, 6 predicted proteins | sample OWC_Aug_OW2_C1_D_FD_207646 | JGI IMG/M metagenome (GOLD analysis project Ga0316622, IMG submission 207646) | Wetland soil microbial communities from Old Woman Creek delta, Ohio, United States - OWC_Aug_OW2_C1_D5_C | ecosystem: Environmental > Terrestrial > Soil > Wetlands | place: USA: Ohio... | reverse complement strand
CGAAGCACGAGCGCCGAGAAAATCGACAGTATTCATGAACCTGCGGTTCACCCTGCCGCATGAAGTCGGCTTCGCCGACCCCCAAACCCCAGCACCCAGCCCCATTTCTTGAGCAGTCCCTGCAAGGGAAGGGGGAAGCCGGCTCACGTCAGTGCTGATGCAGACCAGCCGTCCCTCCCCGCGTCGGGGAGGGACCGAGGGAGGGGTAGGCGGCACACTCATCAGACACCTTCACTCACGCACCACGCCGCAGCGTGGCGGTGCCGGTCACGGCGCGCTCACCGTTGATGTGCTCGACGACCAGGTCGCAGACCAGACGCTCACCGTCCGCTGCCTCGTGGTGTTCGGTAACCACTCCCGACATGACGATGCCGTCGCCGGTGATGGTGGGCACGCGGAAGGTCGTGCTCAGACGTTCCAGTGACCAACCTGGCAGTTGTCCGCGCACGAAGTGCTCGAGGAACGCCGAGAGCATGGGGCCGGGCACCAACACGTCACGGAAGCCCAGGGCGCGGGCCCAGGCCGGGTTGCGGAACAGCGACTCCGCCGTGTCGACCGACCGCGCGTAGGCGGCGATGCCGTCGGCGTCGGGTGTCCCACGCCGATGCGGACCCAGTTCGAACCCGAGGTCGACGTCGCCGCGCGCCGCGCCGGCCGGCGCCTCTGCCGGTGGCAGGTGCAGTCCTTCGCCGTCGGTCTGTGGCGGCGCGACATCGGGGCCGATTTCCGGCGCCGGCGCCCCGGCCGGCGGGCGCGGTCGGACGATCATCCGCTCCAGGAGGCGGGTCGCGAGCGTTCCCCGCACGTCCGTGACTCGCACCTCGCTGACAATCACCGTCAGGCGGCCGGTGCGACCCATCTTCTCGAATACGTCGGCGACGCAGCCACGGATGGCGTACCGTTCGCCGGCGCGAATCGGCTGATGGAACTCCAGGTCGTGCCCGCCATGTACACTGAACATGTCCGCCGGCAGCGGCACGGACGGGCTCGCGGCACGGCGCACCGCCAGGCAGAACGTGGGCGGTGCCTCATGCAACGGCGAACCGCTCGTCGCCGGGTCACCAACAGCGCGCATGTACTCTGCGATCAAGTCGGTGGTCACCGTGATGTCGCCGAGGTCGACCTCGCGGCCGAGCAGATCGTGGGGCACGCGTAGCATCAGGGTTTCGTGTATGGGCGACCGGGCTTCGCGGGTCAAGGCGGATCGGGCGCTGGTATGGTGCGCAATCGCCCCGCCCGGGACTCAAGTCCCGGGCTACTCGAACAAAGCCGGCTCAAAGCCTAATGCCGTTAAGATAAGCGGCAATCGGCCGAGATCGCACCCTTCGAGACGGCGCCTGAAAAGACGGCGCCTCCTGCCAATGAACCGCCACCGGCTGGAAGCCGGTGCCACCGGTGGGACCGGCTTCCAGCCGGTCGGGTTCATTGGCCCACCGCACCCGGCACCGCGCCGGGTGGTGTTCTCAGGGTGAGCGGACAAGCCTTGTTGCATCGAAACATTACCGCTCGCCCTGAGGAGGCCGCATCTGCGCAGCGGCCGTCTCGAAGGGCGCCCGCTGGGGCTGACGGTCCTTAACTCACCGGCATTAGGCTCAAAGCCGGCTGGCCGCACTCAACAGCCCGCCAGGGCTTCGTGCGGGTAGCCGGAGGCTTGAGCCTCCGGACCCGTGCCGAGACGCCCAACCGACGTGTTTGAGGGGGGCGACGACATCTGAACCCATAGGCTTACACCGGGCGCCGCCCCCCTACCCCGCCACCGGCGTCACCCGCACGACGGCACCGATCTGCGCCAACTCAGCGAGCCGGCGGACGTCGATGCGGCCGATCACCGCACGCGCCGCCGCGTTGTCCGTCCGCGGCTGGAACCCGAGGCGTTGCAACGCCTCGCGCGTCACCGGCGTCAGCTCAGTGAGATACACGACGATATCGACCCGGTAACCGATCACGGGCACGGCGGCCGTCGTCAGCGTGCCGTCTTTGCCGTCACGCGCCACCCTGTCGGCCAGATCGCGCAGGGCGGCGGCGAGTTTCGTCTCCGGCGCCACGAGGCTCGCGCGGTCGACGCGTTCCTTGCGCTCATCGGTCCGGAAGAACGCCAGGTCGCGTGAGCCTGGTGCGCTCGGCACAGCCGCCCGCAACCCCATGAGACGCGGCGCCGCGCCGCGGGCCGCCACCGCCGCCGCGTCCTGCTCGGCACCGAAGATGCCCTCGTAGCGCACCCCCACTGGGAGTTCGACCGGCACCGCCACGGTGCGCGACTCACCGGGCACGGTTACGTGCGTCTCCTCCACGGCGACGAAGCTGGTGAACTGGGTCATCAGGCGGAACTCCAGGCCCAACGCCGTCACCTGCGTGCGCAAGTCGTCCGGGAAGGCCCCGTACTGCGCCGCGCCGTAGTCCTGCAGCATGAGCTGCTCGACGCGCGAGCGGGCCCACAAGGACGCGATGACGCCGTGCGCCGTCGACGTCTGCGACCCGACGACGCGCAGCGTGCGGACGAACGGGCCGCCCGCGGCCTCGCCGCGCACCGTCACCGTCCCGTCCGCCGGACCGGTGAGGCGGCCGTACACGACGAGCGGCTGGACACTGAACAGATCGCGCAACGGTAGCGGCGACACGTCGGTCACCGGCAGCGTACCCCAATCGATGCCGATGTCGGTGAGGACCGGCGCCGCAACGCGCTCCTGGAACCGTGCGGCGGCGCCGTCTCCCGCACTCTCCAGGGTCACGTACTCCACGGCGCCGCGCCCAATCAGCGCCATGCGATCGAGGAGAAACCGATTCACGGCGTTGCCGATGCCGAAGGCAAAGACCCGCGCGGCACCGGCGTTCCGCCTTACCGCGTCGATGATCTCCATATCGTTGCCGATGTATCCATCGGTCATGAAGCAGACGACGCGCAGGCGCCGTGGATCCAGGGGGCCTCCGAGCGCCTCGAGAATAGCGGGCATCATCTCCGTTCCGCCCGCCCCATGCAGCTCGTCGAGGTACTCGAGCGCCGTCGCCCGGTTCTCCGGCGTGTTCCGCACGGGCTTGTCGAAGCAGCGTCCGGTGCCGCCAGCGAAGCTCATCAGGTTGAACGTGTCGTGCGGGTGCATCCGCTCGATCGCCAGGCGCATGGTCTCCTTGGCCTTCTCGATCGGGAAGCCCGACATCGAGCCGCTGCGGTCGATGACGAAGACGAGTTCTTTCGGCCGCACCTGCTCGGCTGCGACGCGGCGTGGTGGCTCGAGGACGAGCGAGAAGAAGGTCCCGCGCTCGTCCGATTCGGTCACGAACATGTCGCCGATGGCGTCGGTGGCCGTCCGATAGCGCAGGATGAAATCACGATTCGGGATGTCCGCCTCCGGCACGAGTGTCACGGTCGCACGTCCCGCGCCGTGCGGCTGGATGTCGATCGCGTGCAACGGGCTGTGCAGGTCGCGCAGGTCGCGCCCGGTATCGAGCCGCACCGTCAGGCTGAACGCGTGCCCGGCACGCCCAGGGGGCCGGGGCACCGGGGGGCTGATGCGCGACGCGTCGGGCACCTCTGTGGTGTCGGGCGCCCAGCCGGTTCCCTCGTACCCGACCGCTACGCCCGGCATGTAGCGCGGGCCAACCACCGTTGGGACGGCGAACTCGAACTCGCCGTCGGCGTACGGCACCGTCTCGACGTAACGGATGTCGATCACCACCTGCGCGCCGCGCGCGATGTTGGCGACGGACTGCGTGAAGATATTCGGGCGTTCCTGGTCGAGCAGGCTGGCCACGTGGCCAGCAGCGCGTGCCCGTTCGTAGATGGCGCGCGCCTCATCGCGCGGCTTGATCTGGCCGACGATGCGACGGTCGCCGACCTGCATGACCATGTCGTCGACGGCGGCGTCCTGCGGCAACGGAAACACGTACACCGCATCGATCTTGTCGGGCAGCGGATTGTGAAAGGTCTGGCGCACCCGCACCCGCGCGACCATACCGACGATGTCGGCCTGGACGTCGGTGTCCTCGAGCGGGCACAGGCCGAGCGGCTGTCCTTCCGAGCCGACAATCTCGAGGGCGCCGCCGGGAGTCGGCGGCTCCTCCTGGGCGGCGCCCGGCGATCCGATCAGGAGCGGCCAGGCAACGATGACAACAACCACCGTGCCGGCCAGCGCACGGGGCCACCGTCGTGCGGCGGCGGGAAAGCGTCGTACTGCGTGTGAGTCCATGCGGTCCTCCGTCGTGGCGCGGCATCCGGGCGCTGCGGCCACGCAGCGCCCCGTCCGCGTCGTTCACCGGATGAGACCGGCGACGGAGGAAAATCGGATCATGGCGAGAGAAGAATCTTCCGCACCGGCCGCGACGACCTACTGCCGCAGCGCCTGCGCCACCTGGGCCAACCCGCCTTGTTCGAGCAGTGAGGCAAATGCTTCGCGCGCGCTCGCGTTCTGTGGATACCGCTCGTGCAACTCATCCAGCAGCGCCAGCGCGTCGTACCAGAAGCCCGCGTCGGCATAGAGACCGGGCTGCGCCGCGGGCCGCGCCGCCGCTACCGCCGCCGCCAGCGCCGGCGGCACCTCGACCCGTTCGATCAGCCCCGAAGTCAGCGGCACGGTCGCCGTGCCCTGGCGCACCGAGAGCGTCCACCGGTACACCGTGCCCGGCGCCAGGCGGAGGCCGTGATCGCGCAGTCGGATGCGCTGTACGCCGGGCTGCGTCGGCCGCGCCAGGCGCACGTCGCCCCGCGTCTCGCCGGTGTGCTCGTCCACCAATTTCAGGCGGAACTCCACGTCGCGATCCGGCCCCTGGCGCCGAAACCACAACAGCACCGAGTGCTCCGCCACCGTCCGCCCCCCGTCGGCGGGCGCCAGCGCCACGACGGAGGCACCCGCCGCGGATGGGGCCGCAGCGCCCGGTGGAGCGTCGCGCGTCAGCTCACGGCCCTGCGCCCGCACGTGTTCGCGACGGTCCGGCGCCTGCAGCCCAACCCAGGGACGCATGCTCTCCCCGCCTGCACGCGGACGGTAGACGGGCGGCGGCACGACGATCGCCTCCGCGGCCGCCTTCGTGGCCGGCGCTTCGTCCCTGCGCTTGCCGGCGGGGGCCTGCCGGAGCGTCTCGAACATTCCCAGGTCGGACTCGCCACCCGAGGTGCCCCGCTTCACCTCGTCGGCCTCGTTCGCGTCGGCCGGACGCTCGATCCGGCCACGGTACTCCGCCGGCGACGGTTCCGGCGATCGCGGCCCGAACTCGCGGGAAATCACCGGCAAGAGCAGCAGCAGGCCGAGCGCCGCCAACGCCCCGGCGGGCAGCCAGCGCAGGGTGGCCGGTGCGCGCCACCAGCCGCGCAGCATAGCCACCAGACCGCGCCGGTCTGCGGACGTCCGCCCGGGCCCCAAGCGGGCCGGGTCGAATTCGCGCAGTACGCGCAGTTGATCCGCGAGCGCCGGCGACGCGGCCAGCTGCACTTCGACCTGCTGCCGTTCTGCCGCGGTCAGCGACGCGGGCGCGTCGGCGTAGCGGACGAGCAACTCAGGATCGAGCTGGTCCGCGGCGAGCACGTCACCGAGCAGTGCGGTCAGGCCGCGGTCGTGGTCGTGTCGCTTACGCATCGGTCCCGTCTCGCCCGCCCGTCCCCGCCTGCGCGCCGGGCGGCCTCATGGATGAGTCGGGCGGTAGCGCCGAATCGGATCGGTGCCGGCGGGGCACAACGCCGATCTTCTTGCGCAACTGGGCCAGCCCATCGGTGAGCAGACGCTTGAGCGTGCCGAGCGGCATGCCGAGACGGCGGCTGGCATCGTCGTATGTTTGGCCCTGCAGGTACACGGTTTCCATTACCTGGCGGTGGCGTTCCGGCAACTCGTCGAGGGCGCGCTGCAGGTCGATACGGATGTCCGGGTCGGCGGGTGCGGCCTGCGGCGGATCGAGATCCGCCGCATCGGCCCCGTGCGGTGGGGCGGGCGCGGTGTTCCGGCGATTACGCTGCAGCCAGTCGTTCAGTTTGTTGCGTGTGATGGTCCCGGTGTAGCTGATGAACGCCTGCGGCTCACGCAGGGCGCCTTTCCGAACGCTGGCAATGAGGGCCATCAGCACCTCCTGACACAGATCGTCCCAGGAATCGCGCAGGTCGTACGCCCCGAAGCGCGCCAGATACCCGGTGATCACGCGAGTCACCTTCACCAGGGCGACGCGATCGCCGCGCTGCAGCGCGTCGAGTACCGCTAGCCAGTCCTCTGGGACAGCCAGGCCCGCCGCCGTGCGGTGCGTCGACGCCGTGCGGCCGTGCGCGCCGGGAGGGCCGACCGCCCTCACGCAATCACGCCGAGGCGCGTCGTCGCATCGTACGCGAAGCCGGGGAAGACGACGCCGCTGTTCGGGTTCCCGAGGTGACGCTCGACCAGTTCTGCAAACAAGGTGCGAAAGTCGGTCGTCACGGCGAGATCGCGACCGTCCAGCAGAGCGGTCTCGTCGAGCCCCGGCCACTGCCCGTACACCCGCCCGCCCGCGGCGGTGCCGCCGAACACCAGCATCGCGGTTGCATGACCATGGTCGCTCCCAGCCGATCCGTTCTCCGGTACCGTGCGGCCGAACTCGCTCATCGTCACCACACAGACGTCGGCAAAGCGGCTGCCGAGGTCGGTGCGAAAGGCCGCCAGGCTGTCGGATAGGCCGCGCAGCAGCGTCGCCAACGTGCCGGTGCTGCTGCCCTGTCCCGAGTGCGTATCCCACCCGCCGACGTTGGCGAACGCGACCTCGAGACCGACGTCGGCTTTGATGAGCTGCGCGATCTGGCGGAGCTGCCCACCCAGTTCCCCGGTCGGGTACTGCGCACCGTTCTCTGGTTGCACGGCGGTGATCGAGCCGGCCAGGTCCACGGCCTCAACGGCGTTGTTGACCGTCGTGCCGAGCAGGTCGGTGCGGGGGCCATACATCTCCGTCATCGCCGATTGAACGATCGACGCCGTAGCGCCGCGGCCGAGCCGCAGTTGCGACAGGTCCGCGACGGCAAGCGTCGGGGCGGCGCCGCTCAGCGACCGCGGCAGCTGGCTGCTGGTCGCCACGGCGCGGAAGACCGATGCCGATGCCGCCGGGCTCGACTGCAGGTGGCGGTTGAGCCAGCCGTCGCTCCCGCTGTTCGCGCTGAACATCCCGGTTTCCATGTAGTCCTGCGCATCGAAGTGGGACCGGGTCCCGGCCGGCGAGCCGCACGCGTGCACCACCGCCACTTCGCCCGCCTGGTAGAAGGGATACAGCGACGCGAGTGCGGGATGGAAGCCGAACACTCCATCCAGATCGAGGGCGCGATCCGCCCCGCCGCCGGGCGCCGGGATGGCGATCGATGGCCGCAAGGCGTAGTAGCGCGACTCCGTGTACGGCACGACCATCGACAGGCCATCGACGGCGCCGCGCTGAAAGATCGCCACCAGCACGCGTTTGCTCGCCGACTGCCCTCGCGCGGTCCGCAGCAGGACGTGCGGCCCGGCCCCGAGCGCCAGGGCTGCCAGGGCCCCATCCCGCAACACCCGACGGCGACTCACCGGTACGTTCCACATGCGAGACTCCGCGCCAACCGCCCGACTCATTGTTGCTGGAACTCCGGACTCGCCAGCACCAGCGCCGCCTGGAGCGTTGGGCTCGCATTGGCCTCAGCGGCATGCTGGATGGCTTGCCGGGTCGCCTTACTGGTGCGGCGGAAGAGGATCGACGAGAGCAGCTTCGTCGCCCCGCTGCGCCCAGTGCCGGTGCCGTTCCACTGCGTCGTGTCGACCGTGGCGCCCTCCAACGTACCGGCGGAAATGCGTTGCGCGGCATCGACGCGACTCAACATACCGCTCGCACTCACCACAGCGGGCGCCAGTTCGGACCATCCGGTCGGTGGCACCGCCTCGTATAGCGACTGACCGAGGAGCCCGACGAGGCGTGCCGCCGGCCAGCCGTTGGTCATGTCCGCCCCCACCGCACGCAGCGCGCTGACGACGAACTCGAGCGGCGCCTTCAGCTTGGCCGCGCGATGCCGTGTCGATGAAAACTCCCGTGCAGTCAGCAAGGTCCGCATCACGGCGCTCAGATCGCCGTGCGTACTCAGGAAGGCCTCCTCGACTTTCTTGACGAGCGATGCCGGCGGCTCGTCATTGACGAAGCGTTGGACGAGCTTGCGGGCGATGAACGCCGCCGTCGACGGATGCGTCGCCAGCGCATGCAGCACGCTCGTGCCCTGATCCATCTGGCCGCGGCCGATGGTACTGCCCAGCACGGCCTGGGGGCTGGGGTCGTGAAAGCGCGGCACGTACTGGAAGTCGATGGTCCCGGCGCGCGGCGCGGTGATCGTCCAGCCCGTGAGCGTGTGAGCGACCGCCTCCACATCCTCCTGCGTATACCCGCCGTGGACGCCGAGCGTGTGCAGTTCCATGAGCTCGCGCGCATAGTTCTCGTTGATGCCGGACCCCTCGCCGCGCGCGCCGGACGCCACGCTGACGTAGTTGTCGAGGTAGTACAGCATGGCGGGGCTCTGGGCCGTGGCCCGCAGGAGGTCCTCGAAGCGCCCCAACACGTACGGGCGTAGCGTGTCGCGCTCGTAGGCCGTGATCGTCCACCGCGTCGGCCCCTCGGACCCATAGACGTTGAAGTGGTTGGCCCAGAAGTCGACCAGCACTTCGCGGAGCTGTGCCGTCGCATGGACGCCGCGGACGATGCGCGCCGCCACGAGTTCGGCCCTGATACGCGCCGGCGATGTCGCCGGATCGCGCATGCCGGCTTGCTGCTCCGGATAGGCGGCCAGCAGCTCCGCCGTCGACATGGTCAGCGTCGAGTACGCCGCCAGTCGCTGGTCGAGCGCGGCGTCGGCGTCGGGGGCGGCGTTCAACTGCGCGTCGACCCACGCCGTCGTCCCGACCCGTCGCACCTCATCGACCAGCTCCGCGGTCGGCCCGAACGTGGCGCGGTTCAACAGGTGCGCCACCGCATCTGTACTCGCAGCGGCCACCTCGCCGCGCCGCATCACCACCGCGACCGCAACGACGACCGCTGGCACGAGTCGGTGGACTCGCGGCCAGAAGCCAGCACGCTCCATACGTCGCTCTCCTTCTCCCACGGTCCGGTTGAAAGTGCGGAATACTCCCTTGCTCCATCTTTCGCAATCCATAATGCCGCTTGCGCATCTCGATAGCAGCGTCGTCGGCACTGCGCCGCAATGGTCACGGTTTGCACCGTGCGCCGGCGGTAGGCTAACCCTCTGACCGTGCGCGCCGGCGACGCTGCAAAGATCTTGCTCGTCCGCGCCGTTGAGGAGACGGCGCCCGAGGCCGTGTCCGAAGCGGGCGCCGCGGCGGCGGCGAGGGTTGCGAGCGCGCACGACGTCGCCGGCGAGGCCGCCTGGTTGGCGCGTCGAGCCACGCACCTGCTTGACGGCGACCTGGCGGCCTACCGCCCGCTGCTGGCGCTCGCCGACGCGCCGCGCGCCCCCGTCTGGACGCTGGCGTTCCCGTTCGGGCTGGGCGCCTTCGCCAACTACCTGGGCCCGAGCGAGCAAATCCACGTGCTCTACAACCCGATCGCGGCGCTGGTGGCGTGGAACCTGGCGCTCTACGCGCTGCTCGTGCTGACGCCGGCCCTGTGGCGGCAACGCCAGGCGCACAAGCCGGTCGCGCCTGATGTGCCATCGTCACGCCTTTCTCCCGCGTCCCCGGCCGCCGCGGCTGCGACCGCCACCGCCGCGGCACGCAGGACTGCGACGCTACCCGTACCCGCCCCGCACGTATACGGCATCGGCGCCGTCATCCTGCGCCGCCTGGTTCCGGCCTTCTTCGTACGCCTGCGCCGGGTGACCGAGCACGGCGCGCAGCGTGCGGCGCTCGGCGCGACGGTGGGGCGGCGTTTCTGGTCGCTCTGGCTCGACACGGCACCGGCGCTCCCCGTCACCGCGCTGCGCCGCATGCTGCACATGGCAGCGGCGGTGTTGGCGGTGGGCGCGGTGGCTGGCATGTTCGTGCGCGGCGTCTTCTTCGAGTACGCCGTGGTGTGGCGCAGCACCTTCGTGCGCGACCCCGCGACGATCGTCACGGTGCTGCACGCCGTGCTTGGCCCCGCCGCCACGCTGCTCGGCCAG
>Ga0316622_100004718_pt1 | contig 10061 bp, 7 predicted proteins | sample OWC_Aug_OW2_C1_D_FD_207646 | JGI IMG/M metagenome (GOLD analysis project Ga0316622, IMG submission 207646) | Wetland soil microbial communities from Old Woman Creek delta, Ohio, United States - OWC_Aug_OW2_C1_D5_C | ecosystem: Environmental > Terrestrial > Soil > Wetlands | place: USA: Ohio... | reverse complement strand
TTTCGCGGCCGACGCGTGGGCGGCGTGGCAGGCGCTGGCGGGCCGTGCTGACATCGACCCGAAGCGCATCGGTCTGCTCGGACACAGCGAGGGCGGGCTCATTGCGCCGATGCTGGCCGCCGCACACTCGGAAATCGCATTCATCGTGCTGATGGGCGGACCGGGCGTGCCGGGGGAGCACATTCTCCTCGCGCAGGCCGCGGCCATCATGAAGGCCAGCGGCACGCCGGAGGCGGCCGTCGCCGCGAACACGGCCCTGCAGAAGCAGGTGTTCGCGATCCTCCGGGAGGAGACCTCGATGGCGCGGATCGCCGAGCGCGTCGGCGCCATACCGGCCGGGTCGAAAGAGGCGTCGGCTGCGCTGGTGAAGCAGACGGCTTCGCCCTGGATGCGTTTCTTCGTGCTCTACGACCCGGCGCCGGTGCTCGCGAAGGTTCGCTGCCCGGTGCTCGCCATCGGCGCCGAACTGGATCTGCAGGTGCTGTCTGACCAGAATCTGCCGCCCATCGAGGCGGCGCTCACACTCGGCGGGAACCGCGACGCCACCGTGGTCCGCCTGTCCGGCTTGAACCATCTGCTCCAGCCGGCGACGACCGGGCTGCCAGCCGAGTACGCGCAGATCGAAATCACGATGGCGCCCGCCGCCCTCGACACCATCACGACGTGGATGCAGAAGCGGACCGGGCTGGCGAAGTAGCCCGCTGCGGCGCGCGGCCCTGCCGTCAGAAGCCGCCCGCCGTCACCAGTGCTGAATGCCGTCCGCCTCCTTCTCGGGCGGGTGGCCCAGGCGGTCGTCGATCCAGCGCCCGACAGCATCCCGGCTGCCGAGGCCGACGGCGAGCGCTGACGCGAGCGTCACCCCTCCGAGCAGGATCAGCAGGGCCGAGGGCAAGATGGCCCGCCCGATGCCCACATGATCGAGCGCCACGGCGCTCGACAGCACGACGATGCCGCCCCGCGTGACCGCCGCCAGGAGGCGCGCCGCCGGCAGGCCGCGATTCACCGCGCCGATGAGCGTCCGCCTGCCGGCCATGCGCGAAGCGAGGATGCCGAGCACGAAGATGGTCACTCCGACGCCGAGGTCGGGCAGATACAGGAAGAACCGCTTCGTCAGGTCGGCCGCGAGCGCGGCATCGAGCGCGTACAGGAACAGCGCGGCCGTCATGAGCACGCACACCACCTGAACCAGCCGGACCGCCGCGGCGGTCGCGCTCAACACGCCGGCGCGTTCGAGCCACGCCGTCAGCCCGATCCGGTTCGCCCGCCGCTCGACAGCCGAGCGCCGGAGCAGGAACCCGGCAATGCGCCCGGCCACGACCGTCAGCGCGATGCCGATCACGAGAAACAGCAGGCCCGCCAGCACGTTTGGGAGCACGGCCAGGGACTGGCCCGCGAACTGCTGCCATGCCTGCGCGAGCACCTGCCGCACGACCTGCCACATGTCACCGCCTCCTTTCCGCCAGCGGTCCCGCGCGCGGGTGTCTGCGCCCGGCGCGCGTCACCGCCTGCCGTCCGCCCAATCCCGGCGGAGGCCCTCCTTCAGCGCCTCGAACGCGAGGCACAGATCCTCGACGCGCTGCTCCACGGCCTCCCCATCTGCCTCGGCGAGTTCCGTGACGAACGACGCCACCCGCCCGAGGTAAAGCGGCAGGGCCGCTCTGACCAGATCGGCGCGCTCGCTCACCCGGCGGTGATGCGCGACCGCAAGATCGTAGATGACGCCGGCCCAGAGGCGGTCGTCGATGTCGAAGTCGCGGCCAGCGCGCGAGGCAAGGTCGCGCAGTCGCGCCATCGTGTCGCGGTCGAACACCGTCCGCCAGACCGGCTCGAGGTCGCGAACGCCCCGCCGGAACAAGTCCATCATGCGCCCGGTGTCGACGCGCACCGGATCGAGGCCGACCCCGTACTGAAAGCCAACGACCGGAACCGGCTCGGACCCCTTCACCCGCTGCCAGGTGTCTTCGTGGGTCTCCATCAGCCTGAACACCGTGCCGAGGACCTGCACGAGCATGCCGGCCAGGTCGGCGCCCGGGTCCTTCGGGTCGTGGAGTTTCGCGCCGAGAAACGCCTGGCACACCCGGAAGCCGCCGCAGATGGCCGTCGTCGTCATCCAGATGTCGATCCCGAACCGCGCCACGTCCGTCTCCCACACGGGCTGGCGCAGGTAGTGGCCGAGGAGCGCGCGCGACACGCCGAACTCCCCGCCGATGGGCTGGCGGACGCGCTTGCCGTACAGCGCCCGGGTGAGGGGGTACACCACGCTGTTCGTGATGGTGCCGTCGAACTTGTGGCGGTGGTAGTACGGCGCCACGAAGTCGATGCCCTGCTCGAGAACGGGCGCGAGCAGGAGGTGTATCCACTCAGGCGTGATGCTGCGCAGGTCCGCGTCCACCACGGCGCAGGCCTGTGCGCCGAGGAACTCGGCGGCGCGGAACACGGTCCGGAACGCGCTGCCCTTCCCCGGTACGCCATGGTAGGGCACCGTGAACCGATGGACCGGGCGCACGGGGTTCGACACGAGCACGACCGCGGCATCGAAGCCCCCGCTCGAGGCGACGACGGCGGCCGTGTCGTCGGTCGACCCGCCGTCGGAGTTGAGAATGACGCCGTGCGCGTCCGGGAAGTACTTCGCCAGGCCCGCCTGGGCCGCGTGCACCACGTGACCGATCGTCCTGGCATTCTGGTACGAGGGGATGCCGACGACGAGATCGGCCTTGCCGATCTCGGCGAGGCGTTCGCGAACCGCGGGCGCCAAGATCTCGGGGGCGGCCATCATCACCCCAACCAGTGGCGCGCTTTCGGCCGCGGCGCGTTCCCGCGCCAACCGTCGAGCAGCGAGGTGACCGCCTCGGCCCAGCCCGCCGGCCCGTTCGCGTCGGTCACGTGAGCCGTGGGCACTTTGCGGAGCATCCGCCCGGTCGCCCCGTTCGAGTCGTTGCGGACGATGACCGGCAGGTCGACCTCGCGCAGCATGGACACGTCGTTGAGGCTGTCGCCCAGGCCGGCCATGACGACCGGACCGAGGCGGTCCGGTATCAGCGCGCGAAGAGCCGCCACGGCCTTGCCCTTGTCGGCATCGCCGGTCACGTGGTCGAAGCGTCCGCCGGCCACCGCCTTCAGGCCGCGCTTGTGGAGCGCCTTGAGGAAGCGGCTCCGCACGGCGGGGTCGGCATCGAGCAGGCGGAACGGCTCGTCGAACTCGCGGAGCTTCGCCAGTTGCGCATCCAGCACCGGCAGCCCGCACTGCTCGGCGACGTCGCCGACGGTCATGTCGGAAAACCCCACGCACCGCACGCGCTCTTCGGCCGCGACTTCACGCAACGCGCGGACGACCTCGGCGTACGGGCGGCCGAGCGGCCACATGAACCGCCCGCCGTCGATGACGGCGGCCGGAGGGACGCGGTCGAAGTAGCCGAGTGGGGCCACGATGGCGCCGCCGTTCTCGGCGATGAACGGGTGGAGGAGGGCCAGCCGCTTCTGCAGCGCCTCGATCTCCGCGCGGGTCTTGCTCGAGCAGAGCACCAGGGGAATGCCGGCCTGCACCACGCGCGCCAGCACGTCCCGCGCGGGTCCGAGCTCGTAGGTCCGGGTGTCGAGCAGCGTCCCGTCGAGATCCGTCACGATGAACAGCGGCATCGGAATCCTCGTCGCTCAAGACGCGGCGTACTCGAGGGTGTCCTCGTCGACGGCCGTGCGCAACTGATCCAAGAAGTCGGGAATCGCGGCCGCGATCCGGTTCCAGTTGGGAATGAGCGGCGCGCCCAGCGGGTCCTCCAAGAAGCGCTGGTACGCCGCGCGGAGCGCTTCCGAGAAGACCGCGACCATCGACTCCTCGTCGTGGCGGTCGAAGCCCAGGCCGTTGAAGGCGGCGTCCGCGTGGTACCGCGAGATGGTGTCCTGCGCCATCCGGATGTACTGCACCAGCAGCGTCTGGAACGCGCCCTGCGTGAACACGATGCCCTCGGCCGCCAGGGTGCGGATCACGCTCTGCGCGATATCCGTGCACATGCGCATCAGGCCCTTCGTGCGGTCGTCCGCCGAGACGGTCTGGTGTTTGTGGTCGTAGTTGGCACAGAGCTCGGCCTGGCAGATGCGCTGCAGGGCGCAGTTCCGGTGCACCTCCGCCAGCATGCCCACCTCGAGGCCCCAGTCCGAGGGGATCCGGTTGACGCGGGCCAGGTCGGCCTTCATCGCGAACTCTCCGGCGAGGGCGTAGCGGAAGCTGTCGAGGTAGACCAGCAGGGGGTGCCGGCCGGTCACGATCTGCAGCGAGCGCAGGAGCGGCGTCACGAAGAGTCGGGTGACCCGGCCGTTCAAGCGGTCCGTCACCCGCGCGTAGTACCCCTTCGCGAATTCGAAGCCCAGCGAGGGATGCACCACCGGGTAACAGAGCCTCGCCAGCAGCTCGCGGTCGTAGGTGACGATGTCGCAGTCGTGCACCGCCATCACGTGGCAGCGCGCTTCGGCGAGCACCAGCCCGTACGCGAGCCAGCAGGCGAACCCTTTGCCGGCCACCGTCGGCAGCAGGCCGGCGTCGCGCAGGCGATCGAGCGTCCTCACCACGCGCGGGCCGTCGAGCCAGATGATGCGGACCCGCTGGCGGGACCGCCCGAAGACGTCACGCGCGCGGTACAGCCCGTCGAGGGACGCCCGCCCGAGGCTCACCACGACGGTGTCGAGATACCGCACGCGGCGCAGGTGCTCCACGATGCGGGGAAGGGCGGGCCGGTCCAACTCGTCGATCAGGCACGGCAGCACCAGGGCCACCGGCTCGGACACGGTGAACCGCTCGAGATCCCGTTCGAGCTGGTCGACCTTGGCATGGCCAAGCCGGTGGAGGGTGGTCACCACGCCGGTCTGATAGAAATCGGCCATCGCCTCCCTCCCCGGCAGCCGGCGTCATGACGCGTTCGTGCGGCAGACATCCGCCCCCGAGAGAGCGTCGTGAAATCGGCTCGCCTCATGCTAGGTGCCGCGCGCGCAAGCCGGCCATCGGGGGAACACGGGATTTCTCCGGCAAAAGGCCTGTAGGCGCCGGCCTGAGCGCCAGGGCGTAGAATCCCTGGTATGTCGACCATGGAAGGCCGCGGTTTCGGGTCGCCGGCGACTGGGAGAGCCAGGGACCTGCGCCAGACTCCTCTGGGGGTCGTGCTGTACGCCGCCTTCGCCGTGACCACGGTGCTCTGGCTGGCGGCCGGGCTCGACCTCGCCTTCAGGCACGAGGCGACCGGCCGCGAGGTCGAGCGGTTGACCGGCAGGTTCCTGGCCTCGGAGCAGGCGCTCGCGGACCTGCGGACAGCCGTGCTGCTTGCCGCGATCGACTGGCGGGATGCCTTGCTCGACAGCAGCGGGTCGGACAGGGCGGACTTCTATGCGGCTCAGCTGCGCCGGTACCAGCAGGTCTGCGCGGCCAGCCTTGCCGAACTCGAACGCAGCGGCGAACCGCTGGGCGGCTCGGACTCGCTGGCGGCGCTCACCCGCCAGGTGAACGACTACTGGGCGTCGGTGCTGCCCATCGTCACCCTACCCCCGGCGAGGCGGGTCGCGGAGCTCCGGCAGGTCCTGAACGATCGCATCATCCCGCGGCGCGAAAGCGTGTTCCGCATCGTCGCGCACGTGCAGGCGCTCAACCGCTCGCACCTGCAGCAGCAGCAGCGCCGCGAGGCGGAGGTGTACGGCCGCTCCCGGAACAGGTTCCTGCTCACGGGCGGCGCCGCGCTACTGCTCAGCGTGGTCGTCGGCCTGTCCGTCTCGAGGCACGTGAGCCGGCTCGACCGCCGGCTGAGGGCGGAGCTAGCCGCCAACGCGGAGAACGCCGTGCAGTTGCACCGCCTGTCCGCCCGGCTGGTGCGCGCCCAGGAGGACGAACGGCGCCTGATCGCGCGTGAGCTGCACGACGAGGTCGGCCAGGCTCTCACGGCCGTCAAGATGCAACTCGCCCTCGCCCGCCGCTCGGTGCCGGACAACCAGGCCGGCGCCATCGACGAGGCCCGGTCGATCACCGACGCGGCGCTCCAGTCGGCCCGCCAGATCTCGAGGCTGCTGCACCCCCCGATGCTCGAGGACACGGGTCTTGCGGCAACCCTCGAATGGTACCTGAAGGGATTCTCGGAACGGACGGGCGTCCCCGCCGAGTTCGTGCATTCCGGGATGGAGGAGCGGGCGGCGCCAGAGGTCGAGACGTGCCTGTTCCGCGTGGTGCAGGAGGCCACCACGAACATCGCCCGGCACGCCGACGCGACCTCGTGTCGCGTCTACCTGCAGCGCCTGCCGGCGAGCGTCGTGCTGACGGTGGAGGACAACGGCGCGGGGTTCGAGCCGGACGCGGCCAGGCGCGGCCACGCGGACGGCGTCGGTCTCCTGGGAATCCAGGAGCGGGTCACCGACGCCCGCGGAACGTTCCGGATGGAGAGTGCACCGGGCCGAGGCACGTGCATCACCGTCGAACTGCCCGCACCAGCCCTTCCGCCCGGCCTGGACGCCAACGCCCGTGCGTAGTCCGGAGCCGGGCAACGCAGACAGGAGATCGGTCGTGCTGAGAATCCTGCTGGCCGACGACCATACACTCGTGCGCCAGGGCCTGCGCCGCATCCTCGAGGAACACCCGGATTGGCAGGTGGTGGCCGAATCCTGTGACGGCCGCGATGCGGTCCGCCAAGCGGAGGCCGTGCATCCCGACATCGCCATCCTCGATATCGGCATGCCGGAGCTCAACGGCATCGAGGCCGCGAGGCAGATCTCGAAGCGCGTGCCCTCGATCAGGATCCTGATGCTGTCGATGCACGCCGACGAGGTCCATATCACGCGGGCCGTGCAGGCCGGGGCCTGCGGCTACCTGCTGAAGGACTCGGCGGATGTCGACCTCGTGAAAGCCGTGACGGCCGCCGCGCAGGGCAAGTCGTTCTTCAGCCCCGCCGCCGCCACGGTCATGCTCGACGATTACCGCCGTTCGCTGACCGAGCGTGGCGTCGGTGACCGCTACGAGACGCTGTCGGACCGGGAGCGCGAGATCTTCCAGCTGATAGCCGAAGGGCGAAGCAACAAGGCGATCGCCGACCTGCTGCGCATCAGCCCGGCGACCGTGGAGACGCACCGGGCGCACATCCTCGAGAAGCTCAACCTGCACAGCGTGGCCGAGATCGTGCTGTACGCCGTCAGGCGGGGCGTCATCTTCTAGACGGCGAACCGCGCGTCAAGATCGCCGCGGGGCGCGTCGGGCCCGGCGGCGAACCAGCCGCACGAAGCCGGCCGCGCGGAGTGGCCGGAACCCGACGAGCGGCCGAGGGCCGGGAGCCGCGCTGCCTTCTTGCCGCGGGCCGGCTACGGGGTGTCCGCCGCCTTCGCCGCCTTCAGGTATTTGTCGTACCACGCCAGAATGCGCTGCTCGAAGTCGATGCTCTCGGCGACGCTGTTCGGCGGCCGGTGGGCGCCGTTGACGTAGCGCACCCATTCCACGTCTTTTCCGAGGCGGCGCAGCGCGTAGTAGATCTCGCGCGACTGGCTCGCGGGCACGTTCGGATCCTGGTCGCCCGTGATGCACAGGAGCGGCGTCGTGATGCGATCCGCGTGCAGCACCGCCGAATGGTCCAGGTACCGCTCCGGGTACTCCCACAGCGTGCCGCCGATGCGGTCCTGGCTCTTTTCCGGGGCGTGTGTGTTGCGGACGCCGAGCCTCGGGCTGTCGGTGTAGAAGCTCACCATGTTCACCTTGCCCGAGATGTTGATCGCGGCCTTGAAGCGCGTGGTCTGCGTCAGGAGCAGCACGGTCGCGTAGCCCCCGTAGCTCGTGCCATGCACGCCCAGCCTCTCGGGATCGGCGACGCCCAGGTCGATCAGCCTGTTGGCCGCCGCCGTGACGCCCTTCGCCCACGACTCGCCCGGCCGGCCGACGACGAGGTTCACCGACGGATGGAACACGGCGTAGCCGTGGTTCGCCAGGAACGCGGCCCGGCCGTTGAAGCCGTTGTCGAAGAACGTCTCGTAGATCTCGAACACGGTCGGGTAGCGCTTCCCCTTCTCGTAGCCCACCGGGTAGCGAAGCACGCCGTACAGCACCTTGCCGTCGGCGTCGCGATACGACACGAGCTCCGATCGCGGGACGGCGCTCGCCGCGACCCAGGGGTTCAGGTCCGTCAGCCGTTTCATGCTGGTGAAATCGGAGGACGCGGCCTGCAGGTCTCCCGGGCGATCGCCATCCGTCAGCGTGAACACGAACAGCCGCCCGTCGCGCGTCTGCCGGAAGCCCGTGTACAGCCGCGCGTCCTTCACGATCGGCGTCAGCGCCTTCGTCGCCACGTCGAGCCGCACGAGCCCGCGCTCCCAGCGGTCGCGTTCCGACCAGGTCAGGATGATCGCCTGGCCGTCGGGGGTCCAGTCGAGCGCCTCCATGCGGGGGTTCGCGTCCTCCTCGTCCTTCAGTGTCAGCACTTGTTCGCGCGCGGCGCTGGCGACGTCGACGACGTACCACCCCTTCTTGCTCGTGATGAGCAACCGCTTCCCATCGCGGGCGAACGGGCCGACCGAGAAGCTCTCGGGTTCCTCTTTGGACTTCGGGTCCTTCGCCGGCCCGGCGGGAGCGTCCTTCGCCGGCTCGGCGCCCGGCTTCTCGCCCTCCTTCTTCGGCGGCGGCGTCAAGCTGCGCGCCTGCTTCTCGTCGACGCGCTGTACGAACACCTCGCCTTTCTTCGCGTAGGCAAACGCCCGGCCGTCGTCGGACCACCGGAGGGTCACGCCCTTGAGGTCCTTGGCCTCGGCGATGGTGACAGGGTCGCCGCCAGCGGTCTGCACCATGCGGAGCGCGCTGTCGGTGCCGCCGATGACGTCGTAGTCCGTCTTCGCGGTCACGTCTTCCTGGAACGTGATGAAGGTGCCGTCGCGCGCCATGGTGTACGAGGAGAGCCTCCGCTCCGGGAGGACGGTGCGCGGCTGGCCGGTGGCGAGATCCACCTCGGCCAGTGATCGCCACCGGGACGAGCGGTTCAGGTCGTCCCATTCGAGAAACGGCTCCTTCGACGAGTGCACGACGACGGGGCCCTCCGTGAGCGCCTTGAATCGCTTCCGCGCTTCGTCGTCTCGCGCGCCCGATCGGAGAGCCAGGATGATGCGCGCGTCATCCTGGGACCAGGCCAGGCTCGAGTTCACGGCGATGCGCGCACCGCCCTTCAGGGGGACGTCGCGCGCGGCCCCGCGCCCGGCATCCCAGATGCGCAAACGCACGACCGGATCGGCGGCGGCGGTGCCCGGCTGGAGCTGAAGGAACGCCAGGAGCGAGCCGCCGTGGGACCACGAGGCCTGGCGGATGTCCGCCAGGTCCGGCAGGACCGCTTGGCTCACTCCCGTGCCGGTGTCTGCCACAAAGAGGCGGACCAATGAGGGGACGAGATAGGTGGGGTCCCCGTACCGGCGATGGTCGGCGGTGGCGTTCTCGATGGCCCGCCGCGTCGTGTACGCCACGCTTCGCCCATCGTCCGCGATGTCGAGCACCGACGCGGTCGTCACCTTGAGCAGGTCTTCGGCCGTGAGCGGCGCGGGTGACGGGCGGGCCTGCTCGCGTGCGATCGGGTTGGCGGCGACGGCGAGCAGGAGCGCGCCGGCGAGCATGGTGCGGTGGTTCACGGGTCCCCCTCCATCTTGACGGCGGAGTATAGCAGCGCGCGCCCCAGGGGGCCCTCTCGCTGCCATCGTTTAGGTCAAGCGACAAAGGGGACAGTCCCCTATTTCGGGATCGTGTAAGCTGCGGGAGAAACTGGAGGAGCGACGATGGATCGGCAGGTACTGGAAGCGATTCGTGATTTGGTGGCCTCGAACCGTGTGCTGAGCCTGGCCGTGGTCATCGACGGCGAGCCGGAGGCGAGCCTGCTGCCCTACGCGGTGCGGCCGGACTACGGGGCTCTCTACGTGCAGGCATCGGCGCTCGCGCGCCACTCGAAGGGGCTGCAGCCCGGCGCGCGCGTGGGGGTGCTGATTCACGAGAACGACACGGCTGAGGCCGACCCGCTGCAGATCAGGCGGATGACCCTGCAGGCCACCGTCGCCGTGCTGGACCGTGAGAGCGCCGCGTT
>Ga0316622_100004717_pt1 | contig 10061 bp, 4 predicted proteins | sample OWC_Aug_OW2_C1_D_FD_207646 | JGI IMG/M metagenome (GOLD analysis project Ga0316622, IMG submission 207646) | Wetland soil microbial communities from Old Woman Creek delta, Ohio, United States - OWC_Aug_OW2_C1_D5_C | ecosystem: Environmental > Terrestrial > Soil > Wetlands | place: USA: Ohio... | reverse complement strand
GGCGGACTGCTCGCCCTCCTCCTCGGTCGCAGCGGCCTTCTCGCCGCGCGTGCGCTTGTGCCAGACCGTCCTGCCCTGCAGCCGCACCTCGAGCACGCGGTGGAACGGTATCTGGGTGCCGTCGAGGGTGTTGAGGAAGGACGCGTCGCGGTCCTTGAGCTCCGTGCCCGAGAGCACGCGCTGCCCGCCAGGCGCCGCGCGGTCGGCTATGAGGAACTCCAGGTCGTGGAGCTTTCGGCCCTCTCCCCACTGCAGCGCGTCCAGCGCCCTCCTCAATCTCACGCTATCTGAATAGGCGACGGGGTTTATTATCGGTTTCGTAGGGCGACGACCTAGCGGGGGCCGGCCCCTGGGGGGTCCCCCTGGGCCCTGGGGGGGGGCGCTGACCGGTGCCTCACCTGCCGCCAGGGGCCCATCCAGGCGTCCGCACCCGACGTTCGGCCCGAGGTGCCCGGTGGGCAAAGGTATATCCACCCAGCAGCGCAATCCGAAGGCGACGAGGCCTCCCTGATGCCCGCCAGCGGCGATCACCTGGAAGCGCTGCACGCCGTCGCGACGGCCATCGGTCAGGCGTGGCGCGCGCTGCAACCCCAGCTCACGCGCGCCTCGGCGCTGGCCGTGGCGGCGGTGCTGCTGCTGGCAGGCACCGCCACGGTCGTGGCCGCCTCCCCGGGGGGCGCCCTCGCCGTGCCGCCCCCGCCCGATTACGGCGTGCTCGACGCGATGAGGGCCGTCCAGGCCAACGAGACGGCGGCGCTGGGCGACCCCGAGGTGGTCGAGGCGGCCTCGCTGGCGCTCGCCGGCGTCGTGGGGCTCGACGCCGCGCGCACGCCCGCGACAGGCGAGTACCTCCTCCGCACCGACGTGCCCCCGCCCGCGCCCTACCCCACGGTCCTGGAGGGCATCGAGCAGAGCCCCTACTCGAACCTCACCAACATCCTGGACCTCCTCTTCGACCAGCCCCTGCTGGTCATGGTGAAGGTGACAAGTGGCCCCCATGTCAACTGGGTCTCCGTCCGGCTGCTGCCCAACTTGATCGCGGACATCGCCTGGACCAACGTCAACATCGACAACGACACGGGAACGGGCGACGCCCTCGGCAACGATGTGCGGCTGCGCCTCTCGCCCGTGAGGGACCGCTGGAGCTGGAACGGCAGCATCATCCCGCCGAGGTTCGCCGTCGAGTTCCGGGGCTCTGGCCTGGCGGTGGAGATAGAGCGCCTCGACCCGGGCTCGGGCGTGCTGCCCATCAACACGACCTTCATGAAGTGGTTCCGGTACAACGAGATCAACTACACCTGGTTCCTCGAGTACGGGCTCGACCGGCTGCCGGGCTCCGCGGTGCTCAGGATAACGACGGACAGGGTCGAGGTGGGCGCGAGCCCTGGCGAGCTGCTCCAGCGGTTGATAGACCTGATCTCCAACGCGTCCGTCGGGAACGGGACCCAGCTGACGGACCTGTCCGGGCCCTACAGGATGGGCAGCACGGTCGACGAGCCCGTGACCAGACTCTATGCGAGCCTCGGCTACCTTCGCATCCTCACACCGGAGCCTGACGTGGAGGCCAAGCTCGACTCGGCCTCATGGCTCTCCGTGAGGATGCGGCCGTCCCAGCTCCACTCGTACATACCGAACACGTTCTTCCTGTGGCTGGACAGCCCCGCGTTCAACCGCAGCTTCGACCACCTGAACTGGACGTCCGACCTCCCGAGCCGCCTCGAGTTCGAGTACGTGGACGACCGGGGCGACAACTACACGCAGGCGCGCGGCGCCATCGAGGACATGCCCCGCAGCTTCCGCGTGAAGATAGACAACGTCACGGAGAGCGTGGGCGGCGTGTCCAAGGTCCACTACACGACCTCGGAGCCGGTCTCCTCCGTCCTGTTCGACGAGTGGGAGTTCTTCGAGAAGGGGCGGCGCGACGCGTTCCTGCACAGCCACGTGGAGCTGGCCGACCTGCCGACAGACCTGTGGCTCAACGGCACCCTCGACATCGGTGGCCAGGCCTACGCCGCCCTCGAGCCCGACCGCACGGTCCGCAACATCGTGCCCCAGATGCTCGACACGCTGATGGTGCGCATCTCCTCCAAGCTCTTCACCATCGGGCGCACGCTGCGGTCGCTCCCGCAGAACATCCTGAACATGCCCGAGCGCAGGGGCTACACGACGCTTGAGATGCCCGGGGCCGACTCGCGCCTGGGCCGACTCGAGTTCTCCCTCACGTCCGGGCACCACGTGACCGTCGACCCCAGCACGGACTTCCTCGCGTTCTACAACGAGTCGTTCGAGAACCTCACCGGCAAGATGGTGCAGACCGCCTTCTCGGGCCGCCTGCTCGACGTGAGGGCGTTCCACTCCTCGTTCGTCGATGACAAGCACATCGACATCGAGTCCATGTACAACCGCGAGCTGCGCGCGCTTTTCATCGACCCCGGCGCCGACGCGAACGCGTCGCTGTTCCTCTCGAACCTCCCGCACAACGTCTCGGTCGACCTCGCGGAGGACACGCTGTCCTACCACGCTGACGGGGCCATAGACCGCCTGACCTACACGTCCGCCATCCGGGGCGAGTACCTGAGGCTCCTCGTCGAGTCGCTCCCCGGGGACCTGGTCGTGTTCCAGGGCGAGGACGAGACGGGCATCTCGGCCACGCCCTCGTCCATCGGCTCCGTCGAGCTGCAGATCGCCGACCGCGGCGCGCGCACGATGGCGGGCGACCACCTGCTGGTCGAGATCGCCGAGGACGGCACGACCGCGGCGTCGATGCGCGTCTCCCACCTGGGCGAGGCGCGGTTCAGGCGGGACACGAACCACGTGTCCCTACGCACGGGCGGGGCCCCGTTCGGATTGCTCATCGACGACAGGAGCGAGCGGCTGTTCGTGAGGGCCCGCCTCGACCCGCTGCCGACCTCGCTGGAGAGCGACATAACCGACGTGCTGGGCCTTGGCGGTCTCGAGTTCCCGTCGCTATCGGACATGACGTCGGTGCTCGAGTTCGCGACCGTCGTGGAGCGCATCTCGGACCTCGGGGACGACGTACTCGAGGCCGTGTCGGACCTCTCGACGACGGCGGTCGCGGGCCTCGGCACGTTCTCCGAGGACCTCTCGCTCAACTACACCGCTGAGGGCGGGCTCGACCTGGTCGCGGAGGCGCGCCGCGAGGGCGCCGTCGACGTGCCGCCCGCCGAGTGGGCCCACGGGGCCATCGTCCACATGGCGCCCTCGGCGGGAGGGGTGCTGCTCGACGCGAAGGTCTACCTCACGGGGCTCCCCCCCGAGGCGTCCGTCTCGGTGGGCACCGTCGGCGACACGACCAGGCTGCGGCTCAGGCTCGCCGGCTACGCCCCCGAGCACGACCACTTGCTTCTCGAGCTCGACGGGACCTCGCTCACGTCGGGCGGCGCCGGGCGCGACGTGTGGCTCTACCTGGAGGGCCTCCGCTCGCCGATGGACCTGACGGTCGGGCTCGACCTCGGCACCGACATGCGCGTCGGGGGCCGGATGAGCGGGAGCATCGACCTTGCGTCGAGCGCGAATCTGGGGGCGGTCCACGCGCGCATGCGCTCGCGCGAGCCCCAGGTCTCGACCGTGGAGGCCCTGCTGCCCCGGCTCACCGGTTCGTTCGCCCTGGACTTCGTCTACGAGGGTGGCGTGAGCCTCTCCGCCCAGCTGTCCTCGCCCCTGGAGTTCGCGTTCGTCAAGCTCTCGCGCGACCTCAGGGGGGCGTTCGACCAATCCGCCTCCGTCACCCTCCACGACATCCCGATGGCCATGACGCTCAGCGTGCAGCCGCCGGGGACCTTCGACATGGACGCCGCATCGCCCGTCGCGAACCTCCCCCTCGTCGCGATGGACGCGTCCTCCGAGGGGCTCGACGTGCTCGCGGACATCGGGGGGCGCGCCATCGGCAGCAAGTCCGACGTCCACCTCGATGCGCGGGACGCGCGCGGGGTCACGATGACCCCATCGGGCGACGAGTGGCGCGTCGCCGCCTCGTCGCTCTCCTTCGCGCACCTGCGCATCGACTCGCTCCCCTACTCAGAGGACCTCGTGGTGGACAGGGTGGACCTGGCCGCCTGGGACCTGAGGTCGCTGACGGTGCGTGTGCACATGGTGTTCGGCGTCTACCCCCTCATAGACCTCGCGGACGTGCGCGTGGACGGGCTGCAGCTCGCGTTCGAGGGGTCGATCTCGCTCGGCGGGGGCAGCGCCCACGACGCGAGCGTCATGCTCCTCGAGCTCCCCCTCGACCTCGCGGACGCGCCCAGGTCGCACACCAACGGGGTCGCGCTGGGCGCGGTCGACGGCGCGCACAGGCTGCTCGTGCCCGCGCCCGTGGGCACGCTGCTCGGGACGGTGATGGGATGAGGGGACCTGGACAGCCGCCACCGGCCGGCGAGCCGCCATGGGAGGAGCTCCACATAGTGGCACCCATCGGGCCGCCGGAGAGGACGGCGCCGGCACCCCTCGACGCGTACGCGCAGCGCGACACCGAGCTCGAGACCGAGCTCGCGGAGCGCGAGGCGGCCCGCAAGCGCGCCGACGCCGAGGTGGGGCGGGGGCTGGAGGGCGTGGTCTACACGCCCGCCCCCGAGGTCCCGAGACGCAGGGTCTGGGCTGTGGTGATGGTCATCGCGCTCCTCGCGTGCGCCGTGTGGCTCTACGGGGTGCCGCGCACGGACGCCGAGCTCGTGGTGCGGTACAACGAGGGGCTGCTCGGGGGCGTGAACATCGACGCGCGCGTCGAGAACCACGGCACGCGCACGCTCGAGGCCCTCACGGTCACAATCGCCGTGCAGGACTCGACGGACACGCCGGTCGCGGAGGCGGCGGAGTGGGACGGGACGGTCTCGGCGCACGCCGATGCCAGCCTGGAGGCGGTGCACTTCAAGGGCGACCAGTGGGAGACGTACCACATCTTCGTCTCGTGGGAGTTCGACTCGGCCGGCAGCCACTTCATCGGCACCGACCACCTCGTGACGTCAGGGGATGCGATGAACCTGTGGTTCTCGGTGAGGATGGACTGAGGACGGGGGAGAGGTCGCACCTACCGGCCGAGGAGCGTCCGCGCGCGCGCCCGCCCCCCCCGCCTCCCCCGGCATGCTGGCTCCCAGGGCAATGCTATTATACCCCAACACTTATTCCCGAGCCGACTGGCGTGCCGTGGTAGCTCAGTTTGGGAGAGCGCAAGACTGAAGACTTGCGCGCTGCCAGGTCAGAGATCTTGAGGTCGCCGGTTCGAGCCCGGCCCACGGCACCATAACCCCGAGGCGGATATGCGCCTCCCGACCGGGCGTGCGAGCCCGTGGATGTGGCAGCGTGTTGCCCCCGCAGCGCAGTGATGCGACCCCCGACGGCGCCCTGGTGCCGCTGAGGGGCGTGGTGCGCGATACCTTCGACGCACTGGGCCTGGACGACGACCTCGCGCGCAGGTGCGCCGAGGTCGGCTACGAGCACCCCACCGACGTGCAGCAACGCTCCATCCCGCTCGCCGTCGGCGGCCAGGACCTGATAGGGCAGGCCAAGACGGGCACGGGCAAGACCGCCGCCTTCGTGCTGCCGGCGCTCCAGCGCGTGCGGGGGGGCACGGACCGCCCCCAGGTGCTCGTGCTCGAGCCCACGCGCGAGCTCGCGGCACAGGTCGCGGGCGAGTTCCGCAGGCTCGGCACCAGCAGGCCCGACTTCAGGACCGTGGAGGTGTTCGGCGGCGCGAGCATCGACAGGCAGCTGAGGGAGCTGGAGCAGCGCCCCACCGCCGTGGTCGGCACGCCTGGCCGCGTGATGGACCTCATGGACCGCGGCGCGCTCAACCTCGGGGAGGTCCACCTCCTGGTGCTCGACGAGGCCTCGCGGATGCTGGACATGGGCTTCATCGGCGACATCGAGTGGATACTCGAACGCGTGCCCAAGGACCGGCAGACCCTGCTGTACTCGGCCACGATGCCGGACGACATCCGCTCGCTCGCGCGCAAGTACATGCGGGAGCCCGTCTATTTGCGCGTCTCCGGCGACGAGGACATGACCGTCGACGCGACCGAGCAGGTCTACTACCGGGTGGGCCGGCGCAACAAGATGTGGGCGCTTGCCAAGATCATCGACGAGGACAAGCCCGACCTGACCATCATCTTCTGCAACACCATCGTGGCGGTGGAGATGGTGGCGCGGCGGCTCCGCGAGCTGGGATACGGCGCGAGCGAGCTGCACGGGGACATGCGCCAGACCAAGCGCGAGAGCGTGCTCGAGAAGTTCCGGGAGGAGCGGGTCAAGATACTCGTGGCCTCGGACGTGGCGGCGCGCGGGCTGGACATCGAGGGCACGTCGCACGTCATCAACTACGACATCCCCGAGGAGCCCGAGAGCTACGTCCACCGCATCGGGCGCACGAGCCGGATGGGGCGCAAGGGCAAGGCCATCACGTTCGTGACCTCGCAGGAGCTGCACATGCTCGAGAACATCGAGCAATGGGCCAGGACGACCATCGAGCTGCGCACGCTGCCGGCCGCCAGGAGCGACCGCCTGCGCAAGTACGAGGACTACGACGAGCTCGCGGACGTGTTCGGGATGGTGACGTTCGAGCTCGACGTCGGCACGCGCGACGGGGCCAAGGTCCTGGACGTCCTGGAGCTCGTGAGGAGGCAGACGCGGCTGCCCGAGCAGCTCATCGGCCACATAAGCGTGGGGGAGGAGCGCTCGACCGTGGAGGTGGACAAGGGCTCCGCGGAGGTCGCGCTCACGGCGCTCAAGAGCACGCGGTGGAACGGGCGCAAGGTCTGGGTGGAGGTCATCGAGCCGGACCTGGGCACCGAGCGGCGCGCGCACGACACCCCACCTGGCCCCCTCGACATGCCGCCCATCTGATGGCGCCCCTGGCGCCTTGAACGTCGCGTCGTTGCCTCCTCGCAGATTGGCAAGCCTTTTTATTCCTCGACGCGGATTGCCATGGCGCTGGAGGTAGAAGGGAAATGAACCTTAGGTCAGTGGCTCTGCCCATGCTCTTGTTGGTGACCTCGGTTGTTGCGCTATCGCTCAGCGCCCTCGCGGACGAGCAGGAACCGAACGACCTGATCGGCGACGCGACCCCCATCACCGCAGGCGCCCACGCCGGAGCCCTCGCCGTGGGCCAGGACGAGTCCGACTACTTCAAGTTCGAGGTGACCGCGGGCCAGCGCATCGACGTCGCGCTCACGTCGGCGACGGCAGGCGACTTCCTGTACCTCACGCTCTACGACAGCGCTGAGTCCAAGGCCTTCGAGGTCAAGTCCAAGGGGTCGGTCCCGGCCTCGGACGCCTTCTGGACCGCCAACGAGACGGGCACGAGCACCTGGTACCTCCACGCGTGGTCGGACACCGAGGGCGGCTCGTACACCCTCACGCTCGGGCTGGCCGACCCCAACGACGCGGGGACGCAGCGCGACGCCGGCGCGACCACCGGCGGTGCGCTCCCCATCTCGGCGGGCGGGGAGCTCGGCGGGCACCTCGAGGACCTGGACGGAATCGACCTATTCTCCTTCACAGCGGGCTCGGGCGACATCATCACCGTCGAGTTCACCAGCCAGTCCGTCGATGACCACCTCCACCTGGCCATCCTCGACCACGAGGAGAGCTCCGTCCTCGACCTCGGCTCCAAGGCCGGCGACAAGGTCGCGGGGGCCTGGTACACCGCCAACGAGACCCCGAGCCTCGATTGGTACGTCGGGGTCGAGCTCGACGTGGGACCGGGCGACTACACGTTCAAGGTGGTCATAACCCACCAGGACGACGGGGGCTCGGGCGACGATGCCGGTGGCGACTACCCAACCGCGCACTACGTCTTCCCCGCGACGCTCTCCGGCCACCTCCAGCAGGCCGACACCAAGGACCTCTTCGCCTTCATGGCGGGCTCGGGCGACGCCATCTCGGTCGACTTCACGAGCCAATCCCCTGACGGGGACATGGCGCTCTACCTCGTGGACTCGACCTACGACACGCTCGTCACGCTGCGCGCCAAGCAGGGCGTCACCGTCTCGGACGCGTACTGGACGGCCAACGAGACGGCGATGGCCCTCTACTACATCCGAGTCGAGCTCGACGCGAGCCCCGGCGACTACCAGGTCGTGCTCGGCGTGGTGGCGCAGGACGACGCGGGCCTCCTCGACGACGCGCCCGAGGCGCTCGCAGACTCGCTGGCCATCCTGCCGGGCCTGCACATCGGCCACCTGGAGGACGAGGACGACTTCGACGCGTTCAGGTTCGAGGCGGGCGAGGGCGATGCCATCCTCGTGGAGTTCTCATCCAACTCTGGCCTCGACCTCATCGTGCTGGAGCTCGTCGATCGGGACGAGGTCACGGTGCTCGCGCTCGAGTCCCAGGGTGGCGTGGAGGAGACGGGCACCTACTGCACGGCCAACGAGACCGCGATGGCCTGGTTCTTCCTGAGGGTCGTGATGGACACCTCCCCCGGGGACTACACCTTCGAGCTCGTCGTCGCCAGGCAGGACGATGCGGGCTCGGGCATGGACGCGGCGGGCGCCATCCTCTACGGGCTGCCCCTGCAGAACGGCCCCGTCCAAGGGCAGCTGGGCGGCCTGGACACGCACGACTACTACTCATTCGAGGTGATGGGCGGCTGGGTGGTCAACGTGAACCTCACCAACGAGCAGTCAGTGTCCATGACCTGCGGCATCATCGGCGACACGACCTCGCAGCTGCCCATCGGCACCGTCGCCTCGGCCTCGGGCGAGGTGGGCCGCGGCACGTGGACCGTCCCTCTGAGTGTCGTCAAGGGCAGCCACTGGTACCTCAGGGTCGTCGCGGCCACGGGCTTCGTGCCTGGCAGCTACGCGCTCGAGCTTCAAGTGAAGGAGACGCCGCCCGACCAGGAGACGCCTATGATATCGTTCGCCGACCCCACGGGGGCCACGGAGGGAAGGCCGCTCGCGCTCACCGCCATCGTCACGGACGACATCGCCGTGCTGGACGTCCGGCTCTTCTTCAAGATCGACGACGAGGTCACCTGGAGCGAGCTCCAGATGAACCGCACGACCGGCGACAACTACACCGCGACCGTCCCCGGCGCCGAGATGGCCGGCCAGTCCTTCAAGTTCTACATCATCGCCCGTGACACGTCCTTCAACGACAGGTCCCACGGCAGCCAGAACAGCCCGAGGCTGGTGGGTATCGCGCCCGCCGACGCGGTGCCGCCCGACCTGTACTACAAGCCCCCGTCGAGCGTGGTGAAGGGTAAGGACTTCACCATCTCGGTGGAGGCGACCGACAACGTGGGCGTCGTGTCCGTCATGGCCTACTTCAAGATCGACGACGAGCCCACCTGGCACGAGCTGGCGCTCACGCAGTCGGGCGCCGTCTACAAGGGCACCATCCCCTCCTCCGACCTCCAGGGCAGCAAGCTCCACTACTACATCGTGGCCGAGGACGCGGCCGGCGGCACCGACACCTACGGCACGGGAACTGACCCCAAGACGCTCAGCATCAAGCCCAAGGACGAGGAGCCTGGCTTCACCGCAGCGGCCGCCACGGCCGCGGTCGCGGCCATCGCCTCGGCCCTCGCGGCCACCGTCCGCGGCGGCAGGCGGCGGTGAGGGCAGGGCAGGGCCCATGCACCGGTCGGGCGGGCTCCCCTCCTCCCCCCCCAATGGGGGCTCTGGTAGGCCCCCCAGGCCGCCCCCGGCGGGAGAGGCCAACTCCCCCGGTGGGATGCCGGCCAGCAATGGGTCTTGAGGAGCCCCTTAATTGCCTTGCCCAATGCTTATATTCACCACAGGCCGATTCGCCTCCGTCCGACCCAAGGGGGAGTCATCACATGGTAATGGAACAGGAGATGCTGGAGGAACTCAAGAAGATCCGAGAGGCCGTCCAAATCAAGCCACCGGCGCCACCGCCGGTGGGCCTGCTGAACGAGTTCAAGGACTTCTTGTCGAAGTACAAGGTCATGGGCCTTGCAGTCGCCTTCATCTTGGGCTTGTACCTGGGCGCGCTCGTCAAGGCGCTCGTGGACGACATGGTGATGCCCGTCGTGGAGCTCGCGCTGCCGGCCGACACCTCCTGGGAGGAGGCCACCGTGT
>Ga0316622_100004715_pt1 | contig 10062 bp, 15 predicted proteins | sample OWC_Aug_OW2_C1_D_FD_207646 | JGI IMG/M metagenome (GOLD analysis project Ga0316622, IMG submission 207646) | Wetland soil microbial communities from Old Woman Creek delta, Ohio, United States - OWC_Aug_OW2_C1_D5_C | ecosystem: Environmental > Terrestrial > Soil > Wetlands | place: USA: Ohio... | reverse complement strand
AGATGCAAGACAGGCCCTCCCCGGTTGAACTCCTGCATCATCAGGCTCGACTTGAGCCGATACCCACAGCCGGCGCTTTGTACGACCGCACGGCTCGTCGTCGATTCACCACCCATGAAGAGCGAGACGCCGACCACGCCGTCGTGCCCCACGACCGCGATCTCGGCCGTGGCCCCGTCTTCCATGACGTATAGCAACGACACGATGGCTGTCGTCGGAAAGTACACGTGACTCAGTTTGCCGCCGGACTCATACAGCGCCCTACCGAGCGGCATGTTGACCAGTTCGAGATGGGGTTGCCAGCGGGCCCACTCGGCGTCGGGTAGCGCCGCGAGCAGGCGGTTCTGGCGAGGATCGATGGCCTGGGCCGCATGCTGCTCGAGGACACGTTTGCTCGCAGGGCCGGAGCTGCCAGGGACTTCACGCCGCGTCGACATGGTGAAGGCAGTATAGAGGCGCGTCCTGTCGCATGGTGCTCCAGCGCACAGACGCGAGACCCGCTGGCGGTGATCATCGTTGCCTGCGGAGACAACCCTGAAGCGATTAGCGGGTAAGCGAGCACTAGAGAGCCTGCCTAGCACCGTCGCTGCTGGATGGCGAAGCGGGAGTGTTCTCTCCTCGGACGAAGCGCCGCTGCGTGCCTGTAACGCTTCGACCGGCACCATCGCCTCCATCATCCACGTGGATCCGCACCGACGGACGGTCCGTCAAAGCACGTACCTGAAGATTGCGACGTAGTGAGTCGCGCTGCCGGCGAGCACAAACAAGTGCCAGACACCATGCGCATGCGTCAGGCGTGTGTCGAGGACATAGAAGACGATGCCGACGGTATAGAAGAGCCCGCCCGCTGCGACCCACGCGAAGCCGGCACGACCCAGCGCGTGAACGAGCGGGACCAGCGCCACAAGGGCAACCCAGCCCATTAGCAGATAGATCACCACCGACAGTACCCGGGCGTCGTTCTTCGGCCGCAACTCCTGCAAACCACCAATGACGGCGAGGCCCCACACGACACCGAATAGTGACCAGCCCCACGGACCACGCAGGGTAACAAGGCAGAACGGGGTGTAACTGCCAGCAATGAGCAGATAGATGCTCTGATGATCCATCCTGCGCAGGACGTCTTTCGCCCTGCCCCGCACGCTGTGATACAGCGTCGATGAGCTGTACATGACGACGAGGGTCACGCCATAGATCGCGACGCTGACCACTTTCCACGGGTCACCCCCCATAGCGGCAAGCACGACAAGCGTGACTGCACCCGCGAGGGCCAGAACGGCCCCGATCAGGTGAGATACCGCGTTGAATCTTTCACCGCGATACATGCCGTTGCCATCCTCGCTGCCGGTCGACGCTGGATCGATCGTAGCTTTCGATGCGAGACGTGCAAAGCAGCGGGATCTTTCGATCAGGCCGTTCATCCGGGCCGGATCTGTGCGTCAACGCCAGCCGTGTGTGCGCTGTCGCACCGACGGCAGTGAAGTCCGCGTCTAGTCTGCGAATTCAGATTTCACCGGATGTGCCTATCGAGCGCGGTTGCTGGCAGCCTGCCGCACCGCTTTCAAATGGCTCTCGTCAGGGATGTCCTGATCCCGGCGATCCAACCGAGAGCATGAATATGAGACACGTACTTCGTAGCGGACTTCTGGCATTGGGGTTGATGATCGGATCGGTCACCTCTGCATCGGCTCAACTCAGCATCGGTATCGGGCTGCCCGGAGTCTCCATCGGGATCAACCTGCCGGTCTACCCGCAACTCGTTCCGGTGCCTGGTTACCCCGTCTACTACGCACCTCAAGTGAATTCCAACTACTTCTTCTACGACGGCATGTACTGGGTCTACCAGTCAGACAACTGGTACGCGAGCTCCTGGTACAACGGACCGTGGGGACTCGTCGGCCCCGAAGTCGTTCCGCTTTACGTTCTGCGTGTCCCGGTGCGCTACTACCGGCGTCCACCACCGTATTTCCATGGATGGAAGGCCGATTCGCCTCCACGCTGGGATGAGCACTGGGGCAACGAATGGAAGCAGCGTCGAGGCGACTGGGACCACTGGGACCGTCGCTCTGCGCCGCCGCGTGCACCACTGCCGACCTACCAGCGGCAATACTCCGGTAACCGGTATCCGCCTGTGGAGCAGCAGCCCACACTTCAAGGTCAGAAATACAAGTATCAGCCGCATGACCCCGTCGTTCAGCAGCACTATCAGACGCAGCGGACTCACGGTGCCTCTGCGAATTCGCAACACGGCGGACCGAATCCCCAGCGCCCAGATCAGGCACAGCAGGGAGCGCCCCGTTACGAGCAGCAGCCCGCTCAATCAATGGGCCAGAACAGGGAATCTCAAGGCAAGGGCTCCGTGTCGCAGTCCGGCCACGGGCATGGCATGGGCGGCGACAAGGGTGGACAGCAAGGTGGCGAGAACAAGAAGTGAGAGTTCGCGACCTCGGCCGTTTTGCGGCCTAAACGAGGCACCGATTCAACTTTGCACGACGGGCGTCGCCTGCAAGTCGCCGAACACGATCTCAACGAAGAGTCGGCAATCGGATGTCGGCTGAGCAAAGCCGAGAAAGTCTCACTGTCCACGGACGGCACTTGCAGCAGCCGCCAAACGTCCGTCATCAGCGCGATGATTGCAGAGTGAAGTGCTTGAATTGCACCGCTCATCGAATCAATGGGGGTACGATTTCACGGCCCCAATGAGCAGATCAACCACCGGCAAGACAGCGTGGATCATCCGCATTGGCGCCATGCAGCGCCTTGCGGTGGTGATTGCCGTCGGCATCGTCGCCTATGTCGTGCAGCCGGATTCGATTTCGTGGCACACGCGAGCGGTGGTGAGCTGGGACCTCAGCGTGCTGATCTATCTCTGCCTGGCATGGTGGCTCATCGCCAGCACTGACGCCGCCATGACGCGCGACCACGCGCTGAGCCAGGATCAGAGCGGCTATGTCATCTTCCTGTTTGTCGTCGTTGCCGCCTGCGCCAGCGTTGTCGCGATCGGCTTTGTCGTCAGCACCATCCGGGAACTCGATTTCTGGTCTCGGACGTGGCATCTCGCCCTGACCATCGTCGCTCTGATCTCATCTTGGTTGCTGATTCAGACTGTTTTTGCGTTTCACTACGCACGCCGCTACTACGCCATCTTGCACAGGGAACGCACGGCAACACCGGAGTTGTCGTTTCCGGGAGGCAAGGAGCCCGACTATCTGGACTTCGCCTACTACGCGTTCGTGGTCGGAATGACCTCGCAGGTATCCGACGTCGCGGTCACGGCAAGACAGATGCGCAGGCTCACGCTGGTTCACAGCGTGCTGGCGTTCGTATTCAACATCGCGGTGCTGGCGCTCAGCATCAACATCATCGCCAGCGTGATCTAGTCGCCTTTGCCAGCCGCACGGCGTCAGGCAAATCGACGAGCACTGAAACCACGGCTACTTCTTGGTGTCGCCCTTGGCCGCGTCCTGAATACTCTCGCCCGCCTTCTCCACCTGTTGGCCAACTTTCTCGACCGTTTGGTCAACAACCTTGCCGGCCTGCTCGGCCGGGCCTTCCTTCTTCTGACAGCCAACGAGCGCTGCAAGCATCACGCCCATGACCAGGGCCATGCTGACGGTCCTGCCAAGCTTCATCATGTTTCTCTCCCATAGCCGATCGAAACGCACGCAAGAATAATTGCACCGGACCGCCAGGCCCGGAGATTCTCACGACTCCCTGTATCACAGCCTCCGATGCAGGCCTTCAGGCGCGCGGCGACACGCTTGAGGAGTCCGTCATCGGTCGCGTGCCCAAGCGTGTCATTGACGGCTTTGAGACCGTCAATGTCGAGATCGAGCAAAGCCAGGTTCGTTCCCAGTCGCCTCGCATGCGCGACCGCTTGCTGAAAGCGGTCCAACGGCAACAATCGATTGGGAAGGCCGGCGAGCGAATCGAAGTGAGCCCGTCGATGCGTCTCTGCATGCGATCGCGAAAGCAGACGCAGCTTCGCTCTCAGAATTGACAGTTGCTCTTCGAGTTCACGTGTCCGCTGCCTCGCCGCGAGAAGCTCCCGCTCGCTGTTGGCGAGCGTGCGGCCAGTGGTCATGTAGCGCCAGCAATTTGCTAGTGATTACTTGATACGCATGTCGTTCTTGACGGATTTCACTCCGCCAACTTCGCGAGTCACTTCCACTGCTTTGGTGGCTGCGGCCTGCGAACTGACGAATCCACTCAACTGGACGACGCCCTTGAAGGTTTCGACATTGATTTCGGCAACCTTGAGCGTGGGCTCATTCAGGATGGCCGACTTCACCTTGCCAGTGATGACCGTGTCGTCCATGTATTCGCCTGTTCCCTCCTGCTTCGGCGTGGATGCACAACCTACGGCCGATAGAAGTGCGACCGCGACAAAAAGCGGAGAAAGGTACTTGCCGAACTTGTTCATTTTCATGCTCCAGTTGCATTCAAGGGTAACTGCTACGGACGCACTCTAGGCAAATCGAAGTGCGCCGTCGGTACGGTGCCGCACATTGTTGACGCGCGGTTCGAGCACCGAGGCCAGCCTACGGAGCACACAATGTGTAAACGTCTTCTGGATACCTCCGCAGTTGGCAAGACACGCTTGAGCTTGAGCGTGCGCTGGCGAACAAACAGATCGCTGTATCTGGCCTACCGTTCATGTTGTTTCTCGTATTGCTCACGCCCCCTTTTCGTGAAGCGAGCTTCCGCCGTCAAAGCCACGGCTGCCCGGAGGATTGAGGACCTTGATGCCTAGCCATCGGCGCGTCGCGCCGCTGAACCGTCTGCTCGCCGCGCTGCCTCCTCGTCTATCAGCGCGCCTGCTGGCAGCCTGCGAGTCCGTCGATCTCAAGCTCGGAACTATTCTGAACGAGGCCGATGCGCGAATTTCGGACGTGTACTTTCCGACCGAGGGCTTCATTTCACTGATGGTCCCGGTCGACGGAAAGTCCAACCTCGAAGTCGGACTGGTGGGCAACGAGGGAATGGTGGGAACGCCGCTGATCCTGGGCATGGACCGGTCGCCACTTCGCGCGCTGGTACAGGGTGCAGGCCCCGCATGGCGGATGAGCGCCCGGACATTTACGCGCGAACTCGGATTGAGTTCAGTGCTGCGCACCTTGCTGCATCGGTATATGCAAGTTCGGATCAGTCAACTGGCACACGCTGCCGCTTGCACCCGCTTTCACCTGGTCGAGGCACGGCTGGCCCGCTGGCTGCTGATGACGCAGGACCGCGCGCATAACGACGAGTTTCATGTGACGCACGAGTTCCTTGCTTACATGCTCGGCGTTCGGCGCGTCGGCGTCACCCGGGCTGCCACTGCACTGCAGAAGCGCAAGCTGATTCACTACCACCGCGGTGAAGTCACGATCCTCAACCGCCCAGGAATGGAAGCTGCATCGTGCAGCTGCTACCAGGCCGATCAAAATAGCTACGCGAGCCTGCTGGCCGGCGTCTAATCCGCCCGGCGCTGCGGCTGAGACGCTCGTTCGACAGCGCCATCAGGCCAATGTGCGCCTGCGCACAGACCCTTGCCGGCAGCCGAGACGAGAATCAATTCGTCACTTCCGGTCTGCTCTTGCAGGACGGCAACTTCAAGCGTGGAGAACACTCAATGAACATCATCATCTGGCTGGCCGTTGGCGGCATCATCGGCTGGCTCGCCAGTATCTTCATGAAGACCGACGGGCAGCAAGGGGTCATCCTCAACATCGTCGTCGGTATCGTGGGCGCCATGCTCGCGGGCTGGTTCCTCAGCCCACTGGTCGGCGTCGGCACGATCAATCAAAGTAACTTCAGCCTGCCCGCCTTGATCGTTTCGTTCGTGGGCGCGGTCATGCTGCTCGCGCTGATGGGCGTACTCCGGCGCGGTAGCGCACACTGACCGGGCGCGAGGTTACCGACCGGGTCGCCAAGCTCGCCGCACCTTACGGACGACGTTGGGGCGGCGACGACCGCTTCGGGGTACATCGGAACCCGCGGCTGCCGGCGGTAGCTCGGGAACAGGATCCATGTCCTGAGCCGCAACCTGGGATGATGCCGAGCTAGAACCGCCGGAGCAGCATTGACCGCCGCACAGAGGAATCAACTCGTCTTCACCTGCGAACATGGTGGACGTGAGGTCCCCCGCGACTACGCCACGCTCTTTTCGGGCCGGGCTTCACTGCTGGCGACCCACCGCGGGTGGGATGCAGGCGCTCTCGACCTCGGCCGTGAGTTGGCCGCGGCGTTCGGTGCGCCGCTGTACGCCGCAACGACAACTCGGCTCCTGGTCGATCTGAACCGGTCGATCGGTCATCGGCAACTGTTTTCGGAGATCACGCGCCCCCTTTCGCGGGCTCGGCGTCTTGAAATCGTTGAACGTCATTACCGACCCCATCGTCTCGCAATCGAAAGCGAGATCGCGCGCCGCATTGCGTCGGGCCGCCGGGTGATCCACGTCGCATCGCACAGCTTCACGCCGGCGCTCGATGGCGTGCCGAGGCAAGCCGATGTCGCCTGGCTCTACGATCCGCGGCGACACGGCGAGGTGGTCTTCGCGCAAGCCTGGCGGCGTGCGCTCGCGAAGCTGGCACCCGGGCTGCGACTGCGAAGGAACTACCCGTACCAGGGGCGCGCCGACGGTCTGACGGCATCGCTGCGCAAGCACCATCCGGATGCGGCCTACGTCGGGATCGAGCTCGAGGTAAACCAGCGCTTTGTCGATCCGCGCGGCGCTGCCTGGGACCGGCTGAGGACGATGGTTATCGATTCGCTGAAGAGTGCGCTTGCCACCATTGCGAAGCGCTGAGGGTCCTGCGCACGCTACCGGCGCGGGGACCTACCACTGCAGCGGCGGCAACTCGTGGAAGACCCTGCGCGTGCCTTCTAGCCACTGCTGCGTCAGCGCGTCGAAGTAGGCATCGCCTTCCTCGAACCGCCGCCGCATCGTCACCTGCAGGCTGTCCCGCGCGTAGCACAGCAGGTCGATCGGCATACCCACCGACAGGTTGCTGATCATCGTCGAGTCGAAAGACACCAGCACGCACTTGGTGGCGTCTTCCAGCGTCGCGCTCGACGACACCGCGAGGTCGAGGATGGGTTTGCCGTACTTGGCCTCTCCGGTCTGGAGGAACGGCGTGTCGGTTCCGGCTTCGATGAAGTTACCCTCCGCATACAGCCGGAACAGTCGCATATCTTCGCCGGCGATCTGGCCGCCGAGAATGAACGATGCATTGAACTTCAGGTCGCTGGCTTCCAGGAACGGGCCGTCGCGGCGCTCGATGGCACGCATGGCGTCCGATACGAGATTGGCCACGTCAAACATCGAGCTGGCGCTCCAGATGTGCGGCGGTTCGGCCGCGGCCTGCTGACGCAGGACGTTGATCACCGCCTGCGTGGCGGCCAGGCCTCCGGAACTCAGCAACACCAGCACGCGGTCGCCGGCGCGCTCGAACACCGTCATCTTGCAGAACTTGGCGTAGTTGTCCACGCCCGCGTGCGTTCGCGAGTCGCTGGCGAGGATCAGGCCTTCTTCGAGCTTGACGCCGACGCAGTACGTCATGCGGCGCACCCGCTTTGCCGACGCTTGACACAATCGCAGGGCATGGGTCGCATTCAGGCCGCCGGAACTTCATCGGCCCAGACTTTGAACCGCTCCAGTGTGTTCGGCCCGAAGGTGCTGGAAAGCGCAACGTCACAGGCGTCACGGCCTCTCGCGATGAGAACGCGGCCAATGCGCGGCGTGTTGTTGCGCGCATCGAACGTGTACCAGCGGTCACCCAGGTAAGCCTCGAACCAGCCGGCAAAGTCCATCGTCCCGTACGGTGGCTCGGTGCCCATGTCGCCGAGGTACCCGGTGCAGTAGCGCGCGGGAATGTTCATGCAACGGCAGAACGCCACGGCGAGATGGGCGTAGTCGCGGCATACGCCTCGCCCTTCCTGGTAGGCCTCCCAGGCAGTGCGCGTGTTGCGTGCGTGCGGATACCCGAACTCGATGTGCCGGTGGACGAAATCGCAGATCGCCTGCACCCGCGCCCAGCCGGTCGGGCCATTGCCGAACAGCTTCCACGCGATGTTGGACAGCAATTCCGTCTCGCAGTAGCGGCTGCCCAGCAGATACACGAGCGTTGACTCCGGCAGATGCTCAACAGGAGTCTGCATGGCCTCCGTCGCCACGACGTCGGGCAAACCGCTGTCGTTGATCACGGCGTTGGTGCTCAGGACAAACCTCCCCCGCGGCGCCACAAGACGGCTGCACCAATTGCCGAAGAGATCCCGGTATGCGTTGACGGGCACCGCCGGGTGGGTGACGAGATAGTCCGGGTGGACCAGGTCGGACGCCCGCGAATAGTGAATGCTGAGCGCGAGCACCATCGGCGTCGGGGCTTGACACTGGTATTCCATCTCAAAGCCGACACGAATCTGCATTTCTTGTCCTCGCCGAATTCAAGCTGATCTAGTCTCGTGGGTGTCGAAGGGCTACTTCTGCTTCTCGACGACCACCCGACCCGCTGCGTTCACGTAGACGCGGTAGCGATTTCCGTCCTTGCACGAACAGGCGTAGTCGTTCTCGGCATTCACCTTGACGGCGACGACCTGGCCGCAGGGCAATCCCTGCAGCGCGATCACCGAGGTCATGTCCTTCTTCAGTGCCGCGTCGTCGGCCGCGAACGACGGCACGGCAAAGAACGCCGTCACGAGCAAGCCCTGGGAAATCACAGCAGTGCGATTGATCATGGGTACTCCGTCGCTCAGTCTTCGAGAGCGGCAAATTTCTTCGGATCCGCGAGCAGGCCCCAGATCGCCTCGCGCGAGGACACGATCGCGGCGGCGAGTTTCTGGTCACTGTCCTGCAGCAGCGTGAGCACTTTCATCAGCAGCAAGTCATATGAGCGGCGCAGCTGCGCCATGGTGACCTTGGCCTTGCCCTGGTAGTAATCGCGGAACTGCTGAAGCAGGTCGTCGACCTGGTTCTTGAGTGTGAGCTTGGTGAAGACGCCGATGGCCTTGGTTTCCTTGAGCTGTTCCTTGAGCGCAGCCAGGTCCAGGGACGGCGCGGCAACAGGCGAGGACGTCGCGGCCGCGGGCGGAGGGGCAGCTTTGGCGGCTGTCGACGCGGGCGCAGCCGGCGGCCTTGCACCGGGCGCCGGGGCCTTGGTCGCGGGGCGGTCTGCTTTGTTTTCTGGCTGCAGCGCCGCCTTCGGTGCGACAGGTGCTGACGTTGCGGCAGGCACGGGCTGAGGCGTCGGTGCTGCTGACGGCTCGGTCGCGCGCGGAGCCGCCGCCGGTTGCGATGCAACGGCCTCAGGCTTCGGCTCGACCGACGCATCCGGCGAAATAGCCGCACAGCCCGCGGCCAGAATCAGCGGGAGCAGGGCTATCCGGGCCAGGCGCACCGAGTGTGCTCCTATCAGCGCGGCCTCCGCCGTACGTCCTGTCATCAGCTCTCGCATGCGCACGTGCTATCGGGTCGTGAACCCGGCGCGCGCTCCACTTTCAGCCGCAAACGAGCTAACGCCGCTTGAGTCCGAAAACCAGGAGCGCGCCGCCAATCACGATGGCGCCCACGCCTGCCCAGAGTGGGATGTTGACCGTCTGCTTTTCCGTTATCGACAACTCGATTGGCCCCAGCTTTCCGGAATGGGTTTCCTTCGTGTAGCTGAACCCGCCATAGGCCAGGCCCAGGACACCGGCCACGATAAGGGCGATGGCCGCGATCTTGAGTGCGTTCATTTCGTCTCCTGTTGCTTCAGAAACCACTGATACCGGAGCGAGCCGCGCACGGATGCGAAGCAATCGCCGCACCGGGCGCGCGGGCGGCCGGGGCGCTCTGGCCGGCGCTCCTTCGCCCGCAAGCATGTGAAGTTCATCCCACGCGCCGACCCTGAATGACCTGAATCAGGAACACGGCGATCGCGAGAACCAGAAGGACGTGAATGAATCCACCCAGGGTGTACGAACTGACGAGCCCCAGTAACCACAGGACGGCCAATATGACGGCAATGGTCCACAGCATTTTGAATCTCCTATTTCCATGACAGGGTGGCTCGAAGGCCGCGCGGCCTACGCCGCAACAAACCG
>Ga0316622_100004714_pt1 | contig 10063 bp, 6 predicted proteins | sample OWC_Aug_OW2_C1_D_FD_207646 | JGI IMG/M metagenome (GOLD analysis project Ga0316622, IMG submission 207646) | Wetland soil microbial communities from Old Woman Creek delta, Ohio, United States - OWC_Aug_OW2_C1_D5_C | ecosystem: Environmental > Terrestrial > Soil > Wetlands | place: USA: Ohio... | reverse complement strand
GTCGGCCGCGTCTCCATCACGGGGTCGCCCGGGTCGCCGTAGGCGTCGTTGGCCGAGAGGTCGAAGAGGACCCTCCGCGCGGTGGGCGCCGCGAGGTCGACCAGCGCGGTCGTGCGCCAGCGGCGGTCCCGGTCGTACTCCGTGACGAGGGCCACGCCCCGGCGACCGGTCCAGTCGAGGCCGGCGAAGCGCTGCTTCAGCCGCACGACCTCGGAGGGGGCCGCGGCGAAGGGGGCCACGAGCGTCAGGACGCGCTCCCGGTGCTCGACCTTCCTCGTCGGGTCGCCGCCGTCGAGGGCCTCGAGCCAGACGACCGTAGCCGGCACCAGCGGCTGCCAGGCGATGGCGCGGGGTCCCGTCGGCACGCCCTGGCGCGGGATCTCGTCCGAGACCGGCAGGTCGGCGACCGTTGCCACCTTCCGGCCGGCGGCGTCCCAGACCTCGGTCGCGCGCGCGAAGTAGAAGAAGGGCACCCGCGTCGAGAAGGGCGCCTTCACGCGCTCCACGAGGAGGTACCGCCCGTCGGGCGAGGGCTCGGCGTCGGTGTAGAGCCCCGGCTCCCCGAGCGGCGAAGCCGTCCCGGCCGCGGCGTCCACGAGGGCGAGCTGCGCCCGCGCGTAGTGCTCGAAGAGCACGGCATCGTGCGGCGTGCGGAGGAGGTCCTGGAAGGTGGCCATCTGCGAGGCCTTGCCCGCCGTTTCCTCGACGACGGGGCCGGTCGGCACCGACGGCGCGCGCGGCGCCTCGCCGCGGCCGGCCGGCACCGTCCGCACGAGGAGCGCGCCGCGTCCCGTCCACGCGAACGCCGGCCCGAGGACGTCGTCGAGGCGAAGGCCCGGGATCGCTCGGGCGACCCCGGTCGCGGTGTCGCCCACCCAGAGCTCGACGCCGTCCGCGAGATCGCGGGTGAAGGCGAAGCGCCGGCCGTCGTGGGAGAAGGCCGGCTGGCCGGTCCGCGCGCCGGCGGGGAGCGGCACCCGCAGGGGCGCGCCGCCCTCGACCGGCTGGACCTGCAGGCCGGTGAAGCGGAACGTCCGCTGGCGGCAGCTCGTCGCCGGGCTGATGCGGACGCCGCCGAGGCGCAGGACGGGCTCGGCGAGAAGAGCGATCGGCGGGTAGGCCTCGGGCTCCGCGAGGAGGACGGCGTCCCCGGTCGGGCTCACCACGGCCTGGGGCGGCGGCGGAGCGTCGACCAGGTCCACGACCTCCTTCGACGGCAGCTTGTAGGGCGCCTGCGCCGAGGCCGGCACCGCGAGAAGGGCGAGGAGAGCGGGGAGCAGGGACCGCGACGCGGCGAGGAGTCTCATCCCTGCGCCGCCTCGAGCCTGGCGACGAGGGCGACGTACGCCTTCATCGCGTCGTCCTTCGACGTACCCTTCTTCCGCGCCCACGCGTCGTACTTCGCGCGCCCCTTCAGGTCGAGCATCCCGGGCCGCGACCCCGACACGTCGCCCTCCGTGGCCTGCTTGTAGAGCCCGTAGAGCTGGAGCAGCTCCTCGGTCGACGGACGCGACTCGAGCTTCTCGACGCGCTCCTTGGCCACCGCGAACTGGTCTTTCAGCGACTTCGGCTTTGCCGCCATCTTTCCCTCCCCCTGGGACCCCGGGTCACGGGGCGGGCGCCTGGCGCGCCCGCTCCTGGTCGACCAGCACACGCCTCAGGTACTTTCCCACGAGCGACTTCGGCAGCTCGGCGCGGAACTCCACCTGACGCGGGATCTTGAAGGCCGCGAGGTGGAGGCGGCAGAAGTCGGCGATCTCCTCGGCGCTCGCGTCCTGCCCCGCCCGCAGGACGACGAAGGCCTTCACCGTCTCGCCCCGGTACGCGTCCGGCACCCCGGCCACCACGGCCTCCTGCACGGCGGGGTGCATGAGGAGCACCTCCTCCACCTCGCGCGGGAAGACCTTGAAGCCGGAGGCGTCGATCATGTCCTTGCGGCGGTCCACGACGTAGAACCAGCCGTCGGCGTCCATGCGGCAGATGTCGCCGGTCCGCAGCCAGCCGTCGTGGATCATCTCCGCCGTCTCGGCGGGCCGCTTCCAGTAGCCGAGCATCACCTGGGGCCCGCGCACCTCGAGCTCCCCCTCGCTCCCAGGCGGGAGCCGCTCGCCGGTCGCGAGGTCCACGACCCGTGCGTCGGTCCCCGGCACGGGAACGCCGACGCTCCCGGCGCGGCGCTCGCCGTGGATGGGATTGCCGTGGGTGAGCGGCGAGGTCTCGGTGAGGCCGTAACCCTCGACGAGGCGGCCGCCGGTGAGCGCTTCGAAGCGCTCCACGACGCGCGCGGGCAGCGAGGCGGCGCCCGAGAGACACTGGGTGCCGGTCCGCAACTCGTACTCGCCGACGCGCGGGTGGTCGATGATCCCCGCGTAGAGGGTGGGCACGCCCGGGAAGAGAGTGGGACGGAAGCGGTGGAGCGCCTCGAGCACGATGTCGAGCGGCCGCGGGCGCGGCAGGAGGACCATCTCCGCCCCCGCCGAGACGCCGAGGAGGAGCACGCTCAGGAGGCCGTAGGCGTGGAAGAGGGGCACCACGCCGAGGATCACCTCGTGCCCGTCGCGCAACCGCGGGAACCAGGACCGGGCCTGCGCCGCGTTCGAGGCGAGGTTGCGGTGGGTGAGCATGGCCCCCTTCGGCGTGCCGGTGGTGCCGCCCGTGTACTGGAGGAGGGCGATGTCCGTCGGGAGCAGGCTCGCCCCGGGAGGCGTGGGCGGGTACGCCTGTACGAGCTCGTGGAAGAAGGAGACGTCGGTCTCGGCCGGGACCCTCGCGCGCTCGCCCCGGCGCGACTGGGCCCAGCGGGCGAGCGTCCGCGCCGGCCAGGGCAGGCCCTCGGTCACGTCCACCACGATCACGCGACGGACCCGGGTGGCCGCGTGGATCTCCCGCAGGCGCGGGAAGAACTGGTCGAGCAGGACGAGCGTCTCGCAGCCCGAGTCCCCGAACTGCTCGCGCATCTCCCGCGCGACGTACATCGGGTTCGTGTTGACCGGGATCGCGCCGATCCGCAGGGCGCCGTAGAAGGCCACCACCAGCTCCGGGCAGTTCGGCAGCATGATCGCGACCCGGTCGCCCTTGCGCACGCCGAGCTGGAAGAGAGCCGTGGCGAAGCGCTGTGAACGTTCCCGCAGGCGGGCCCAGGTCAGGGTGGGGGTGGGGAGCCGGGCGTCGAGGAAGAAGCGCAGGGCCACCCGGTCGGGGAAGCGGTCGACGGTCCGGTCGAGCGCCTCGGGCAGGGTGAGGTCGGGGACCTCGATCGTGCGCGGGACCCCTTCTTCGTAGAAGCGGAGCCAGGGGCGCTCGTCCGCGGCCGTCACGGCGCGGGCACCTTCAGGGCCCGCTCCTCCTCGACGAGCACGCGTCTGAGGTACTTCCCCACCATCGACTTCGGCAGCTCGGCCCGGAACTCGAGCCTGCGCGGCACCTTGAACCCCGCGAGGTGAAGCCGGCAGAACTCGACGATCTCCCCCTCGGTAGCGGACTCGCCAGGCTTCAGGACCACGAAGGCCTTCACCGTCTCGCCGCGATAGGCGTCGGGCACGCCCGCCACCACCGCCTCGCGGACCCTGGGGTGCATGAGGAGGACCTCCTCCACCTCGCGAGGGAGCACCTTGAAGCCCGAGACGTCGATCATGTCCTTCCGGCGGTCCACCACGTGGAAGAAGCCGTCGGGGTCCATGCGGGCCACGTCGCCGGTGCGGAGCCAGCCGTCGTGGAAGGCCTCCGCCGTCTCCTCGGGCCGGCCCCAGTAACCGAGCATCACCTGCGGCCCGCGCACCTCGAGCTCGCCCTCCTCGCCCGGCGCCACCGGCTCGCCGGTCGTCATGTCCACGACCCGCGCGTCCGTGTCCGGGAAGGGGAGCCCGATGCTCGACGGCCGTCGCTCACCGAAGATCGGCGTGCAGTGCGTCAGGGGGGAGGTCTCGGTCAGGCCGTAGCCTTCGACGAGGCGGCCGCCGGTCAGGGCCTCGAAGCGCTCGAACACCTCGCGGGGCAGGGGTGCCGCGCCGCTCACGCAGAGGGCGCCGCTCCGGAGGTCGTAGTCCCCCACTCTCGGGTGATCGTTGATCGCGGCGTAGAGCGTGGGGACGCCGGGGAAGAGGCTCACGCGGAAGCGCTGGATGGCCTCGAGGACGATGTCCACCGGCCGCGGGCGGGGGATCACGACGATCTCGGCCGCCTGCGCGATCCCGAAGAGGAGGACCGAGGTGAGGCCGTAGACGTGGAAGAAGGGGATGGCCCCCAGGAAGATGCCCCCCGCCGCGCCGGGGAACCAGGCCTGCGCCTGCAGGCTGTTCGCCACGAGGTTGCGGTGGGTCAGCATGGCGGCCTTCGGCGTGCCCGTGGTGCCTCCGGTGTACTGAAGGAGGGCGATGTCCGACGGCCGGAGGTCGGCCCCGGGCGGCGTCGGCGGGTACCGGCGGACGAGGTCCCGGAACCAGTAGGTGTCCGTCTCGGCGGGGACCCTGACCTGCTCGCCCTTGCGCCGCTGCGCGAGGTGGACGAGGGCGCGCGCATACCAGGGCAGGCTCTCGGCCACGTCCACGACGATCACCCGGCGGACCCGGGTGGCGGCGTGGATCTCCCGCAGGCGCGGGTAGAACTGGTCGAGGAGTACCACCGTCTCGCAGCCCGAGTCCTCGAACTGCTCCCGCATCTCCCGCGACACGTACATGGGGTTCGTGTTCACGGGGATGGCGCCGATGCGCATCGCTCCGTAGAACGCGATCACGAACTGGGGACAGTTGGGCAGCATGAGCGCGACGCGGTCGCCCTTGCGGACCCCCAGCTGGAAGAGCGCGGTGGCGAAGCGCAGCGTCTCCTCCTGCAGGCGCCGGTAGGTGAGCGCCGGCACGGGCAGCCGCGGGTCGAGGAAGAAGCGCAGGGCCACCCGGTCGGGGAAGCGAGCGGCCGTCCGGTCGAGCGCTTCCGGGAGCGTGATCTCGGGGTAGGGGATCGTGCGAGGGACCCCCGGCTCGTAATGGCGGAACCACGGAGCGTCGTCCATGAGGGCCTCCGACCAGGCCGATGCTACGCCCAGGGGCGCGGGCGTGTCGATCCTCCGGTCGTGGCGAGCGAAGCGGTCCGGCGCGAGGGGCGGGCGCTCAGCGCCCGAGCAGCCGGTCGAGGAGAGACTTGGGCCGGGGGCAGGCGCAGCGCTTCTCGGGCGGGATGCCCGCCATCACCTGCTCGACGTGGCGGCCGCAGCCCACCCAGGTCGGCTTGCCGCAGCGGCTGCACTGGATCCGGGTGCACATCTCCTGGTCATTCTCTCACGGTGTCGTCGTGGCCGGCGCCAAGCGGGGGACGGGAAGGCTTTTGACCGCCCCGCCGGAATGGGCGTAGTGTCCTTCCGTGACCGGGTCCGCGATGGGGTTCGCGGAGAGGAGCAAGCCATGACACGCAGGAGGGAGATCTCGCGCCGGAAGGCGCTCTCGCTGGCGGCCCGGGGGGTCGGCGCCTCGTCCGTCCTCGCCGCGGGGTTCCCCGCCATCGTCCCCGCCTCGGTCTTCGGGGCCACGGCTCCCAGCAACCGCATCAATGTCGGAGCGATCGGCACGGGACGGATCTCGCGGACCCACGACATGCCGGGCGTCTGGAAGTACGACCACGCCCGGATCGTCGCCGTCTGCGATCTCGACCGGAAGAGGATGGAAGACGCGAAGGTCCTCGTGAACGGCTACTACTCGAAGAAGACAGGCAAGCCCTACGACGGCGTCACGGGCTACCTGGACTACAAGGAGCTGCTCCAGAACCGGGACGTGGACGCCGTCCTGATCAGCACCCCGGACCACTGGCACGCGCTCATCGCGATCAGCGCCGTCGAGGCCGGCAAGGACGTCTACCTGCAGAAGCCGACGTCGCTCACCATCGCCGAGGGACGGGCCCTCAGCAACGCGGTCCACCGCACGGGGCGCATCTTCCAGATCGGCAGCCAGCAGCGTTCCGCGCCCCAGTTCCGCTACGCGGCGGAGCTCGTGCGCAACGGGCGCGTCGGGCAGCTGAAGACGGTCACCGTCGGCCTTCCCGGCGACCCCTCTGGCGACGAGGAGCCGGAGATGCCGGTCCCGAAGAACCTCGACTACGAGATGTGGCTGGGCTCCACCCCGTACGTGTACTACACCGAGAAGCGCGTCCACCCGCAGGAGGGCTACGACCGCCCGGGCTGGCTGCGCTGCGAGCAGTTCGGCGCCGGCATGATCACGGGCTGGGGGGCCCACCACGTGGACTCCGCCCACTGGGGGATGGGGACGGAGCACACGGGCCCGATCGAGGTCTGGGGCACCGCCGAGTTCCCGACGAAGGGCCTCTGGAACGTGCACGGCCCCTTCAAGACCGAAGCCCTGTACACGGACGGCGTCAGGATGGTCATCAGCGGCGAGTTCCCGAACGGCGTCAAGTTCGAGGGGACCGAGGGCTGGGTGTTCGTCTCCCGCGGCAACGACACGGTGACGTCGAGCGACCCGGTGGCGAAGCTGAAGGACGCGCAGGCCCTGTCCGCCAGCGACCCGAAGATCATCACCTCGACCATCGGGCCCGACGAGATCCACCTCTACGAGAGCAGGGACCACCACGGCAACTGGCTCGACTGCGTCCGCTCGCGCCAGCAGCCGATCGCCCCGGCGGAGGTGGCGCACCGCTCCTGCTCCGCCTGCCTCCTCCACCACATCGCGATGAAGACGAAGCGGAAGCTCTACTGGGACCCGCTGCGCGAGCGCTTCAGGAACGACGACGAGGCGAACGCCATGCTGTCGCGCCCCCAGCGCTGGCCGTACGGGATCGGCTAGGGGCCGCCGAGCGGCGGGGATGGCCTGGGTCGCCGAGGTCGGAGTCGCGGGCCGGTGAGCCTCAACGTGTGGTCCGGCGGTGCCGCCATGGCTCGATCCGGGGTCGCGTCCGCCGCTGCCGCTTTCCTCGCCCTCACCGGCTTCGCGTCGGCGGCGCCCGTCCGCGTCCTCTCGGCAAACCCGCACTACTTCGAGCGCGACGGTCAGCCGATCGTCCTCGTCACCTCCGACCACCACTACGGCGCGGTCCTCGACGCCGACTTCGACTTCCGCCGCTATCTCGACGCCCTCGCCGCGGGTGGGATGAACCTGACCCGCATCTACCCGGGTGGCATGTTCGAGGTCGAGGACAAGTACGTCGCCGGCAACCCGCTCGGGCCGCGCCCGGGACGGCAGGTCCTGCCCTGGGCGCGCTCGAAGGTGCCCGGCGCGCACCCCGCGCTCGCCGCGCCCGGGCAGCCCGCCTACAAGCTGGACCTCGACCGCTGGAGCCCCGACTACTTCGCCCGGCTGCGTGCCTTCGTCGAGCACGCCGCGCGGAAGGGGATCGTGGTCGAGGTCGCCTTCTTCAACGGGATGTACGCCGACAGCTGGCCGCTGATGGCCTTCCATCACCGCAACAACGTGCAGGGCGTCGGGCGCTACGAGGCGGACGAGTGCGGCCTCTTCACGACGCGGGACCCGCGGAACGAGGACGTGCTCCGCCACCAGAAGGCCTACGTCGCGAAGCTCGCGGTGGAGCTCAACGCCTACGACAACGTGATCTACGACCTGTGCGACGAGCCCTCGCTCGTGGGCCGCCCCGACGGCAGCATCGTCGTCCAGCCCGACGCCGCCGTCGTGCCCTGGCTCCACGCCCTGCGGGACGCGTTCCTCGAGGCGGAGAAGCCGCTCCCGAAGAAGCACCTGCTCGGCCAGACCGTGCAGAACCTCTCGCCCGACCTCTCGGCCGAGCCCTGGTGCGACTGGCTGCCGGCCGAGTACGTCCGGCCGGCCGGCCGTGCGCTGGAGCGCCACTACGCAGCGGGCAAGCCGATCGTCGACGTGGAGTCGGACTACTACGGCCACTCGCTCGTGAAGTCGCCCTACACGACGGACGCGGTGCGGCTCGAGGGGTGGTGGTTCCTCCTCGGCGGCGGCGCCGGCGTCATCAACCTGAACGGCGAGTACCACCGCGGGCAGGAGGGCGGCGCCGCGGACACGCGCGAGCGGATCGTGCCACAGCGCAAGGTGCTCAAGGATTTCGTCCTGAGCCTCGACCTCGCCCGCGTGTCGCGCTTCGAAGGTGTGGCGGACCTGCCGAAGGGCGCTCTCGCGAGCGCCCTCGCAGAGCCCGGAAGGCAGTACGCCGTCTATCTCTTCCACGCGCAGGAGGAAGAGGATTGGGGCGCGCACTTCGTCGCGACCCCCGGAAGCTACCGGGACACCCTGACGCTCCGGACGGTGCCGCCCGGCCGCTATCGCCTCGAGTGGATCGCTCCGGCGGCCGGCGCGGTCGTGGGCGCCGAGACGATCGACTGGGCCGGCGGGGACCTCCGGCTCACGACCCCGACCTACACGCTCGACCTGGCCCTGCGGATGCGGGCTTCGTCCTGAGCCGCTCGCCGCGCACGCACGGCGCCTGCTGCGCGGCGGGTCCGGGTCAACCGGACAGCGCCGCCTGGAGCATCGCCTTCGTGTAGGCCACGTTGTAGACGAGGCCCGCGTAGCCGCCCCCGCCGGGATAGTACGGGGCGAAGCCCGGGGTCTCGCGATCGGCGTCGAGGGCCCGCGGGTGCTCCGGGTAGAGCGCGCGGGAGTACCTCTGGCGCACCAGCTCCCTCATCACCGCGAACATGTCGACCTGGCCCTCGTCGGGAAAGACCTCGGTGTACTGGACGGAGGGCCGGCGCACGCGGACGTTGCGGTAATGCACGTGGTTGATGCGGTCGCGCTCGCCGAACCACCGGCAGACCTCGACCGGGTCCTCGCCGAGCTCGCGCGTCACCCCGCAGTCGTAGGTGATGCCGTTCGCCGGGCTGTCGACGATGCCGACGAGCCGCTTCCAGCCCTCGAGGGTGGCCATGATCTGCCCGGACCCCCGGCTCAGGGGGACGGGCGGGTCGCTGGGGTGAAGAGCCAGCCGCACGCCGGATTCCTCGGCCACCGGCACCACGGCCCTCAGGAAGTAGGTGACGTTGCTCCACATCTCGTCGAGCGTGTGGATCCCCACGTCCGGAAGCGGGGGCAGGTCCTTCGAGCGATCGTAGTCGTAGGCGGTCAGGCCGGCCCCGGCCCGCCCGAGCTCCTCGTAGTAGCCCTCGGTCAGCCGGTGGGCGTAGAAGTTGTACTCGACCACCGGCACGCCGGCCTTGCCGGCCGCGCGGACGGACGCGTTCACCTGGTCGATCTCCGCGTCACGGCCGGGCCGGCCGTACAGCGCGTTGGGGAAGCCGGAGATCATCAGGTTGGCGACCGTGAGGCCGGCGGCCCGGAAGCGCTCCACCAGGGCTCGAAGCCCCGCTTCCGTCCAGGGGATCGGCGGCCCCCCCATGAGCGCGTGGTCGACGCCGATCTGCCGGAGCCGACGCATCTCCTGGTCGGTCGCGTTCGCGCCGGTGCCGAGGCAGAGCTTCGGCGTGCCGGTCTCGGCCGGAGGCCAGTCGCGGGGGGCGGACCTCGCGAGCGCCGGCGACAGCGCGAACGCTCCCGCGGCGTGGACGAAGCTCCTCCTGGGCAGTCTGTGGGTCATGGCTTCTTCCCGGGGTAGGGCGACAGGCGGCGGGGAAAGCGGCTGCGAATGAGCGGGGCGAAGTCGAAACGCGCCTCCCGGATCGGCGTGCCCGCGACCTCGATCCGGCCGAGGTCGCGACTGCCGAGACCGACCCTCTCCGCCAGCTCGAGGAAGTTGTCGCAGGTCCGGAAGGGGCCCTCTCCCGCGGGGGCCATCGGGTCGTAGCCCATCACCGCGGTGGCCACGGCGTCGGTGTTGACACAGTTCGTGCCGGCGACCAGCACTCCCGGGTGACAGCCCTCGCCCCCGCCCCACGGGCCCTCGGTGCCGCCCATCGACTCGATCCCGTCGATGATCGCCAGGTCGATGGGCCGCGCGGCGCAGATGTCGACGACGACTCTCGGGATGCGGTAGCCCTCGTAGCGCGGCGAGGCGGGATCGACCTCGGGCGCGGCGAGGCTCGCCGGCTGCCGCGCTCCATCGTGAAAGACCCGGTTTCGTCCGCTGTGCGGCAGCTCGTCCGGCGCGTCCTTCGCGACGTGATCCCCGTAGATAGTCGTCG
>Ga0316622_100004712_pt1 | contig 10064 bp, 8 predicted proteins | sample OWC_Aug_OW2_C1_D_FD_207646 | JGI IMG/M metagenome (GOLD analysis project Ga0316622, IMG submission 207646) | Wetland soil microbial communities from Old Woman Creek delta, Ohio, United States - OWC_Aug_OW2_C1_D5_C | ecosystem: Environmental > Terrestrial > Soil > Wetlands | place: USA: Ohio... | reverse complement strand
ACAGCACGACCACCGTGCGGTGCTTGGCCGGCAGCACGGCCACGCGCTCGCGGACGATCTGGCGCAGCTCCTGCTGCTCGGCGCGCCCCTCGGGCTCGACTGCACGGTCCGGGATGCTGTGGCCCACCTCGTCCCCGAGGGGTGTGGACGGCAGCCGGCGGCGGCCCAGGCGCGTGTAGCACAGGTTCAGCGCCACGCGATGGAGCCAAGGCGCCGGCGACACGTCGGCGTGCAGGATGTGGCGCCGGCGCCAGGCGCGGTCGAAGGTGTCCTGGAGGACTTCCTCGGCGGCGTGGCTGTCCCCCGTCAGCGCGTAGGCGGCACGGTAGATCGCCGCACGGTGGCGAAGGAACAGCGACTCGAAGGCTTCGAGGTCGTCAGCCTGCATCCGGCGCACGAGGTCGGCGTCGGGGCACTGGCAGACAGCCTCGGGCACGGTTTCCCGGTTCGTGGTCAAGCTCCCCTGCGCAGGATGGGCTGAGACCGGCTCCCGACTCACCATACCCTGCGAGCATCGGCGAGGTTCAACTGCCGAATGGCTCAGTCCGGACAGGGCGTGTCGGCCCCCGCCGTCGGTCGCCAGCGCAGGTTCGGCTGGCGCGCCGCGGTCGCCTCGTCCAGACGTCTGACCGGCGCCGAGTGGGGCGCGCCGGTGACCATCGCGGGGTCGTCGTACGCCTCGCGTGCGATGGCGGCCATCGCATCGGCGAACCCATCGAGCGCTTCGAGCGACTCGGTCTCGGTCGGCTCGATGAGCATCCCCTCCTCGACCGTGAGCGGGAAGTAGACCGTCGGGGGGTGGAAGCCGAAGTCGATCAGCCGCTTGGCGATGTCGAGGGTGCGGACGCCGGTGTCGCGCTTGATGGACGCCGCCGAGGCGACGAACTCGTGCTTGCAGGCTCGCTCGTAGGGGATGTCGTACGCGCCCGCCAGGCGATGCTTGAGGTAGTTGGCTGCGAGGACGGCATCGTCGGTCACCTCGCGCAGCCCCGACGCACCGTGGGCACGGATGTAGGCGTACGCGCGCACGAGCACGCCCGTGTTGCCCACGAACGAGCGCATCCGCCCGATGGAGTGCGGACGCTCGTCCGGGCGCTCGAGACGGAAGGTCCCGTCGCCCTCGCGCAGCACGCGTGGGGACGGGAGGAAGGGCACGAGCCGCTCGACCACGCCGACAGGGCCGGCGCCCGGTCCGCCGCCACCGTGGGGCGTCGAGAACGTCTTGTGGACGTTGAAGTGCATCACGTCGAAACCGGCCTCGCCCGGCTTGAAGCGCCCCAGGATCGCGTTGAGGTTGGCGCCGTCCATGTAGGCCAGCGCGCCTGCCTCGTGCACCAGCTCGAGGAGCGTCCCCACCCGCGGCTCGAACAGCCCGAGCGTCGACGGGTTGGTGATCATGACGGCTGCCGTGCGCGGACCGAGCGCCGCCCGGAACGCCTCGAGATCCACCCCGCCGTCGGCGGCCGAGGGCACCGAGACGGTCCGGAAGCCGGCCATCGAGGCAGTCGCCGGGTTGGTGCCGTGCGCCGAGTCCGGTACGAGGACCTCGTTGCGATCGAGGTCGCCGCGGGCGCGGTGGTAGGCCCGGATCATCAGGATCCCGGTCAGCTCGCCCTGGGCCCCCGCGGCCGGCTGGAGGGTGACGCCAGCCATGCCGCTGATCTCGGCGAGCGCCTCCTCGAGCTCCCACAGGAGCTGGAGCGTCCCCTGCGCGATCGGATCGGGGGCGAGCGGGTGCAGCGCCGCGAAGCCCGGCAGCCTCGCTGCCCACTCGTTGACCTTGGGGTTGTACTTCATGGTGCACGAGCCGAGCGGGTAGAAGCCGGTGTCGACCGCGTGGTTGAGCTGGCTGAGGTTGACGTAGTGGCGGACGAGCGAGGGCTCGTCGACCTCGGGTAGGCCGGGCGGGACGGCCCGGCGCGCGGAGGCCGGGATGCGATCGAGGGCGTCCCTCGGCGGATGCGGGACCTTGCTGCTGCCACGCCCGGGCTTGCCCAGCTCGAAGATCGTGGGCTGGAGGCGCTCCCCGGTCACGCTCATTGCTCGCCCTCCCCGGCGCCGGCGGCAACCGTCGCGTCGTCAGCCACCCCGGCAGTGGCAGGCCCCGCGGCGCCGGTCGAGCCGGCGGCCGAAAGCTCGTCGGCCAGGGCCCAGGCAAACAGGGCGATCTCCTCGGGGGTCGTGACCTCGGTCGCGCAGACCAGGAGGGCATCGGCGAGGCCGGGATCGTCCGGCTCGAGCTCGCTCAGGACGAGCCCCGCCAGGACGCCCCGGTCGAGCAGCCGCCGATGGACCGCGGCCGCGTCCGGGACCCGCACCGCGAATTCGTTGAGGTAGGGGCCGTCGTGAAGCCGCGGCGCCCCGGCTGCGGCCAGCGCCAGCTCGAGCTCCGCTGCCCGGGCGGCGCCCAGGGCCGCGACGTCGCGCAGCCCGTGCGGACCGACCGACGCGAGGTAGATGGAGGCCGCAAGGGCCATAAGGGCCTGGTTCGTGCAGATGTTGCTGGCAGCCTTCTCGCGCCGGATGTCCTGCTCGCGGGCGCGCAGCGTCATGACGAACGCACGCTTGCCCTCCAGGTCCGCTGTCATCCCCACCAGGCGCCCGGGGATCTGGCGGACGAGCGCGTCCGTCGAGGCAAGCAGCCCCAGGGACGGGCCGCCGTACTGGGGCGCGATGCCCAGCGGCTGACCCTCGCCGGCCGCGATGTCGGCACCGTAGGCGCCGGGCGGGGCGAGCACGCCGAGCGAGACCGGCTCGACCACGCTCACAAAGAGCGCCCCGGCGCCGCGGGCAAGCTCACCGATCGCCTGCATCGGCTCGAGCAGCCCGAGCAGGTTGGGCTGTGCCGCGATCACCCCGGCGACCGGCCGGTCGGACTCGGCCAGCAGCCGCTCCAGGGCGGCCAGGTCGGTCGTTCCGGCGTCCGGTCCATCGGCCACGAGCGGGATCTCCTCGAGGTCGAGCTCGCCGCCGGCGAAGTAGGTGCGGACGGTCTCGCGGTAGTGGCGATGCACCCCCCGGCTGACCAGGACCCGCTCCCGGCGGGTGGCGCGGCAGGTCATCAGGGCCGCCTCGGCGGCGGCCGCCGCGCCGTCATAGTGCGAGGCCGACACGACGTCCATGTCGAGCAGCTCGCCGAGCAGCGACTCGAACTCGTAGATGCTCTGGAGCGTTCCCTGGCTGACCTCGGGCTGGTACGGCGTATAGGCGGTGTACCACTCGCCGCGCAGCAGGATCTGGTCCACCAGCGGCGGCGTGAAGTGGCGGTAGACGCCGGCTCCCAGGAAGCTGGCCAGGCCGACGCGGTTGCGACCGGCGAGCCGCTCCAGCCGAGCCGCGAGCTCGATCTCCGGCTCGGGGTCGGGCAGGCGCAGCGGGCTGGCGCGCAGCGCCTCCGGGATGTCGGCGAACAGCTCGTCGACCGTGGCGATCCCGAGCGCCTCGAGCATGCGCGCTCGATCGTCCGGCGTATGGGGCCCATAGGCCATGGGGATCAGCCCTCCGCGGTCAGCGTCTCGTAGGCGGCGGCATCGAGCAGCTCGTCGAGCTGGGCAGGGTCGGCGACCCGGATCCTGACCATCCAGCCGGCGCCGTAGGGGTCGCTGTTGACGACCTCGGGCCGGCTGCCGAGCTCCTCGTTGAGAGCGACCACCTCGCCCGACACCGGCGCGTACAGGTCGCTCACGGCCTTGACCGACTCGACGACTCCGAACGAGGCCGACTGCTCCAGCGTGCGGCCGGCGTCGGGCAGCTCGACGAAGACGATGTCGCCCAGCGAGTCGGCCGCGTAGGCGGTGATGCCGACCGTGGCCTCGTCACCCTCGACCCTGATCCACTCGTGGTCCTTGGTGTAGCGAAGATCGGTGGGGACCATCCGGTCAGCTCCTCCTGGTGCGGGCCCGGACGGGCGAGCGGACTGTCGCGCTCCGGGTTCCTGGCGGCTCGCTCATCGCCTGCATCGACTCCCCTGTCGGCCCGGTGCCGGCGGTCGGACCACCGTGTCAGGTGCCACGGCGGTAGAACGGCAGCGGGACGACCTCGGCAGCCACCCGCTGGTCGCGGATCTCGATGTCGAGCATCGTACCGATCTCGGCGTCGCCCGGGGCGACATATGCCATCGCGATCGGGACGCCGAGCGTGGGCGACTGCGTCCCGCTGGTGACGATCCCGGTCGGGCGGTCGCCCGCGTGGACGGTGTGCCCGTGGCGCGCTATCCCGCGGCCACGGACGACGAGACCCACCAGCCGGCGTCTTGGACCCTCGGCAGCGACACGCTCGAGGGTGGCCCGGCCCACGAAATCGCCGGGCTTGTCGAGGTTGACGACGCGCCCGAGGCCGGCCTCGAACGGCGTCGTCGCCGTGTCGAGCTCGTTACCGTAGAGCGGCATGCCGGCCTCGAGACGAAGCGTGTCGCGAGCACCGAGGCCACATGGCGCGGGGCCATCGTCGCCGCCGGTCGCCAGCATCGCCTCCCAGAGAGCCGGGCCGCTGGCGCTGTCGACGAAGACCTCGAAGCCGTCCTCGCCCGTGTAGCCGGTCCGGGCGACCAGGGCCGGGATCCCGGCCACCTCGCCCTCGGCGATGGCGTAGTAGCGCAATGCCGAGAGGTCCGCGTCGGTGACTGGGGCCAGGAGGGCGGCGGCCCGCGGCCCCTGGAGGGCGACGAGCGCGGTGGCGAACGTCTCGTCGTCGAGGATCGCCGCGAAGCCGTCCAGCCGCTCCGCCAGCGCATCGCTCACGGCCTGCGCATTCGCGGCGTTGGGGACGACCATGTAGCGCTCGGGCCCCAGCCGGTACACGATCAGGTCATCGATGATCCCGCCGTCGGGCCGGCAGATCATCGTGTAGTGGGCGCGTCCGACGGCCAGCCGCCGCGGGTCGGAGACGAGGGCGAAGGCCAGGGCGTCGCCGGCGCCTTTCCCCTCGACGAAGATCTCGCCCATGTGGGAGAGGTCGAAGAGCCCCGCAGCGCCGCGGACCGCGCGGTGCTCCTCGAGGATGCCCCGGTACTGGAGCGGCATCAGCCAGCCGCCGAATTCCACCAGCCTGGCGCCGAGTGCCCGGTGGCTCTCGATGATCGGGCTGACGAAGGGTGACGGTGCCGGCTGGTCGCTCACGATGCCGCCACCTCCGCGGCATCCACCGACGGCTCCTCCGGCCACGGCACGCCGAGCAGCGCCGCGGCACGGCCGACGAGCGAGCGCTCGGTTGCAAAGGTCAGCAGCCCCGCCGCGTCCTCGAAGGCCACCCAGCGTACCTCCTCGAACTCGTGGTCATGCCGGCCAAGGTCGCCCCCGACCGCCTCCATCAGGAAGTAGTGGACCGTCTTGTGATAGCGCGTGCCGTCGCGCACGAAGCGGTACTCGATCGAGTTGAGGGGAGCCGTGATGCTGACCTCGAGACCGGTCTCCTCGGCCACCTCGCGCAGGGCCGTGTCCTCGGTGGACTCGCCAGGGACGGGCGTGCCCTTGGGGAGCGTCCAGGTGATGTAGTTCCGCTCCCGGCGCCGGGCTCCTACGACCAGCTCCGGCCGGCCGTCACGGGTCCGGATGACGACGCCGCCGGCAGAGGTGGCGGTGGCGCTCTTCAGCCGTGCCACGGGGCCGGAGCGGCGCTCGACGGGCGTTCTGCGCGCGGCCGCTCGGGGCGCGTCCAGCTGATCGAGACGACGGGTCGCAGCAGGCCGCTCCGCGCCGGCGCGGGACGATCGGGCTCGATGGCGCGCCAGCGGGCGCGGAGCTGCGCAAGCGGCCCCACGTCGCCCTGGCGCATGACGGTGGCGCGGGTCGGCGCGGCGTGGAATGTCCCGGTCGGCCGCAGCCCGAGGCGCCGCTCGCGTGCTCGCGCCGGCCTCGGAACGAAGTGCGCCACGGGATGAGCCGCGTACCGGGCGGCGATGCTGCGCTGCATGGCCGACATCCTACCCCCTCAGGGGGCCTTTGCAAGCGACGCCCGGAGCACCGCCGCCGCGGCCGGATCGATCGCGCCGCGCCGTTCGGCGATCGCGATCTCCCGCTCGGCCAGGACGCGGTAGAGCGCGGCGGCGTCGGGGGCGTGGGCATCGAGCGCAGCGAGGTGCGCGAGCACGGTGCCCACGTCGCCGCGGGTCATGGGTCCGGTCAGCGCCGCGTCGATGCCCAGCGCCCGCGCATTGGCCATCGTCTGCTCGGTCAGCCGCCCGAAGACCGCCAGCGAGCCGGCCTCGTCGAGCCCGATGACCCGCCCGAGCTCGGCCACCGCATCGAGGAGCGCGATCATCCCGCCGGCCGACAGCACGGCCGCCGCGTGGTAGGCGGGCTTCGAGCCGGGCGGCAGACGGACCGGCACGGCACCGACCGCCTCGGCCATCCGCGCCAGCAGGCCGGCGAGCTCCTCGTCGCCGTCGATCGCCACCGTGGCACCGTGCAGCGCCTCGACCGCCCGCTCGACATCCGCGAACGCAACCAGCGGATGGAAGCTCCCCGCCTGCGTGCCGGCCGCCATGGCCGCGCCGAGCGCCTCTGCGCCCAGCAGCCCGCTCGTGTGGACCAGGGCCTGGCCGCTGTACAGGCGGAGCTCGCCGGCAAGCGGCACGACGACGTCGTCAGGGACGGCCAGGATGATCAGCTCCACCTCGTCGAGCAGGGGGGCCGGCTCGGCAAAGGCCCGGCCGGTGCCGGTCAGCCGCTGGAAGCGCTCGCGGCGGGCCGGATCGCGGCTGGCGACGGCGGTGACCGGCCAGCCGGCACGGGTGAGCGCCACGCCCAGCCCCGTTCCGACGGCGCCTGCGCCCACGATCCCGATGTACGGGCGGTCTCCCGGTGAGCTCCGGTGATGAGGGTGCGGGTGGTCGGCCGGCATCCCGGCGCGATGATGGTGCGGCTCCTCGCCGGAGGCAGTGGCGAGCAGATGTGAGCGCTCGGCCGGGTGATCCGGGTCGAGGTCGATGCCGGCCGCCCGAAGCGCGGCCTCGCGCTCGCGATCGGCGCGGGCGCGGTCTGCCCGCGCCTCGCGCTCGTCATCATCGCCGGGCGGCGGACCGGGCCACGGCTTCACCGCGCCGGCACCTCGCACGCCGCGGCGCGGCACGGGCAGGCCGACCGACGGCGAGAACCGGTGCACGGCGCGGTCGCAGTACTCTTCATGGCACGAGTGTAGCGACGCGACAGGGGGTACCAGTGCTCAGCTCCGATCCATTCGACGCCCGTCGACCGCTTGGCCCCGGCCTCCCGAACATCTACCGGCTCGACGCGCTGGCCGGGCTGATCGATCTCGACCGGGCGCCGGTGACGGTCAAGATCCTGCTCGAGAACGTCCTCCGTGGCGCGGCCGGCCCGGCGGTCGTCCCGACCGACGTCGAGGCCCTCGCCGCCTGGCGCCCAGGGGTGGCCGCCCAGGCAGAGATCCCCTTCCTGCCGGCGCGGGTCGTCCTCCAGGACTTCACCGGCGTCCCCGCCGTCGTCGATCTCGCCGCGATGCGCGACGCCATGGCCGAGCTCGGCGGCGATCCCGCGAGAGTCAACCCGCTCGTCCCGGCCGACCTCGTGATCGACCACTCGGTCCAGGTCGACCGCTTCGGCACGCCCGATGCCTTCGCCTTCAACGTCGCCCGCGAGTACGAGCGCAACGGCGAGCGCTACCAGCTGCTCCGCTGGGCGCAGACGGCTTTCCGCAACCTGCGCGTCGTTCCCCCCGGCACAGGGATCGTCCACCAGGTCAATCTCGAGCACCTGGCCACGGTCGTTGCCGACCGCGTCGACGAGGCCGGCAGGGTAGCCTTCCCCGACACGCTCGTGGGCACCGACTCCCACACGACCATGATCAACGGCCTCGGCGTGCTCGGCTTCGGGGTCGGCGGGATCGAGGCCGAGGCCGTGCTGCTCGGGCAGCCGCTCTACCAGCCGATGCCGTGGGTGGTCGGCGTGCGGCTCCAGGGGGAGCTGCCGCCGCGGGCGACGGCGACCGACCTCGTGCTGGTCGTCACCCAGATGCTGCGCGCCCATGGGGTCGTCGGCGCCTACGTCGAGTTCGCCGGCGACGGGCTGGCCGGTCTCCCGCTCGCCGACCGGGCAACGATCTCGAACATGAGCCCCGAGTTCGGGGCGACTGCCACGCTCTTCCCGATCGACGGCGAGACCCTCGCCTACCTGCGCCTAACCGGCCGGCCGGCGGAGCGCGTCGCCCTGGTCGAGCGCTACGCGCGTGAGCAGGGGCTGTGGCGCGAACCGGGGCCGGGTCCCGACTTCGACGTGAGCCTCGAGCTCGACCTGTCCTCGGTCGAGCCGAGCCTGGCGGGTCCGCGCCGTCCGCAGGACCGGGTGGCGCTGCCGGACATGCGACGCAGCTTCGTGGCGGCGTTTCCGGACTTGACGCTGCCGCCCGCCGGTGCCGATGCCACGAGCGCCGGGGCCGGCTCGCCCGCGGTCCACAACGGCTCCGTGGCCATCGCTGCCATCACGAGCTGCACGAACACCTCCAACCCGACGGTGATGGTCGGGGCCGGGCTGCTCGCCCGCAACGCCGTGGCGCGAGGGCTGCGCGTCGGCCCGACGGTCAAGACCAGCCTGGCCCCGGGCTCGCAGGTCGTGACCGCGTACCTCGAGCGCGCTGGGCTGATGGAGCCGCTGGCCGAGCTCGGCTTCGCGCTGGCCGGCTACGGCTGCACGACCTGCATCGGCAACTCCGGACCGCTCGACGAGCCGGTCGCCGAGGCAGTCGAGCACGACGGCCTCGTCGTGGCGGCGGTCCTGTCGGGCAACCGCAACTTCGAGGGGCGCATCCACCCGCTCGTCCGGGCCAGCTACCTCGCATCGCCGCCGCTGGTCGTCGCCTTCGCGCTGGCCGGCCGCGTCGACGTCGACCTCGCCAACGAGCCGCTGGGGATCGACGACGAGGGGCGACCGGTCTACCTGGCCGACATCTGGCCGAGCCCGGCCGACGTCCGCGAGGCCGTCTCGTCGGCCATCGACGCCGAGCTCTTCGAGCGCACCTACGCCGCCGTCTTCGAGGGCGACGACCGCTGGCGGGCGCTCCCGATCCCGACCGGCGACCGCTACGCGTGGGACCCGGGCTCGACGTACGTCGCGCGCCCGCCGTTCCTGACCGGGATCACCCACGCTCCGGCGCCGATGGCGGACATCGTCGGGGCACGCGCACTGGCGGTGCTCGGCGACTCGGTGACCACGGACCACATCTCGCCGGCCGGGTCGATCGCCGCCTGGGCACCGGCAGGCCAGTGGCTCCAGGAGCGGGGCGTGGGACCGGTCGACTTCAACTCCTACGGCGCCCGGCGCGGCCACCACGAGGTCATGATGCGGGGCACCTTCGGCAACATCCGGCTGCGCAACCGGCTGGCCGACGGGAAGGAGGGGCCGTACACGGTGCACCTGCCCGACGGCGAGCCGGGCTTCATCTTCGACGCGGCGATGCGCTACGCCGCCGAGGGGGTGCCCGCGATCGTGATCGCCGGCCGCGAGTACGGCTCCGGCTCGTCGCGGGACTGGGCGGCCAAGGGTCCGCAGCTGCTGGGCATCCGCGCGGTCATCGCCGAGAGCTACGAGCGGATCCACCGTTCGAACCTGGTCGGCATGGGCATCCTGCCGCTGCAGTTCCTGCCCGGCGAGTCGGCCGAGGGGCTCGGGCTGACCGGCCGCGAGGCCTACACGATCGCGGGCCTGACCGGCGATCTCGAGCCGCGCATGGAGCTGACGGTCGTCGCCCAGCCCGACGACGGAGGCGCCGAGCGCAGCTTCCGGGTCACTGCCCGCCTGGACGGGCCGATCGAGGTCGACTACTACCGCCAGGGCGGCATCCTGCCGGCGGTGCTTCGGCGCCTCGCCGGCGCCGGCTGATCGACCCCGTCGATCGGCCGGCCACGATGGCGGCTGGCCGGGTCGGCGGCTGGCGGGGGGTCAACGCGGCCATACCCGAAGGCCGGTTCGGTCGGCGGGAGGGGTGGTGGGCGATACTGGGCTCGAACCAGTGACCTCACGGATGTGAACCGTGCGCTCTGACCGACTGAGCTAATCGCCCACGATCCTGGTCCTGCGGCCGGCCCGTCGCCGGGCTCGGCGCACGACTGCCTC
>Ga0316622_100004710_pt1 | contig 10065 bp, 9 predicted proteins | sample OWC_Aug_OW2_C1_D_FD_207646 | JGI IMG/M metagenome (GOLD analysis project Ga0316622, IMG submission 207646) | Wetland soil microbial communities from Old Woman Creek delta, Ohio, United States - OWC_Aug_OW2_C1_D5_C | ecosystem: Environmental > Terrestrial > Soil > Wetlands | place: USA: Ohio... | reverse complement strand
GCCGCCGAGCGTGCCGCTGGCCGGGCTCGGCCGGATGTACGCCTGTGGCTGCACCGACAGCCGCTGCATGCGCGTCTTGTCGCCGAGGATCGAGCCGCCGGAGATGCTGGAGGACGGATCGACCGCCAGCACGGCAACGCGGTGGCCGCGTTCGATCAGGAACAGGCCCAGTGCCTCGATGAAGGTCGACTTGCCGACGCCTGGCACGCCGGAGATGCCCAGTCGCAGCGAGCCGCCCGAGGCCGGCAGCAGGGCGTTGAGCACTTCGTCGGCGCGGGCGCGGTGCTCCGGTCGGGTCGACTCGAGCAGCGTGATCGCCTTGGCGATTGCCCGTCGCTGGTTCGCGCCGGATTCGCCGAGCACGCCGTCGACCAGCGCCTGATCGGCCGCGGTAAGCATCAGTGGCCGTGCGCCTTGCGGATCTGCTGCAGCACCTCGCGCGCGCTCGCCGGGATCGGCGTGCCGGGGCCGAAGATGCCCTTGACGCCGGCGGCGTACAGGAACTCGTAGTCCTGCCGCGGCACCACGCCGCCGACGAACACCACGATGTCCTCGCCGCCCTGCTTCTTCAGCTCGGCGAGGATCGCCGGCACCAGCGTCTTGTGGCCGGCGGCGAGCGTGGAGACGCCGATCGCATGCACGTCGTTCTCGATCGCCTGGCGCGCGCACTCCTCGGGCGTCTGGAACAGCGGGCCGATGTCGATGTCGAAGCCGAGGTCGGCGAATGCGGTGGCCACCACCTTCGAGCCGCGGTCGTGGCCGTCCTGGCCGAGCTTGGCGATCATCACCCGCGGCCGCCGGCCGTACTCGCCGGCGAAGGCGGCGATGGCGGCCTTGACCTGGTCCCAGCTCTCGGCCGAGTCGTAGGCGGCGGCATAGACGCCGGCCACCTTCTGGATGTCGGCGCGATGCCGCCCGAAGACCTGCTCCAGCGCGTCGCTCACCTCGCCCACCGTGGCTCGCGCGCGCATCGCCGCGATCGCAAGCTCCAGCAGGTTGCCCTTGCCGCCTGCCGCGGCCTGCGTCAGTGCCTGCAGAGCGCCCTGCACCTTCGCCGTGTCGCGCGTGGCGCGGACTGTCTTGAGCCGGGCGATCTGGTTCTCGCGCACCTTGACGTTGTCGACCTCGAGGATCTCGACTGCGTCCTCCTTCGGCGGGCGGTACTTGTTGACGCCGACGATCACGTCGCGGCCCGAGTCGATGCGCGCCTGCTTCTCGGCCGCCGCCGCCTCGATCTTCAGCTTGGCCCATCCGGAGGCCACCGCGCGCGTCATGCCGCCCAGCGCCTCGACTTCCTCGATGATCGACCACGCCTTCTCCGCCATGTCCTGGGTCAGCCGCTCCATCAGGTAGCTGCCGGCCCAGGGGTCGACCACGTGGGTGATGTGCGTCTCCTCCTGCAGGATCAACTGCGTGTTGCGGGCGATGCGCGAGGAGAACTCCGACGGCAGCGCGATCGCCTCATCGAACGAATTGGTGTGCAGGCTCTGCGTTCCGCCGAACACCGCCGCCATTGCTTCGATCGTCGTGCGCACGATGTTGTTGTACGGGTCCTGCTCGGTGAGGCTCCAGCCGGAGGTCTGGCAATGCGTGCGCAGCATCAGGCTCTTGGGGCTCTTCGCGCCGAAGCCCTTCATGATCCGGCACCACAGCAGGCGCGCGGCGCGCATCTTGGCGATCTCGAGATAGAAGTTCATGCCGACCGCCCAGAAGAAGGACAGGCGGCCGGCGAAGTCGTCGACGTCGAGTCCCTTGGCCAGCGCCGTCTTCACGTACTCCTTGCCGTCGGCCAGCGTGAAGGCGAGTTCCAGCGCCTGGTTCGCCCCGGCTTCCTGCATGTGATAGCCGGAGATCGAGATCGAATTGAACTTCGGCATGTTGCGCGCCGTGTACTCGATGATGTCGGCGACGATCCGCATCGACGGTTCGGGCGGATAGATGTAGGTGTTGCGGACCATGAACTCCTTGAGGACGTCGTTCTGGATGGTCCCGGAGAGTCTGGCCTGCGCCACGCCCTGCTCCTCGCCGGCGACGACGAAGCCGGCCAGCACCGGCAGCACCGCGCCGTTCATCGTCATGCTGACACTGACCCGCTCGAGCGGAATGCCGTCGAACAGGATCTTCATGTCCTCGACCGAGTCGATCGCCACGCCTGCCTTGCCGACGTCGCCGGTCACGCGCGGGTGGTCGGAGTCGTAGCCGCGGTGGGTGGCGAGATCGAAAGCCACCGAGATGCCCTGCCCGCCGCCGGCCAGCGTCTGCCGATAGAAGGCATTGCTCTCCTCGGCAGTGGAGAAACCGGCGTACTGGCGGATGGTCCATGGCCGCACCGCGTACATCGTCGCCTGCGGGCCGCGCACATAGGGTTCGAAGCCCGGCAGCGTGTTCGCGTATGGGAGTCCGGCGAGGTCCGCCGCCGTGTACAGCGGCTTGACGGTGATGCCTTCAGGCGTCACCCAGTTCAGCGATTCCAGCCGGCCTTCCGGCGCCGACTTCGCCGCCGACTGCGCCCACTGCTCGAGTGTTGCCGGCGCGAATTCCGAAGGTTTGCTCATCGTCTTCTCCTGGCCACGGCATGCGCCGCCAGCCGGCTACCGGCCGGCAGCATGGCCCGCTTGCGGCCGATCATACATGCTGCATAATTATGAATGCAAAAACGCGCCGACCCCGACGCCACTGCCGCCGCTGCCCTGCCCATGCCCGCCGCCGACACCCCGACCGCATCGCGCTCGCTGTCGCCGCGCGCCCTGTACCAGGAGGTTGCCGAGCGGCTGCGGCAGCAGATTTTCGCCCGCGAACTGGAGCCCGGCAGCTGGATCGACGAGCAGAAGCTGACCGCCGAATACGGTATCAGCCGCACGCCGCTGCGCGAAGCGCTCAAGGTGCTCGCGGTCGAAGGACTGGTGACGATGAAGGTCCGGCGCGGCGCCTACGTCACCGAGATGTCGCGCGAGGACGTGGCGCAGGTGTATCACCTGCTGGGCCTGCTGGAGGCGGACGCCGCCGGGGAGGTGGCGCGCATCGCCAGCGACGCGCAGGTTGCCGAGCTGCGCCGGCTGCACGAGCAGCTGGAACGGCAGGTCAGGAGCCGCGACGCCTTCTTCGCCACCAACGAGGCGTTTCATCTCAAGCTGCTCGAGTTCGCCGGCAACCGCTGGCGCCGGCAGATCGTCGACGACCTGCGCAAGGTGATGAAGCTTAACCGCCACCATTCGCTGTTCCGCAAGGGCCGGCTGGCCAGTTCGCTCGCCGAGCACCGCGAACTGATGGCGGCGATCGAGGGCCGCGATGCGCGCGCCGCGACGCGGCTGATGCGCAGCCACTTCGACAACGGGCTGGAGGCGGCCAGCCTGTAGCGGTCGGCGGACCGACGGCAAGTGCTCGACCCGTCGCGGACGGTCAGCGCGCTCGCGGGTGTGGCTGCGGAGGTCGTGCCCGCCGAGGGCGGCGGGTGGCCGCTTGCGCTCATGTCCCCCGGCACCCGCCTTCGGCGGGCGCCTCCTCCTTTGCTTCGCTACAGCGGCCACCCGCCGCCCTCGGCCATCCAGCGTCACGGCCTGCACGGGCCGCACCCAGGCCTACGTGGGCGCCGCAAAGCGGTCAGTGCGTGGCATCGACCGGTTGAATCCACCGCCCTGAATGGTTGGACGGTCGTTCGCTGGAGTCCGCCGCCGAAGCGGTCGTTCGCGCAGCGATGTCACTGCAGCGGCTCGACTATTGCGGCTATGACTTCTTGCCAGCCTTGCGCAACAAGTCCAGTCCTCGCGCGGTACGCGCGCGCCCGCGCTTCGCGCGCAACAGAAAGCGCGTCTCCGCATCGAATTCAGCCAGCATCAGCGTCGCCATTTCGTCAATTAGGCGGTTGACGCTGGTACCGCGACGCCGTGACAGTTCTTTCAGGCGCTCGTGCTTGTCGTCAGGAAGACGAATAGTCAGGGCGCTCATCTAGTGACCTCCTTCAGAAGCTGCCCGGGCGTCATCACCGACAACCCGGGGAACTTCAGTTGCTGTGCGCGCAAGTCGCGCACGTTCCTCGTGACGATGTGGTCGGCGCCACCGGCGACCGCCAACTCCACAAGATGGTTGTCCGCCTCGTCTGGCAAATTGGGACGCCAGCCAAAGTAGATCCGTGTCCATCGACAGTGAGCCAGGAAGATATCGAACAGTTCGTTTCGCTCGGTAACGCTGAGCCGGCACTTCGCGAACAGATCGGCGCGTCCTAGCACGTCCTCGTATTCCATGAGCAGCGCTGTGCCCATCAATGGCGTGTGCTCGTCGCACAAACAGGCGGCGAGCACTTGGTTGGCCGCTCCCGTTCCGAGGCAGGCACCCACGAACACGTTCGTATCGAGTACGATGATCACCCCTGAATGGTAGCAATTTTGCCACCACCGTATGAGGAGAGCCCAGCGTCAGCTTTGTCGAGTTTGGGCCCGGCAAAAGCGTCCTCTGGCCGAACTCGGGCCTTCGCGGGGCGCCTCAAAGCATTGGCAAGCGGTCCTCGTGGCCGCGGACTATCGAGCCGCTGTGGAGCTTCGTTGCGTTCACGGGCGTGACCGCGGAGGTCGTGCCCGCCACGGGCGGCGGGCAACACGGCACCAAGATTGAGACGCCGGGTTGCCCTGTGCAGCCGAAGTCAAGGAGGAGGCGCCTGCCGAAATGGCGCGCGCCGGGGGACATGAGCGCAACAGGGCACTCCGGCGTCTCGATCGCGCCCCCAACCGGAGCCGGTGCACCCACCCGCGACGGTCCGCAACCGGCCGACCGGGGACGCAGCCGCTGGTCCCGCGAGCGGGAATTGAACGTTTCCGCGCGGCCCGTGCGCGACTCCGGCACTGGGTACCGCGGCTCAGCCGCCGATGCCGAGCCTGTGCATCCAGTCGGCCAGCGACGGCGCCGGCGGCGCTGCCGCGTGCGCCGCCCGCACCGCGGCGCGATCCTGCGGCGGCCGGTTCTGGCTCAACTTGAACTTGCCGTCGAGCCGCTCGACCTCGAGCGTCACGCCGACGATGGCGCGCTTCATGCCTTCGCGATAGGTCTCAGGCAGTTCGTCCCACTGTCGCCGGTAGTCGGCGTCGTGGCGGCCGATCAGCGCCTTGAGGATGTGCTCCTTCTGCGCCGAGTCATGGGTGATACCGATGCGCCCCTGCGCATGCACGACGATGTAGTTCCAGGTCGGCACCGCCTCGCGCACCGAATACGAGCTCGGCGACACGTAACCGTCCGGCCCGTGGAAGATCGCCGTCACCATTGATCCGCCGCTCCATTTTGACCAGTGCGGATTGGCTCGCGCGACGTGGCCAAGCAGGCGAACGCGGGTCTCGCTCTCCTCGACCTCCAGCGGCAGGTGAGTGAAGCTCGGCTCGCCGTCGGCCACCGACACCAGCGTGGCCAGCGGCCGCTCGCGCATCAGCGCGATGAGCGTCGCCTGGTCGCCGACGGCGAAATGCGAGGGCTGGTACAGGCTCATGTGAGTCCCGCTTCCTCGGGCAGGCCGAGCATCAGGTTCAGGTTCTGCACTGCCGCGCCGCTGGCGCCCTTGCCGAGGTTGTCCAGCCGCGCTACCAGCAGCGCCTGGCGCACCGCGTCGTTGGCGAAGACGAACAGTTCCAGCCGGTTGGTCCCATTGAGCGCCTCGGGCTCGAGGAAGGTGCCCTCGCGCAACGCGGCGCTGTCGTTCAGCGGCCGCACGGTGACGAAGCGCTCGCCGGCGTAGTGCTCGGCCAGCGCCGCGTGCAGGTCGGCTCCGGAAACCGCGCGCGGCAGCGCCGCCAGCTGCAGCGGCACGTGCACCAGCATGCCGCGGCGGAAATAGCCCACGGCGGGCGCGAACAGCGGTGCGCGGTCGAGTAGCGCGTGCGCTCGCATCTCGTCGACGTGCTTGTGCGAGAGCCGCAGGCCGTACGCGCCGAAGTTCTGCGGCCGGGCGCCCGGTGCCGGCTGCTCGAAGCTTTCGATCATCTTGCGGCCGCCGCCGGAGTAGCCGGAGATGGCGTGCACCGACAGCGGCAGTCCGGCTGCAAGCCAGTTGCGCTCGCGCAGCGGCCGCACCAGCGCCAGGAAGCCGGTCGGGTAGCAGCCCGGGTTCGAGACCCGGCGCGAGCCGGCCACCTGCGCCCGTTGGTCCTTCGTCAGTTCCGGCAAGCCGTAGACCCAGCCGCCCGCGGTGCGGTGCGCCGTGCTGGCATCGATGACGCGGGTGCGTTCGTTGGCGATCAGCGCCACCGTCTCGCGCGCCGCGTCGTCGGGCAGGCAGAGGATCACCAGGTCGACGGCGTTGACCATCTCGCGCTTGGCCGCCGGGTCCTTCGCTCGCTCGCGCGGCAGGCTGGCGACCTCGACGTCGCCGCGCGCGGCCAGCCGCTCGCGGATCTCCAACCCGGTGGTGCCGTGTTCGCCGTCGATGTAGATGCTCGGCTTGCTCATTGTTCTCTCCCGTTCCCGTGGCGCCGGCGCGCGGCGCGGATGCGATTGTGCCTTTGTGCCGGCGGTGGCTTCAGCACAGGCGCGCCAGCAGCCCGTCGAGCTGCGCCGCCATGCGGTCGATGTCGTCGAACGGCACGTTCAACGCCGGCATGAAGCGCAGCAACTGCGGCCGTGGCGAATTGAGCAGCAGCCCCTCGGGCTGCATTTCGCGCGCCGCTTCGACCAGAGCGCCGCCGATCGGCCGGCCGAGGTCGAGCGCACGCAGCAGCCCGCTGCCCCGCTCGCCGACGAGACCGTGTCGCCCGGCCAACCGCTGCAGGTGCTTCTGCAGATGCGCGCCGCGCTCGGCCACGCCGGCCAGGAACTGCGGCTGCGCGACCACGTCGAGCACGGCATTGCCGACCGCCGCCATCAGCGGATTGCCGCAGAAGGTCCCGCCCTGGTCGCCATGCGCAAAGCAGGCGACCTCCTTCTTCGCCAGCAGCGCCGCCAGCGGCACGCCGCCGCCGAGGCCCTTGCCGAGGGTGATGATGTCGGGCACCACGCCGGCCTGCTCGAAGGCGAACAGCGTGCCGGTGCGGCCGACCCCGGTCTGCACCTCGTCGAGGATCAGCAGCAGGCCGTGCTCGTCGCACAGCGCGCGCAGCGACCGAAGGAACCCGGCATCGGCCGGCACCACGCCGGCCTCGCCCTGGATCGGCTCGAGCATCACCGCCACCGTGCGCGGCCCGATCAGGTCGCGCACGGAACCGAGGTCGTTGAGCCGGGCTTTCGGAAACCCCGGCACCTTGGGTTCGAACAGTTTGTCCCAACCGTGCTTGCCGCTCGCCGCCATCGTCGCCAGCGTGCGGCCGTGAAAACCGTCGACGAAAGTGATGATCTCGAACGCGCCGTCCTTGTGAAGCTCACCCCACTTGCGCGCCAGCTTGATCGCGCCTTCGTTGGCCTCGGCGCCGCTGCTGGCGAGGAACACGCGGTGCAGACCGGAAAGCGCAGCCAGCCGTTGCGCCAGCGCCAGCGCGCTGTCGTTGAAGAACGCCGGGCTCGTCGAGATCAGCCGCTGCGCCTGCGCCATCAGTGCAGCGGCGATCTCCGGTGGACAGTGGCCGAGCGCATTGACGGCCCAGCCCTGCACGAAGTCCAGGTGGCGGCGGCCCGCGTGATCGACCAGCCACGAGCCTCGACCTTCGACGAACACCAGCGGCGGCCGGGCCGCGACGTCCATCAGCGCGTCGGTCTCGAAGTGGTCGATCTTCATCGCTCGATCTCCATGGGCAGGAAAAAGCAAAAAGGCCGCGGAGTCCGCGGCCTTTCGTGGGTCCGGCACTCGAAGTGCCGGGGCGAACAACTCGTTCAGGGCGCGCGAGAACTCCTGCGGGGCTCCGCAGTACGTCGGGCGCGTCGAACGAGTTCGATCGTCATGCGGTGCAGTCTAAGCGAGATCGGCGCGCGATGTGAAGGCATCGGCGAAGAACTGCTCCTCCGGCAGGCCGCAGCGTTGCGTAAAGTCCTTCTTCGCCGCGTCGACCATCACCGGCGCGCCGCACGCGTAGACCTGCCATCCGGAGAGATCCGGCAGGTCTTCCATCACCGCCCGGTGCACGAGCCCCGTGCGGCCGGTCCAGCGGTCCTCGGGCAGGGCCTCGGACAGCACCGGCACGTAGGTGAAATTCGGCTGCTCGCGCGCCCACTGCTCGGGCAGTTCCGGCAGGTACAGGTCGCGCCGCGCGCGGCAGCCCCAGTACAGGTGCACCGGGCGCGCCGGGCGATCCGGCTCGTCGCGGTTCAGGCGCTTGTGGAAGATGTGCTCGGCGATCGCCTTGATCGGCGCAAAACCGGTGCCGCTGGCGAGCAGCACGATCGGCCGCGTGCTGTCCTCGCGCAGGAAGAAGGTGCCGAGCGGCGCCTCGATGCGCAGGATGTCGCGCTCCTTGACCGCCGGCTGGGTCACGCCGAACAGCGCGTCGGTGAACAGGCCCCCCGCCATGTGGCGGATGTGCAGCGTGATCTTTTCGTCGGCGTGCGGCGAGGTGGCCATCGAATAGCTGCGCCGCGAGCCGTCCTTGAGGATGAACTCGAGGTACTGGCCGGCGCGGAACTGCAGCCGCTCGCTGGCCGGCAACTGCAGCGAGACGATCGCCACATCGGGCGCCGGCCGCTCGATCGAGGCGATCCGGCACGGCATCTTCCTGATCGGGATGTCGCCGAAACCCGTCAGTTCGCGCGCCTCGATCACCAGGTCGGTCGTCGGCCGACTGCAGCACACCAGCAGCTTTCGCAGTGCCTGCTCGTCGGCCGTGAGCGCCGAGGACGAATGCGGGCCTTGCGTCCACTCGCCCTCCACACCCTTCGCCTTGCAGGTGCCGCAGGCGCCGTTCTTGCAGCCATACGGCAGGCCGACGCCGCTGCGCAGCGCCGCGGCGAGGATCGTTTCATCGGCCTCGACCGTGAATTCACGACCCGAGGGGCGGACGGTGACCTTGTAGCTCATAGAATGCGCGGATGGAAAAGGCAACGCCCGCGCATTTTGGACACAATCCGCGCGGGCGTCGTCGCCTGGGCCGGCCGCCGCTGCTGATCATCGGCTGCGGCGACATCGGCGGCCGGATTGTCGCACGCCTCGCTGCGCGCTTTCGCATCGTTGCACTGACCTCCTCGCCCGAGCGTGTGCCGCTGCTGCGCGCCGCCGGCGTGGTGCCGATCGTCGGCAACCTCGATCGTCGCCGCTCGCTGGCGAGACTGGCCGGCTTTGGCAGCCGCGTGATTCATCTGGCGCCGCCGCCGGAAACGGACGGCCGCAGCGATCCACGCACACGCGCGCTGCTGGCCGCACTGCGCGGCAGGCCGAGGCGGCTGGTGTACGTCAGCACGACCGGCGTCTACGGCGACCGCGCCGGTGGCCGCGTCGACGAGACGACGCCGGCCGCGCCGGCAAACGACCGTGCCTGGCGCCGGCTCGACGCCGAGCGTGCGGTGCGCGCCGCGCATGGCAGCGTGGTGCGTGCGCCGGGCATCTACGCACACGACCGGCTGCCGCTGGCTCGCCTGCGCAGCGGCGCACCCGCACTGGCCGACGACGACGACGTCTTCTCCAACCACATCCACGCCGACGACCTGGCACGAGCCTGCATCGCGGCGCTTTACCGAGGCGGCCGCGGCCGCGTCTACAACGCGGTCGACCGCTCGCAACTGAAGATGGGCGAGTACTTCGACCTCGTCGCCGATCGTTGCGGGCTGCCCCGGCCGCCCCGCCTGCCACGGGCGCAGTTGCGCGCGGCCGTCAGTCCGATGATGTATTCCTTCATGAGCGAGTCGCGGCGGATCATCGGCGAGCGCATCGAGCGCGAATTGCATCTGCGCCTGACCTGGCCGACGGTCGCCGACACCCTGGCCAGCCTGTGACCGCAAACCGGCGAAGGACGCGCCATGGCCCAAGACAACTTTCCGCCGACGGGCACTTCGTCCGGACCGGGACTCATCGGCAACCTGATGCGACTGGTCGGCCGCTCCAACGCGCAGGATCTGATCAAGCTTGCCGATGCCCTGCTGTCCGAACGCGGTGAAGCCTCCGGCGTCGCACTGGCCGGTGAACTGCTGTCTGCTTACGCATCGCTGACGACGGAAGAGCGGATCGACTTC
>Ga0316622_100004709_pt1 | contig 10065 bp, 8 predicted proteins | sample OWC_Aug_OW2_C1_D_FD_207646 | JGI IMG/M metagenome (GOLD analysis project Ga0316622, IMG submission 207646) | Wetland soil microbial communities from Old Woman Creek delta, Ohio, United States - OWC_Aug_OW2_C1_D5_C | ecosystem: Environmental > Terrestrial > Soil > Wetlands | place: USA: Ohio... | reverse complement strand
TCGGTCGCCTGGACGCCCAGGTCGCTGCGGCCCGCTGGGCCGAGTTGCTCGACGCTGGGCGAGTTCCCCTGGAGAGCTTCGGTCAGGCCGCCAGGGCGCTCGCTCGCTCGGAGCTGCCTGCCGACCATGCACGCCTGGAGGGTCTGCTCGCGGAGGGCGAAGACCCGCAGCGGCTGCTCGCGGCGACAGCCGTCTTGGGCCCGGCCGCAGCTGGCCGTCTTGGCGAGGGCCTGGAGGCACGCGCTGTCAGCACCCTCGAGGACGTCTACCGTTCGAGCCCCCACCCTGGATTGCGCTGCAGGGTCCTCTACGCGGCCCGGGGCCGACCCCAGCTCCTGACGCTCGCTCTGCGAGCCCTAGAGCACGACGAAGACGCCATGGCGCGGGAAGCTGCAATCCTGTGTCTGCAGCCCGCGCTCGACGATGATCCGCGGGTCCGCCAGGCGTTGGCGCAGGCAGCCGAGATGGACTCGGAGATCCGCGTGAGGCGAGCTGCCGAACAGGCTCTGCGCTGAGTCTGGTCTCATCCGTCGCAGGCCGGCACGCGCCATGCCTGTCCGTTGAGAGGCTTGGGTCGCCGCTCCGCCCCGCCGTCGCGCGCCGGCGAGGGTGCCTGGCAAGTCAGGTTGGGAGCCGAGGTTGCAGAGCCAAGGACCAGAGGGCCTGCAGCGCGCGGGGCCACCTGCCCATGCGCCCCATCGCAGGGGGGCCCTGCGCACTAGGAGGGGGGCAGGTCGGGGGCCCTCCTGCTATCTTCCCCGGCTCCCATCAACGGGGGCCCACACCGATGACCACCGCCTTCGTACCCAAGGAGTCCCGCTGCGGGGAGACCCGGGTCGCTGTCTCGCCCGAGACGGCCAAGCGTCTCGTCCAGAGCGGGGTCACCCTGACCCTCGAATCCGGCGCAGGTGCCGCGGCCGGCTTCCCTGACGCCTCCTATCAGGCCACCGGCGCCAAGATCGTCGGCGCCGACGGCTGGGGCACGGCCGACCTCGTGCTGAAGGTGGCGACACCGACAGCGGCCGAGGCTGGGCGGCTGAAGAGCGGGACGGTGCTCGTCTCGCTCGTGCTGCCGTCCGCGCACCTCGACGTCGTGCGAGTGCTCTCCGAGCGCAAGGTCAGCACGCTGGCCCTGGACCTCGTGCCGCGCATCTCGCGCGCCCAGTCCATGGACGTGCTCTCCTCGCAGGCGACCGTGGCCGGCTACAAGGCCGTGCTGCTGGGCGCCTCGCACATGGTCAAGATGTGCCCGCTGCTGATGACGGCGGCCGGCACCGTCCCGCCGGCGCGCGCCGTGATCTTCGGCGTCGGCGTGGCCGGCCTGCAGGCCATCGCGACCGCCAAGCGCCTGGGCTGCGTGGTGGAGGCGACGGACATCCGCCGCGCCACCAAGGAGCAGGTCGAGAGCCTGGGGGCGCGCTTCATCGACGTGCCCGGGGCCGAGGACATGGAGACTGCTGGCGGCTACGCCAAGGAGGTCAGCCCCGAATTCCTCGAGCGCCAGCGCCAGGAGGTCGCCAAGCGCGTGGCCGAGGCCGACCTGGTGGTCACGACCGCCCAGGTGCCCGGCAAGAAGGCGCCGCGCCTGGTGAGCGAGGCCATGGTGCGCTCGATGAAGCCCGGCTCGGTGATCGTCGACCTGGCGGTCGAGAGCGGCGGCAACTGCGAGCTCTCCAAGCTCGGCGAGGTGGTCGAGCACCACGGCGTGAAGATCGTGGGCGTGCCCAACCTGCCCGCCACCGTGCCGCTGCACGCCTCGGAGCTGTTCGCCAAGAACATCCTCAACCTGGTCAGGCTCTTCGTGGACAAGGAAGGGAAGATGTCGACCGAGTTCACCGACGAGGTGCTGGCTGGCTGCCTGCTCACGCACGGCGGAGAGATCCGCCACGAACCCACCGTCGCGCTCCTGGCGCAGGGGGTGACGCCGTGACCCTGCTGGCTCTCTCCGCAGGCGCGAGCTCGAGCCTGCCGTTCCTGATCGTGGGCATCTGGGTGCTCCTCTTGGCCGTGTTCCTCGGCTTCGAGGTGATCCAGAAGGTGCCGCCCACGCTGCACACGCCGCTCATGTCGGGCTCCAACGCGATCAGCGGCATCACCATCGTGGGCTCGCTGTACTGCGCGAGCGCCGACTACCCGATCCTCAGCACCGTGCTGGGAGCGGCGGCGATCGCCATGGCCATGGTCAACGTTGTGGGCGGCTTCGTGGTCACCGACCGCATGCTGCAGATGTTCCACTCCAAGGACCGCAAGACCCCCAGCCAGAAGGGCTAGCCATGCTCGCCATGCTGTCGATGCACTATCTGGTGGAGCTGGGCTACATGGCCGCCTCGGCGCTGTTCGTGCTGGGGATCATCATGCTCGGCAAGGTCAAGACCGCCGCCAGGGGCAACCGTTGGGCGGGGGTGGGCATGGCCATCGCCATCGGCGGGACGGTGCTTCTGCTGATCACGGACGGCGCCTGGGCGCCGCGCTCGTATCTGATCGCGATCGGGGCCGGTGCCGCCGGCTCGCTCGCCGGCTGGTGGCTGGCGGTCAAGGTGCCGATGACCTCCATGCCCGAGTTCGTGGCCTTCTTCAACGGCCTGGGAGGGGCCGCCTCGATGTGCGTGGCGCTGGCCGAGGTGCCGCGCGCCGCCACCGGCCACGACATCGAGGGCGTGGACATGACCACGCTGGCCGACATGGGTGGCGTCGACTTCGCCGTGGCCGACGGCCTCTCGGTCGTGATCGGGGCGGTGACCTTCTCGGGCTCGATGATCGCCTACGCCAAGCTGGCCGGAAAGCTCAACGGCAACCGCATCGGGGTCCTGGGGCGCCAGCAGGTCAACCTGCTGCTGGGCGTGATCTGCCTGGGCCTGGCCGTGTGGGGCGACTTCTTCGCCGCGACTCCGGCCACGCTCTACTCGAGCAACGGCCTCCTGACGCTCGCCGCGCTGGTGCTCGGCGTCGGCCTGACCGTGCCGATCGGCGGCGCGGACATGCCGGTCGCGATCGCGCTCCTGAACTCGTACTCGGGCATCGCCGCGATGACGACCGGGTTCGTGCTGCAGAACAACCTCCTGATCGTGGCCGGCTCGCTGGTCGGGGCGTCGGGCATCATCCTGACGCAGATCATGTGCAAGGCCATGAACCGCTCGCTCGCCAACGTGCTGCTGGGCGGCCTGCAGGAGGCGGCGGCGGCCACCAAGGACGAGGGCTACACCAAGGTCAAGTCGACCTCGGCCGAGGAGCTGGCCCAGCTGCTCGACGCGGCCACCTCGGTCATCTTCGTGCCGGGCTACGGACTGGCTGTGGCCCAGGCGCAGCACAAGGTGCGCGAGCTGGCGACCCTGCTCGAGAAGAAGGGCTGCGCGGTGCGCTACGCCATCCACCCGGTCGCCGGGCGCATGCCCGGCCACATGAACATCCTGCTGGCAGAGGCCGACGTGCCCTACGAGCAGCTCTTCGAGCTCGACAAGATCAACGACGACTTCAAGAACACCGACGTGGTGATCGTGCTCGGCGCCAACGACGTGTGCAACCCGGCCGCGCTCAAGGACCCCAAGTCGCCCATCGCCGGCATGCCGGTGCTCGAGGTCTGGAACGCGCGCACTGTCGTGGTGGTCAAGCGCTCGCTCTCGGCCGGCTATTCCGGCATCCGCAACGAGCTGTTCCAGATGGACAACTCGCTGATGCTCTTCGCCGACGCCAAGAAGGCGCTGGAGGAGACCATCAGCGAGCTCAAGGCGCTCTAGGGCCCGTTCACCCCTGCCGCGCGCCCGGCTCACGGGTCTCCCGAGCCGGCGCGAACCGCCGGCCACGGACGGCCTCCGCTCGCTGGTGCGAGCCTTCCCCGCTAGACTGGCTGGCTCCCGCAGTCCTTCCGCCTGGAGGAACCATCATGGGTCACCACCTCTCCAAGGCTGCATTGCTGGGCGCCTCGCTCGCGCTGTGCGCAGCGACTGCTCAGGCCGGGGTCACGATCCTGGGTCAGCCCGGCAACTACAGTACCATCCAAGCCGCGGTCGACGCGGCGGTGGACGGTGACATCGTCCTGGTCGAGGATGGCACCTATCCGCCTTTCACGATCGAAGACAAGGGTCTCGCGATCTTCGCCTTGTCCAACGGCAAGGTGACCGTGGGGGGGATGTCCTACTGGACCGCGCCGTCCAAGGTGCGAGACCTGGCGGCGCACCGCACGGTTGTGCTGGTCGGACTGAACTTCCGAGGTCCGGTGGGATGGTCCAACTCGCCCGGAGGTCCGGGACTGCTCCTGTCGGGTAACAACGGGCATGTGCGCATCCAAGGCTGCCTGCTCGAAGGCGGCCGGCCGGAGTACATGTCCTACGCGATCAAGGGCGGGGACGGCCTGATGGCACTCAGCTCGGCTCGGGTGCTGGTGACGCAGAGCCACCTCGACGGCAACTCCCCAGGATTCATGTCCGGGGCCAGTCCGAAAGCCGGCGGGGACGGCATCAACTCCCTGGACAGCTCGATCGCCGTGTACGAGAGCCTTGTGCACGGCGGCTTCGGCAGCGATGAGACCTACCCCTCGGGCGGGGACGGTGGTGCCGCCTGCAAGATCGATGACTGGGGCTTGTTCGCCTCCGGCAGCGAGTTCCGCGGGGGCCGCGGCGGCTCGGGCGACACGGTCGGCTGCACCCTGGGCGGGAATGGCGGCCATGGGCTCCACCTCGTCGATGCCCAGGTCTATCTGCTCGACAACACGATCCTGGCCGGGTCGGGCAACGGGGGTTCCTGCGGTTGGTCGAGTCCGGGACAGCCGATCGTCTCGATCGGCAGCGCGGTCCACTCGCTGCCGGGAACCGGACGATCGTTGAGCGGGCCGACTCAGATCCCGGACAAGTCCCTCCTGCAGCTGGCAGTGGTTGGCGCCCCCGGAGACGCCGTCTGGCTGATTCGCGCCCGCCGCGCGGAGTTCAGGTTCGCCCTGGCCTTCAACGGCATGCTCTGCGTTCCCTACCCCTGGAAGCTCCCGGTCACTCCGCTGGGGACGATCGGCGCCGGAGGCAGCCTGAGCTTGTCCATCCCGATCGGAGACCTGGTGGGCCCCCAGGCCGGATGGCTCTGGTACCTGCAGGCGTTGTGTGTGGAGCCCGCGGGAGCGAGCTTCGTGACCAACCCGCTGCACCTTCTGGTCTACAACACCTAGAAGCTCGACACGGCCCCTCCCCACCCGGAGGCCCGACGGGCGGCGCTGCGTTTGCACAGAGGGAGCTACGATTCTCCAGGATCTGCGAGCTGTGTGCGCGGGTCTGGAGGAGCAGCTCCGACCAGGCTCAAGCGGACCCGAAGGCCTTCGAGGCTCCATGCCAGCGTAGTTCCGGGACGATACGCCTGCGCCGCTGCGCCTTGCCAGGCAGGCGCCTTCTCGGTCTCGCGACGGTGCTCGAGAATGGTTCCCGCTAGGGCAGCTGGACGCTGACGCGGCGGGGCTGGCCGCGGCGGCGGTCGGGATTCTCGATCAGCAGCCGGAAGTCGGCAGGCTTCTTGTCCAGGTAGCGCTTGGCGAGCTCGCTCGCATCCGCCAGCGCGTGCTGCAGGTCCCCCGGCACCAGCAGGAACTCCGCCGTCCAGCGCTCCGAGCGCAGGCTCCCGCCGGAGCCCGGTCGCACCAGGCCATCGAAGAGCGTGCCCTCCACGTCGCAGAGCTTCAGCTTGGGGAAGCACATGATGGCTCCGGGCGTGTTGCCGTTGAGGAAATCGTCGAAGGTCTGCTCGTGTCGCTCGCGCCAGTTGTGCAGGCGCAGGTGCACAGCGATCGTCCGCCAGCGATCGCCGCCGCGCACGTCCGTGCGCGCATCGGCCCGCTCCACCTCGAAGGTCCATGGTCCAAGGGCGATGGCTTCGCGCGGGACGACCTCCACCGCGCCGCTGCAAGCCAGCCCCAGCAGCGCCAAGACCGCGGCCGCGCGCGAGGCCAGGCTAGCGGAGCTGGACCTCGGCGAGGCGAAGACCGCCCTGCGCCGGATCGGGATGCGCCAGGAGGAGCTTGTAGTTGCGGCTGTCGATCCAGACATGGAAGACGACCACCCAGTCACTAGGAGCCTCTCGGACAGGAGCTTGGAGACGGTAGAGCTCACGAGCCATGGCGCTGAAGGCCGTGGTCTGGAAGCCCTCGTCGTCCACGATTCTGGCCTGGCGCTCCAGGAAGCGCTCGAGCAAGACGCGCCGTTCCATGTCCGAGCGGCCCGGGAGTCCCGACCAACGCACGAAAACGGCGATCACCTTCTCGCCCGGCGCGGCCCGCAGGGCGGAGATGGGCGCGTGCCCGGGAGGCACCGCTTCCCAGCCCGTGACCGTGAGCGAGAGCTCACCGAGCGGGATCTCCTGTCCCGGAGCGAAGACAGTGGGGGACAAGCCACCGAGGCCGCAAGCGAGCGGCTGCAGCGCGAGCAGCGCGGCCGCCAGCGACGCCGCGAGTCCCGGACCGACACGCGCAGGGGTGGACAAGCAGAGGGTGCTCCTGCTGCCGGGGCCTTTCGACTTCGGCGCAGGTCCGGATGGAGTCCGGGCTCGGAGCCCGGCTCTCGCACCCGTCAGCCGCGGGAAGAAGGCGCCGCGCGATGCGGCGGAAGCTGTGCGAGATGGCCCTGGCCGTGCTCGGTCCGTTCCAGCTCGGCCAGGGGATCCCAGCCGACCGGCTCGAAGGCGCAGGTGAAGTGGCGCAGGGCGGGCGGCTCCGACGCGATGCCCAGCCCTCCCAGGCGCTCGCGGTGGCGCCAGATGTACTGCACCGCCTCGATCACGTAGTCCATGTGGCTCTGGGTGTAGACGCGGCGCGGGATGGCGAGCCGCACCAGGTCGAGCACGGCGGGCTGTTGCTTTCCATCCGGCCGCGTGCGGCCGAACATCACCGTGCCGATCTCGACCGAGCGCACGCCGGCCTCGAGGAACAGCGCAATGCTGAGCGCCTGGCCGGGCAGGAGCTCGGGAGGCACGTGCGGCAGGAAGCGGCGCGCATCCAGGTACACCGCGTGTCCGCCGGGCGGACGCATGAGTGGGATGCCGGCGGCGGCGAGGTGCTCCCAGACGTAGCGCGTCGAGGCGATGCGGTACTCGAGATAGCGCTCGTCGAGGATCTCGTCGAGGCCCACCGCCAGCGCCTCCAGGTCCCGGCCGGCGAGCCCCCCGTAGGTGGGGAAGCCCTCGGTCAGGATCAGCAGATTGCGGCACTCGGTGGCGAGCGCATCGTCGTTGAGCGCCAGGAACCCGCCGATGTTGCCGAAGGCATCCTTCTTGGCCGACATCATGGCTCCATCGGCCAGGCGGAACATCTCGTGGGCGATCTCGCGCGGGCTGCGATGGGCGTAGTCGTTCTCGCGCTGCCTGATGAACCAGGCGTTCTCGGCGAAGCGCGCACAGTCGAGAAACAGCGGGATCTTGTGGCGCGCAAGCAGAGCCTTGACCGCGCGCAGGTTCTCGATCGAAACCGGCTGGCCGCCGCCCGAGTTGTTGGTGACGGTGACCACCATCAGCGGCACGCGCCCGGCGTTGTGCTCGAGCCAGTGCCCGAGGCGCGGCACGTCGACGTTGCCCTTGAAGGGGTGCTCGCTCTGCGGATCGAGCCCTTCGGGGATGACGAAGTCCAGCGCCTCGCAGCCGGAGTGCTCGACGTTGGCGCGCGTGGTGTCGAAGTGCGTGTTGGCCGGCACGGCCAGCCCCTTGCGCCCGACGATCGAGAACAGGATGCGCTCGGCCGCTCGGCCCTGGTGGGTGGGGATGATGTGGCGCAGGCCGGTCAGGGCGCGCACCGTGCGCTCGAAGCGGTAGAACGAGCGCGCCCCGGCGTAGGACTCGTCGCCCTGGAGCATGGCCGCCCACTGGCCCTGGCTCATGGCGCCGGTACCCGAGTCCGTCATCAGATCGATCGTGACCTCGTCGGCCGGCAGGGCGAACAGGTTCAGGCGCGCGCGGCGCAGGGCGGCAGCGCGCTGCTCGCGCGTGCGGCGCGGCAACGGCTCGACCATCTTGACCCGGAAGGGTTCGATGATGGTGCGCGGCTCGAACATCAGTGCACCGCGTGGGGCGACTTGGCGCAGGCCGAGAAGGCGGCCTTGAGGTCGGCGATGATGTCCGAGGGGCTCTCCAGCCCGATCGACAGACGCACGCCCGTGCCCTTCTGCCCGTAGATGGAGTGGGTCATGCTGGAGGGCAGCTCGATCAGGGTCTTGGTGTGCCCCAAGCTGACCGCCAGGGTCACCGAGTAGGCCTCGCGCGCGATCTCGTCCACGAACTCCTCGGCGTCAATGCGCGCGGGGTCGAGCTCGAAGTAGATCATCCCGCCCGGCGCGAAGTCCCCGTCCCAGTCGCGCTGCTGGCGCTCGGCCAGCTCGCGCCAGGGGTAGCTGGAGAGCCCGGGGTAGACCACGCGCTCGACGAGCTCCTGCTTCTCGAGCCAGGTCGCGACCTTCTTGGCCGTGTGCTGCTGGCGCTTGAGGCGCAGCGCCAGGGTCGGCAGACCATAGACCATGATGGCCCAGGCCGACTTGGAGGAGAGCACGCCACCCAGGTCCTTGCGGAACAGCTTGAGCGAGGCGAGCAGCCACCTGGGGCAGATCACGGCCCCGCCGATCTCGGTCCCGAAGCCGCCCAGGTTCTTGGTCAGGCTGTGGACGACGATGTCCGCGCCGTGCTGGAGCGGGCGCTGGCAGAACGGCGTCGCGAAAGTGTTGTCGATCACGACCTGGACGTGCCGCTCGTGGGGTCGGCCGGCATTGACCTGGTCGACCAGAGCGCTCACGGCGGCGATGTCGATCATCTCCAGCGTCGGGTTGACCGGAGACTCGAAGTACACGACGCGCGTGCGCTCGCCGATCGCCTCGCGCAGCGCCCGCGGGTCGCCCACATCCACCCGTTTCACGGCCAGTCCGTAGCGCGGCAGCCAGTTGACCAGCAGCGAGTGCGTGCAGCCGTACAGCACCGGGTGCGCCACGACCTCGTCGCCGGCTTGCATCAGGGTCAGCAGCGTGGCGGAGATGGCCGCCATGCCCGAGGCGAAGGTCAGACAGGCCTCGCCGCCCTCCACGTCGGCCAGCTCGCCCTCCAGGATCGAGCGCGTGGGCTCGTCCAGTCGGTCGTAGATGTAGACCGGCGCTTCGCCCGTGTCGCGCACCAGCCGCCCGAACTCGGCGAAGCCACGCGAGCCGCGCTCGGCCGAGTCCAGCCGGTAGGTGGTCGAGGACGACAGCGGCGGCGTGACGTGGTGCTCGAAGTCCCACTTGGCCGAGTGCTCAGGTCCGTGGACCAGGCGTGTGGTGACCTTGTATTCCTGCTTGCGTGCCATGGCTCAGCCCGGCCTTTCTCCGGCTGCGGAGCCGCTCGGCGCAAGCGGCTCGCACAGCTGCGGAAGGGTGATGCGGAAGTGGGCGCCCGGACCTTCGCCGGGGACGAGCTCCAGCGTACCGCGGTGCGCCTGGACGTTCTTGAGCGCGATCGGCAACCCCAGCCCGGTGCCGCGCGTCTTGGTCGTGTAGAAGGGCTCGAACACCTCGGCCCGCTGCGCGGGGGGGATCCCGGGGCCGGTGTCGGTCACGTCGATGGCCACGCGCCCGCCCTGGCAGGTGGAGCGCACGCAGATCGTCCCAGGCGCGACCATGGCCTGCGCGGCGTTGAGCACGAGGTTGGTCAGCACCTGCCCCATCAGGCGCGGGTCGACGTCCACCAGGGCCCCCTCGGGCACGTCGACCCGCAGCGTGTGCGGCTGGAGTTCCGGCAGGCGGCGCAGCGGCTCGAGCAGGTCGAGCACGAAGTTGCGCAGGCCGGTGGGCCGCGGATGTGGCGGCAGGGGGCGCGCGAAACGCAGCAGGTCCTGGACCGTGTCGTCCAGGCGCCGGATCTCGCCGCCCACGTCGTCGAAGATCACGCGCCGCGGGTCGCCCGGCGGGAAGTCGCGGCTCAAGAGCTGCACGGCGGCGTAGATGCCGGCCAGCGGGTTCTTGATCTCGTGGGCGATCTTGGCCGAGAGTTCCCCGATCAGGGCCAGGCCGCGCGCACGGTAGAGCTCTTCCTCGTTGCGGCGCTGCTCGGTGATATCGCGGATCGTGGCCGTCGAGCCGACGACGC
>Ga0316622_100004708_pt1 | contig 10065 bp, 8 predicted proteins | sample OWC_Aug_OW2_C1_D_FD_207646 | JGI IMG/M metagenome (GOLD analysis project Ga0316622, IMG submission 207646) | Wetland soil microbial communities from Old Woman Creek delta, Ohio, United States - OWC_Aug_OW2_C1_D5_C | ecosystem: Environmental > Terrestrial > Soil > Wetlands | place: USA: Ohio... | reverse complement strand
TGGGCCGCGAGCGACTCAATCTCGTCGAATGCCACCAGCGTCGATCGCCGCCCGTATCCCTTGATGACTTCGCGGGGATCGATCTCGGGGCACCGCCTGGCGATCATCCGGCCCAGGATGCGGTTCCGCACATGCATGTTCAGCGACACCAGCACGATGTGCCACTGCGACCGGCCGTGCAGCCCCTTCAGGCGCTCGAAGTGAGCGAGGAGCGACTGGGGCGGCTCGCGGTTCCAGTCGATCCCGCGAAAGACCTCGAGCTGGCCGTGCTGCGACTCGATGAACGGCTGGATGCGCCGGTCGATGCCCGACTCGCGGCGCACGAAGCGGGCCAGGCGGATGAGCGCCGCGATCGGGCGGGCACCCGGCCTGATCTTCCTCCGGGCCGCCCGATCCTCGCGGGCCAGCATGTCGAAGAAGTTGCGCGGCAGCCCGATCCGCTCGAGGATGCTGCCGACCGCCGTGACGTTCACGTAGACGCGCGAGTAGAGCCTCGTCGAGATCGAGGCCGGGTCGATCGTGCCGGGTCCCGTGACGCTCTCGAAAATCGGCGCGAAGACGTTCCGGTTGATCGGCGCGTACTTCGCCGACCAGACGAGCGGCTTGACGAGGCCGGGGGCCATGTCCGAGACCATCCGGCGCGAATAGACCGGCTTCCCGGCGAGTGAGGTGATGGGGCGGGCCTGGAGCACGAGGAACCCCTGACCGCCGTACGCCCACTCCACGTCCTGCGGCGAGTCGGCCGCGTCGGCGATCGAGGCAACCAGCTCGGCCAGCTGCCGGGCCAGCGGCTCGTCGAGCAACGGGGCCCCGTGAGTGGCCGCCACGGCCTCCTGCAAATCGCCCCGTGGGCCGACCAGATACCGGTCTGGCCGCGCGCGGCCCCGCACGAGGTTCTCACCGAGACCTGCGACCGCCTCGATCACGACGCCTGGGCGTCCGGTGACGGGGTCGATGCTGAATGCCACGCCCGAGGCCGTGGCTTCGACCATTCGCTGGACCACCACCGCCAGGCAGACGGATGCCCGAGGCGCGTCGGTGCCGCCCCTGGCGAGGTAGGCCCACAGCCGATCACCGAAGGCGGAAGCGAGTGTGCGCCGGACCGCATCGAGGAGCGCAGGCTCGCCCTCGACGTTGAGTACCGTGTCGAGGAGGCCCGCGCACGACAGCGACGTCGAGTCCTCACAGACCAGCGACGAGCGCACGGCGGCAGGACCGGGGACGATCTCCCTCGCGGCGCGCAGGACGGCCCGGCCCAGAGGGCCGGGCATGTTCCACTCGAGGCAGTGCCGGCGTGCGGCCTCGAGGCCCCGGCCATCGACCAGCCGACGCGCGGCCTCGAGGGGATCGCGCAGGGCAACCGTGGTGATCACGAAGCCGGGGGGAACCGGGAAGCCGTGCCTGATGAGCCTGGCCAGGCTCGCGCCCTTGCCGCCGGTCAGCGAAACATCGGCGGCCCTGCGGCTGGAGAGGACGACGACCGGGTTCCCCAAGCGTCCCTTTCTGTCCCCGCAGGCGCGGGGCCGTAGGAATAGCATCCCCGCGTGGCGTTGTCAAACGAGAACGGGCGCAAGTTGTTGGAATAGCTGGGGATATCCGACCAGAGAGGTCCGGGGAGAGACGCGCGCCGGCGGCCGGACGTTCTACTCGGTGCCGGCCAGCCCGCGGAACGTCCGGCCGACCGCGTCGATCTTCTGCGGGTGCGCTCGAAGGCCGCTCCAGGCGAACACAATGACGCCCGTGGCTGGGGCGCGGGCGCCCCGGCGCAGCACCTCGTCGATCTGCTCGACGGGCACCGGCTCGCCCCAGTCGGAGATCTGCACGATGGGCCAGATGCGCAGCCGCTCGCCCGGCACACCCTTTACGCCGAGGTAGTCACCCAGCCACGACACCTGGCGCGAGATCCACGCCGGGTCGGCGGCATGGCCGAACCGCGCGTGATACGGCATCGGGCTGAACACATCGATGTAGGCGGCCTGCGCCTTCAGATCGATGGCGAGTTTCTCGATCCGCGCGCGGTCCAGGTCGTCGTCGCTCCAGGGGTTGTGAAACGTGCCGAGCAGCGCGGTCGGGCGCGTGGCGTTCCTGATATCGCGGAACTCGCGCACCCAGTCCGTGAATACGCCGAGGCGCCAGCGCGCCCACGCCTCCCGATGCGTCGAGAGCAGCAGCGCCGAGCGCTCCGACGTCGAGCGCTCGGGGAGCGCGATGCCCGTCTCCCTCTGGAAGCGCTGCAGGCACCGTTCGCAGAAACAGGTGTCGGGCATGTTCGGCGTTGCCTGCTCCCAGCTGGCGTGGGCGTGGTGATAATCGAGCCAGATGCCGTCGATGGCGAACGTTTCGAGCAGCGTGCGGAAGGCCCGCATGCGTTCGGCGCGGTAGCTCTCGTGAGTGGGGCAGATGCCCTGCCAGCCGTCGGGAGGAGGCGAGACGCGCCCGTCGGCTCCGACCGGTGCCGCGTCCGGATGCGCCTTGAGATAGTCGGCGACGTGCAGTGTGTTGAACTCCGCGTACGCCTGCACCTGCTGCGCGCGCAGCCACGCGAGCCTCTCCGCGGTATAGCTGCCCGAGCCGAGCCACACGGCGTCGACCCCGAACTCGCGCAGGCTGCGGCCGCTGTCGACGATTTCCTGCGGGATGCCGCCGTAGAGGCCTCGCATCGGGGGCTGCGGCGCGCCGGCGCGTGTCGGGGCACACGCCATGGTTCCGGCGAGCACCAGCGTGAGGCTCAGCGGTCCTGAGCGCTTCATGGGCGAGTCCTGGAGTTGCCGTGGGCGCTACTTCTTCTCGGTGATCTCCACGGGCGCCTTCACCGTGAAGCGCACCTCGGATCCGGCCGCGATGACCGCCGGTCCACCGCGCGTGCCCATCACGACTGCCGTTCCGCCCGCCCCGCCGATCGCCGCGCCGATGGCCGCGCCCGAACCTCCGCCCGCGATGCCTCCAATGATCGCGCCGGCGCCGGTCGTGACGGCCACCTTGCCGATGTCTTTCTTCTTCTCCGACTTTGCGGCGGCCGCTGCCATCGACGTCTCGACCCGGATGCGCTGCCCATCAGACAGCGTGAAGCCGGTGACGGCGACCTCGAGCTGCGCCGTGCCCTTCACGCGCCCGCCCTTGGTGGCCGCGACCACGATGCCTTCGACCTCGGCGCCCTTTTTCGCGACGACCCAGTCGCCCTCGACAATCGGCTCGGCGAGGGTCGCCTTGAACGTGTTCCCCGCCGCCTGCGAGTCGGTCGAGAGCGTCGAGAGCGTCCTGACGGTGAGGACGGTGCCTTCAGCCAGCGTGAACCTGCGCGGGGGCGGCGGTGGCGGGGGAACAGGTGGTGCCACCGGAGCCGGTGCCGCGGCGGCTCCCGCTGCCTCGCCGGCCGCCGGCTGGTCTGAGGCTGCGCCGCGTTCGGCAGACGCACTGGGTGCCGGCTGAGCTGGTGCAGCGGCGGCGGGCCCACCCGGGGCGGCCGTCGGCTGTTCCGTGGCCGCCGGCTGCGCACGCCCTGCTGGCGGCGCTTCCTGCGCGGGTCTGGAGCAGCCCGCGGCTGCGAACGCGAATGAGGCAAACAGAATCAGGGCGCAGCCGAACCTGGAACGAGCGAACGAGTACGGCATGACAGCCTCCGCGCGAGAAGTGGTGGGTACCCCCATCCTACTGCGTACCGGGTCTGATCGCCCACCGAACATTCAGCAGTCCGCCAGCGGTACCAGCGGCGACGTCCGGAGCGATGTGCCCGAGTGCTCCGGACTCACCGGCCTCACGTTCGCCACGCACCTGCCTGGCCCACAGCGTGAGCTGCACGGCGGCGAGTTGGAGCGGCCACGAGAGTGAGCGACAGGAACACCACCCTGAAGCGGAGCAAGGCCCGTGCCGCCCCGCGTCTGCCTCGGGCCGCCGGGGCAGGTGACGACAGGAGCCGGCGGCGGCACGGCGCGAGGCGAACGCGAGAGAGGCGGGCAGAAGCTACACTCCCGCCATGTAACAGGAACCGGGCTGCCGCTTGGTTCGCCCTCCTCCATCACGTTATCCACCGCCGCGCGCGCGCCGATTTCCCGCGGCAATCGACTGTTCGGTGGCCAGGTCGAGAGTGGTGTGGTTCTTGCTCCACCCGGACTGACGCAGGGCAGCCGTCAGCCTCTATAGAGCCATCGCCCGCCTTTCCGGCCGCGACGCGATCGGTGGCGCCTGCGTGCGTGCCTGTCTTACGGGAGTGCCCATGACCCTGGACGACCGACGTTCGACGTCGCGTCTTGAGATCGTCGGCCAAGCGACGGGAACTCTCGATGCGCTCGAACCGCTGTCCGTACGCAGCCTCTCGCCGGAGGGCATGCTCATCGAGTCGCCGAACCCGCTCGAGGTCGGATCGGTCCACGAGTTCCGGCTGGTCCGGGGCACGACCTCGGTCTGTGTACGTGCCGCTGTCAGGCAGGTGTCTCCGTTGCACCAGCCGAGCGCCGAGCGCTACTTCCTCGTCGACCTGGAGTTCCGGGATCTCAACGCCCAGTCGCGCATGGCAGTCGAGGGATGGCTCGGCAGAACGTCGGTGCCGTCAATCCAGAAGGGGACCTGAGATGAAGCACGAGTTCGCCCAACGCCGCCGCTCGCCGCGCGTTCCTGCCGAACCCGGGATCGTCGCGGCGCTCCACGTCTCGGTGCCTGTCCGATTGCTGCGTCTGAGCTCGGACAGCCTGCTGCTGGTCTGCAAGGTCCCCCTGCGCGTGGGCTCGACGGTCCGGTTGGCCACGGAGCTCGCCGGGCGGCGCCTCGAGATCGAGCTGTGCGTCGACCACGTGTCCAACCGACCTGACGAAGCACTAGGGGGGTACGTCCTCGGTGGGAGGCCAGCGTCGTTCGACCCGGCGTCGTGGCGGCGCATCACCGCGCTGCTGGGCGCGAGCGTCGCGTGCATCGCGGACGTACCGGCTCCATGGGCAGCTTGACGGCGGGCCGAGACCCCGGCTCGCGTGACTTGCACGCCGCGATCGTGTCGTCGCCTCAACGAACGCGGCGTGGCCGTCCTGAAGGTGAAGGAACTGACGCGTCGCGTCAGCATCATGGCGGCCTGAGGCTGGTGCCGGGGGAGAGAATCGCACCCACGCGGGGGGTGAACCTCACGGGATCTTGATGCCGCTGCTGCCGAAGGCCTACCGCGCCTGCCCCCCGACGACGCGCTTGAAGCGGTCGCCGGGAGCGAGCGTCGTCGAGGACTGCAGGTTGTTGATGAGCGCCACCGTTCCCGGGTCCACGGTGGACGGGTAGTCGCGCAGCAGCGTCTCGAGAGTCGCCGACCGGTTCAGTTCGACGATGGCCAGCCGTCGCGGCTGGACGTTCAGCACGGCCGGGTCGGTCTCCCGGCTGAAGCTGGCGATCGAGGACGCCAGCACGTTGTCGTACTGGTTCCAGCGTGCTTCAGGCGTGTACCCGAGAATCTGGAACACGCGCTCCCGATAGTCGATCCAGGCGACGAGCCCTCGCAGGTAGCCTTGCTCGGTCTGGACCCGGAACGTCGAGAGCACCGCGGGAAGACCGCCAATCTGCCTGCGCGACAGCGCTCCTGACTCGATGCCCTGCTGGGAGAAGAACTTCTGGGCCGCCTGTTGCGAGTTCGGAGCCGCCGCCAGCTGCAGCATCACGACGGCGTCCTCGTTCGGGCTGAGCGCGCCGACGGACTGCTTCTCGTTGCGGCCCTTCCATCCCTGCGGGAAGTCGATCCGGAACGCCATGTCGGGATGGCGGAACGTCGCCTTCTGGAAGAACCCCTCGCGCGGGTTCTCACCGAACACGATGCCGTCCAGGCGCCGCAGGTACTCGGGGCGATTCACCGCCAGCCCTGACAGGTCCCGCTGGAGGCCGGCGACGGCATTCGTCGCCCAGAGCCGGCGGTTCTCCGGGTCCGGGTGGGTCGACATCCACTGCGGCAGCCGGCCCGAGCCGGACTGCTGGCTCAGGGCCTCCAGCATCCCGAACACGTTCGGCAGTGTTCTTGGGTCGTAGCCGCCGGCCATCATGTACCTCAGGCCCAGTGCGTCTGACTGCGACTCGTCGGAGCGGCTGAACTTCATGAACATCAGGCCCATGGCCGTCTGGGCCAGATTGCCGAACTGCGCGAATTCGGGGGAGACGATCATGCCGGCGGCGAGCCCCACCTGGGCCAGTTGTTGCTTGCTCATCTGGCTGACCGAGTGGCGCGCCGTCACGTGGCCAATCTCGTGGCCCAGGATGGCCGCCAGTTCGGCCTCCGAGTTCAGGTGGGTCATGATGCCGCGAGTCACGTAGATGAAGCCCCCGGGGATCGCGAACGCGTTCACCGCGGCATCGTCGACCACGCGGAACGTCCAGGGCAACGCGGGGCGCTCGGTGGTGGCGGCAATCCTCGAGCCCAGGTCCTGGATGTAGCGCTGCATCGACTCGTCGGGATACGGGCCGAACGACGCGACGACCTCCTTGTCCGCCTCGCGGCCCATCTCGATCTCTTGCGCTTCGCTGATCAAGGCGAGCTGCCGCTTGCCCGTGACGGGGTTTGTGGCGCACGCGACAACCAAGAGGACGCACGGCAGGGCGCTGCAGAGCCGTAGAAACGGCATGGCTCGAGGCTTCATCGTCTTCTCTCCCGGGCCGGGCGGAGCGTGACGGACGCGGCTGCCGACCGTGCGCGGACGGCGCCAAGGGGGCGCACGGAACCGGCACTGGATGCCGCGCGCGTGAGGCGAGGCGCGCCTACCGGACGTTCCGCGCTTGATCATCGCACCATTCTGGCGTCATGGGACGCTGTGCCGGCGATCGGCAGACCTCGTCTCCGGCGCCTGCGTCTACGGGCCGAAGTAGCCGTCCCTCGCCCTGACGCGGAGACCGCTCCCGCGCACCCGCACCTCGATGCGGTGCCATACGGCCACTTGTGAGGCGGAGACGTGCCGTGCCGGTGCGTAGCCAAGGAGGTACTGCGTGCGCAGTTCCGATGCGATGTCGGTCAGCGCGCGGTCGATCGCCTTCCCGTCCCGCGCGTGGAACGAGCGGCCGCCGGTCAGGGCGGCGACTTCGGCGAAGAGGGGCGGCACGTCCCGGCCGACGGCGATCGGGTACACCAGCACGTCCGCGCGCCGGGCGCGGCCCAGGACCTCCTGCGGACGCGCCTCGCTGTATCGGTCCTCCCCGTCGGACAGGATGACGAGTCTTCGCCGGCCCCGCGCCGATTGAATCAGATCGATTCCGGCGATCACGGCGTCGTTGAGGCTGGTGGCGCTCCACGGCCGCAGGCCGTCGATCGCATGCGCCTGAGCGGCGCGGTCCCTGGAGAGCAGCGCCAGCACCGTCACGTCGCTCGACACGGCGAGGATCCTCACCTGGTCCTCGGGACGCAGCCGCGCCAGGAAGCGTTTCGCGGCGCCGGCGGCGGTGCGCAGGCGGGAGCCGGCCATGCTGGCGCTGTGATCGATGGCCAGCGCCACCGACAGCGGGAAGTCCCCGGCCGCGAAGGCCTGGATCGCCTGGGGGCGGCCGTCCTCGAGGACGTCGAAGTCGGCAGGTCCCAGTCCCGTGACGGGCTCTCCCGTGCGGTCGCTGACCGTCGCGTACACCTCGACGAGGTTGACCGCAGAGGCGAACTGCGCGGCGGCGCGGGTGCCGGCACTCGGAAGCACGGCCGCGGCAAGCCCGGTCGCGACGAGACGTGCGCCCCGTGTCGGGCAGGACGGCAATCCGGATTGGCTCCGACGCGGCATGGCTGATGCTACAACAGGCGTGTACTCGATCTCAGGAGTCGCCGATCTCCGTTCCGGCGAAACACCCGGACGGGCCAACCGCTCTCTCGCCGCGGATTGTTGCTCGTTCGTGACCCGGCACCGGACGGTTGCGTGCGTGGATTCTCCCGCCCGCGCCTCCTCCTCCACACGGCCGACCCGCTGCCGCCGGCCGCCTCGCTGATGGTTCTTTCGGTGAGGAGGGAGCAATGACGACCTTCAAGGGACTCGCGTGGACGTTGATCGGACTTGGGCTTCTCGCGTCGTGCGCAGCGGGCGTTCCGGCCGCGGCGCAGGCTTCTCAGGCGGCGCAGTTGACCGCCGCGGACGGTCAGCGGCTCCAGGAATCCGTCTTCGACGCCAACACCGAGATCGCGCGGCTGCGCAGCCACGATGCCGAGCGGGCGAGGGCCCTGCAGGCGCGGCTCGACGATCTGAGCGACGAAGTCCTCTACCTCAAGGTCACGTTGCGCAAGGAAGGCGTGTCGCGGGCTGACTACGGCACGCTGCGCGACCAGATCGACGACATCCGCATCGAGGCCCGCAGCCTGGTCCCCGTGCCGGATCGCGCCGGCGTGCCGGTCCCGGCCCCTGATCGCGACGAACCGGTGGCGAAGATCGCGCGCCAGGGCACGACGACGCGGCCGAATGAGATTCCGGCCGGCACGGAACTGGACGTTCGGCTCGAGAGGCGGCCAGTTCGGAGACCGCGAAGCTCGAAGACCGCGTCACGGCGACCACGATCGCAGACTTGTACAACGGCGAGTCCCTGCTCATCCCCGCCGGGTCGTCGGTCCGCGGGATCGTGACCGGCGTCGCGAAGGCGGGACGCGTGGAACGCACGGGCACGCTCACGCTGTCCTTCGATCGCGTCACCGTGGAGGGGCAGGCGTACCCGATTCACGGAACCGTGACCCAGGCGCTGCAGAGCGGAGGCTATCGACAGGACGCGGGGCAGATCGCGGCAGGGGCCGGTGTCGGCGCGATCCTGGGCGGCATCCTCGGCGGGTTCAAAGGCGCAATGGCCGGTGTCCTCATCGGCGGCGGCGGCGTGATCGCAGCAACGGAAGGCCAGGACGTCAACCTGGCTGCCGGGACCGTGCTGCGGGTCCGTCTCGAATCGCCGTTGACGGTCAAGTAGGGGCGGGACGGGCGCGCACTGCCCGTGCAGCCGGAACGGGGGTGCCGTCACCGGAGGGGAACGGCACGCGGGAGATAGTTTCACGCCCAGCAGGATGTTGTCGTCCTTGACTGCGTGCGCCTGCAGGACGACTACGAAACCGCGGAACGAGTCTTCCAGGCGCGCCAACGCCTGAGCCGTGCCGGATGCGCTTACGCTCCTCATCTTCCGCCGAAGCCGGCTGACGTCGATCGTCATCGCGTTGTGCTCGTCGACCAGCTCCAGAGCATCCTGGCGGGTCGCCATGGCGCCCTCGCTCGCCGGCAGTTGCCGGAAAACGTGCTCGTCTTCGAACGTGGCATGCCCGATGACGCGCTCCGCGAGAAACGCCTCCATGGCAGCGATTCTCTCGTGCGGTTGCGGCTCCTCGAACAGTGCGGTCGAGTGCTGGACGTTTGCGACGTACTCCGACAGGACGCGATGATCCTCGACGGCCTGCTGAAACGCCTGGACCTGTTTCAGTGAAGCGCAGGGCGCAGCCGCACGGTTCTGGGCGCTTTGTGCCGTTTCGTTCCGGGTAGCGCCGCTTGATTGGACTGCCTCGCCGATACCATGCCCCGAATTGCCGAGGCACGCTGGCTGGAGACGGGCCAGGTTGGACCACTCCTGCGCCGCGCGGGCCACGCACACGCCGTCGGACGTGTGCACAAGAGAACAGACGCGCGTCCTGAAGATGCCTACGATGATTCTGCTGGGAGGAGAGGGTCCACCGAATGGCTCCCACGGAGGCAGAAATGAACAGCAACGCGTTGCACGGTCGCGGCCCCGTCGCCTGGGTCCGCTTCGTCGATGGAGGCCAAAAGCACGCGACGAGGCTGGTGATGGTGCTGGCACTGTCCGCCGGAATCTGGGCGGCCGACGGTCGCACCGTGCTGAAACCCGGCTGGAACATGTTCTCACCGCAGCAGGACGTCGAGGTGGGACAGCAGGTGGCGCCGGACGCGGAGCGGCAGTTGCGGATGCTGAACAACTCCCGCGTGGACGATTACGTGAACACCCTGGGACGACGGCTGGCCGCGAACGCGCCTGGCGTGAAGTTCCCCTATCGGTTCAAGGTCGTGAACGACCGCGCAATCAACGCATTCGCGCTTCCCGGCGGTCCCATCTACCTCAACCGCGGTGTGATTGAATCGGCCGACAACGAATCGCAGG
>Ga0316622_100004707_pt1 | contig 10065 bp, 10 predicted proteins | sample OWC_Aug_OW2_C1_D_FD_207646 | JGI IMG/M metagenome (GOLD analysis project Ga0316622, IMG submission 207646) | Wetland soil microbial communities from Old Woman Creek delta, Ohio, United States - OWC_Aug_OW2_C1_D5_C | ecosystem: Environmental > Terrestrial > Soil > Wetlands | place: USA: Ohio... | reverse complement strand
TCTTCCTGAAGGCGATGGGGCACCTGGCGCACACGCCCGGAGAGCGGGCGGAGCTGGAGGGGCGGCAAGGCTGACGTATCAAGCCTTGTCCGCCTCGCCGTGGCGCCGCGAGTTGCATGTGGGCGCGGAGGCGGGATGGCGGTCTACAAGCGCGGCTATCGGCGCTACCGCGGGCCCCTCACGGGGCCCTGGGAACGGTTCATGGTGCTGCCGCGCCATGCCTGGGGACGGCTCTATCAGCAGCGCCTCGTCATCCTGCTCACCGTGCTGGCGATGGTGTGGCCCGTCCTGTGCGCCGGGTTCATCTACCTCACGAACCACGCGGAACTCCTGCAGGGTCTCGACAAGGAGTTCCGCCAGTTCATCCAGGTGGACGGGCGGTTCTTCTCGATCTTCATGTACGTGCAGGCGGGCTTCGCGGTGTTCCTCGCGGCGCTGGCCGGGCCCGGCCTCATCGCGCCGGATCTCGCGAACAACGCCCTGCCGCTCTACTTCAGCCGGCCGCTGACGCGATGGAGTTACGCGTTGGCCCGGCTGATAGTGCTCGTCGGGATGCTGTCGGTTGTGACCTGGATCCCCGGCCTCATCCTCTTCGGGCTGCAGGTGGGGCTGGCGGGCGGCTGGTGGTTCTGGTCCAACTGGACGCTCGGCGCGGGCATGATCGCCGGCTTCGTGCTGTGGCTGCTCGTGCTCAGCCTCGTGGCGATGGCCAGTTCCGCCTACGTGAAGTGGCGGGTCGTCGCCGGCGCGGTGAGCCTGGCGTTCTTCTTCATCCTCACCGGCGTGGCCGAGATGATCAACAACGTGTTCCGGGTGAACTGGGGGCACGTGATCGACCCGGCGTGGGCGGTGAACCAGGTGTGGTGCGCGCTGCTCGGCGTGGCGCCGCCCGAGGGCCCCGGAGCGGTGCCGTCGGCGCTGGCGCTCGCGGTGCTCATGGTGCTGCTCGCGGCGGTCATCGAACGACGGCTCCGGCCGGTGGAGATCGTCACATGAGCGCCTCCGCTGTCGTCTTCGAGGAGGTGTCGAAGTTCTACGGCGACGTGCTCGGCGTGAACCTCGTCACGCTGAACATCCCGCCGGGGATCACGAGCCTGGTCGGGCCCAACGGCTCGGGCAAGACCACGCTCATGAACCTCATGACCGGCCTCATTCACCCGGACCACGGCCGCATCCTCATGCGCGGCATCTCGCCGCGCGACCCGGAATCCCTGATGCGGATCACCGGCTACGCCACGCAGTACGACACCGCGCCGCGCTGGGCCACCGGCTTCACCTTCATCACGACGGGGCTTCGGCTGTACGGGTACGGGCGGGCGGAGGCGGAAGAAAAGGCGTGGAAGGCGCTCGAGCGCCTGGGGCTGACCGAGGCGGCCACCCGCAAGGTGGCGGCCTACTCGAAGGGCATGCGGCAGCGGGTGCGGCTGGCGCAGGCCATCGCCCACGATCCCGAGCTGCTGGTGCTCGACGAGCCGCTGAACGGCCTCGACCCGCTCGTGCGCGCCGAGACGATCGACCTGTTCCGGGCGTGGGCGGCCGAGGGCAAGCACGTGATCCTCTCGAGCCACGTCCTGCAGGAAGTGGACATCATCAGCGACCAGGTCGTGCTCATCGCCAACGGGATGATCATGGCCGAGGGCACGATCCGCGACGTGCGCGACGAGATCGAGGAGCACCCGAGCCAGTACTTCGTCCACTGCCGTGACGCGTCCGGGGTGGCGGCGCTGCTGTTCGGCGAGGATCACATCACCGAGATCAGGCTGCACGACGATGGCAAGGGCCTGCTGGTGATGACGCGCGACCGGGAGCGGTTCGCCCGTGCGCTGGGGCGCATCGCCCTCGACGGCCATCCCATCGACGGCGTGGTGCCGGCCGACGAGAACGTGGACGCGCTGTACGAGTACCTGATAGGAGGCGAGTAGCGTGGCCACCACCTCGTCCTCCGGGCGGGCGCGGGCCCTGGATTTCGTTCGGGCCAGGCAGGCGTGGACGATCGCGGCGGTCGAGCTTCGCCGCGCGTTCTTCGCGAAGCGCGCGCTGTGGGTGTACGGACTCGCGCTCCTGCCCACGCTCATGTTCTTCGGGCACGGCGTGGCAATGAAGTACCGGGGCGACCAGCTCGCGCGACGCGGTGTCACGCCGGCGGCCCTGCTGGACAGCGTGCGCGACGGCGAGGCCGTGGCCGACGTGAAGCAGCGGCTCGGGAAGCCCGCGGAAGAGCGCTGGTCCGTGCGAAGCGAGCGCGTACAGAGAGACAGCGGGGACACGGGTGAGACGACGCACGTGATCGAACCCGCGGTGGAGACGCGGTTCGTCCGCCTGAACATCATCCGCCCCACATACAGCGGCGAGCCGACGGCCAGGATCTACGAGTTCGAGATCTACGGGCCGGACGGCCGCGAGAACCTGGCCCGCGGCCGTTCCGTCACGGGCAGCATTCCGTGCAGCCCGGACCAGGGGCCCGAGAAGGCCGTGAACGGCAGCGTGAGCGGGGGAGAGACCGACTGCTGGTGCGCCGACGACAGGCCGCTGTTCCTGCAGGTGGATCTTGGCACGCCCCGCCAGGTGAAGCGCTTCGTGGTGAAGCACGCCAGCGCGGGCGGCGAGGACAAGGAGTCCGACACGCGCGAGTTCAACATCCAGGTGAGCGGCGAAGGCAAGCTCTTCACCACGGTGGAGTCCTCGTCCGGCGCCGCGTTCGTCGAGGAGCGCACGGAGTACCGCTCGCTGACCTACTTCGACGGCCGGCGGGACGCGCAGTTCCTGTTCGTGGACGGAAAGCTCGAGAGCAGCCACATCAACCGCCTGCTGAACTTCGAGGAAGACCGGATGATCTTCGCAGGCGTCTTCCAGTTCTTCTACCTGCGTCTGGCGATCTTCTTCGGCTGCCTCGGCATGTTCATGTACCTGTTCCGCGGCGAGATGAGCAACCGCACGCTGCACTACTGGTTCCTGGCGCCGGCGCGGCGCGAGGTGCTGCTCGCCGGCAAGTACCTGGCCGGGCTCATCGCGGCGGCGGTGACCTTTGGCGGCGGCGCCCTGCTGGCGTTCACGGCCATGATCTGGCCGCACGACGCCGTCGAGATCCAGGCGTATTGGAACGCCGGGGGCATGGCGCACGCGTTCTGGTACACGGCGGCGGCCGTGCTCGGCTGCCTCGGTTACGGGAGCGTGTTTCTCGCGCTTGGCCTGTACATCCGCAACCCCATCGTCCCGGCCGCGGTGCTGCTCGCCTGGGAGGGCGTCAACGGCATCCTCCCGCACGTGCTGCAGAAGATGAGCGTGCTGTACTACCTGCAGTCGCTGTGCCCCGTGCCCGCGCCGATGGACGGCGACACGCCGATGCTGGTGCGGATGCTGGCGGCGCCGGCCGCGCCGGCGTCGCGCCCCGCGGCGATCCTGGGCGTGCTCGTCGTTTCGGCGGCCGTCCTGTGGATTGCCGCGCGCGCCGTCCGGCGCATGCAGATCGCGTACGGCAGCGACTCGTGACGCCCCGCCCGGCAACTTCCGCTCCATCGCCAACGACCTCGCGTCCGGGCCGTCAGTCAGGCTAGAGTATGGCCAGGCCCAATGCTCAAGCTACGCCAGTGGTTCCTCCGCTTCGGAATCGTCGTCGCCGTTGCGCTGCTCGGAATCCTGACCGCTGACGCGCAGCGGGGCCGGTTCCGATTCGAACTCCCCGCGCCCGGAACGAGCGTGCCGTACGACGGGCGCTTCACCATGGCGCGCCTGTGGTACGCGGACCATCCCGGGTGGTCGTACGACTACCCCGACATGGAGCGGAACATCACGCTGATCCTGAACGACCTCACGGCCGTACGGGCCAGGACCGACGCCAGCCACGTCCTCCGGATGGACGATCCGGAACTGCTGAAGCACCCGATCGCCTACCTCTCCGAGCCGGGCTACTGGTATCCCACCGACAGCGAGGCCGAGGGCCTCCGGACGTATCTCGCCAAGGGAGGGTTCCTGATCGTGGACGACTTCCACTTCGAGGACGAGTGGCGCGTCTTCGAGGCCGCGATGCGGAAGGTGTTGCCGGACGCGAGGATCGAGCAGCTCACGGCCGCGCACCCGATCTTCAACTCGTTCTTCTCCATCGAGTCGCTCGAGGTGCCGTATCCCGGCCGGCTCGGCCAGCGGGGCCTGATGGGGGAGTTCTACGGGATCCACGAGGACAACGACCCCTCGAGGCGGCTGACCGTCGTCATCAACTTCAACATGGACATCGGCGATTACATGGAGCACTCGGGAAGGGGCTTCTACGCGGTCGACCCGACCAACGAGGCCTTCAAGTTCGGCGTGAACTACATCATCTACGGCCTGACGCATTGATGGCCCGCGTCCCCGGGGGCGATGCGCCGGCCGCATGGCACACGCGTTCCAGGCGGGTCGAGAGCCGGTCCGGCCCCGTTCTGCCACATAATGCGCACGAGGCACCCCATGAAGAACGTGTTGCGCATCGTGCTGGCCGTCGTTGCGGGAATGGCGCTGGCGTTCGTGCTGGTCGTGGCCGTCGAGATGTTCAGCGCCGTGGTTCATCCGTTCCCGCCCGGGCTCGACCCCAACGCGCCAGGGAGCATCCCGGAGCACGTGAGGCGGTATCCGGGTTGGATCCTTGCCGTCTGTGGGCTGATGTGGGGCGCGACCGCCGCGGCCGCCACCTGGGTGGCGGCGAGACTCGGGGGGCGGCTGGCCGGGGCCGTCGTGACGCTGCTGCTCGCCGCGGCGCTCGCCTTCAACCTCAGCATGCTGCCGTACGTGATGTGGTTCAAGATCGCGATGCCCGCCGCGTTCTTCGTCGCCTGCCTCATTGGCATCAGGAGCGGCGCCAGCCCCAGGCGCTGACGACGCGCCTTGTCTTGGTCCACGGGAAGCCGGTAGATTAGCCGGCGGAATGTCCCTGGCGCCTTCCGCCGGCCCGTCCGCGCCTGCCCCGGCCGCCCCGGCCACGAGAGTCCGCTGGCTCGTGCTGGCGATGCTCTTCACGGTCACCACGATCAACTTCGCCGACCGGGCGACGCTGTCGATTGCCGGCGCCGACATCCGCACAGCGTTCGATCTGTCGCCCGTGCAGATGGGCTACATCTTCTCGGCGTTCGCCTGGTCCTACGTCCTGGCGCAGTTGCCGGGTGGGTGGCTCCTGGACCGGTTCGGCTCCAAGACCACGTACTTCTTCAGCCTGACGCTGTGGTCGCTCTTCACGCTGTTCCAGGGAACGGTGGGCTTCCTCACGGGCGGGGCGGCCGCGGCGGCGCTCTTCGCACTGCGCCTCGCGCTCGGCGCGGCCGAAGCGCCGTCGTTCCCGGGCAACGGCCGCATCACGTCGGCCTGGTTCCCGACGAACGAGCGGGGCCTGGCGTCGGCGATCTTCAACTCGGCCCAGTACTTCGCCACGGCTCTGTTCGCCCCGATCATGGGCTGGCTCGTTCACACGTTCGGCTGGCAATCCGTCTTCTTCGTGATGGGAGGCCTGGGGCTCGCACTGGCTCTCGGCTGGAACCGGATCATCTACGGCCCCAGGGCCCATCCGTGGGTCAACCAGGCCGAGATCGACTACATCCAGGCGGGCGGCGCGCTGGTCGACCTGGACGGCAAGAGCCCGGCGTCACAGCCCCCCGCCGTCGGCACGTTCGCCTGCATCAAGGAACTGCTCGGCACACGCATGCTCCTGGGCCTCTACGTCTTCCAGTACTGCATCAACGTGCTGACGTACTTCTTCCTCACCTGGTTCCCGGTCTATCTCGTGACCGACAGGCAGATGACCATTCTGAAGGCGGGCTTCGTGGCGTCGCTGCCGGCCGTCTGCGGGTTCGTCGGCGGCGTGCTCGGCGGGTGGCTCTCCGACCGCCTGATCAAGCGCGGCTGGTCGGTCTCGGCCGCCCGCAAGACGCCGATCGTCGCGGGCATGCTGCTCGCCATGTCGATCATCGGCTGCAACTACGCGACCTCCGACGCCCTGGTCGTGGCCTTCATGTCGCTGGCGTTCTTCGGCAAGGGCATCGGCGCGCTCGGATGGGCCGTGGTGTCCGACACGTCGCCGAAGGAAGCCGGCGGGCTGTCGGGCGCGCTGTTCAACACCTTCGGCAACACGGCCGGGATCACGACGCCGATCGTGATCGGCTACATTCTGCAGGCGACGGGCAGCTTCGCCGGGGCGCTGACCTTCGTCGGCGCGAACGCCGCCATCGCGCTGGCGTCGATGCTGCTCGTCGTGGGCGACATTCACCGCGTTGAACTGAGGACCTCGATCCGGCCGTTGACCGGGGGCCGATAGCCTCTGCCTGGCGGCGGCACTCTCGGCGAAAGGACGACACGCACATGACCGGCGTCAGCCCGTACTCAGCCTTCCCGAACACGTTTCGTCGGGACGCCATTGCGCGTAGGCGGCTCATCGGATGCTGGAGCCAGCTGGGCAGCCCGATCACGACCGAGGTGCTCGGACTGGCCGGCTTCGACTGGATTCTGCTCGACAGCGAACACGCGCCCAACGACCCGCTCTCGCTGGTCCCGCAGTTGATGGCGCTCAAGGACAGCCCATCGGCACCCGTGGTCCGCCCGCACGCGAACGACGGCGTGGTTGTGAAGCGGCTGCTCGACATCGGCTTCTTCAACTTCATCTTCCCCTTTGTGCAATCGGCCGACGAGGCACGCCGCGCGGTGGCCTCGACACGCTACCCGCCGGAGGGCACCCGCGGTGTCGCGGTGGCCCACCGCTCGAGCCGCTACGGATTGGTGCCGCATTATCTCGACCTCGTCAACGACAACATCACGGTGATCGTCCAGATCGAGAGCCGCGAGGCGGTGGGCGCGGTGGACGAGATCGCGGCGGTGCCCGGCGTGGACGGCCTCTTCGTCGGGCCGTCCGACCTCGCGGCGGCATTCGCGCACCGCGGCGATCCCGGACACGCCGACGTGCAGGCGGCGATCGCGCGGGTCTTCGAACGAGCCGCGGCGGCCGGCAAGCCAGCCGGCATTCTCGCACCAATTGAGGCGGATGCCCGCCGCTACATGGACATGGGCGCCACCATCGTCGCCGTCGGCAGCGACCTCGGCGTGTTCCAGGCAGGCACCAGGAGCCTGCGCGAGCGGTTCACACGGGACGACGAACGAGAGGTGCCCGCGTGAGCTCGGCGACAAGCGGCTCCGGCAGGCCCCTGCGGATTGCCGTCGACGTCCGCGACAACGTCGCCGTCGTCGTCAACCCGGGTGGCCTCCCGGCCGGCACGGTGTTCGACGATGGCCTGGTGCTGGTGGAGGCTGTGCCGCAGGGGCACAAAGTGGCGACGGCCGACATCGCAGCCGGCGCCGGTGTGATTCGCTACGGCGAGGTCATCGGCAACGCCATCCAGCCGTTGCGCCGGGGGGCGTGGGTTGGCGAATCCTCGCTGGCGCTGCCTCCGGCGCCTGCGCTCGATCGCCTGTCCCTCGCGACCCGCGTGCCGCCGCCGAAGCCACCGCTCGAGGGGTACACGTTTCAGGGCTACCGGAATGCCGACAGGTCCGTGGGGACGCGTAACATCCTCGGCATTTCCACCAGCGTGCAGTGCGTCGCGGGCGTCGTCGATCACGTCGTGCCGCTCATCAAGACGCGCCTGCTGCCGAAGTACCCCAACGTCGACGATGTCGTCGGCCTCACCCATGCGTACGGATGCGGTTATGCTGCGAACGCGCCCGGCGCCGACGTGCCGATGCGGACGCTTCAGAACCTCGCGCGCAACCCGAACTTCGGCGGCGAGATGCTAGTGGTGGGGCTCGGGTGCGAGAAGCTCCAGCCCGAACTGTTGTTGCCGGGCGCCTCGGCCGACGTCGCTGCCCGGACGATCGTACGGCTGCAGGACGACCGGTTCGTCGGGTTCCAGGCGATGGTCGAGGCCATCCTGGAACGCGCCGATGAGCGATTGACCGACCTGAACAAGCGTCGCCGGGAGCCGTGCCCGGCCTCCGATCTCGTCGTGGGCGTCCAGTGTGGGGGCTCCGACGCGCTGTCAGGCGTGACGGCCAACCCGGCCGTGGGCTTTGCGTCGGATCTCCTCGTAAGGGCCGGCGCGACGGTGATGTTCTCGGAGGTGACCGAGGTCCGCGATGCGATTCACCTGCTGGCGCCGCGGGCTCTCACTGAGGACGTCGGCCGCGCGCTCGTTCGCGAGATGGCGTGGTACGACGAGTACCTCGCCGTCGGCGGGGCGGACCGCAGCGCCAATCCCACGCCGGGCAACAAGGCAGGCGGCCTGGCGAATGTCGTGGAGAAGGCGCTAGGCTCCGCCATCAAGTCGGGCACGAGCCCGATCACCCAGGTGCTGGCGCCGGGGGAGCGGGCGACGGCGAAAGGCCTAATCTTCGCCGCGACGCCCGCGAGCGACTTCATCTGCGGAACGCTGCAGCTTGCGGCGGGCATGACGCTGCAGGTGTTCACCACCGGGCGCGGCACACCCTACGGCCTGGCCGCGGCGCCGGTCATAAAGGTGGCCACGCGAAGCGATCTGGCTGCCCGCTGGCACGACCTGATCGATCTCGACGCCGGCCGCATCGCGACCGGCGAGGCGACGGTCGAAGACGTCGGCCGTGAGCTGTTCCAGATGATCCTGGACGTCGCGAGCGGGGCCAGGAAGCCGTGGTCGGATCGGTGGGGCCTGTACAACGCGCTCGCGCTATTCAATCCAGGGCCGGTGACCTAGACCATCGTGAGGTTCGGCGCGCGGCTGCCGCGGCCGACGCTCCGGCCAAGCGTCTTGACTTGACCGCCCATGCTTTGTGTGGCAAAGTGTGCCGCATGGAGCCTAACGCCGCCGCCGAACACCTGCAGGTCATCCGCACCCTGATGGAGCGGGCCGCCCTCTACAGGCGCACACTCGCGCCAATCATGCTCTACCTGGGAGCCGTGGGCACGCTGGCCGGTCTCGGCGGGCTCGTGATGGGCATCGACGAACAAGCCGGTTTCTACGCCTGGTGGCTTTCCGCGGCGGTCCTCGCGCTCACCGGCGCGTTCGTCGTCGCCCGCCAGCAGGCGCTCCGCGAGGGCGAGCCGTTCTGGTCGCCGCCCACGCTGAGGGTTGCCGAGGCGATGGCGCCACCTCTCGTCGCAGGCGTCGTGCTCAGCCTGGCCCTCGTGCTGCTCGACGCGGCCCCGCCGCGCGGCCTGTTCGTCCTGGCCAACACCCTCTTCTACGGCTGCGCGGTGCACGCGGCCGGGTTCTTCATGCCCCGCGGGATGAAGCTGTTCGCATGGGTCGTGATCCTGGTGTCGGCTGCTGGCGCCAGCGGCATCGCCGTGCTCGAGCCGGCCATCGCCGGCCCCCGCCTCGCCCACGCGGTGATGGGCGGCGTCTTCGGGGTGCTCCACCTGAGCTACGGCGCGTACCTGTACGTCACAGAGCGGCGAGGGGCGACGGCGTGAAACCTGAGCCGTTCCTGCAGCTCGACCGCATCATCCACGAGCGGGGGCGCCTGGCCATCATGTCCATGCTCGCCGCCTCGCAGGAGCTCTCGTTCACCGAGCTGCGCGACACGCTGGAGATGACCGACGGCAACCTCACCACGCACATGCGGACGCTGCAGGAAGCGGGCTACGTGTCGATTGCCAAGAGCTACCGGAACCGCCGGCCGCTGACCACGGTGTCGTTGACGGCCGCCGGCCGCCAGGCGTTCGCGAACTACGTCGCCCTGCTCGAACAGATCGTCAAACAGGCAAAGGCGCGATAGGACATGCCGGACACACACGGCCGGAACTTCGTTCGGACAAACACTTTGCCAGGCAAAGCACGTCGCGCCAGGCCCCGTGGAGAACGCGTCATGCAGGTCCTCAGAGCCCGCCACATGGGCATGTGTTTCGGCGTGCAGCGAGCCATTCTCCGGGCCCACGCGGCCGCCGAGCGCGGGCCCCTCACCATCCTCGGCGATCTCGTCCACAACGAGGTCGTCCTGGCGGACCTCGGCGCTCGCGGCGTCCGGACGTGCACGGATCTCGGCGACATCGATACCGCCACGGTGATCATCACCGCGCACGGCGCATCCGAAACGCGGCTGGCGCAGCTGCGGGACCGGGGCCTGCGCGTGCTGAACGCC
>Ga0316622_100004706_pt1 | contig 10069 bp, 8 predicted proteins | sample OWC_Aug_OW2_C1_D_FD_207646 | JGI IMG/M metagenome (GOLD analysis project Ga0316622, IMG submission 207646) | Wetland soil microbial communities from Old Woman Creek delta, Ohio, United States - OWC_Aug_OW2_C1_D5_C | ecosystem: Environmental > Terrestrial > Soil > Wetlands | place: USA: Ohio... | reverse complement strand
GTCCCCGCCGGATCCCCGGCCGAGCTTTCGGCCAGCCTCGCCGGGGCCGGAGAGGTCATGCTTCTCGGAGGACGTGTCGGACGGGACGTCCGCATTTCCCTGGGAAAGCACCTCCGCTCGGGGCGCGTGCGCACCACGACGGACCCGATCGAGCTCGGGCGGGCACGCTACGCGCTCGTTCCCAGGTCCCTCGCGGGCCCGGGCGAGCAGCGGCCCGCGGCCGCGCGGCCGCTCGTGGCCGTGGCTGCCGCAATCAGAGAGGCGGGCAACCCGGCCGGAGCACGGAAGTTGCTCGCCTTCCTCGCGAGCGCTGGGGCACGTCGCCTGCTCACCCCCTGCGTTTCGAAGTCGGTCGACGGGACGGCGGCCGCCTCATCCGAAACGGGTTTCTTCGCACAGTCGGTCGTGGACTGGTGGCTGCCGCAGTGCACGATCGAGCGCAATGGCTACAGCGAGCCGAGGCAGGTCTTGGGCTCCCCAGACGCCGCGAGCCTCGGTGTTCGCGACCAGTACACGGGCTTCATGAGCCTCGGCCAGGGCGGCTACGTGACAGTGGACATGGGCGCGCCGGCGATCGACGGGCCGGGTGCGGACGTCAGGGTCTTCCAGAGCGTCGCGGGTGAGTGGGTGACCCTCTATGCCAGTACGACCGCCCAGGGGCCGTTCACTCTCGTCGGACTACGGACGCCGTGCGGCGTCCGCTCACCCGGTGTCTTCTCCAACCACTGCGACTTCGACCTCCACGACGGCGGACTGACGGAAGCCCGTTACTTCAAGATCGAGGACGGAGAGGTCTACCCCTGCCTCAAGGGCGGAACGATCACCGAGGGCAGCGACATCGACTCCATCGAGATCCTCAACCCGAAACCATGAGCGCAGCCACGAAGCCTTGCCCGCGCATCGGCGGCGCCGGCGACGATCGGCCTCGAGCGGACTGCTCGAACGCCGTCCCGCTCCTGGCGGTGATGATCCTCGGCGCCTGCAGCTCGCCAGGCGTTCCTTCAACCCCAACACCGTCGGCGGCCGCGATCTGCGGAAACGGCGTCGTCGAGTCCGGCGAGGAATGCGACGACGGAAACGCCCAGAACGCCGACCGATGCCTGACGACCTGTCAGGCACCGGCGAACTGGATCGCGAGCGACGTCCACGTCCACAGCACGGGCTGTGGCCGCTACACCAGTCCCGATCAGCTGGCGGCCCGCCTGAAGGCGCAGGGCCTCCAGGTCGGTGCGGCGCTCGTCTGGGGGGAGGGCTACTACGACGACGCGCCTTTCTTCTCGGGCCGGGACCACCCGGTCTCGGATCAAGGCTTCCTGCTGCACTACGACATGGAAGTGTCCCACTTCGCAGCCGCCAAGACGGGCCACCTCCTCCTGCTGGGACTCGATTCGCTCCGGTTCTCGGATGACGTGTTTGGCACGCCGTCCTCCGGTGTGCCCGTCATCGAGTGGGCGCGCCGCCAGCCGCGGGCGGTCGTCGGCATGGCCCACGGGCACTACTGGCCGGGCGACGGCTCGTTCCCGGTTCCTCCGGGAGGCTGCTGCGTGCCGTGGGAGGTGGTCGTCGACGCCGCGCGGGGCCGCCTGGACTTCCTCTCGATGGAGGTCGTGCCCGGGGGACAGGGGGCCGTGGACGCGGGCACGTTCCGCCTTTGGAAGGCCCTGCAGAACACTGGCTTCCGCGTGGCCATCGCGGGCGGCAGCGACCTGGGGTGCCTCACCCACGTGTTCGGGGACGACACGCCCCGCACGGACGTGATCGTCGACGGCTCGCTCACCTACGAGAGCTGGCTCAGGGGGATCAAGGCCGGGCGGACCGCCGCCGCCAATGGAGCAGGGAGCCGCCTGAACATACGCGTGGATGGGCGTCGGCTCGGCGAGGAGGTCCTCCTGTCGGCGCCTCAGGAGGTCACGGTCACGCTGGAGACGCAGGGCCCAGCCGCCACGGACGTCGAGGTCCTCGTCAACGGTGTGGCTGCGCGGGGAGTTCCCGTCGCCGCGGGAATCCAGGTGGTCCAGGTTCGAGTGCCGGTCTCGGAGAGCTCGTGGATCGCGGCGCGCAACTCCCGCGTGCTGACGAGTCCCGTCTACGTGCTGGTGGGGGGGCAGCCGATCCGTGCGTCGGCCGACGACGCCTGCTACCTCTGGCGTTCCGTCGAGGATCTCGCGGACCTGGTCACGAGCGGTTCGCTCCGCCTGACCGACAGCCGGGAGGAGGCGCTCCGCGCCTATCGCGAAGCGGTCACCGAGTTGCAGCGTCGGTTCGTGGAGAGTGGGGGGCAGACCTGTCGTTGAGATCAGCGAGTCGTCGCGGCGGCCGCTCCTGATGTTGATGCAAGGCGCGCGCCCACCCGGCCGGTGATCTCGGATTCGAGCGCCTCTGCGGTGATCAGGTGCCCGCGAGGGCTGAGGTGGCCGACGTCGTCGAGCGTCACGGCCCCGAAGAGCTCGCCCAGGGCCCGGAAGCGCTCCGACATGTCGACCACCGCGATTCCCTCTACTTGCAGCGACTCCACGAAGCGTCCGGCCAGCCACGACTTCGACGGATAGGAGAAGCGGTTGGGAAACGCGGCCAGGACGAAGGCGACACCCCGCTCGCGACACGCCACGTCCATTCGTCGCACGATCTGGACGCTGAGCCTGATCGCGTATCCCTCGTCGCGCTGCGCTTCGCGCTTGCGGTCCCGCCAGTGCTGAGTGACGTTCGCCTCGGAGCGCGGGCCGAGCGCCGACACGTGGTTGAACAGATGTGAGTTGTCGCTGAGCCACAGCAGGAGTCGCTCCGGGCGGGTCCGTTTCAGATTCGAGCTGTCGAGAACCAGTTGATCGCCCACGAGCCTGTAGTGTGGCTTGGCCATTCTGCCGTCGTAGAGGGCCACCGGCAGGACCGCGTCCGCGAAGTCGTTCGCCAGGCAGAACGCCAGCACGACGACATCAGGCTCGCTGCGCAGCCCCTCGTCCAGCAGGACGAGCAGCTCCTGGCCCGGACCGTACCCCTGGACGGCCAGGTTGCCGGCCTCGATCCCGTTGTTCCGCGCGTCGAGCAGGGACGTGAAGGTTTCCTCGTCGGAGACGCCCAGGCCGAAGGCGATGGAGTCGCCGAGGACGACGACTCGCGTGCGGTCCCGGGGCCTCGGGAGGCCCAGCTCCCGTCCGCGGTAGCCGCGCGCGTTGAGGCTCACCCGCACGCCCTCGATCACCGCCGACACGCCCTTCCGGGGCGCCCAGCCGAGCGTCCCGGAGAACACGTGCAGTCCGCGGCTCCGCACGAGGTAGTCCGGCTGGTACGCTCGCGCGGCCACCTCTGCCCCGAGAACAGCCAGCACCGCGAGGGCGGTAGTTCCGGCGGCCAGCATGAGGTTCGATGATCTCGCGTCGGCGCGAGCCGGGCGCGGGAGGTCCGGGGGCGAGGCTCGGGTATCCCTCCCGGTTGGCTGTTCAATCACCACGATCAAGTGTACAGTATTACTGGACAGTTTGGCATCGCCGCCGTGATGATCGGGCGCTGCGGCGCACCGGCTCGTCCTCGACGTTCGTGGAACGTGCCGGGGACCGGCTGGGAACGCCAGCGACGCGATCGACTCCGGCGAGGCCAGTTGCTGTCTGGCGATGGCCGAAGGAGCCGATCATGCAGCGCTCGTTGTCGAGGGCCGTGCCCGTGGCGATGGCGGCCGCCGTTGCCGCTCTACTCCTCTCGTGCGGAGGAGGCGACTCCCCTACTTCGCCGGCCTCTCCCGTTCCGCCCGCGCCCACGCCGACCCCGGCACCGCCCGTGGGAGGCGGGCCCGCGACCTGCTCGCTCGGCATGGGAAGCGCCGACGCGAGCTGCTCCCGGAAGTCGGCGGCCCTCCTGAACGACGTCGATGCTGCCATCGACGCGACGGTCGAGCAGAGGCCGTCGGCGTTTGACAAGACCGACGAGGCCGTACCCGACACCCGCGCGTACAAGGTGCTGGACGAGAAGGCCTACATCGATGGCGTCGTCGCGAATCTGCGGGCGAGGGGGTATTGCGCGCAGCCCGACTACGACGCCCCCCTGGAGTTCATCCAGGTCAAGAGTTCGAGCGAGTTCTCCGAGGAGTTCGACCTCTTGCTGTCGAGCGGGCACATCCGGCGGGGGACCGGCTCGTACCGGGAGACGTGCACGCCTTCGTCCTTCCCCGTCGACCTGGGCTCCGACGTCCCGCCGTCGGGCAGCGGATGCCGCCAGCCCTACCCGCCTCCGATCAGCCGGTTCAATGCGAAGGTGCACCTGAAGAGCGAGGAGCACTACACGCTCGACTCGACTCCGATCGTGGGCCCGGATGTCGCCTACTGCACGTCCGTTGGTTTCACCGACGGACGGTCCTTGTGCCCCGTCAGGCCTGAGGGCGATCCCGAGCGCCAGCCCTGCGAGGCATGGAGGGTCGGTAAAGCCAAGGACACCGGACGCGTCGGCCCGACGTGGACGCGGGACGGGCAGTTCTGCACGGGCACATCGAGCGGGTGCCAGAACCACCCGGAGAACCAGTTCCAGCTTCTCGTCTATCGGAACAACCCGGGGATCTACAAGGTCTGCGCCGAGAACGGTGCGTGCGGAGAGGTGGTGGTCGAGCGCTGAGGGAGGCCTCGCCCAGCACTCGGCCCGACGCCGCGGGCTGCTCTGGGGTAGACTCCGCCTCGACCATGCCCCCTCACCTGAAGCAGCACGCCGTGGGCGAACACGTCCGCCGGCTGCGGCACCAAGCCGGGATGTCGGTTCGGAAGCTGGCCAGGGAATCCGGCTTTTCGCCGAGCTTCATGTCGCAGGTCGAGAACGGACAAGTATCCCCGTCCATCAGCTCCATGGAGAAGATCGCTACGGCAGTCGGGGTCACCCTGGGCGACTTCTTCGCCGCGGTGTCGGGAGCCGATGGGGGCCTGATCGTCCGCGTCGGCGAGCGTCAGGCCTTGAGCAGCGGCTGGTCGGCGGCAGAGATCGAGGCCCTGAGCGCTCCGGGGCCCAGGGTGCGTCTGGAGGCCCTGCTCATCACGCTCCGTCCGGGAGGCCGGAGCGGGAAGCATCCCTATGCCCACGACCGCGAGGAGTTTGCGTTCGTCATCCGAGGCGAGGCAATGCTGACCCTCGGTCCCGAAGAGCACCGACTGGGCCGCGGGGACGCCGCGACGATCCGGCCCGGCGAGCTGCGCCTCTGGAGAAACGCCGCCCGGTCGCCCGTCCAGGTCCTGATCGTCTCCTCATTGACCGGTGCGGGGGCACCAGCCGGTCGACCGCGCCGCTCAGGTCGCGTGGGTTCGAAGGGGACACCGGCCGCTTCCCGCCCGCCCGAGCGACGCGGAGCCCGCTGACGACCCGGAGGGGCCCCGGCCCCGCGTCACTGGACCTCGAGCTCGCCGCAGCGGTCGCCGGCGACCGGGACGTCGGGCGAGGCGCAGGCCGCGTACTTCCCCGGGCCCTTGGCGATGACGAGGAACTGCTCGCTCGGGTGGTTGCGGCAGCCGGGCGTCGTCTCGCCCTCGGCCGTGCAGGGCTTGCCGTCCCAGTACCACGTGGGGCCCCAGCGGCCGGTGTCGCCCGCCTTGCCCACGGCCATCCGGTCGCAGTCCGCCGCATCCGGCTCGCCCTCGCGCCGCACGACGCAGAAGGCGCCGCTCAGCCCCACCGCCCTCTCGCAGTAGTTGTCCACGTTGACCACGAGGGGCCTCGAGTCGAGGGTCTTCCGGAAGCTCCCCTCGCCCTCGTGGATCTTCACCCGGATGCCGTAGAGCGGCGGCGGCGTGGGGTTGCAGGAGAGCGCCGCCGGGGTGGGGGTCGGGGTGGGGGTCGGCGAGACAGGAGGCGAGGGCTGGGTCGGCGGCGTGGACGAGCCGCCGCAACGCACGGACGCGGCGAGCGCGGCCGCGGCCACCAGAAGGCCCGCGGCACGGCTGAACGACCTGGACCTGGACATCGAATCGACCCCCGTTCGTCTCGTGGCTTCCGTGGCGGCGCCGTCGACGCTGGCGCCATCCGCCAGTGTAGGGACGGGGGTTACTGCGGTCAAGGCTCGACACGACGTTTGACGTTCGTTCGGCCGGCCCGAACAGCTGTCCCTGGGGACGGACCGGGCGGCCGAGGGAACGAGGACGCTGGAGAGGTCCGGGGCGAAAAGGGTAGGCTTGTCGCCCATGGCCTACACCTCGCTCCTGGACCGGCTCGGTCTCCACCGCCGCGAGCTGCGGGCGTGGGCCCTCTACGACGTGGCCAACTCGGCCTGGATGACGACGGTCATGACCGCCGTCTTCCCCGACTTCTTCGTGGCCCTCGCCACGGGGGCCGGCCTCAGCGACCCCGCCGCCCGCTCGCGCTTCGCGTTCGCGAGCTCCTTCTCCGTGGCCCTGGTGGGCCTCCTCGGGCCCGTGCTGGGCGCGATCGCCGACTTCCGAGGGAGCCGGAAGGCGTTCCTCGGGGCCTTCGTGACCGCGTCGGTGGCCGCGACCGCCGCCATGGCCTTCATCACGGCCGGCCACTGGGTCTTCGCCCTCCTGACCTTCGTCCTCGGGAAGGTGGCGGTGACCTCCAGCCTCGCCTTCTACAACGCGCTCCTCCCCTCCGTCGCGGGCCCCGACGAGGTCGACCGCGTGTCGACGGCCGGCTTCGCCCTCGGCTACCTGGGCGGCGGCTTCCTCCTCGCGGTGAATCTCGCGATGATCGCCGCGCCCCAGCGCTTCTTCCTCCCCGACTCCTTCACCGCGGTCCGCGTCTCCTTCCTGAGCGTGGCCGTGTGGTTCGCCCTCTTCTCGATACCGCTCTTCCGCCGGGTCAAGGAGCCGGTCCGCCGGCTCGAGGAGGGCGAGTCCGCGGGGGAAGGCCTCCTGCGGGTGGCGCTGCGCCGTCTCGCGTCGACCCTCCGGGAGCTGCGCGTCCACCGCGACGCGGCGCTCCTCCTCCTCGCCTTCCTGGTCTACAACGACGCCGTCAACACCATCATCGCCATGGGGGTCATCTTCGGCGGGGAGATCGGGCTCCCGCTCGCCAGCATGATGACGACGCTGGTCGTGGTCCAGGTCGTCGGGGTCCCCTTCGCCTTCCTCTTCGGCCTTCTCGCCGACCGGATCGGGGCGAAGCCGGCCATCTTCATCGGCCTCGCCGTCTACGCCGGGATCTCGGTCTACGCCTTCGCCCTGCGGACGCCGGCGCAGTTCCTCGTCATGGGCATCCTGGTGGGCACGGTGCAGGGCGGAGTGCAGGCCCTGGCCCGCTCGCTGTTCGCGACCATGATCCCGAGGCACAAGGCCGGAGAGATGTTCGGCTTCTTCGGGGTCTTCGACCGCTTCGGGGGCATGATCGGGACCTTCATCTTCGGCGTGATGCTCACCGCGACCGGCTCGAGCCGGCCCGCGATCCTCACCCTGATCGTCTTCTTCGCCCTCGGTGCCTTCCTCCTGTCGCACGTGGACGTCGAGAGGGGACGGCGGCTGGCCCGGGAGGCGGAAGCGGCCGCCCGCGACGCCCGCTGAGCGCACCACGCGGGAGCCGCCGGGCCCGGTGGTAGAATCCGCCGTGAGCGCCCGCGAGGCGCCCTTCCGAGCCATGCCCCGATCGATCGCCCTCCCCCTTCTCAGCCTCCTCCTACTTCTCCCGGCGTGCTCCGTCCGCTCCATCGCGGTCAACAAGATCGGCGACGCGCTCGCGGACACGGGCTCGAACTTCGCCTCGGACGAGGACCCCGAGCTCGTCGGCGACGCCATCCCGTTCGGCCTGAAGACGATGGAGGGCCTGCTGGAGTCGGCACCCCGGCACAAGGGCCTCCTCCTCGCCGCCTCCTCGGGCTTCGTGCAGTACGCCTACGGCTGGGTGCAGATGGAAGGCGACATGGTCGAGGCGAGGGACCTGGCCCGGGCCACGGAGCTGCGGGAGCGGGCGCGGAAGCTCTACCTGCGGGCCCGCAACTACGGCCTGCGCGGCCTCGAGGTGGACTTCCCCGGCCTCGGCGACGCCCTCGCGCGAGACCCGAAGGCGGCTCTGGCGAGGACGAAGAAGGGGCACGTCCCCCTCCTCTACTGGACGGCGATGGGTTGGGCGGGGGCCATGTCGCTCAAGGTGAACGACTCCGAAGTGAGCGCCGACCAGGCGATCGTGGAGGCGCTCGCCCGCCGGGCGCTCGAGCTCGACGAGGGCTGGGGCCTCGGCTCCATCCACGAGTTCTTCGTCAGCTGGGAGTCGGCGCGCTCGACGATCGGCGGCTCGATCGAGAAGGCCAGGGAGCACTACGACAAGGCGCTCCTCTTCGCGAAAGGGCGCCGGGCCCTCCCGTACCTGACGTACGCCGAGAGCGTGTGCGTCGCGAGACAGGACAAGGCCCAGTTCGTCGAGCTGCTGGAGAAAGCCCTCGCCGTCGACGCGAGCCGGCCCGACGACCAGCGGCTCGCCAACCTCCTCGCCCAGAAGCGCGCCCGCTGGCAGCGGGGGCGGGTGGACGAGCTGTTCATCGAGTAGCCGAGCCATTCCAGAGGATCCATGACCGACCCGCGCCCTGCCCGCCGCCTGCTCCTCCTCGCCCTCGCCGCCGTGGCCGTCGTCGTGGCGGCCTGGCCCGCGCCTCCCGCCGTAGCGCAGGCCCCGATCATCGTCCGCATGGCCACGCTCGTGCCCGACGGCTCGTCCTGGCACCTGATCCTCAAGGAGTCGGCGGACAAGTGGAAGCAGCTGTCCGGCGGCCGCGTGACGGTGCGGCTCTTCCCCGGTGGAGTGGCCGGCGACGACCCCGACGTCGTGCGCAAGATGCGCCTCGGCACGCTGAACGGGGGCGTGCTCAGCTCGGTCGGCGTCGCCGAGCTCGACAAGTCGGTCTACGCGATGGGCATCCCCCTCATGTACGACTCCTACGAGGAGGTCTACTGGGTCCACGAGAAGATGCGGCCCAAGCTCGAGGCGAGCCTCGATGCGAAGGGCTTCGTCGTCCTCAACTGGGCCGACGCAGGCTGGGTGCACTTCTTCACCCAGAAGCCGGTGGCGGTCCCCGAGGACCTGCGCAAGCTCAAGCTCTTCTCCTGGGCGGGCGACGCCGAGGCCGTCGAGATCTGGCGCTCCGCCGGGTTCAACCCGGTGCCCCTCCCTTCGACCGAGATCGCGACCGCCCTCCAGACCGGTCTCGTCGAGGCCCTCGGCGCACCGCCCCAGGTGGCGGTCATCTCGCAGTACTTCAACCACGCGAGGAACATGACCGACCTCCGGTGGCAGCTGCTCCAGGGTGCGACGATCATCACGAAGGCCACGTGGGAGAAGATCCCCGCCGACCTGCGCCCGGCGCTGCTCAAGGCGTCCCAGGAGGACGGCGCGCGGCTCCGGAAGGACGTTCGGGAGTCCGAGGCGAGGGACATCGAGGCCATGAAGAAGCGCGGCCTCACCGTCGTCCCGGTCTCCGCCGCGCAGAAGGCCCAGTGGCAGAAGCTGACCGAGAACATGTACCCGCGCATCCGCGGCAAGGTCGTCCCCGCCGAAGCCTTCGACGAGGCGCTGCGCTACCGCGACGAGTACCGGAAGCAGCGGGGCGCGGCGGCCGGGAAGTGACGGCCGAGGCGGAGGCGGGCCTGGCCGAGGGCGCCCTCTCCGCGCCTCCCCCGTCCGCCGCCGGCCGGGCCGTCCGGCACCTCGAGCACGGCTTCCTGATCCTGGCCCTGCTCGCGGCCGCCCTCCTGCCCCTCGCCGACACGCTCGGCCGGCCGTTCGGCGTCCACGTCCCCGCGGGGGCCGACTACCTGCAGCAGGTCGTGCTCTGGCTGGCCTTCCTGGGAGGCCTCGTGGCGACCCGCGAACGCCGACACCTGTCCCTCTCCACGGCCGAGCTCTTCGGCGAGGGCCGGGTCCGGCGCTTCGGCCGCGTCCTCGCCGCCGCCGTCTCCGCCGCGACCGTGGGCATCCTCGCCTACGCCGCGGTCGGGCTCGTCCGGGCGAACCGCGAGGAGGGCCGCACCCTCATGGGCGGCGTGCCGGTCTGGGTCCTCGAGCTCGTGATGCCGGCCGCGCTCGCCCTCATGGCCCTGCGCTTCGCCTCGGGGGCCTCGAAGGGCTGGCGGGGCCGGACGATCGCCCTCGCCGCGGTGCCCCT
>Ga0316622_100004705_pt1 | contig 10069 bp, 10 predicted proteins | sample OWC_Aug_OW2_C1_D_FD_207646 | JGI IMG/M metagenome (GOLD analysis project Ga0316622, IMG submission 207646) | Wetland soil microbial communities from Old Woman Creek delta, Ohio, United States - OWC_Aug_OW2_C1_D5_C | ecosystem: Environmental > Terrestrial > Soil > Wetlands | place: USA: Ohio... | reverse complement strand
GCCAGCGACTTGCCGTCCGGGCTGATCACCGGCGACGAGTCGTTGGCCGGATTCGTGGTGAGCGCGCGCTGCACCTTGCCGTCCGCCGACCACAGCCAGAGGTCGGTGAGGCCTTTGTTGTCCTTCAGGTCGTAGCGCGTGACGGCGGCCACCACGGTGGCACCGTCCGGAGAGATGGCCGGTGCACCGATGCGCTGGATCTGCCAGGACCGCTCGGCGCTGAAAGGAACGCGCTCCTGGGCTCCGGCGGTGGAGGTGGCAGCCAGGGCCAGCGCGGCGGCGAGAAGACGAATGTGCATGATCGGGGTTCTCATGATTGGACAAAGAGGGCCGTCAAGGGACGTGACGCAGACTGTAAGCCACCGCGACCAGCCCGATGACGACAGCGATGCCGATCGCAATCCAGTCGGCGCCCGCCGGATCCCCTGCTTCGCCGGGCCGCTGCAGGCGGATTCGGCGCTGTCGATGCGCGAGGAACAGCGGTACTGCGAAGCTGATGCCGATGACCAGACTGGCCGCAAAATACCCCCAGAGCCAGCCGGCACCGAGCCCCAGGCGGCGCCCTTCGGCGAACATGCACACGAACACCGCCGCAGCCAGCACCAGGATGTCCACCGTGATGAACGTGCTGGCCGGCGTCGCGACGGCCTCCTGCCAGAACAGCACGTTACCCGCGAGCAAGCCGTGCGCGAGGTAGCCGAAGGCCTGCGCCCACGTGCCGGCGAGACCGAGCAGGCCAAGCGCAATCAACAGCAGCTCGGTCGTGGTGAAGCGAGGTGTCGCGTTGCTCATCGCGTGAGCCGTCCGTAGTCAGAGAATTTCCCGATCACCGTGGCGAGCTCCTTGTCGTCGAGCAGATTGGGCTCGAGGCCCGCGGCGAGCATCGCGAGGTACTGGGTCGCGAGGTTCTCGACCTCCACGGCGACCGCCTGTGCTTCGCGCAGCGAGCTGCCGATCGTGATGACGCCGTGGTTGCCAAGCAGCGTGGCGCGCCGCCCCTCGAGTCCGTGCACCGCCGTCGCGGCCAGTTCAGCGGTGCCGAAGGTCGCGTACGGCATGCAGCGGATGTCGCCGCCCGCCAGCGCGATCATGTAGTGGAACGGTGGAATGCCGTGGCCCGCACAGGCGAGGGCCGTGGCCCGGGCGCTGTGGGTATGGACGACGGCCGCGGCCTCGGGTCGGCGCGCATAGATCGCGGCGTGCATGCGCCACTCGGACGAAGGCCGGGGTCCGGACCCGGCCGGCGTTCCGTCCACCGGCAGTTCGACGATGTCGGCCGGCGTGAGGTCGCGGTACGGCACACCCGCCGGCGTGATCAGGAACCCGCCCGCCGAGCGGCACGACACGTTGCCCGACTTGTTCGGCACGAGTCCAGCGGCATCCAGCGCCTGGGTAATCGAGATGATCTGCGCGCGCAGCTGCGCATCCGTTGCCGACATTCAGCCTCCCGACCGCTCCGGATAGAGGGATAGCAGCCCGGCGCGGCTCGCCGGCGCCACGCCGCGCTCCGTGACGATGGCGGTGACCAGCCGGGCGGGGGTCACGTCGAACGCCGGGTTCGCGACCGCGCTGCCCGGCGCGACCACCTCGACGTCGAGCAGCCGGCCGTCCCCGGCACGGCCGCGCACGTGGGTCACCTCGCGCGCCGAGCGTTGCTCGATCGGGACGTCGCGCACGCCGTCCTCGATCGCCCAGTCGATGGTCGAGGACGGCAGCGCGGCGTAGAACGGCACGCGGTTGTCGTGAGCGGCGAGCGCCTTGAGGTACGTGCCGATCTTGTTGGCCACGTCGCCTGCAGCCGTGGTGCGGTCGCTGCCCACGATGCACAGGTCGACCTCACCGTGCTGCATCAAGTGCCCGCCGGCATTGTCGGCGATCACCGTGTGCGGCACACCGTGCGCGCCGAGTTCGAATGCCGTGAGCGCCGCCCCCTGGTTGCGCGGCCGCGTCTCGTCCACGTAGACGTGCACCGGGATGCCCGCCTCGTGCGCGGCATACACCGGCGCGAGCGCCGTCCCCCAGTCGACGCAGGCGAGCCAGCCGGCGTTGCAGTGCGTGAGCACGCGCACGACCTGCCCTGCTCGTGTCTCGTGAATTCGCTCGATGAGCGCACGACCGTGGCGCCCGATGGCCGCGCACGCCGCGACGTCTTCGTCGGCGATCCGTCCCGCCTCGTCGTACGCACGCTCGACCCGGTGGCCCGGGGGTTCGACGGCAAGCGTCGTCCGCATCCGCTCGAGCGCCCAGCGCAGGTTCACCGCCGTCGGACGCGTGGTGCCCAGCATCGCCACCACTCGCTCGAGACTGGCATCGCTCGGGTCGGCTCGCATGCCGAGCGCGACGCCGTAGGCGGCCGTCACGCCGATCAGCGGCGCGCCGCGCACGATCATGTCGCGGATTGCCTCCGCCGCCTGTTCGGCCGACTGGAGGTGATGCAGCTCGAACGCGAACGGCAGGCGCGTCTGGTCGATGACCGCGACGGTGAAGCCGTCGTCGGCCACGAAGATGGTGCGGTACTGCTGGCCGTGGACGCGCATCTGGAACGGAGCGCCCTATGCGCTGCCGAGCACGCGGCCGGCGATGGTCTTCAGCTTCGCCAGCAGTTCCGGATCGCGGGCGCCGGGCTGCGTCAGGATGGCGCCGTCGAGCGCGCGATCGGACCCGACCGGGCACGGCACGTGCTCGGCCGGGAAGTCGCGCGCCAGCCGCGCGAACAGCCGCTGCGCCTTGCCGCGGTTCTCGTCCATCACGCGCAGCAGGCTCGCCACGTCCACGGCACCGTGCACCTCGTGCCAGCAGTCGTAGTCGGTGACCATCCCCACCACGGCGTAAGTGATTTCCGCCTCGCGTGCCAGCTTCGCCTCGGGCATCGAGGTCATGTGGATGATGTCGTAGCCCAGCTGCTGGTAGGTGAGCGACTCGGCGAGCGTGGAGAACTGCGGCCCCTCCATGCACACGGCGATGCCGCCGCGGGAGCACGGGATACCCTCGGCCTGCGCTGCCTGCCACACCAGGTCCTGCAGTGCGGGGCCCACCGGATGGGCGAAAGAGACGTGCGCGACGCAACCGGGCCCGAAGAACGTGCTCACCCGCCGCACCGTGCGATCGACGAAGTTGTCCACCAGCACGAAGGTGCCGGGACTCAGCTGCTCCTTGTACGAGCCGCAAGCCGAGAACGACACGAGGTCGGTCACGCCGAGCGTCTTCAGCGCCGCGATGTTGGCGCGATAATTGATGTCGGACGGCGGCAGGCGGTGACCGCGCCCGTGGCGGGGCAGGAACACGACCCGCGTCCCGCCGACCCGCCCGACGCGCAGGACGTCCGACGGCTCGCCCCATGGGGTGTTCACCTGCTGTTCGTGCACGTCCGCGATGCCCGGCAGGTCGTAGATGCCGGAGCCGCCGATGATTCCGAGTACCGCCTGGGTCATCCGATCCACCTGCCGATGGGTGACCGGCAGAGGTTACCCGAGACGACGACGGCGGGCACTGCCGGGATCCGCGTCAGGCGGCTGTGGCGTCGGCGAGCGGCGGGATCAGCCCGGCCCGTACGAGGCCTGCTGTCTGCTTGCGAACGCTGTCGCCGATTTCCCCGGATATCGCCATCAGGTAGAGGCGGGTGCCCTCGGGGCGGAAGCGCGGGTTGTGCTCCTGCGCCCGCTCGATCGCGCGCCGTGCGCCCTCGGCGTCGCCGAGCATGCCCAGCGCGTTGGCGAGCAGCACCCAGCCGAGGCAGAAACCCGGATGGACGTTCACGGCAATCTGCGCATGGTCGCGGGCCGACGCGTAGTCCTCTCCCTCCGTGCAGGCGAAGGACAGGAAGTAATGCCAGAAGGGGAACGACGGGTGGTTGGGCGCGACCTTGAGCAACCGGTGCAGGATCGCGAGTCCTTCCGATCGCTCCGCGTCGGTGCCGCCCCAGGCCAGGCCGCAACCCAGGTAGCCCCACGCGATCATGTTGAACGGGGCGATGGCCACGACGCGCCGGGCCGTCTGCATGGATTTCTGGCGCAGGCCGCAATTGAGCCAGACCAGCGACGCGTACTCCATGACGGTGGCGTCGCGCGGCGCGAGCCGCAGCGCCGTCTCGACCTCGGCCAGGGCCCTGCGGTTCTCGCCCACCGGGTCCTCCGCGAACGAATTGATCACGCGCTGGTTCAGCACGAAGCCGAGCAGCACATGCGCCATCGCGTTGCCGGGCTCGAGCGCCAGGGCCTGCTCCAGCCAGCCGATGGCGTCGGCCGACGCTTCACGCGTGAACGACACCGTCCAGAACGTGAGCGCCTTGTGGGTGAGGCTCCACGCCGACAGCCCCTGCGGCGGCTGCCGGCACAGGTCGTCGGAGATGATGTTGAGATAGCGGGACCCGGTCTCGATCGCGATCGCTTCCGCCAGTTCGCGCTGCACCTCGAACAGGTCGTCGATGTTGCGCTCATAGGACTCCGACCAGGCCTGCTGGCCCGTGCGGGCGTCGCTGAGCATCGCGATCACGCGCAGGCGGCCCGCGGAGCGCTGCAGGCTACCGGCCAGCACGTAGCGCACGTTGAGCTCGCTTGCGACTTCGCCCAGCTTGCGGCCCGCATAAGCGGCCGACTGCAGGAACGGGACGACGCGCAGGTCGGCCACACCGGACAGCGCGCGCACGATCTCCGCCGAGAAGCCTTGCGCAACCAAGGCGTCTTCCGCCGTGCCCGACAGGTTCTCGAGCGGCAGCACGGCGACGGAAGCCTGTGCGGTGTCAGACAGGGGCGGTGCCGCGACCACCTCTGGCTCGCCGTGGCCTCGCGCGGGCGCTGCAGTGACGACAGGGAAGCTCCACGCCAGCAGTGCGGCCAGGACCAGCCCGCCGATCGCGAGCAACTGGTGCAGCCCGGACGTGAGTAACGCAAGTTCCGGGCGGGTCAGCCAGGTCAACGCCACCAGCAGCAGCAGCGCAAACCCATAGGCCCCCGCTGCGCGCCAGACCCCCCGGTGCCGGGCTTCGGCGAACACCCCCGCCCCCTTCGCCGCCGGTGCCGTCATTCTTGCCCAGTTTTGATTTCGGCCCGCGGCATTCTATGCTCGGTTCCCGCCGGGGAGCAAAGACCGGTCCCGCGGCACCCACGGAGGCCATCGTCGGGTGACGGAACACACCGCAGCGCCTGCCCTGCCCGCCACGCCCTACGTGTTCGTCTGCTATGCGCACGACGAGCGCGACGTCGTGGTGGCGCAGATCGCCTGGCTGAAGGAGCAGGGCTTCCAGGTCTGGTACGACGAGGCGATCGAGGCCGGCAGCCGCTGGAGCGACGACCTGGCGCGTGCCGTCGACGGCTGTGCCGCTTTCCTCTACTTCCTGAGCCCGCGCTCCGTCGGTTCCCGCCATTGCCTCGACGAAGTGCACTTCGCGCTGGAGTGCGGCCGCCCGATCGTCCCGGTCGAGATCGCACCGGTCATGCTGACGCCGGGCCTGAAGCTCAGCATCGGTGGCAAACACCGTCTCTTCATGCACCGCATGGAACCGGGCGAGTTCCGCCGCAAACTGGCGCGAGGCCTGCAGGACGCGATGACGGGCGCCGGCCGTGCACACCCCATCGAATCGCGTGCGCCGGCCGTGCAGCGCCTGCCCCTCGAGCCGATGTTTGCCGTGAATTGGCGGCCTGTCGTGTTCGGCATCGCCACGGCCCTCACGGCCTTCATCGCGATGATGATCGCCGCGCGCTGACCATTCGGCGCCGCTGCTGCGTCCGTGCGTCGGCAGGCGTCAGCCGGACGGACGGCCGGACTTGAACCGCTTCAATCGATAGTGAGCTTCGCGCTCCCGTTCGCCGAGGTACTGCGCGATGGCGCGGATCTGCGTCCGCAGCCGCGGCAGCATGCGCTCCTCCAGCACCCGGATCCGGCGCGTGACGCCGAGGATTTCCTCGCCGAGGATCTTCAACCGGCTCTCGAAGGCGGCGATCTCGAGCATGGACGCCAGCACCTTCTCGAACCCGTGGATGGCCTCCTCGAGGTGCGGCGTCGTGACGGTGTAGTCGTAGTCGCGCTCGGCCGGCGTGCGTTCGAACGGCCCATAAGGCACGATTTCTCGGTACCGCAGGCCCATGACGTTGCGGTCCGCAACGTCCACGCCGATCGGGCGTTCGGCGTTGGCCGCGAGCGCCTCGATCGATGCCCCGCCCTCGTGTCCCCTGCCCAGGCGCAGTTCGGCCAGCGCCCGGCCGTAGTCGCCGCGGATCGTGTCGCGCGAGCGGACGAAGGGCTGCACCGAGTCCAGGAAGCGGCGGATCAATGCCTGTCGCCGCGCCTTGAGGATCGCCACGCTGTTCGTGACCGAGGCGGCACGCTCGCGCAGCTGCAACAGGTTCGTGCGCGTGGGATGGATCACGGTCCGGGCAGCCCGAAGCGAACGAGCAACGCACGGCTCAGGTCGAGGGTCTCGCCGATGCTGCGACGCGCGGCACCCTGGTGCACGATCTCACGCTCGAAGGCATCCGCGAAATCGAGCATGTGCCGGTCGCCCTCGCCCATGCCCTCGCGCCCGACGATGGCCTCGAGCCGCCGCAGGTCGCGCCCGCTCGCGTAGTGCATGTAGAGCGCATTGGCGATCGCGCGATGGTCCTCGCGCGTGCGGCCCGGGCCGATGCCTTGCTGCATCAGCCGCGACAGGCTCGGCAGCACGTCCACCGGCGGGAAGATGCCGCGCTGGTGCAGCTCGCGGCTCAGCACGACCTGGCCTTCGGTGATGTAGCCCGTCAGGTCGGGGATGGGGTGCGTGATGTCGTCCTCGGGCATGGTCACGACCGGCAGCAGGGTGACCGACCCCGGCTGCTGCTTGATGCGGCCCGCGCGCTCGTACAGCGAGGCGAGGTCCGAATAGAGGTAACCGGGATAGCCGCGCCGCCCCGGCAGTTCCTCGCGCGCCGTGGACACCTCGCGCAGCGCGTCGCAGTAGTTGGTCATGTCGGTGATCACGACCAGCACGTCACGCCCATGCCGGAACGCGAGGTACTCGGCGACCGTGAGCCCGAAGCGGGGCGTGAGCAGCCGTTCGACGACCGGATCCTGCGCCAGATTGATGAAGGCCACGAACTCGCCCTGCATGCGCTCCAGCGTCTGCCTGTAATAGGCGTACTCGTGGTGCGCGAGACCCAGCGCGACGAACACCACGACCGAGCCGGCCGCCCCGCCGGCCGACATGGACGCGCTGCGTGCGTGCTCGAGGATGCCGGCAGCGACCTCCCGCGACGGCAGGCCGGCGCAGGAAAAGATCGGCAGCTTCTGCCCCTTCACCAGCGTGTTGAGGCCGTCGATCGTCGAGAATCCAGTCTCGATCATTTCCTGCGGACGCGCGCGGGCGACTGGGTTCATCGGCAGGCCGGCCACGGGCGCCCATTCGTCGGGCACGAACATCGGCAACCCGTCGAGCGGCTGGAACGATCCGCTGAATACGCGGTTGAGCGCCGCAAGCGACAGCGGCGCGCGCTTCACTGCGTCGGTGAACACGATCCGCGTGCGATCCATGTCGAGGCCGCGGCTGTCGCCGACCACCTGGATGAGCACGGTGTCGCGCTCGATCCGGAGCACCTCGCCTTCGGTCTCGCGGCCGTCCGGGAAGACGATCGAGACGACTTCGCCCATGCGCGCCTCGATGACCTTTTCCACGAACACCAGCGGACCCTGGATGCTGCGCAGCGTCGAGTAGCTGTGGCGACTGAGGCGCATGGTCGGGCTACCCGTGCGCCGGCGGCGTGGCCGCGTGACTGGCGAGGATTTCGTCGAGCCGCTCGCCCTTCGCGAGCCGGGCCGCCGCTTCGCGGTAGCCGGCGAGGATCCCGCGGATCTTGTCGTGGGTCTGCCCGGGCGCGGAGAAAGCGTCCTCGGTGAACGCATTCTGTGCCAGGAACTCCCGGCGCACGCGCTCCGCCGTCCGCATCAGCAGGCGGTCGGCGTCCTGCAGCCCCTCGGTGCCGACGATCTCCGCCACCTCGCGCAGGCTCTCCTCGCGCTGCAGCAGCGCGCGGGTCTCGCGGCGCAGCGCGCTCCAGTCGGGTGCCACCTGCTGGTCGAGTTGCGCTGCCACGTCGGCCTCGTAGAGGGAGAAGCTCTGGAACCAGTGGATCGCGGGGAAGTGGCGCCGGTGCGCCAATGCAGTGTCGAGCATGAAGAAGGCGCCGGTATTGCGCATGCAGGCCTGGGTGACCGGTTCCGTGAAGTCACCGCCGGGCGGCGAGATGGAAAGCAGCACCGTGAGCGAACCGGTCTTGCCATCGAGCGTCTCGACGACGCCCGCGCGCGCGAAGAACTCGGCCATGCGTGAGGCGAGGTACGTCGGGTATCCCTCCTCGCCCGGCATCTCTTCGAGGGCCGACGAGATTTCGCGCAACGCTTCGGCCCACCGCGACAGGCTGTCCGCCAGCAGCAGCACGTGGAAGCCCTGGTCCCGGTAATACTCGGCCACGGTCACGGCGGTGTAGATGGACGCCTCGCGCGCTGCCACCGGCATGTTCGACGTGTTGACCACGACGACCGTGCGGGTCATCAACGGCCGTCGGCTCCACGGGTCGCTCAGTACCGCGAAATCGTCGAGCATTTCCGCCATTTCGTTGCCGCGCTCGCCGCAGCCGACGTAGATCACGATGTCCACGTCGGCGAACTTGGCGATCGACTGCTCGAGCAGCGTCTTGCCGGTGCCAAAACCGCCGGGAAAGATGGCGCTGCCGCCGCGCGCCAGCGGAAAGAGAAAGTCGATGCACCGCTGTCCGGTCACGAGCGGTTCGAAGCGCGACAGCTTGCGGCGGTACGGCCGCGGCACGCGGACCGGCCAGTCGTGCCAGGCCAGGATGCGGCGCCCGTCCTCGAGCACCGCGACCGGAGCGTCCGCGGTGCACGCGCCGTCCGCGATCGAGCGCACGACACCGTCGCCGCCGGTCACCCGGATTGCGTGGCGGAAGGCACCCTCCTCCACGTGACCGACGGTCTCGCCGTCGCCGACCGCGTCCCCGGGTTGCCTGGCCGCGATGAAGCGCAGCGGCGGCAGACTCAGCGTCACGCCGCGGCCGCCGCCCGGCTGTATGAACGGGCCCTGCGCCTCGCACAGCGCCGCCAGCGGCCGCTGCAATCCGTCGAACATCTGGTTGAGCAGCCCCGGCCCGAGTCGCACGGTAAGCTGCGCACCCGTGCCTGCAACCGGCTCGCCGATGCACAGGCCGCGCGTGCTCTCGTATACCTGCACGATCGCGCGCTCTTTCTCCAGCCGGACGACCTCGCCCATCAGGCCGGCGTGGCCGACACTGACGCGCTCGTACAGCCGAAGACCGGCCAGTTCCACGCTGACGGTCGGGCCCGAGATGCCGACGATCCTGCCGATCATGCACCCAGCCTCACCTGGTAGCCGATCGCCCGGCGGATCAGGCGCAGCACGTATTCCTCCTCGGGCGGCGGGCCTGCCTTGGGTGCCGGCAGCAGCACGACCACGCCCGGAGAGCGCCGCTCCATCTCCCGCAGGGACGCCTGCGTCGCACCACCTGCCAACCGCTCGTCCACCATGACCAGGCCCACGGCCGGGTCGGCGAGCAGCACGCGCAACTCGGTGAACAACTGCTCGGGTACGAGCGCCAGCTGTCGCACGCCGGCCAGCGCGAAGCCATGGCGCGCGTCCGCGGGCGTCATGACGACCACCTTCCTCACGCGATCAACTCCCGCTCCAGCGTGGCAACGTCCACGCCGCCAGCGTGCAGGCGCAGGGCCCGGTTGCGCGCGTCGACGTAAACACCCCACAGATAATCGAGGATCCGTGCAACGTCGTCGGCTCCGCGACCCGCATCGTGCAGTTCGCGCGTCAGGCACGAGAGCAGGCGGCTCTCGAGCGCCACCTCGCTCGCGGCCATCACCGGAGCCGCGTCTCCCGCGATCTCCCGCACGCAGGCGTCCAGGCAACCGGCATCGCCGCGCGACGAGGCATCTGCGAGTCGCGACGTCTCGAGCGTGCCGCCCGGGACGAACGATGCTGCATCGTCGAATCCCCAACGCAGGTGCTTGTAGAGCGTCATGACGTTGCGCAGGTCGATGAACGCAGCAAAGAACCGGCGGA
>Ga0316622_100004704_pt1 | contig 10073 bp, 9 predicted proteins | sample OWC_Aug_OW2_C1_D_FD_207646 | JGI IMG/M metagenome (GOLD analysis project Ga0316622, IMG submission 207646) | Wetland soil microbial communities from Old Woman Creek delta, Ohio, United States - OWC_Aug_OW2_C1_D5_C | ecosystem: Environmental > Terrestrial > Soil > Wetlands | place: USA: Ohio... | reverse complement strand
GCCGAACGCCCGCAGGATGGCCGCCAGGTGCCGTCTTTCGAGAAGCAACTCGTTGACGATCTGTCGTGGCCGGAAATTGTCGTATCCGAGAACCTGCCCTTCCGCCTTTTCCCGCTCTCCCCCCGCGAATTGGCTGATGACTCGAATGATATTCTCCACGGCAATTGCCAGGGGACCTTTCGCGACATACGCGTCCGCTTTCAAATCGGGGAACAGGTGATAGTCTTGCGGGCTCAACCCCGAGAACGCGATGATCGGAATGTGCCGCAGGCGGTCATCCTGCCGAATTGCCGCAGAGACTCGGCCTCCATCGATCTTGGGAATCACGATATCCAGGAGAATATAATCCGGCACCACCTCGCGGATGAGCGAAATGGCTTCGAGGCCGTCCTGGGCGGTGCGCACCACGAAGCCCCTCTCGCTCAGCAAATCAGTCATGGCCTCGAGGAAGAACCGATCGTTATCCACAAATACAACGGTCTTCCTGGGATGTGGCTTCTGATCCTTCTCTATTGTCATCGCTGATCCTGCGCAAGCATCACCGGCGCGGGAACGCCCCGCAACCTGGCCGCTGCTTGCCTCACGCGATGCTTCTCCAAACGCCAACAGCCGCCCCTCACCAGAGGAGGCGGGGTGACGGAATCATTGTATTGATTTAACCCGTGCTCAGCAAGTACCGGGGGTTTTTCCTGCCCGAATGAAGCGTTGTACACCAATCTTCCCGGATATTATGTCTTTCAGCGGCGCGCGTTCAGGACCCGCCCATTCCGGCGCTTCGCCGACCACCCCAACGAACCCGCGCCCTCCACCCTGTCGGCACTCCGTGGACTCTCGTGTCCATTTCGGTGGAGTCATGGGGCGCTACCCGCCGGAGTCGTTGGGTTCGGCCTGGCGCACGCCTCGTTGCTGGGGTCCGAATAACTGGAGGCCTTGAACGCTCGCACGCGGTAGCAATAGGTCACGCCAATTTGAACGGAGGTGTCCACGTACGTCACGACGTTCGGGCCCAGCGTGACGAGCGGCAGGTAAGGGTCGCCCTGACCGACCCGGCGCTCCACCAGGAAACCGTCCTCCCCGGCAGAATTGTCCACCCATGCCAGATCGAGCCGGGGGAGACTTGCCATCGTCGCTTGGAACTGGGTTTCCAGATCGTCTGCCAGATCGGGCGCGCCAGAACGTCTGAGATCGTCGGCGATCTGCCGGATCCTCTCCCCGACCTGCGCCGTCCCTCCCGGGATGTGGCGACTGTCGCGTAACAACAATCGCGCTGTCTCGTACGAAAGTGTTGTGAAGTCCTTTCCGCCGGCGGAATCCATGGAGAGAGTTTTCGCTCGCGTGCACGCATGCTCCCATATGACGTTCGGGTACGCCGTGAACCCCGCAAGTCCTCGTGCTTCCCGTACCGCGGCGACACAACCATCCCAATCGCCTCGACTGGCCGCTTCGAGCGTGCGCCGTTCCGCGCGAAAGAGTTCGGGCTGGTAACGGCACGGAAGAGTCAGCGCGAAGGATTGGCCTTGGCGGAACACCTTGAGTTCAAGCGGCCCTCCGCCCGGCGCCCGTGCGTACGCCCGGGCGCGCTCCTCGGAGTTCGCGACCTTGGCGCCGCCGATCTCCACGATTTGATCCCCCGGCCGCAATCCCGCCTGCTCCGCCCACTCGGCGGTTGCGATCACATATCCGGCGGAAGACTCCGCCCATCCGGGGCCGCAACGAGGCGGTTCCGGCATGACGCGATCCAGTGCGGACAGCGCGTCTCTGGCGAGCGCCTCGACCCCTGCTCTGCTCCGAGGCGTTGAAGGGGCGTTCGCGGCAGGAGCGCACGCAGTGCACACGGCGAGTCCCATGACCACCAGATGCCAGCGTCCCATGCGCGTCACCGCCCGCTCCCCGCTCGTTTGAGCGTTCAGGCCAAACATGCACATCGAGCCTATCACAGGCAGCCACCGCTCGCACCTGTGCGATTGAATGGCTGAGATGGCTCCAACCGAGAGCGGAAGGGCTATTGCTCTCCAAGACACTGCAAGGGGAGGAAGGACACGGTCAAAGAGGAAACGCTTGGACCACAATCGGGGTCCGCGCGGTTCGGAGTGGCCTCGAAAGCCGCCGGTGGGAGAAGAGCCGCGAAAGCCCGCACGAGGAGTGACATTCCGCCAAAAAAGACACGCACACCTCACGCCCCATCGGGCGGCCTAACGGGTGGTGCGGGCTTTGGTTGGGACTGCGTCCGGACGGTCAGCCTTGTCACGAAAGCATATCGAGGAACCCGCCTGGCGCGCGGACCTGTCAATTCTCGTCCGCCGACTCACCTACCTCGCCTTCCAGTATAACGAGGACGCCGCTGCATGTCGCATCCTCGACGATCGGGACCAGCCTGGCGCTCACAATCTTGCCGTCGAAATTAATCGCCGTCACAACCTGCGCCGGTTCCTCGGATTGCATCAAGTCGCCAAGGAGGCGCCGAACCCGTGGTTGATCTGCCGGTGGAACCAGCGCGACGAACGCTTCGCCGACCAGTTCCGACTCCGTCATCTCGAGGATCGTGGCGGCACCCGCATTGACCCAGGCGATGGAGCCGCCGCGCTCCACCTCAAGCGCCCCCGGCACCAGGGCTCGGAGGATGGCGACCAAGTGTCGCCTCTCTCGAAGCAATTCGCTGACGATGCGCCGCGAGCGGAAGTCCTCGTAGCCGAGGACCTGCCCCTTCACTTCTTCCGGGCGAGATTCCGTGAACCCCCTGAGTGCCGTCAAGAGATTCTGTGCGGTAACGGGAAGGCGACCTTTCGCCACGTAGGCATCGGCCTTTACCCCGTCGAAGAACGTTTGATCCTGTGGGCTGAGGCCGGAAAAGGAAATAATCGGCGTCCGCTGGAAGCGGACATCCTGGCGCAGGGCAGCACAGAGTCGGCCCCCGTCAAGCTTCGGAAGGACAACGTCGAGGATGATGTAGTCAGGCTTGACGGCCCGGATGAGCGCGAGCCCTTCAAGCCCATCGCGGGCCGTATGCACCTCGTAGCCCGCGCCGCTCAGCACCTCGGTCATTGCCTCGAGGATCATCGCGTCATCATCGACAAGAACAACCGTCTTCGTGGCGCCCCCGGCTTTTCCGTGTGGCACGGTCATGGTCGCCCCCAGTGTCGCCGCCCAGTTGGCTAAGAATAGCACAGTCTGGCGCGAAAACGGAGATAGGTGATTGTCTTCCCTGTGGTTGGTGACGATTCGTGACGATTCGTACCCAGTCTCCAATTCTCACTTCCCGCGTCTGCCAATCTTCGTCCTGAAGGAGGATCCCGTCTGCCACGACACTCGCGACCGCCTTGCGGTTGCGTCGGGCGAGCTTACACTTTCCGCCGAGTAGAGAATTGACCTCGGCATACGCGCCAACGGTGCGACGCTGCAAGTGCTGGCAACCGTTGCGGAAATAGATCAGGGACCAGGATTCTGCATTTCAGGCACATTCTATGCTCTAGTCTGTCAGACAGGCGTTGCCACGAGCGACTGCTCCGCCCGCAGCCGTATCGGGATGGACGCACGCAAATGCCTCGGCGGGATCGACGCTTCCGTAGGCAATATCCAGGCAATTGGCAGCAGGCCACGACGAACCGGGGAGAGTGAACTATGTCAGTCATGATGGGAGGACCGGACGGGGAGCGAATGATTCGGTGGATGGAAGAGAGTCCGACGATCTTTGAGGGCATCCGCCGGATCCTGCAAGAGTACGATCAATGCAAGGAGCTCGCAGGGGTCGCCCAGGCGGAGCAGGCGCGGCTTCAACAGAATTGCGACGCGCTGCGCGAGGAGGTCCGGCAACTCCAAGCCGAGCTGAGACGCATGCAGAAAGAGCGGGCCGAGTCGGCCCAATGGTTCGCCACCATGATGCGCGAAGCGGCCGCTCGGTTCCCGCTCTCCCCGCCGCCAGCGTGAGCCGGAAGCCAGCTAGCAGGGCAAGTGCGATACATGCCCTGCCGGAACGTCGAGGATTCCCTTGGGGCTCTTGCATCGGATGTCTGGCCGACCAGACAACCGTGTAGGGCATCGCTGCAGCTAGGTTGGGCAATGGGTTAGGAAGTTTCTGAACAACCGAATAGTGGCGGCCGTCATCCGATCCAGGGGGCACCCTGTCTGCGCCCCGGCCCAGAACAATACGTCACCGCCCTCTCTGGCACTGACCGGAGAGGGCGTTTATGCTCATACGCCGATCACCCGTTGCAGAGGAGGCACTACGTCGTCCGCGCATTTCGGGGCCGACTATTTACTGTCGTGAAAGGTGGCCTAGCCAGGTAGACCGCACGAACAACTCTGATCGCTCTGCTTGTGGTCCTCGCGTTCGTCCTCGCCCTTCCCCACCGCACGAGCGGATGCCGAGTGCGTGGTGACGGCCCCATGGCCCGGCGCCAACACCCAGCACAACACTCGCGTGCGTTGCCCGCCACCCCGATGCACAGCGCATCGTCTCGACAAGCATACGGACAGACGTCAGACGGTGCTTGACATCCGGGCTCCGTTCGTCAGGCTTTCGTTGGGATTCCGAGGCCCCGCGTGGTGCCGCCGGAGTGCATCGGAGACCTCGGGACGGATGAGGCCCCGAGTGTGGTATGGTACCACCATCGAGGCCATGACCTCGAAAAGGAGGAGTGATGCGACAGCACCGGATATGCGCCATATCCCTGGCCATCGGCCTGGCCCTGGTGGGCCTGCCCATGGCGTCGGCTTGGGCCCAGAACGTCAGTGTCGGTATTAGCACCCCCAGCGTGAACTTCGGCCTGAACATCGGGGCGCCGCCCCCGCTCGTGGCCGTGCCGGGGCTGCCCGTCTACCAGGCCCCCTCGGTGCCGGACAACTACTTCGTCTACCAGGGGTACCACTACCTGTTTCACGGGGGGATCTGGTACTACTCGCCCCACCATAACGGTCCCTGGATGTCCCTGATGATGCATCAGGTACCGCAGCCGATTCTGGCCGTCCCCGTGCCCTACTACAAGAAGCCGCCGAGCCACTGGAAGAAGCACGGACCGCCGCCCTGGGCCGAAGCCAAAGGGCACGACAAAAAGCAAGGACACGGCAAGGAGAAGGGACACGGCAAAAAGAAAGGGAAAGGGCACGACGACTAGCCCGTGCCGCGGTCGATCCCCGCGGCGCAGCCGCCCAGCACCACGGCACATCCGAATCCTTCCACGAGCGTCGGAGCGTATTCCGACGCTCGTGGTGTTTCTGGCCCCTCGTGCTATCGCTTCGGATACTGTCCACGACGATCCCTCTATGGTGGAAACGCATGCGAGAATACGCGGGAAAGGCGCCAGAGCGGTGTCGTGTTCCGGTTTCCGTTTCGGTCTGCAATCCCTCGGGGCGGGATTGGGGCAATCTCAGTCTCCCTCAATGAAAAACAGAAAACCCGTCTAACTTATCGTCAGACGGGCTTTCTCTGCGTCTTTCCTATGGTGGGCCCACCAGGACTCGAACCTGGGACCGTCTGGTTATGAGTCGGATGGTCTGTCCCTGCACTCCATTTATTATTCATAGGTTACGAGAGTGTCTTTTTCTAGGTGCCGGTTGGAGTGCCGGTTTGCAGCGAGGAGCTCGCCGCCAGCCTGAGGCCGTCGGCAAACTGATTATAGGATTTGCCCTTAACGTTAGGCAACAGATTACCTGCATGCTGGTTAACTGTTAGAGGATGTACCCTGCCGCCTCCCCTCCCCGCATTCCTTCCGAATTCTGGGGTGTCTCCTTCTGTCGCTCGCAGCTGTCTCCTTTCAGCGACATGCGAGGCATTGCCGCTTTGGGAACTTCCACGCTTCCCGGATGTTCGTCGCGGGTTCGACGCCCGCCATGGCGCGAGGTTGCGAGGACGGCGCATCCCGGCATCAAAGTGTCGCAGCACGCGGTACGGTAATTGCCCAATCTTTCGGACGTTGTTCCCCGCACCAGGAAGAACTACGGGGTTCCGAGCAGGAAGGATCTCGTCATTCTAGCCCTGCGAGTGTTGCCGGAGAAGACCCGCGAGGTGCTGCAAACACGGGCGCGTAAGGAGATTCTAGAGAGGAGGTGAGGCGGCTGGGGGACTGAGGGGTCAGAGTTCTGGGAAAGCGGAAACGACACGCAGTGAACGGCTTCGTCGTGCAGATGAACGGAGGGTCGCATGAAAAGGCTGGCCGCAGTTATGATGATGCTCGCAGTAGTGGCGCTCACAGCGGCGATCGCATCGGCGCAGGACAGTGGCTGGGGAGCGATTCAGGGTACTTATGAGATGGTCGCTTCAGGTGCCTGCATCCATTCAACGTCTTTCAGTGCGTTAACCGGCAATGGAACTCCTCCGAACCCATGGACCTATACTGCGACAGGAATCACCACCTTTGTTTCCGCCTTCGTCGGTCAGGGTACTTTTACGTTCGACAAGGACGGGACAGGAACCATGCGGGTAATCCAGTCATGCATACACCCCACTAAGGCGACCCAAGCCGTCGCCCCGCCGGACGTTGCGCCCCCGAACCCTTTCAGCTACCAGATCGCGGAGGATGGAACAATCATCGTCTCAGTCCCCGCCGCTGGCCTTGAGCTTTCAGGCAGAATCTCGACGGACCACAAGACCATGACACTCGTCAGTGCGATGCAGTTGCAGTCAGGGGCGGCAGGAGGCCCGACGGGGTATCAAGTCTGTCACATCACCCGTATCCTGACCCGAGTCGGCGAATAGAGGCAACACGGACGGGCGGCAATTGTCAGAACCTTTCACGAGCGCCGAGGGGCCCCGGCGCTCGTGCCTCTTTGCCGCGTGTGCGGAAAGGACGATCCGTCCAAGGAGGCACCATGAGTCCCCCTGGCCCGTTGGTTCTTGTCGTTGACGATGATCCGACCGCGCGGCGGATGCTGGATGTCCGCCTGCGGGCGATGGGGTGCCGCGTGATCATGGCGGCTACGCCTTTGGAGGCGCTCGTGGCGATCGCGCGCGCCGTGGTGTTGTGCGCGGGCGACACGATCACGCCCGCCGATCTCGCCTGGCCGCGCATACATCCGCCTGCGCCGTCTCCTGACCCGATCCCGCTGAAACAGGCCGACGGGTTCCATGCGCAGGTCAACGCCTTCCGGCGGCAGGTCCTCATGACCGCCCTACAACGGACGAACGGGAACCGCACGCGGGCCGCCGAACTCTTGGGGCTCCATCGTACGTACTTCTTGCGGCTCTTGCAAAAACTCAATATCGGCGCGGACGTGGACAGCGCAAGCGAAATGCCTCCCCAGGCTGCAGGAGCCTCCACGCCCGCGCCGTCCTATCCGCCTCCCGACCAGGAACCTGAATTAGCAGGAATCCACTCGTCCTAGCGTGATCGCGTTACATCACTAGACACTTTCTTACGATCGACAGCCGCCTTGAGGTCGGCTTGCGACAGGTGCGCGTATCGCTCCAACATGACCACCGACGCATGTTGGCACTGGGCGGAGAGGGTATTGCTCGTGGAACGCCTAACGCCATCGCGTTCAATTGCCTCACGCACGCGCGGCCTTCGGGCGCGCTGCCTTTATGCGCCGCTCGACCTTATTGCCGACGCAGCGGCCGAACGCTCACCTCTCGGAAAAACACGATGTTCTTAGCGCTATGGTTCTGCAGCCCAATGTACCCGATGCCCGGGCGCGGACCACGATCCGGTTCCCACCTCTCCTTTTTGGGAGGAACTGTCTGACCTTCCCGATAGTCCGTTACCTGGACACCATTGATGTGCACCGTGGTGTGATCGTCATCGAGCGCAATCTCCATCGTGTTCCAGTCGTCATGGCGCGCGGGCTTCGCCAGAGCCCGCGTCAGGGAATAAAGCACGCCGGTCACGTGGTAGTCGTCCGCTCGATCGTCGATTTGCACCTCGTACCCACGGTTGACTGGCATCCACGGCTCGGTCGGCTTCTCGGGTATTCGGATAAAGACCCCAGAGTTCGCGCCGCCGGGATTGCGGTACACGACCCGAATCGCCACGTTGCCAAATGCCTCGCGGGTGTACCACAGCAACCCCATGCCGCCGTCGGTCTTCAGTAAGCCGTCCTCGACGACAAACTTACCCGGACCCACGTGTTCCCACCCGGTGAGGTCGCGGCCGTTGAAGAGGGGCTTCCAGGGCCCCTCCTGTCCTGCGGTGATTCCGGGCGCCGGGGCGATGGTCAGAAGCAGCACCACGAGGCTTTGCGCCAATACACTCCAACGATTCATCGTCGACTCCTTCCGCCGATTCCTGACGCTACCTAACGACTTGGTTGAACGGCATGCGCCCGCGGGGTTGCGTTCTCGACAGCCACCTTCAGATCGGCTTGACTCAGGTGCGCGTACCGCTCGGACATGACGACCGACGCATGCCGCAGCAGCTTTGAGACGGCGTAGATGTCCACCCCGCCCCGGAGCAACCGACATGCGAACGTGTGCCGCAGGTCGTGAACGTGCAGATCCTTGACACCAGCATCCTCGACAGCATCCCCAAACGCATGCGTCAAGTAACCGGAGGTCCAGGGTCGCCCATCCGGCCAGCCGAACACGTAGGCGTCAGCGTCGCGGTCACGGGTGCCAAGGGCCCGCAGGATCGCCACGGCTTCGGCACTCAGCGGGACATGCTGCACCTTCCCGGCCTTGGTCTGGCGCAACGTCACGACCTCCGCCGTCCAGTCAATGTCACGCGCGCACAGGTTGCAGGCTTCGCCCGCCCGCAGGCCCGTTTCCACCAGGAACCGCACCAGGGGCCGCAGGTCGGTCTTATAGCGTCCGTCCTGCCTGCCTGCTTTTGTTTGGTGCTGTGCGGGGTCCAGGGCCGTCAGGATGGCTGTTTCTTCCTCGGCTGTCATCTCCCGTACCCGCTTGTTGTTCTCCCTTAGCAGTCGCACGTCGGCCACGGGATTCTTGTCCACCTTCCCGTTGCGTCTGGCGAGGTTGTAGGCTGCGCGGAGGTCTTGGAGATAGCGGTTGACGCTGGCTGGGGTGCGCGGTCGGCCTTTCGTCGGATCTTCGGGGTCCTTGCGTCCCCGGGCGGGAGTAACGAGCAACCGCGCTTTCAGTTTCTCCACGTCCTGCGGGGTCAAGTGCTTCGCTGCGATACTGTCCAAGATGTCCACCACTTCGGCCAGTCGGGTCTTGACTTGGCCTCGGGAATCTCGGCCATTCGCCGTGAGGGTATCGGTGTAGTCGGTGCACACGTCCTGCAACGCGGTCCCGCGCACCTTCCGCATGGTCTCGGGGAAGTGATGGCCCGTGCGAACCTCGGCCCGCCGTTTCCCGTACAAGTCCACGGCCGCAGGCCGACTCCCGCATTTCTCCCTATGCTCTTTGCCCGTCGTGTCCGTCCACCGAATCCACCAGTCCCCCATGCGCCCCAGGTGGTCCTTAACTTGGCCGTTGGGGTTCAGGCGAAAGAACACGCCGCGCACCTTCGGGGGTGGGGTGCGCTTGGTGCGCTTCTGTTTCTTCTCCAGACCCTTGACAACCTCCTCGACCTGGGCCGCCGCCCACGCCTCGGGGTTCACGGTTGCCGGTGTGCGTTCGGTGTCCACTATCGCCCCCTTGCCCGCTTCGCGGGCCGCTTGGCCTGTGGTGGCCCTGTGAGCAACTCCACCACGTCAATACTCAGGGCCTCGGCCAGTCGCTCCAAGGTGGACAGCCGGGGGTCCGTCCGGCCTAGCTCCAAGCGGGCCACTAACACATAGACCACGCCCGCCCGCTCGGCCAAGGCACGTTGACTCAGCCCCCGGACGGCCCGCCATGCTCTCAGTTGCTCACCTATCGTCTCATGTCGCATGCTATACCAAAGTATAGCACAGGCTTTGCCCCTGTCAAGAGGTAACTTGTCCCAACCCAAATCTCCGGATAAGTTCCAAGGCCTATCACGCGATCTGAAGCGCAGGCGCTTGCCGACAGGTGAAACGCATCACTCCCCAGGGAATGACCCAGCACCTATTGGGTGAGCGAACGGTCGCGTACAAATCTCCGGATTGCGGCTTCTGGTATGGATGAGATTCATGGGGCGATTACACTCGTATCAGTTAGCCGGAGATTTGGGCCCAAGCGGAAGAATTGACATGACCCCCACCTGCTGATAGCTTTTATG